>OFHO01000172.1_pt1 | contig 63830 bp, 53 predicted proteins | sample 1521531 | NCBI WGS metagenome assembly OFHO01 (sample SAMEA3504124, study PRJEB24116) | mouse gut metagenome | biome: mouse gut; feature: mouse-associated habitat; material: faeces | place: Denmark | collected 2011
TGCTGGTGGAGCAGGCCATGGAGCGGATGATGGAGCAGGAGCAGCTCTCCATTGGGTGGGACGGAGATTACTAAATGAGGTGAAAGTGGTTGCAGCAGGAGCAAAAAATCTTACGCCGGCTGGCAATTCTTTTGCTGGCGGGATATCTGGCAGCTGTGGTGCTTTTCTATTTTCTGGCTGGAGAGCAGCTACATCTGCGAGAATCTAGGGGAAATATTGATGTCCTTCCAGCGGAGAAAGGCACGATGGAGCTGACAGCAGGATGTGTGGTAGAGCAGCGCTTTACTACTAAGGTTCAACGTTTGGAGGAAATCAGCGTCCAATGGGGGACCTATTACCGGCAGAACGCTGGGATGGTTCTGGTGGAGCTATGGGATTTGCAAAACAACTGTCCGCTCTTATCCCAAAACTTTGATGCTGCAACCGTCACCGAAGGTGGTTTTACTACCTTGACCACAAAGGAAGCAATAGAGGGACTGCATCAGCGCCCCCTTGCTTTGCGGGTCACATCAATAGATGGCCAGCTGGGGACTTCTCCTTCTCCACTGATGAACAATGGAGAACATGAGGGGGAGTGGGAACTTTTTATAGACGGAATTTCGACCCCAGGGACCCTCTGCTTCGCCGCCAGGGGAACAGATTATATTTGGACAGGACTCCATTATTGGGAATTTGCTGCCGCTGGGTTGGGACTGCTGCTGCTTTTCTTGGCAGGGGTTTGGTACCACGTTAAAAAGGGAAGGCGGAGTTATGTCATCAACGCCATTATTGCAATGGATAAATATCGTTTCCTCATCCGGCAGCTGGTGGTCCGGGATTTTAAAACGAAATATAAGCGTTCCGTCCTTGGTGTGTTTTGGAGTTTTCTAAATCCGCTGCTGACTATGTGCGTTCAGTATTTTGTATTTTCAATGATTTTCAAAAGTGATATTCCCTATTATGCAGTATATCTTTTAATCGGAATTGTGACATTTAATTTCTTCTCTGAAGCCTGTGGAATGGCTTTGAGTTCGATTGTAGGAAATGCTCCATTGATCACCAAGGTTTATATGCCAAAGTATATCTACCCCTTGACCCGGGTGATGTCCTCGATCATCAATCTTGGTATCTCCTTAATTCCGCTGTTCCTTGTTTCAATATTGACAGGGGTTCCGTTCAAGAAATCAGTTGTTTTAAGCCTTTATTTTCTGTGGTGCATTATTATTTTTAGTTTAGGTTTGGGACTTTTCCTATCCACTTCGATGGTGTTTTTCCGGGATACGCAGTTTTTATGGGGTGTTCTTAGCATGATCTGGATGTACGCAACCCCCATCTTCTATCCAGAAAGCATTTTACCAGATAATTTTAAGCTTATTTTGAAAATAAATCCTCTTTATCACTTTCTAAAAAATATCCGTATCTGTATTTTGGATGGTATTTCTCCGGAACCTGTAGCTTACGTCGGATGCATCTTAATAGCTCTACTTGCGCTGGTGATTGGATCGTTGGTTTTCTGGAAGAACCAAGATCGTTTCCTTCTGTATTTGTAAGGGGATGCTTATGAACAACACAATGATTGAAGTTAGCGATGTAACCATGCGGTTTCGGATGAATGCAGACAAGATAATGTCACTGAAGGAATTTGTGACCGCAGCCCTTCGGGGGAAGCTGGAATACCAAGATTTTACCGCTTTGGACCATGTCTCCTTTGAAGTGAAAAAAGGAGAGACGTTTGGCTTAATAGGGCGAAATGGGGCTGGGAAAAGCACCATTTTAAAGGTGATTTCCGGAATATTAAAACCAACATCTGGAAGTGTAACTTGTTATGGAAATGTTGTCCCTATGCTGGAACTTGGTTCCGGGTTCGACTTTGACCTGACAGGCCGGGAAAATATTTTTCTGAACGGAGCGATTTTGGGCTACAGCGAAAAATTTCTGCGGGAAAAGTACAATGAAATTGTGGAGTTTTCTGAGTTGGGAGAGTTCATTGATGCTCCTATTCGAAACTACTCCTCTGGGATGCTGGCACGATTGGCGTTTTCAGTGGCCACAGTGGTGAAGCCAGAGATTCTTATTGTAGATGAAATTCTGTCGGTGGGGGATGCAGCCTTTCAGGAAAAGAGTCGGAAACGGATGCTGGAGCTGATGGGAGGTGGGACTACAGTGTTGTTTGTTTCCCATAGTATCCAACAAGTGAGGGAGATGTGTTCCCGTGTTCTCTGGTTAGAGCAAGGAAAAGTTAAAATGCTAGAAACGGTGGAAGATGTTTGCAACGCTTATGAGATTTGAGTGTTGTAATATGGATGGATATTTGCTATTGAGTGGATAGAGGACCATAGAATGCTATTGGTTTATAAAAACATTCACAAGGAATCCCCAAGATGTTCTGAAAAATTTAAGAAAAAGCGAAAAAGGGTTTGCTGTTTCTGCGAGAAATGGGCTTCTGGAGGAATTGAGTCCTTCATTTGTAATGTGCTTACCCGAATAGATTTGGAACAACTCCAAGTGGATATTGTATCGTCTAGTATTGAAAAAAGTATATTTACACCTATACTTCAAGAAAAAGGGATTCGCTTTTTTGAATTATCTGGTAACTCCAAAAGGTCCAGAAATAATCACCACTATTTAAGAAAATTAATGGAAGAACACAATTATGATGTGTTCCATTTAAATGCTTTCCAGGGATTATCTTTAAGCTATCTTAATATCGCGCAACAGACTGGCGTGCCAATACGAATTGCTCATAGCCATAATACATCCCTTAGAAGAAGTTTAACAAAGCCAATTAAAATGATGCTTCATACCTGTGCAAAGAAAATATATACTTCAGCTGCAACAGAATTATGGGCATGTTCTCACAATGCGGCAGAATTTCTATTTGAAAGACAAGTTCTAGCCCATCAGGGTTTTAATTTTATCCCTAATGGAATCGATACTCAGCGTTTTCGATTTAATGTTGAAATGCGAGAAAAGATGCGTAAGGAACTTGGACTAGGAGAAGCATTTGTTATTGGAAATGTTGGGCGTTTATGTTATCAAAAAAATCAAATATTTTTGCTAGATGTATTTGCAGAACTTCTAAAATCGAATCCAAAAGGTCGGTTGTTGTTGGTAGGAGATGGGGAAGATAGACGATATCTTGAAGAAAAAGCGCATCGTTTGGATATCTTTGATAAGGTGATCTTCTTTGGCTTAGCTGAACACATAGAACACTTATTGTGGGCAATGGATATTTTTGTGTTGCCCTCGCATTTTGAAGGACTTCCTGTTGTAGGTGTTGAGGCTCAAGCGTCTGGACTTCCATGTGTTTTCTCAGATACAGTTGCCAGAGAATGTGAATTGATTAACTCAACAAAATTTCTTTCACTTTCGTCGTCTCACTCTATATGGTCCAAAGTGATTTTACATGCTAGAGCCCAGACAAACCGAATAGAAGCTTCCGATATAGTAAAAGCCGTTGGTTTTGATATTGGGACAATCGCAAAACAAATCGAATCAAGCTATTTAGGAATTCGTTGTTGCTCTAATATTGGGGAATAATTTATAGAATATAGAAACGACAAATATTTCTCTATAATTTAAAAGCAAATAAGTTATCAGGGAAGACAGGAGAACTGATGAAAATGAAGGTAGTGATACTTGCTGGTGGCTTTGGCACGAGAATTTCTGAGGAAAGCGTATTAAAGCCAAAACCAATGGTGGAAATTGGGGGAAGACCGATACTTTGGCATATTATGAAAGGGTATGCAAACTATGGATATACAGATTTTATTATCTGTGCAGGATACAAGCAGGAGGTGATCAAACAGTATTTTTTTGACTACTATTTGCACAATTCGGATATCACTTTTGATTTGACAGATAATAGTATGCAGATACTAAACAGTTATGCTGAGCCGTGGACAGTTACGGTTGTGGATACGGGATTAAATACCATGACAGGCGGAAGGATCAAACGTGTCCGTAACTATATAAATGGAGAACCTTTCATGTTGACTTATGGAGATGGTGTATCAAATATTGATTTCCGTACCCTTGAAGCGTTTCACCACTCACATGGAAAAATGGTGACAATATCTAGCTATAATGTTGGACAACAATTTGGAGTCCTTGATGTCTCTCAATCAGGTTCTGTTTTAGGATTCCGAGAAAAACAGCAGCAAGATGGAAGTTTGATCAATATTGGATTTATGGTATGTCAACCAGAGGTTTTTGATGTAATCGAAGGCGATGAAACAGTTTTTGAAAAAAAACCATTGGAAACACTTGCAAAAGAAAAGCAGCTTCAGAGCAAATATCATGACGGTTTTTGGAAGTGTATGGACACTGCAAGGGATAAAAAAATCTTAGAGGAACTTTGGGGTAGCGGACAAGCCCCCTGGAAAGTGTGGCTAGACTGATGGAATACATAGATTTTGATTTTTTCAAAGGTAAACGGGTTTTTATTACAGGTCATACTGGATTTAAGGGGTCTTGGTTGTGTCGCATCTTATTATTGGCAGGTGCAGAGGTAACCGGCTATAGTTTGGAGCCGCCTACTTACCCAAATCTTTTTTCAATGGCAGGATTGGAAAAGCAAATAGATTCTATCATTGGGGATGTTCGCAATTTATCTGCACTAAGAACCGCGTTTGAAACAGCTCGGCCAGAAATCGTGTTGCACTTAGCCGCTCAGCCCATTGTCCGCGATAGCTATAAAACTCCGGTATATACATATGAAACCAATATGATGGGGACAGTGCATATTTTGGAATGTATTCGTCAAAGCAATTGCGTAAAGAGCTTCTTAAATATAACCACAGATAAAGTATATCATAATAACGAGTGGATTTGGGGCTATCGGGAGGATGAGCCGTTGGATGGCTATGATCCCTATTCCAACTCGAAGTCCTGTTCAGAATTGGTTACTCATAGCTACCAAAGAAGTTTCTTTATTGATAGGCAGATCGCTATTTCCACAGCCCGGGCAGGAAATGTTATTGGTGGCGGTGACTTTGCAAAGGACAGAATAATTCCAGACTGTGTCCGGGCTGTGACAAACAACGAATCTATCATCGTGCGAAACCCATATTCTATTCGGCCATATCAGCATGTGTTAGAACCATTGTTTGCCTATCTTATGATTATTCAACATCAGTATAAAAATCCACTTTTAGCCGGTTGGTACAATGTAGGTCCCGATGAATGTGACTGTGTAACAACCGGGGAACTTGTAGATATGTTCTGTAGTAGTTGGGGGCATGGGACAGAATGGATCAATAAATCTGAACCTGGTGCTCCCCACGAGGCAAATTTTTTGAAATTAGATTGTGCAAAGCTAAAAACTGCACTTGGTTGGAGACCGCATTGGTGTGTAAGAGAAGCCATAGAAAAAACCGTAGAGTGGACAAAGGTTTGGCTTTCTGGCGGGAATATTCCGGAGGAAATGGACAGGGAGATTCGAGCCTATGTGTGTTAAGCGAGCCGTAGTAATTACAGGGGCAGATGGTTTTATAGGAAGTCACCTTACAAGATATTTTATTGAGCAAAGTATAGATGTTTACGCCATTGTTGTACAGGACAGTCCAAATCGACACCGAATTGATAATATTCCTGGCATACATATGGTTGAGGGAGATCTGAAAAATTATAGCTCCATTGAAAAACAACTCCCTAAAAATCCTTCTGCTTTTTTTCACCTTGCGTGGAATGGTGTATCTCCTGAAACAAGAAACTCCATAGAAATTCAACAACCAAATTTAAATTTATGTATGGATGCGGTGCGACTGGCAGCATCAGTGGGTGCACAGAGATTCATTCTTCCAGGTTCTACAATGGAGTATGCATACTGTGGGCAAAAAATCAATGCAAATGCATTACCATCTCCCCAAAACGCCTATGGAACAGTAAAAATTGAAGCCCGCTACCTATGCGCCTCAATGTGTGAAGACTTAGATATCCCTTATATTTACGTTGTAATTTCTGGAATCTATAGCGAGAATCGACAAGATAACAATGTGATTTTCTACACGATCGATAAACTTTTGAAAGGCGAACGGCCTATCTATACAAAGTTGGAACAATTATGGGACTATGTCCATATTGATGACTTGGTCAAAGCGCTATACCTTATTGCATTTAAGGGAAAGAGTGGCGCATTTTACAGTATTGGGCATGGGGATAATTGGCCGTTATCCAACTATATTTATCAAATAAGAGATTTCATTGATCCTACACTTCCGCTGGGAATTGGTGAACTGCCTTATAAAAATGGATTTCCTCCTAGCTCTTGTGTAGACTTAACGGCCATTAGGATGGATACAGGGTTTGAACCACAAATTCCATTTAATATTGGAATTAAAGCAGTGATAAAAGCTATTGCAGAAGACAAACTGAATGAAAGCGTAGGAGATATTGGTGTCTAAATCAAAAATCAAGATATATGTGACTTGTTTCAATAACAAAATAATGATCCCTGATAACGATCTGTTTGAGCTGGTTCAAGGGGGAGCGGCAAATTCAAAGCAACATCTTCCTGGTATGCTCCACGATGATACAGGGAAAAATATTTCTGAGTTGAATCCCAGATTTAATGATGCAGCGACAATATATTGGGCTTGGCAGAATTTTGATAACGACTACTATGGTTTTTTTCAATATAGACGGTTTTTATCGTTTAATGCAGATATTCTTAAGAAGAACCATTATGAATATCAATATGATACTAATGATGAAAAAGCATTTGCGGAGATGCATCTGCTAGATGCAGAAAAAATGCGGGATTTTATTGAACGATATGATGTGATTACCTGTAATTATTTACAGTATGATAAAAACTACTACAGTTTGTATCAGCAATTTTGCGAAGTTCCTTACCAGCATGAGAAAGATTTGAATCTACTTATTGAAGTAATTCAACAAAGATCTCCAGAGTTTATGCCGGCTGTACGAAAATACCTTTTTGAAGATGGAAAAGGATATTTTGCAAACCTATTTATAATGCGAAAAAAATATTTTCGAAAGCTATGTGAGTGGATGTTTGATATACTCTTTGAGTTCGATAGAAGGATGGACTACACAGGCTACTCTTTTGGTGAAAAAAGAATTCCTGGCTACTGCTCAGAGCGGCTTTTGGGAATATTCTATACATATTTGCAAATGAATGATGAATCATGTAGGTTTGGTACATTGCAAAAATGCTTTTTCAAAACTACCCGCGAACAGCCGCTGGATCCCATGTTCATGGAAACTAAATGCACAGTGCCTATTGTGCTTTCCGCTAGCAAACAGTCTTTGCCCTATTGCAATGTTACAGTGCAATCCATCCTTGACCATGCTTCGCCAGATTATTTTTATGATATTGTTATCCTACACGAAGAAATCGCTCCCTACACAATGAAACGATTTATTGGAACAACAGATGCTAAGAATTGCTCCATTCGCTTTGCGAATATCTCCTCTTATTTCGTAGGAAGTGTAGTTCGGGAAAATGGAGATATATCCAAGGAGGAATGCTATCGTTTTGTGCTGTGTGATGTCATGCGTCAGTACAATAAGGTAGTCTGCTTAGACAGTGGAGTTATTGTTTTAAGGGATATAGCGGATTTAATGCAGATTGAAATGGATGGCTACGTTTTAGCTGCAGTTCAGGGAGCAAACAAGACTCATTTAGAAGGAGATGGTCAAAGAACACTTAAAAAAGGATATTTTGCCAGTGCTCCACAGGAGCAATTTCTGACAGATATACTAGTTTACAGTGTAGAAGAATTTAATCGGCTGGCTGACTGGAAAGGTATGCTCAAGGCCGCTGAAGAACAGCGGGGATCGTCTATTCAGACCGTTTTAAACCGTGTTGCGCAAGGTCATATAAAACAGCTTGACCCGATGTGGAATATTACATCGGAGAATATTGGACAGGCATGGCAACAGTGTGGGGTGGTCCGGTATACCGGTCCTCGAAAGCCGTGGAACGACCCTGAGATAAGTTTTGGGGACGTATTTTGGGAAACAGCAAAAAGGGTGCCGCTATACAGCGATATAGTGGCCAGGCAACGGCTGAGAAAATTTGATCGCTATTTTCCGGGGTATGTATTGGAAACGGATAAGGGTTTGGTAAAGGAACAAAACGAGAATGGACAACGTGGAAAGAGTGATAGCAGAAAAGACAAATCTGGGCTGTTTTTAAAACACCAGCCACTACGGCCTTGGGAATATGTTTTGGAAGAAACAGCCTTTCCGGATACAGGTTTAACACCAGCTTTTGAGGAAAATAATGTTGCGATAGGATTGCTTAGCAGCGCGTACTACCTTCCCTATTTGGCGGTTACGATTCAATCAATTATTGAGAATGGGGAACCTGATAAAAACTATGACATAATCATTTTAACAGATGGGGTTCCCAAAGTGCGCCAAAAAAAGCTAAAACGTGTGGCAGATGGTTATACAAATGTTTCTGTCCGCTTTTCGGATGTTTCCCAACATCTAGCTCTGCTGAATGGTACACAGTTGCCCCAATACGCCAAGCTGATTTACTGCCGGGTTTGGATGGCTCATATCCTGAAAAATTATGATCAGATTATCTGTGTAGACAGCGATATGGTTGTGATGACCGACATTGGTGTTTTTGCAAATTATGATTTTGGAGAGGATTTTGTTCTTGCCGCTCATGAATGGTGCTATGGAGATTATGGGGATGAGCTAGGCTTGGATGACTGTATAAAAACTGCTATAAATGCGGGTTTTATGGTGTTAAATTTGAAAAAGGTGCGAGAGGTTTATCCCGCTATCATGTTAATTGCACTATGCAATGCTAGGTCCTGGAAATATATGGATCAAGATATTTTGAACATCCTATTTCAAGGGAAAATAAGGTATCTCGACTATGATTGGAATTACAGAGTAGATCATGATGTGTTTCTTACTTCCGTACAGTTCATTCAAAGTAAATATAATCCCTGTTATAAAGTTTTATCACCGAAAATCCTTCATTTCGCTGGTTTGGCAAAGCCATGGAATATTCCTGGGGTAAAATATGAAAATGAATTTTGGAATATAGCAGAGAGGTCAATATTTTACCGCGAGATAATGGTTGCCCAAATGGCGGTTACCAATCCCACAGCAGTTGTTGCCCAGCCAGAACGATTGTTGCGGATAGATCATCCTGCACGTAAATACCTGGATCCACTGCTCCCAAAGGGAACAAAAAGAAGAGAGTTTATTAAGAAAATAGTGCGCTTTTTCAAACAATAAATAAAAAGTTGGGATGAAAAAAGCATGAATGACACCTTAACAAGTTTTTTACGATCGTGGTCAGTAGTAGACAGTAAAGTGACTCCTACAAAGGAACTGATGGATTGGATTTTCCAACGCATTGCCAGCACGGAAGTAGTAATACATAGAATCTCCTTGGAACAGTGCGTACCGTGGTTTTACGATCCAATTGAGGGCTGCATCCGTAACGAGAACCGTAGCTTCTTTAGCATTGCTGGTTTTAAGAGCCAGGAATTTGAGCAACCCATAATCCTCCAGCAAGAGATTGGCTACCTGGGCATCCTGTGCAAGGAGATTAGTGGTGTCATGCACTTTCTCATGCAGGCCAAAATCGAGCCGGGAAATGTGAACTGCGTCCAACTTTCACCTACTATCCAGGCAACTAAAAGCAATTTTACCCAAAAGCACGGTGGAAGAAAACCGCCTTATCTGGACTATTTTTTGAACGCCTCCAAGTACGAAGTTGTGGTAGATCAGATCCAGTCGGAGCAATCTTCACGATTTTACAAGAAGCGCAATCGAAATATTATCCTTCGGGTGGAAGAGGATATACCAATTCTGCCCAGCCACCGCTGGATGACACTTGGACAAATCAAACGGCTTATGCGGGAGGATAATTTAGTGAATATGGATACACGAACAGTATTGTCTTGTATCCCGTTTTCCAAACTGTGCTTGTTCCCAGAAGAGCTACTGGATTTATCAGAAGATTTCAAGGATAAAGCTTTATTTCGCTCAATATTTCTTGGTGAAAAAGCAAATTATCTTCCGCATGTCTTTGAGTATATCAATAATCAAAAAATGTTTGCAAATGATGAACCTAAGCTAGTCCCATTAAGTGAATTAAAAACTTGGAAGATGCAAGACGAGGAATTTGTGTGTATTCATCCTTATCCCTTTAAGGTGGTGTTTTGTGATATCACGATTGAGGGTAGGGAGGTTCATCAATGGACGCAACCTTTATTTGAAGCTAATGGTATTGCTACTTTTGGCCTTATTTGCTGTGAGGAGGCTGGGCGGCTGAAATTCCTTGTTCGGGCATCTCCTGAGGCAGGTTGCTTTGATAGCTTAGAATTAGGACCTACTGTGCAGCAGGAGGCCGTGGCTGGATTCCAGGAAGTCGATGAGATTACTCATTTTTTCTGGGACAAGCTTCACACAGGATGTGGGATCTTTTTTGATCATCTTCTTTCTGAGGAGGGAGGCCGGTTTTACCATGAACAGAACCGAAATGTGCTGTTACGGGTAAGAAAAGAGGAATTACCGTCACTCCCCAAGGGATATTTTCTATTGGATTACAAAACACTGAATGAAATGGTGCAAATAAATAATATTTTAAATATTCAGCTGAGAAACCTGCTGTCCTTATTGGAGGTATAACTATGACAATTCGGATCGGCATCATCTGCCCATCCAATATCGCTTACCGGCGCTTTCTTCCTGCGCTGAAAAAATGCAAAAATTTCACTTATGCGGGTGTGGCCTGTGCTACGGCAAGGGAATGGTCCGGAGGAGATACCGCTGAAAACGACTCCTATATTCTGCTTCAGGAGAGGGAAAAAGCAGAGCGCTTTGCTAAAGAATATGGTGGAAAAGTATTTGATGGATACGAGACATTGCTAAATTCGCCAGAAATAGATGCGATTTATTTGCCTCTGCCCCCTGCGCTTCATTTCAAATGGGCACAAAGGGCACTGGAAAAAGGTAAACATGTTTTTGTAGAAAAACCTAGCACTACCTGTGCATTGGATACAGGCAGATTGGTAGAATTGGCAAAAGATAAGGGATTGGCTCTTCACGAAAACTATATGTTTATCTATCACCGACAGATTGGAGAAATTCAAAAACTAATCGCATCTGGTGAATTAGGTGCATTGAGGCTGATTCGAGCATCCTTTGGTTTCCCATTTCGGGGGGCAAGTGACTTCCGGTACAACAAAGCGCTGGGCGGTGGGGCCCTATTGGATTGCGGTGGATACACCCTACGGTTAGCGCGGTTCCTACTGGGGAACACAGCAAAACTTGTGGATGGCCATCTTGTTGAGGATGAGCAGTTCGGTGTGGACCTTTATGGCAACGCAGTTCTTCGCAATGAGGCGGGTCTCACCGCCCACATAGCTTTTGGTATGGATAACAGTTATCAATGTCAATTAGAGATATGGGGAAGCAAGGGCCGCCTACTGGCAGACCGCATATTTACCCCTCCGGCAGATTTTTCACCGAAACTTGTAATGGAAACGGGCGAGGGCGTCCATGAGATTACAGTGGAACCGGATGATCAGTTTTATCGCTCCCTTCAAGTTTTTGCCCGATGTGTACTAGAATCTCATTTCCAACAGCAAAGATATGAGGATATTCTGCAGCAAATCGAACTGGTTACTCAATTGGAACAAATTAAATGAGGTGTTGATTCGTGAAAATATCAGAACTGCAACTACCCGGCGTCAAAATTTTGGAACCACAATATTTTGAGGATTTTCGTGGCTATTATTGTGAAACATATTCCAAGCGTACATTAGCCGAGTATGGAATTAAAACAATATTTGTCCAGGATAACCACAGTTTATCGTTAAAAAAGGGGACCATTCGCGGAATCCATTTTCAAAACAATCCAAAACCGCAAGTAAAGCTTGTCCGTTGTACCAAGGGCCGTGTTATGGATTATGTAGTCGATCTTCGGAGAGACTCGCCCACTTTCAAAAAGTGGATTAGCGTTGAGTTGACCGAGGAAAATCACAGGCAAATTTGGATCCCTTCCGGCTTTGGTCATGCCTTTATTACATTGCAAGATGATTGCGAAGTACAGTACAAGGTGGATGAGCTGTATTATCCAGAATTAGATCGAGCAATTGCTTGGAACGATCCAGAAATCGCAATCGACTGGGGAACCCAGGAACCGATTATTTCTCAAAAGGATATCAAGGCTCCAACATTAGCGATGAGTGATGTAAATTTTACAATGGAGACGAACAGATGAAAAAGGTAATTATCTCTGGTGCATCGGGCTTCATAGGTCAAGCGCTTGCGGAAGCATTATTGGCTGATGGTGTGGAAGTCTATGGTCTTTGTGCGACACCGGAAAAGTTAGGAGAGCTGAAGAAGAATCCACATTTTCATCTAATTCAGATAGAGTTTCAAGAGTATGAACAGCTGGCACAAAAGGTATCTGAACGCGATTTTGATGTGTTTTTTCACTTTGCATGGCAAGGCTATGGAAAAGCAACAAACGACTACCGCGTTCAAATTTCTAATATCAAATATACCTGTGATGCTGCTTATGGAGCAATCGAACTTCGTTGTAAACGGTTTGTTTTTGCCGACTCCAGCCATGAATATTTGAAGTGTCCAAACACCAACGGAGTTGTTAAGGAATGCAGCGTTTATGGATCAGCAAAAAAGTCTGCAAGGCAGATAAGCCAAGTTGTTCTTCATCGTAATGGAGTCGAATTTGTGGGCGTTCTATTCACAAATATTTTTGGTGTAGGCGATCGCTCCGGCCGTTCTACTAATACAATGCTCAAACAGTTAATGAGGGGACAAGATTTAGACTTGATCAAGGGTGACCATTTATATGATTGGACATATATTGATGACTGTGTTGGTGGTATAATTGCAGCGGCAAAGCGAGGGCGCAACTATAAAGTTTATTATGTTGGCAGTAGACAACTGCGCCCATTTCGTGAAATTATTACTGAGGTGCGAGATGTCGTTTGCCCAAAGTCTAAATTGAATTTTGGTATGTATCAAGATAACTCGTGGATTGATTACCAAGACATTGATACATATGCACTTTATAACGATACCGGTTATCTTCCGTCTGCTATTTTTGAAGATAGTATTAAAAAAACAGTGGATTGGCTAAGGAGAATACAAGACTAAAATATTGTTGGAGGGAATTATATTGTACGACATCATTGTTGTAGGAGCGGGGTTTTCTGGCAGTATTTTTGCAAGGCGCTTGGCGGAAGAAAAGAACCAACGAGTATTGTTGGTGGAACAGCGTCCTCACATTGCTGGAAATATGTATGATGAATTAGATGCATACGGGATTCTTGTACAACGTTATGGTCCCCATCTGTTTAGTACGGATAAATATTGGATTGTAGAATTTTTGGAAAAATACGCAGAGCTGGTAGTTCACGAAACCAAGATACTAAGCTTTATTGATGGGAAATATGTCCGTTTGCCTTTTAACTTCCGCACCTTACAGCAATTGGTGACACCTGCAAAAGCTGAGCCGCTGCTGAAAAAATTTCGTAGTGAATTTGAGGGCAAAGATAGGGTGTCCGTTTTTGAGTTAATCGAATACCAAGATGATGACATTCGTAACTATGGGAATCTTCTTTTTGAAAAAGCATATCGTACCTATACTGCTAAAATGTGGGGGATGGCACCGGATCAAATTGACCGAAGCGTATTAAACCGGGCAATGATGTCTTTAGGGTATGATGAGCGCTACCAAAATAAAGATTTCCAATATCTACCTAAATACGGCTTTACAAAGCTCTTTGAACAGATGTTAAACCATCCCAATATTACCGTTTGTCTCAACTGTGACGCTTTAGAGCATATCCAATTGGACTATGAAAAGAGAAACGTGTTGTTTGACGGAAAACTGTACAAACAAATTGTATATACTGGAGCAATTGATGAACTTTTTCAAGAAAGATTTGGGAATCTACCATATCGATCTTTGCACATTGAATACCGTTATGAAAGACACGATAATCGCTTTGCTCTCCCATGTCAAGTCATATCCTATCCTCAAGCTGAGGGATATACAAGGGATACAGAGTATAAACAGATTAACTACCTAGATAATTTGGATACTCCTTATACGGTAATTGCCAGAGAATTTCCGCTCCCTTATAGAAAGCATGCAGAGCGAGGGAATATACCCTATTATCCTGTAATCAATCAGGAAAATTTAGCACGGTTTTCCCGTTATGCCGATGAAGCAAAAAAATTCAGCAATCTTTTTCTATGTGGACGACTGGCTGATTACAAATATTATAATATGGACCTTATTATTGAAAATGCCTTTGAAAAAACAGAGCAACTTTTCAAGAGATTAGGCCTATAAGGAGATATGTTAAGATGAAAGGAATCATTCTTGCAGGAGGATCCGGAACAAGACTTTATCCAATTACAAAGGGAGTTTCTAAGCAAGCTCTGGCAATCTATGACAAACCTATGATATACTACCCTTTATCTATCCTCATGCTTGCGAATATTAAAGAGGTTCTTATTATCTCTACCCCCAGAGATATTTCGGTATTTGAGGATATCCTGGGCGATGGCAGCCAGTTGGGAATGCGGTTCGAGTACGCCGTGCAGCAGGCCCCCAACGGCCTAGCAGAGGCCTTCCTCATCGGTGAAACATTCATCGGCCGGGATAAGGTCGCGCTGGTTTTGGGGGACAACGTTTTCTACGGTGGCAGCTTTTCCACCCTCCTGAAGAAAGCAGCATCCTTGGAGGAGGGCGCGGTGATCTTTGGCTATCCTGTCCATGATCCCAGCCAGTTCGGTGTGGTAGAATTTGATGAGACCGGCAGAGTTCTATCTCTGGAGGAAAAGCCCCAAAAGCCCAAATCAAAATTCGCGGTTCCTGGACTGTATTTCTACGACAACAACGTGGTAGATATCGCCAAAAACATCCAGCCCTCTGCCCGTGGTGAGCTAGAAATCACCGCAGTCAACAACGAGTATCTGAAAAGGGACAAGCTACAGGTTATCCGCTTTTTCCGCGGGATGGCCTGGCTGGACACCGGCACCTATGACGGCCTCCAGGAGGCCTCCCAGTTTGTCAACATCATCCAAAAGCGCCAAGGGCTTTATGTCTCCTGCATTGAGGAGATCGCTTACCGCAGAGGTTTTATCGACCGGGAGCAGCTGCTGAAATTGGCCCAGCCATTGATGAAAACCGAGTACGGACAATACCTACAGACCATTGCGGAGGAAAACAGATGAAAAAGCTATTAGTCACCGGCGGCGCTGGATTTATCGGCTCAAATTTTATCCAATATATACTAGGTAAGCAGCAGGACCTTGTCCTATTGCTTAATCTCGACCTGTTGACCTATGCGGGCAACCTGGAAAATCTGGAGCCGGTGAAGGATGATCCCCGATATCACTTTGTGAAGGGGGATATTCGGGACAAGGCCCTGGTGGAAAAGCTGTTCGTCCAGTACGATTTTGATACCGTTGTCCACTTTGCGGCGGAAAGCCATGTGGACCGCAGTATTGTGGATCCAGAAATTTTCCTCACCACTAATATTATGGGAACTCAGACTCTTTTGGATGCCGCTAAACGCCACTGGAATTTGAAGCCCAATGATAAGCATTCCAGGGAATACCGTCCAGGGGTTCGCTTTCTTCAGGTCTCTACAGATGAAGTCTATGGTGCATTGGACAAGACCGGAATGTTCACGGAATCAACACCACTTGCGCCAAACAGTCCTTACTCTGCCTCTAAAACCAGTGCAGACCTAATCGTCCGTGCATACCATCAGACCTACGGGATGCCGGTGAATATCACCCGCTGCTCCAACAACTACGGCCCCTATCAGTTTCCGGAGAAGCTTATCCCCTTGATGATTCACAACGCTCTGCAGAATAAGTCCCTCCCGGTCTATGGCGACGGGATGCAGATCCGGGACTGGCTCCATGTAAAAGACCACTGTTCCGCTATCGCCACTGTGCTGGAAAAGGGTAGAATGGGGGAAGTGTATAACATTGGTGGCAACAATGAAAAAGCCAACATCGAGATTGTCCGGTTGATCCTGGAAACTCTGGGCAAGCCGGAAAGCCTAATCACTTACGTACAGGACCGTCCCGGCCATGACCGAAGGTATGCCATCGACAACACGAAAATCACCACCCAGTTGGGATGGGCCCCTGCCTATACATTCGAGGAGGGGATAAGAGAGGTGATTCAGTGGTACCTGGATCATCCCGGCTGGGTGGAACGGGTTACCAGCGGGGAATATCAGAAGTACTATGAGAAAATGTATTTGTAGCCAGAGGGGCAATGGCGGATGATTCGAAAAAACCAGATGTTCTTAAACATCCTAAACATGGCCAGTGATTTCTTCCTGATCTTTCTTTCCTACCCCCTGGCTATGTACACCCGCCTGGAGGTGTTAAGGGGCGAAAGCCAGATGCCTCTTCTCTCCCTGCCATACTATATTTTGGCTGGGAGCTGCGCCTTGCTCGCCGTTTTTATCTACTATATCCTGGGAATGTACAGCTCCCAACGCCTTAAACAAAATGGGGGAGAGATTTTTCGCGTCTCTCTGGTAAATGGTATTGTTTCCCTGGGGGCGATGGCCCTTCTATACCTCATCCGTATTGTAGAATTCCCCCGTCTGGCAGTAGTTCTGTTTTGGCTTTTTTCCAGCCTGCTGGTAATCGCAAAACATACCTTTGGCCAAGCTGTCCTGCGCCACTACCGCAGCTTGGGGTATAACCAAAAGCGTATCGCTATTGTTGGTAACGGCCATTTGGCAAAGCAGTATTTGGAAAGTATCCAGGAAAATCCCCAGCTTGGTATTAAGGTTATGGGTTATATCAGCAAAGCTCAGCGCCCGGAGCTGGGGGTTTGCCTGGGCAGCTATGAGGAACTGGAGAAGATACTTGTCCAGCATAAGCCAGATGAACTTATCGTTGCCTTGGAGCCCCACGAGACCCGGTTTATGGAGCCGGTCTTGGCTGCTGCCGATAAGGAAGGCATCCGCCTAAGCCTTATCCCTTTCTATAACGATTATATTCCATCCCACCCAACCATTGAGGTGATTGGTCAGACCCGTCTCATTGATATGCGGGCCACCCCTTTGGATAATCTGGGCTGGGCCAGCCTCAAAAGAGCAATGGATATTGCCGGTTCCCTAGTGCTGATTCTCTTTACCAGCCCCATTATGCTTGCCGCCGCAATCGGTGTAAAGCTCAGCAGTCCCGGCCCCATTTTGTTTTGCCAAGAGCGAGTGGGCAAGAACAAAAAGCCCTTCACCATGCTGAAGTTTCGCAGCATGAGGCAGAACGCAAAGGAAACCACTGCCTGGAGCACCAACAGCGACCCAAGAAAAACCAGGTTCGGCAGCTTTATTCGGAAGTTCAGCATTGATGAGCTGCCCCAGCTGTTCAACGTCCTGGCCGGAGATATGAGCCTAGTGGGTCCCCGCCCGGAACTCCCGTTTCATGTGCGCCACTTTAAGGAGGAGGTGCCTCTCTACCTGGTCCGCCAGCAGGTGAAGCCGGGTATGACTGGCTGGGCCCAGGTAAACGGCCTACGGGGAGACACCAGTATTGAAGCACGGGTGAAATACGATATCTGGTACATCGAAAACTGGAGTTTGGAGCTGGATATCCGAATCCTCCTGAAAACCGCCTTTGGGGGGATGATAAACAACGAAAAACTGCCAGAGAAAAGGGAAGAAGAAAATGCGTGAGCCCATCCGAGTTGCCCAGGTTCTGAACCGCATGGACAGCGGGGGGATTGAATCGGTGGTGATGAATTACTACCGCCATATAGACCGGGAAAAGGTGCAGTTTGATTTCTATTTTTCCCAGGATAGCGTCTTTCCCCAGAAGAGGGAGCTGGAGCGGCTGGGGGCGGGGATTTATCCCATGCCATCTTACAGCAGGCCGCTGGCCTATCACAAGGCCCTCTGCAAGGCCTTCCGGGAAAAGCGGTACCGAATAGTCCACGCCCACCTTAGCACAATGTCGGTATTTGCCCTTTTTGCCGCGTGGCAAGCAGGGGTGCCTGTGCGGATTTGCCACAATCACACAACAGCGTATAAGGGGGAGGGGGCAAAAACCCTCCTGAAATACATACTACGTCCGTGGAACAAGCTGTTCACCACGGACTATTTTGCCTGTGGAGAAGCGGCCGGGCGTTGGATGTATGGGGAGCCCCTTTTGAATTCAGGCAAGGTTGTCATTATGCCCAACGCTATTGATACCGGCAAGTTTACCTTTGACCCCGAAGCCAGAAAACAGCTGAGGGACGAGCTGAAAATCCCCCAAGATAACTTTGTTATCGGCCATGTGGGGAGATTTATGTATCAGAAGAATCACGGTTTTCTCCTCGATGTCTTTGCCGAAGCGCTAAAGAGAGAGCCAGAAGCCAGACTTCTTCTGATAGGGGAGGGGGAGCTGCTGAAAAGCACCCAAGAGAAAAGCAGAGCCTTGAAAATATGGGACAGGGTGATTTTTACCGGGGCCCGCACGGATGTCAACAAGCTCTACAGCGTGATGGATGTTTTCTGTCTCCCCAGCTTCTATGAGGGGATGCCTGTGGTTGCATGGGAAGCCCAGGCCAACGGCCTTCCCTGTGTTTTTTCGGACAGAATCACAAAGGAGGCGGAAAACAGCCCTCGCTGCCAATTCCTAAAGCTGAACCAAGATACAGAAGCATGGGCGGAAGCGCTGTTGAAGGGAAGGGGTAGGGAACTCTGCATAGTCCCAGATATTCGGGGAGCAGCAATGGAGCTGATGGACTTTTACAGTAGAAAAGAGTGCCTCCGGTAATAGAACTTTCCCTCCTTGAAAAAGTCTGTCTTTTCTGTTTCAACCCCAATCTTCTCCCAATTTACGGTTTTGCACCCGTCCCCCTTCGGCAAAGTTTTTTCTCATTCACTACTCTTATATATCCTTTTGCTATAAAACACCTCCTGCTGTAGTTCCGTACTACAACAGGAGGTGTTTTTCAGTCAGGTCTCTCCGGAACCGGGGAGCTCGCTGCGAAACTGCGAGGGGGTCTTGCCAGTGTATTTCTTGAAGAGAACAAAAAAATACTTGATGTTCCGGTGGCCCACCTCTTTGGCGATTTGTTCCACGGTTTGTTCGGTATCCCGCAGGAGCTTACAGGCCTTGTCGATGCGGACGTGCTGGACGGCGTCGTTGATGGACATGCCGGTGGCGGTGCGGAACTGGCGGTTTAGGTAGCTTTGGCTCATCTCCAGCTGCTCTGCAATCATCTGGCTGCAACAGTCGGCGTCGCGGTACAGCTGATAGATTTTCTCCCACACGGCGGAGCAAAGGGAGTCCGCCTGGCGCTGCTGGGAGGCCGCCACCGCCTCGGTGATGGCGGTGAGGCGGGAATCAATGGCCTCCTGGAGGGCATCCAGACTGGTGAGGCTGTCGTCAACAGGGGGAGCCGCTGGCAGCTCGTACTTGAGATAGAGGCGGGTGAGCATTTTGTCCACGTAGTGGATGGCGAAGGAGAAATCCTTGTAGCGGTCCTGGGAGATGCTGCTAAGAAGAAGGAGCCACTGGGCGCGGGCCGCCTGAAGCTGCCCCTTTTTGAGGGCGGCCTCCAGGGCGGATACCACCTCCGGCTGGAATCCGCTGGGTTGGGTGCAATCCGCCAACATCTCCTGGCAGAAGACCCACTGGGTGGGATAGACAAAGGCCAGCTGCGCCAGCTCCTCCAGGGCGGAGAAGGCCTCCAAAAGCTGTTGGCCGGAGTAGCAGGGGAGGCTGACATACACCGGCCCGCCTCCGGCGGAACCCCGGATGGCGGGAAGAAGGTTGTTGCGCCCCTTGTTGGTGCAGGCGGGCAACACAAAGGTGAGTCCCAGCTCGGAATGGGCCACAATGGCGCCGGGGTGAGCCAGCAGCAGGTCGGAAAGCTTTTTGGGGGCATCCGGGGCACAGGCCACCATTACAATAGGGGGCTGAAGGCCCTCCGGAAAGATTCCGGCCTGGAGCTCCTGAAGGCGGCGGCTAGTTTCCAGGGTCTTGTGGCTGGAAAGAAGCTCGTCAAACTTCTCGGTGGAATCCCGGCCATCCAGCGCCACTGTAGTAAGGGCCTGGGAGATGTGGAAGAAGGTGGGGAGGATATAGACAAAGAGGTAGGCGAAAAGAACCAAAAGCACCACGCTGAGAAGGGCAAAGAGGATAAAGACCACCGTCTGGACATGGACCAGGCCAGGGGCGGTGACCTCCAGCTGGAAAGCCTCCAGGTAGTACCAGCCGGTATGCTCCAGCTGGTGGTACACCCAGCAGGAGGTGAGAAAAGGGGAGCGGTCCGGCAGGACGTAGCCGCTTTTGGGATCCTCCAGAAAAGCGGACTGGAAATATTTCCAGTCTGGAAGGGGCAGAGAATCTGCCCCTTCAGCGGGGATAATCGCCTGGCCGTTTGCATCCACAATAAGGTGCCGGTCCTGGGAAAGGGTGCCCAGAAGCTGGCTTTCGTACCAATCGCCGTTAATGTCCAGCAGCATGGCGCTGCGGCCCCGGCTCCCCTGCTCCGAAAAGACGAAGGAATACCAGGTCTTGGAGCCGGAGACACGCTTAAAAGGGGTGAGATAGGGATGATGTTCCGGATGGAGGAGAATCTCCACCGCCTCCTGGTCGTGAAACTGGGCGGCGGGGGCGGAGCCGTAGCTGCTCTCCGAGGTGAAGACGATATCCAGGCTTTCATTATAGACCATAACGTGGTCAATAAAGTTGCTGCTGCTGGCAAAGTTCCCCAGGTCCCGGTGGCCGATGGTCCGTTCCGACCAGGAGAGATTGCCGCTGGTGCGCAGGGTGCGGATGGAGGAGGTGTAGAACATCTGCATAGCGGAGGTGCGGATGTTATCGTTGGAAAGGGCCAGCACCGAGTCCACATAGTTGCCGAAGCTCTCGTTGGCGGCGGCGATACTTTGGAGGGAGGCGGTGCGGAACTGGAAGAAGAGGAAAAGAAAGGCGGCGAGGAAGGAGAGGAGCAGAAGGATGCACCCGCCCACCTGAATCATCCGCCGGTGGATGCGGGAGATGCTGGCAGTGGGGGCAGAGCGGCCGCTTTTCATAGACGTTTACCCCCCTTCCCCTTTGATTACCTTATTATATAGGCATCCGTAGGGTCTGTCAACTAAGAAGGGGAGAGGTCAAAAAGGGAAAAAACGACAGGTTCAAAAATTGGATTCCGGGCAATATCCACAAAATTGAACTTTCCAACCCCCTGGGGAACAAGCTAAAATGGAAAATGACAGGGGAAAGGAAGCCCCCTATACCTTCTGGCAAATTTGTGTATGAAAGGAACGATTTGAACATGAAGAAGATTTCCCTCAGCCTGATTCTGGCCATGATGATGGTTCTGTCCCTCCTGGCCGGCTGCGGCGGCAACAACGGCGGCGCCAGCGAGCCTGCCGTGTCCAACAGCCCCAGCACCCCCGCGGATAACGGCGGCACCAGCACCGGCGGGGATGGCGGTTCCGAACCCTCCGGCACCGTGATGCTCTACTCCTCCATGCAGGAAGAGCAGCTTATCGCCATCAAGGAAGGCTTCACCAAGAAGTACCCCAACATCAAGATGGAATACTACTTCGCCGGCACCAGCAAGGTGGTCACCAAAATCTCCACCGAGGCCCAGGCCGGTCACGTGGACGCCGATGTCATCTGGGTGGGCGACGCTGCCGACTATGTTTCCTTCAAGGAGAACAACATCCTGCAGCCCTACACCTCCCCTGAGCTGGATGGCGGCGCCATCGACAGCGCCTATGTGGACCCTGAGGGCTACTACACCGCCGGCCGTCTGGTTGGGGTAGGCATTGCCTACAACAATGCTCTGGTTACCCCGGAGGAGGCCCCCAAGACCTGGAGCGACCTGCTGGATTCCAAGTGGAAGGATCAGGTGGTTATGTCCGATCCCGGCACCGCCGGTACCACCAAGTACTGGATGAACGCCATGATGTGCAGCGACAAGTACGGCACCGATTACATGCAGAAGCTCCATGACAACGGCTGCCTGCTGGAGAGCGGCACCACCGCCACCCACAACCAGCTGGCCGCCAGCGCCTACAAGGTGGGCGTCTGCCTGGACTACGTTTCCGCCAACCTCATCAAGGACGGCTCTCCCATCACCTTCCTGTATCCCGAAGAGACCGTCTCCATCGCCAGCCCCATCGGCCTGGTGAAGGACTGCAATAACGAGGAGAACGGCAAGCTCCTGTATGACTTCATCCTTTCCAAGGAGGGCCAGGAGATTCTGGTTGCCAATAACCTCGTCTCTGTCCGTACCGATGTCACCCAGTCTGTGGACCTCACCACCATCCCCTCCTTCCTGGAGTGCGACATGGCGAAGCTGGCCGCCGACAGCGAGGCGAACCTCACCGCCTTCAACGGCATCTGGGGCCTGTAATCGCCCTTGCTTTCACAAAGGCGCCATACATAAAAAAGCGAGAGGGGCGGGGGAGACAGCGTCTGCTGCCCCCCGCTCCCTTTATCTCTGTCCCCCCGGCGGGGGGAGCGGTTTTTGGATTTCATGACGTGAGGAGGAGAGTATTTGTCAAAGGTTGCGTTTAAGAATATTTCCTTTAAATACGGCCAGAACCAGATTCTAAAGGATTTCAGCCTGGAGATTGAAAGCGGCGAAATCCTTTGCCTGGTGGGGCCCTCCGGCTGCGGCAAGACCACCCTGGTTCGCTGCCTGCTGGGCCTCAATAAGCCCGACACCGGGGAGATTTATGTGGGGGATACCTGCATCTTCAGCGCCAGCCGCCGCATCAACATGGCGGTGGAGCGCCGGAACATCGGCATCGTTTTCCAGGACTACGCCGTGTGGCCCCATATGACAGTGGGGGAAAACGTGGGCTACTCCCTGAAAAAGCGCCGGGTCCCCAAAGGGGAAATTGCCGGGCGGGTGGAAAACGCCCTGGCCATGGTGAACATGACCGAATATAAAAACCACCTGCCCAGCCAGCTTTCCGGCGGGCAGCAGCAGCGGGTGGCCATCGCCCGTGCCCTGGTGGGCAACGGGGACATCATTGTGATGGATGAGCCTATCACCAACCTGGACGCCAAGCTCCGGGAGCAGATGCTGGAGGAGATCCGGGAGATCCAGCGAAAGAGCGGCACCACCGTTCTGTACATCACCCACGACCAGCAGTCCGCCCTCCAGCTTTGCGACCGTATGGCGATTATGGAGCCGGACGGCAGCCTCTGCCAGCTGGGCACTGATGAGGACATTATTTTGCACCCGGCCAACCGCTTCACCTTTGAGTTCATCGGGGTTTCCAACTTCATCCCGGTGGAGGTGGCAGGTAGCGCTATCACCCTCCGGCCCGGCCAGAAGGATTTCCCCTGGGCCGATGGCAAACTGCCGGAGGGTACCGATACCTCCAAAAAGCTGGAGCTGGGGGTGCGGCCCAACGACATCGTCTTTGATAAGGATTCCTCCCTGCGGGTCACCGTTAAGCGGTCGGTCTTTTTGGGGAGCGAATACGATTACTTTGTGGAGCTGGGCGGTCGGGAGCTGCGGATTCAGCAGAACACCCTGGACGCCGCCAAGTACGGCGTGATGCGGGAGGGTCAGGAGACCGGCATCCGGCTGCTGAACTACCGCTTCTACCCGGAAAAGGAGGTATCGGCATGACAAAAACAGGCCGCAATAAGGATCTTGCCGCCATCGATGGCAAGCGCTTTAGCATGGACGGCGTGATGACCGCCCTCACCGTGGTGCTGCTGCTGGTAGTAGTGGTGATTCCGGTGGTTTCCATCATCTACAACGCCTTTTTCTTCCAGGGCCACTTTGACCCCAAGCTCTTCAGCAGCCAGCTTACCGATGCGGGCAACCTGGCCGCCATGTGGAACACCATCAAAATCGCCTTTTGGGTCACCCTGCTGGGGACCGTTGTAGGCACCTTCTACGCCTGGCTGCTGGGCCGCAGCGACATCCCCGCCAAGGGGCTGATGCGCGCCCTCTTCAACATCCCCTATATGTTCCCCCCCTTCCTGGGGGCCATGGCCTGGGACCTGCTGCTCAACGGCCGGTCCGGCTACCTCAACAAGCTCCTGATGGAGGTTTTCGGCCTCTCCACCGCCCCGGTGAACATCAACACCCTTGGGGGTATCGTCTTTGTGGAGCTGTCCTACTACTTCCCCTTCGTCTTTATGCAGGTGGTCAGCGCCCTGGAGCGGATGGACCCCACCCTGGAGGAATGCGCCCGCATCGCCGGCGCTAAGCAGATGACCGTTATCCGCAAGATAACCCTCCCCCTGGTGGTGCCCGCCATCTCCGCCGGCGCCCTGCTGATTCTCACCACCTCCCTGGCCCATTTCGGCGTTCCCTCCATTCTGGGCTTCTCCCAGGGCATCTATACCCTGCCCACCAAGATTTACGCCGTTATCTCCCGTGCGGGGGGCAGCTTTGAGGGGATCCGCCAGGGCGCGGCCCTCTCCATCATGCTGGTGCTGGTGGTGTTCACCGCCCTGGTGATTCAGAAGAAGATCCTCAGCTCCGGCAGCTACGACATCATCAAGGGCAAGAGTATGCGCCCCACCCTCATCAAGCTCCGTGGTGCCCGCATCCCGCTGCTCATCCTCTGCATCGCCACCCTGATCCTCATCGTCATCGTGCCCCTGGTGATGATTTTCCTGGTGAGCCTGGTGAAGGCCTACGGCCTGCCCCTCATCCCGGAGAACTTCACCTTCCAAAACTACAAGCGCATCTTCGCCGCCTCCGGCACCATTGATTCGGTGAAGAACTCCCTCTTCGTCTCCATTGCCGCCGGTATCATCTGTATGTTCCTGGGCACCCTCATCGCCTATGTGGTGCAGAAGATCCGGCCCAAGGGCAAGGAGGTGCTGGAGGTTCTCTCGGTGCTGCCCTACTCCCTCCCCGGCACCGTGCTGGCCATCGGCGTCATTCTGGCCTGGTCCGGCAACATCCTGAATATCAGCCTTTATAACACCATCTGGATTATCCTGGTGGCCTACATTGCCCGGTATCTCTCCTTCTCCATGAAGAGCTCCTCCGCAGCGCTCTTGCAGGTTCACCCCTCCCTGGAGGAGGCGGCCCGCACCTGCGGCGCCTCCCATATGGAGAGCCTCACCGACGTCACCCTGCCTCTCATCCGTCCGGCCATGGTCTCCGGCTTCTTCCTCATTTTCTTGCCGGCCATGCGTGAGGTGACCACCTCCATCCTGCTGTACGGACCCTATACCCGCACCCTGGGCGTCCAGATCTACTCCCTGCGCGATGCGGGCATGATTCCCCAGGCGGCGGCGCTGGGAAGCGTAGCTATCATCATAATCATCATCTGCAACACCATCGTCACCCAGGCAACCAAGGACCGGAAGGGGGTTTAAGGGATGGATCAAGTTATTCTTCGTCATGTTACCAAGCGGTTTACCACCAAGACACTGGGGGATATCGTCGCTGTGGACGACTTTAACCTCAGCGTTCACGAGGGGGAGTGCTTCTCCTTCCTGGGCCCCTCCGGCTGCGGCAAGTCCACCACGCTGCGGATGATTGCCGGTTTTGAGGACCTGAGCGAGGGGGAGATCGAGCTTTGCGGCCGCCCCGTTTCTATCAAGGATAAAAACCTCTATGTGCCGCCGGAGGAGCGGGGGCTGGGGATGGTCTTCCAGTCCTTTGCCGTCTGGCCCCACATGAACGTCTTTGACAATGTGGCCTTCCCCCTCCAGATTCAGAAGGTCAATAAAACCGAAATTGCCCAGCGGGTAAAGGAGGCCATGAAGCATACCAGCCTCACCGGCCTGGAGGAGGTCTTCCCCTCCGACCTTTCCGGCGGGCAGCAGCAGCGCATCGCCCTGGCCCGCGCCATCGTCACCCAGCCCAAGGTGATGCTGCTGGATGAGCCCCTCTCCAACCTGGACCCCAAGCTCCGGGAGACCATGCGCTTTGAAATCAAGGAGCTCCAGCGGAAATTTAACTTCACCATCATCTTTGTCACCCACGATCAGTCGGAGGCTATGGCTATCTCCGACCGGATGATGGTCTGCGACATGGGCAAGATTATGCAGATTGACACCCCGGAGAATCTCTACAACAAGCCCAACAGCCGCTTTGTCCACAGCTTTTTGGGGGAGAGCACCTTCATCAATGTAGCAGTGCAGGACGGCAAGGTCTATGCCGAAGGGGACAACGACCACCCCCTGAAGCTGGAGATTCCAAAGGACGCCGACAGGCGGATGGTGGTGGCGACCCGCCCCAATTCCATCGACCTGCTGAAGCCTGGCGAGGGGGAGGGCTATCCCACCAAAATCGATAAGCGCATCTTCCTCACCGACCGCACCGAATACCTGGTGCAGATTGGCCGCCAGACCCTGAAAATCCAGGTGCCCCACCGGGTCACCTTCGCCGAGGGGGACCCCTGCCTGGTGCGGTTTGTCAGCCCCATGTGGTATCCGGCGGAGGACGAGGCCGCAGAAAAGGAGCGCCAGAGAAGGCAGCTGGTGTAACTAGAAAAATTACATACAAAAGGGAGAGGTCTTTCGGGCCTCTCCTTTTTGTGTTGGGATGCTTTTTGCAGAAGATGCGCCTATAGAGAAACACCTTCCGGAGTTGTGCAATTTGCATATAATTAAAAGACAAAAGTCAAATTTTAGGGAAAAGGGTTGACAAGAAAGCGAAAAAAAGGGTAAACTTTTAGATAGAACTACCATCAGTGGCGAAAGAAACAAAGCGGGTTTTAAACATGGGGAGACGATAGGCGTTCTGCCAAGAGGGGAGGCGTGGAGCATGAGGAGCTGGCTGCGGTTTTTGGTGGTGGCGGTGTTGGGAGCCCTGCTGCTGGCGGGGTGTGAGTGCAAGCACGAATATGACCAGGGAACGATCACCAAGGAGGCTGCCTGCAAGGAGGAAGGGATCCGCACCTATACCTGCCAGAAGTGCGGGGAGAGCTATGAGGAATCCATTCCCCTGCTGGAGCACGTTTATAAGGAGCGGGTGACGCGGGAGGCCACCTATGAGCAGGAAGGGGAAGAGACCTACACCTGCACCCTCTGTAAGGACAGCTATACAAAGCCCATCCCCGCCCTGGAAAAGCCGGTGGAGGTGAGGGTGACCGGAAAAACCACCCATATCGACTATTTCTTTGAGTGGATCTTGCTGGATTTTCAGGTGGAAAACGTGGGAACGCAGGACATCCGGGGCCTGCGGGGGAAGCTGGTTGTAATGGATCTGTTTGGAAAGGAGATCCAGTCCCTCCCGTGCAGTTTTACCGAAGACCCCATCCCGGTCGGAGAGACTGTGGAGCTTCCAGAGCGTTCTATGATGGTGGATAGCAACAGCGGTGCAGACGTACAGTTTTTCCAAACCGATTTTTCCGAGCTGCAATTTTCCTTTGCGTTGGAGCAGGTGGTCTATCTGGAGCCGGAAGCAGAGGAAGCGGAGAGCGATTTGGGGATGAAAAAAGACCCGGTGCGGGTTACGGTGGCGGACATGGGCAGCTACCAGGCAAATCTTTTCAGCAACCTGCACTCCAGCATCCGCCTGACCATGCAGATTGAAAATGATTCGGGGAAAGAGGTAAAGGCGATTGAAGGGACCGCCACCGTTTGGAATATGTTTGGGGACGAGTTGGCGACCTATCAGTGCGACCTCCTCACCCGGAAGAACTTCCGCTCCCAGGATGGCAGGGACCTTCAAATTTTTACCATTACCTATTACGATATGAGCGCTGGCGACTGGGAGGTGCTTTACAGCAGCTACGAGCAGTTGGACTTCCAGTATACCATTAACTCCATCCTTTATGAGGACGGTACCAAGGATATCCTCCACCAAAGCGGAACCAGCGTCTAACAAAAAATCAGCGGTCCCCTAGAAAATAGGGGGCCGCAGGTTTTTATAAGCAGGGGACTACAGGGTTCCTAGCTCCGGCTGCCAATACTTGCGGTCCAGGCTGCGGTACTGCACCGCCTCCGCCATGGCGTCGGAGTTAATCTGCTCCTCTCCGGCAAGGTCCGCGATGGTGCGGGAGATGCGCAGCAGGCGGTCGTAGCTGCGGCCGGAAAATCCCAACCGGTCGTAGGCCATGGCCAGCAGACGCTGGGCGTCTGGGGTGAGGGTGCAGTACCGGCGCAGAGCCCCAGGGGTGAGACGGCCGTTGCAGGGGATGCCCAGCTCCCTGTATCGTTCCCGCTGGAGGAGGCGGGCTGCCTCCACCCGCTGGCGGATGAGACTGGAGGGCTCCCCCGGAGCGGTGGCGCTTAGCTCCTTGTACTCCACCGGGGGCATTTCCACATGGATATCCATCCGGTCCAGCAGGGGACCGCTGACCTTGGAAAGATAGACGGAGCGCTTGGAGGGGGAGCAGCGGCAGGGCTGGGTGGGATGGCCGAAGTAACCGCAGGGGCAGGGGTTCATGGCTGCCACCAGGACGAACCGGCAGGGGAAGCTGGCCCGGCCCGCCGACCGGCTGATGGTGATGACGCCATCCTCCAGGGGCTGGCGCAGCACCTCCATGGCGATGCGGGGGAATTCCGGCAGCTCGTCCAAAAAGAGGACCCCGTTGTGGGCCAGGCTGATTTCTCCCGGCCGGGGCGGCGCGCCGCCCCCTGCCAGTCCCGCCGGGCTGATGGTATGATGGGGGGAGCGGAAGGGGGGAACCTCTACCAGGGAAGCCCCCCTGGGCAGCACACCGGCGGCGGAATGGACCTGGGTGGTCTCCACCGATTCCGCAAAGGAGAGGGAGGGGAGGATGGAGGGGAGACGGCGGGCCAGCATGCTTTTGCCGGTGCCAGGCGGGCCGATAAGCAGGATATTGTGGCCCCCGGCAGCGGCGATCTCCATGGCCCGCTTGGCGTTTTCCTGCCCACGGACCTCCGAAAAGTCCGGCACCGGTGGCACCGGCGGGGGAGAGAAGGAAAGGTCCTGGGCGGTGGATAGAGCCTTGCCCCGAAGGAAGTGCTCCAGGATTTCCTTTGCCGAAGAGACAGGAATCACCTGGATGCCGGGGATGGCGCTGCCCTCCCCGCCGTTTTCCAGGGGCAGAAAGACCTTCTTCACCCCCGCCTGGCGGGCGGCCAGAATCATGGAAAGAGCGCCGTTCACCGGCCGCAGCCCACCGTCCAGGGAAAGCTCCCCGATGAAGGCGCAGTCGGAAAGGTCCATCTGCTGCCCGCCGGAGGCGATGAACAGACCCAGGAGGATGGGAAGATCGTAGAGGGGGCCGGTTTTGCGGGTATCGGCGGGGGCCAGATTTACCAGCACCTGGGCCTCCGGCCAGTCCAGCCCCAGGTTCCGGGCGGCGGAGCGCACCCGGTCGCGGGCCTCCTTGACAGCGGCGTCCGGAAGGCCCACCAGCTCGAAACGGGGCATTCCCCGCTGGCAGTCCACCTCCACCGTGACCATATACCCCTGGATGCCGGAGATACCCATGGAAAGCACCGAACAGAACATCCGCAGACCCTCCCTCAAAAAGCTGTACCCATCGCCACACAGCGCCGGCAACGAAAAACCCAGCCGGCGGACGCCTTAGCCGTTATCTGCACCGCTTCTAAAATTCGACTGTATTAAGTATAGTTGATTTGCCTAATTTTTACAAGGACTTTCTTGACTTATTTGTTTCCATGTTCCAGCTTTGCGAAAAACTTTTCGCAAAGCTGGAACCCACCGCGACCGGCAGGGTTATCCGTTCACTTCGTTCGCTCTACGCGAAAAGGGGGGGGACCTACGTCCCCCCCTTTCACACTTTTCCCCCGCTTGGCCGGTAGCCTCTTGCGTCTGGATAAAAGTTTTTCGGCAACCAGAAAAGTTGTTGATTTGCCTAAATTTTGCAAGGATTTCCTTGACTTATTTGTTGCCATGTTCTACAATAAAGGGGAATGGAAAATGGACATCTTGGCTCTTAAAGCCTATTCAATGAATGGGCTCCTAGCCGGGGTGTGGTCAACGGGGAAAGGAGCAACCGCTATGGACATCATGAAGGAATACCAGCGCTGGCTGGAGCAGGAGCTGGAGGATGCCGCCCTGACCGGGGAGCTGCAAGCCATCCAGGGACAGGAGGGGGAAATCAGCGACCGCTTCTATACCGACCTGGAGTTCGGCACCGCCGGGCTGCGGGGGGTGTTGGGAGCCGGCATCAACCGGATGAATATCTACACCGTCCGCCGGGCCACCCAGGCCTACGCCGATGTTTTGAAGGCCCGGTTCCAGCAGCCCACCGCCGCAGTGGCCTACGACAGCCGCATCAACTCGGAGCTTTTTGCCAGGGAGACCGCCAGGGTCTTTGCCGCCAACGGCATTAAAACCTGGCTCTATGGCGAGCTGATGCCCACCCCCGCCCTCTCCTACGCGGTGCGGGAGCTGGGGTGCTGTGCCGGTATTAACATCACCGCCAGCCACAATCCCTCCAAGTACAACGGCTACAAGGCCTATGACGAAAACGGCTGCCAAATCACCGGGGAGACGGCGGACGCTGTGATGGCGCGGATTAAGGAGACCGACCTTTTCACCGGGGTGAAGCTCTGCAATTATGACGCCGCCATTGCCGACGGCAGCATCGAAATCATCGGGGAGGCGCTGATCCAGAAGTTCCTGGACCGGGTGCTGGAGGAGCAGGTGAACCCCGGCCTCTGCAAGGACGCCGGCCTGAAGCTGGTGTATACCCCTCTCAACGGGGCGGGGCGGCGCTCGGTGCTCACCGTGCTGAAAAAGATGGGCATCACCGATATTACCGTGGTGCCGGAACAGGAGTGGCCGGATGGCAACTTCCCCACCTGCCCCTATCCCAACCCGGAGATTTTGCAGGCGATGCAGAAGGGGCTGGACCTGGTGGAAAAGCTGGGGGCCGACCTGCTGCTGGCTACCGACCCGGACTGCGACCGGGTGGGCACCGCCGTCCTCCAAAACGGCGCTCCCCGCCTCATCACCGGCAACGAGATGGGCTGCCTCCTTATCGACTACATCGCCCGCTCCCGGCAGAAAAACGGCACTATGCCGGAGCGCCCGGTGGTGGTTAAGAGCATCGTTTCCACCTCCATGGCGGATGCCATCTGCCAGGAGTACGGCATTGAGGTCCGAAATACCCTCACCGGCTTTAAGTACATCGGGGAGCAGATTGCGAAGCTGGAGGAGGCCGGGGAAGAGGAGCGGTACCTCCTGGGCTTTGAGGAAAGCTATGGCTACCTTTCCGGTGGCTATGTCCGGGATAAGGACGCGGTGGATGGTTCGATGCTTATCTGTGAGATGGCCGCCTGGTACCGCGCCCAGGGGAAGAACCTGGGAGAGGCCCTGGACGAGATGTACGAAAAGTTTGGCCGCTACCTGAACCAGGTGGACAGCTACACCTTTGAGGGAGCCGACGGCATGGCCAAGATGGCGGGAATTATGGAGAGCCTGCGGAAGGAGCCGCCCAAGGCCCTGGCCGGGAGCGCCGTTTCCGCCGCCATCGACTACAAGACCGCCTGCCCCGAAGTGGGCGGCGTCAAGATGCCCCCCGCCAACGTCCTCAGCTACACCTTGGGGGAGAGCAGTGTCATTGTGCGCCCTTCCGGTACCGAGCCAAAGCTGAAGGTCTATTACATGGTAAAGGCAAAGGACCTCCCGGAGGCCCAGGCCAAAAAGGCCGCCTTCCAGGCGGACATCGAGAAGATATTGGGAATTGGGAAATAAGGGCTTGCTTTTCCCCTCCCGCTGTGTTAAAATACCAATGTTACGTTGGTATCAGCCCGGCGTCACAGGGGGATGTGCGCGATCATCCCCTGGCGTCAGGTCACGAAAGAGGTGAAAAACAATGAAAGACGGAATCCATCCCAAGTATGGACCTGCGGTGATTCGCTGCGCCTGCGGCAATATCATCGAGACCCGTTCCACCAAGCCGGAGATCCGGGTGGAAATCTGCTCCAAGTGCCATCCTTTCTTTACGGGCAAGCAGAAGCTGGTGGACACCGGCGGTCGCGTGGATCGCTTCAACCGGCGGTTCAATCTTGGCAAGTAAATTCGCAAACAGGCGGTCCAAGGTTTTTACCTTGGACCGCTTTTGCAAAGTTCCTTGCATGGCCTTTGGCCTGCTCCTTATAAAGAAGCCGGCCTTTAATTCCCGCGAAAGGAGACGCCGCTTTATGGAAGGCTACCGGACCATTGCGGCCCCGGCTCAGGAGGAATTTGTGGAGAAAAGGTCCCGGTTCATCGGGCAGATTGCCCCGGTGGAAGGGGAGGAGGAGGCGCTGGCCTTTATAAACGCCGTCCGGGAGCGGCACCGGGAGGCCACCCACAATGTCTATGCCTACATCCTGCGGGAAAACCAAATGACCCGCTTTTCCGACGACGGAGAGCCCCAGGGCACCGCCGGGAAGCCGGTGCTGGAAGTGGTGCAGCGGGAAGGGCTGGTGGATGTGGCGGTGGTGGTGACCCGGTACTTCGGCGGGGTGCTGCTGGGGGCGGGGGGATTGGTGCGGGCCTACGCCCAGGGGGCCAAAACCGCCGTGGACGCCGCCCGGGTGCTGAACATGCAGCCAGCCGCCCTGCTGGAGGTGGATATGGGGTACGACTTCTACGGCAAGGCCACCTATATCCTCCCAAAGCACGAGGTGCAGCTGCTGGAGAGCGTCTTTGAAGAAGGGGTGCGATTGCGTCTGCTGTGCAAAAAGGCCCGGCTCCCGGCCCTTACCCAGGAGCTGCGGGAGCTTTCCTCCGGGACGGTGGCCCCCCTTGTGACAGAGGAAAAGTTCGCCCACTTCCCAGAGGGGTGAGGGGGATGGCGGAGATTTTTCTGCGGCCCTACCGCCCGTCCGATTTTTCCGCATTGCTTGACCTCTTTTATGAAACGGTCCACACCGTCTGCCAAAAGGACTACATGCCGGAGCAGCTGGAGGCCTGGACCGGCGGAGTGGATCTGGAGACCTGGGCGCGCACCTTTCAGGAGCATTACACGCTGGTAGCGGAGACCGGCGGGAAAATAGCCGGTTTTGGAGACATAGACCGGGATAGCTATTTAGACCGATTGTATATCCATAAGGATTTTCAACGTATGGGAATTGCCGCTGCCCTCTGCGAGCAACTGGAGGCCGCCGTTTTGGCGCCCAAAATCACCACCCACGCATCCATCACCGCCAAGGGCTTTTTTGAAAAGCGGGGCTATCAGGTGGCGAAGGAGCAGCAGGTGGAGCGGCGAGGTATTCTGCTGACGAACTATAAAATGGTGCTTAGAAAGGAAAAGCATTTATGAATTCAACCAAGGGAAGGATTTCTTCTTTGTGGATACCCAGAAAGAGGCCGTCCGGCGGTTGGAAGAAGCGGAGTAGAAAAGGAGAGATGACAGCATGGGAGAAATGAAAAAGGTGCGCCTGGGGCGCACCGGGCTGATGGTGACGAAGACCTCCTTTGGGGCGCTGCCCATCCAGCGGGTTTCCTTTGACGAGGCGGCTCGGCTGCTGCGCACCGCCTACGAGGCGGGGGTGAACTTTTTTGATACCGCCAATTCCTACACCGACAGCGAGGAGAAGATTGGCTATGCCCTCTCCGATGTGCGGGAAAAGATTATCATCGCCACCAAAAGCGCCTACACCACCCCCGGCAACGCGGACATGGTGAAGCGCAACCTGGAGCTGAGCCTGCGGCGGATGAAGACCGATTACATTGACATTCTCCAGTTCCACAACCCGGCCTTCTGCCCCACCGAGGAGGACCCCGCCTACCAGTACCTGGTGGAGATGAAGCGCCAGGGGGTGGTGCGGCACATCGGCATCACCAACCACCGGCTTTTTGTGGCCCACGAGGCCATTGACAGCGGCCTGTACGAGACCCTGCAGTTCCCCTTTTCGGTGCTGGCTGGGGAAAAGGACACCGAGGTGGTGGAGAAGTGCCAGAAGGCGGATGTGGGCTTTATCTGCATGAAAGCCATGTCCGGCGGCCTCATTCGGGAGCCGAAAGCTACCTTCGCTTTCCTCCAGAAGTACCCCAACGTGGTGCCCATCTACGGGGTACAGCGGATGGAGGAGCTGAAGCAGTGGCTGGAGCTGGACGCCAACCCGCCGGTGTGGGATGAGGAGCTGGAAGCCAGCGTGGAAAAGGAGAGAAGGGAGCTGGCCGGGGATTTCTGCCGCTCCTGCGGCTATTGCCTCCCCTGCCCCCAGGAGATTCCCATCCCCAACGCCGCCCGCATCCAGTTTTTGATGACCCGCTCCCCCTACAAGCCCTACCTTACCAAGGAGTGGCGGGAGGGGATGGACCGCATCGACAGCTGCATCCACTGCAACCATTGCAAGAACCACTGCCCCTTTGGCCTGGATACCCCAAGCCTGCTGGTGAGCCAAAAGGCTTGGTACGATAAGTTCTATGAGGAGCACAGGGACGAAATTGCAGACTGACCCCGCTAAATATCACACTGGAAGAAAATGGGTCTCCCGTTGGGGGACCCGTTTTCTTTAGCCAAAGCAGCAAAAACGGCGGCACAGGGGAGGCAATCCCTTGTGCCGCCGGATAATATTCTATTTTGGTTATTCCACCGTCACCTGGGCATGGGCCCGGCGGTAGGTGTCGTTATCCTTGATGCGCAGCTCAATTTTAGCCAAGGTCAGCTTCTGCTGAAGCCGCTCGGCCTCATCCCCGGTGGCGGTGCGCAGCTTCCGCGCCAGGTCCTCCGCCTCATCCCGGAGCTGCTGGAGCTCCCGGTCCACTCGGTCGGTATTGGTGACGGTGGACTTCGATTCGCTTTCCTCGGCTTCCTTTTCCTGGGCCGCCTCTTTTTGAGCCGCAGCCTTTTCCTCCGCCTCAGCTTCCTCCGATTCCCCAGCAGCCTCGGTCTTTTCCTGGGTAGCCTTTTCCGGCCCATCAAAGAGCAGAACAGGGTTTCCCTCTTCATCCTTTGCCATCCGGTAAAGACCGGCTTTTCCAGAGCGGTCCTCCGGAGCATACCGATCCCGAAGCTCCCCACGAAGGCCGCCCTCATCGGAACCGGCAGCCTTGGCGGCGGCGGTGACGCCCGGCGCCTCATTGGGGCCGGTGACGGCGTTAGCGGCAGTATCGGATACCTCCGGGGTGGGCCGCAGGCGCTCCGATTCCAATTGTGCGGGATTAGGGTGCAGCGTTTGAATATTCATGGGGGTACCTCCCTGTGTTGATATGTGCAGTCCATGAATTTATTATAAGGCGAAAAAAGAAGGATTGCAAGAGGGTAATGGGAAAAAGTGGCAGAAAAAGAGGCTGTTTATCTTCCCTAAGGGAAACAGACACAGGCTATCAGACTGCCAGCTCTTTCTCATAGACAAAACTGTTTTGATAGAGGTATTCTGGGGCGCAATCAATTTCACCATTCAGCCAGGTGACAACACCATGGGACACCGTTACCTGACGGAAGACCTTTTCGTCCGCCAACACTGCAAAAGCGCTTCCTGTTAAGGTTGTGGCGTCAAAGAGCCGTTGTTCACCGGTAGAAAAGGTGAGCAGAAGCATTTGGTAGGGTAGGGGTTTAGCTTCCAGAACACGGATCTCCTCCGCTGGTTCCCCTGCATAAACGATGCCGTTTTTCTGGTACATGCTAACTGCTCCTTTCTAATTACATAGGTTTTATCTTATCAAAATGTTCGCCCTGAACGGCTAGATTCCACGCCTTATAGACCGCTTCCTCATGGTATAACAGCCAACCCACCAGGATCTTATACTGTTTGCAAGGCAGCGAACCGGCCAACAGTTCGCCATCCAACCCTACAGAAGCCTCATATTCACCATAGTATACATGAACATGAGGTTTGTTATGCTGCACAGTATCCTTGAAGAGCATGGCGATTACCATTCCGCCAAATCGGCATAACTCAGGCATAGCTTTCCCTCCTTATATTTTGATATCATATCACATCGAGGGAAAAAAATCCAGCACTCCATATGCTGCGAACAAATAATGGCGGCCTGTTGAATGATAAGTTCCACAGACCGCCAAGATTATTTTAGATGCAGCAGGATATTTGCGCTTACTTCAGCGCTTCCTCCACCGCCACAGCGCAGGCCACGGTGGCCCCCACCATGGGGTTGTTGCCCATGCCGATGAGGCCCATCATTTCCACGTGGGCGGGGACAGAGGAGGAGCCGGCAAACTGGGCGTCGCCGTGCATACGGCCCATGGAATCGGTGAGGCCGTAGGAAGCGGGGCCCGCCGCCATGTTATCGGGGTGCAGGGTGCGGCCGGTGCCGCCGCCGGAGGCCACGGAGAAGTACTTGACGCCGTTTTCGTAGCTCCACTTCTTGTAGGTGCCGGCCACCAGGTGCTGGAAGCGGGTGGGGTTGGTGGAGTTGCCGGTGATGGAAACGTCAACCTTCTCCATCTTCATAATGGCTACGCCCTCCAGCACGTCGTTGGCGCCGTAGCACCGCACCTTGGAGCGCTCGCCGTCAGAGAACTTCACCTCCCGAACCACCTTGAGATCGCCGGTGGCGAAGTCGTAGTCGGTCTCCACATAGGTGAAGCCGTTGATGCGGGAGATGATATAAGCGGCGTCCTTGCCCAGACCGTTGAGGATGATGCGCAGGGGCTCCTTGCGGGACTTATCCGCGTTGCGGGCGATGCCGATGGCCCCCTCGGCGGCGGCGAAGGATTCGTGGCCCGCCAGGAAGCAGAAGCATTTGGTCTCGTCCCGGAGAAGCATAGCCCCCAGGTTGCCGTGGCCCAGGCCCACCTGCCGCTGCTCGGCCACAGAGCCGGGGATGCAGAAGGCCTGGAGGCCCTGACCAATAACCTCGGCGGCGTCGGCAGCTTTGGTGCAGCCTTTCTTCAGGGCCAGCGCGACGCCCAGGGTGTAGGCCCACACGGCGTTCTCAAAGGCGATGGGCTGTACGCCCTTGACGATCTTTTCTACGTCGATGCCCTTCTGGGTGCAGAGGTCGCGGGCATCCTCCAGGGTCTTAAAGCCGTTTTCCGCGAGGCAGGCCTCGATCTTCGGCATTCTTCTCTCTTGTCCTTCAAACTTTGCCATCTGTGTTACCTCCTTCTCTTACTCCTCACGGGGATCGACGTACTTGGGGGCGTCGGCGTAGCGGCCATATGTACCGATGTTCTTTTCAAAGGCGGTCTTGGGATCCACGCCGTGGCGGATATCCTCCAGCATCTTGCCCACCTTGACGAACTTGTAGCCGATAACCTCGCTGTTCTCATCCACCGCAACAGAGAGGATGTAGCCCTCGGCCAGCTCCAGGTAGCGGACCCCCTTCACGTTGGTGGAGAAGATGGTGCCCACCTGGCTCCGGAGGCCCTTGCCCAGGTCCTCCAGGCCGGCGCCGATGGGAAGGCCCCCTTCGGAAAAGGCGGTCTGGCTGCGGCCGTAGACCAGCTGCTTAAAGATTTCCCGCATGGCAACGTTGATGGCGTCGCACACCAGGTCGGTATTCAGGCACTCCAGGAGGGTCTTGCCGGGGAGGATCTCGCCGGCCATGGCGGCGGAATGGGTCATGCCGGAGCAGCCCAGGGTCTCCACCAGAGCTTCCTCCACGATGCCGTTTTTAACGTTGAGGGTCAGCTTGCAGGCGCCCTGCTGGGGGGCGCACCAGCCGATGCCGTGGCTGAGGCCGGAGATGTCTTTGATCTCATAGGCCTTGACCCACTGCCCCTCCTCAGGGATGGGCGCGGGGCCATGCTTCGGGCCTTTTGCCAGGGTGCACATCTTCTCTACTTCGTGGGAATAATTCATATCCTTGCTCCTTTCGGTAATGATACAACCGGCCGGCAGAGGAAAGAGGCTGTCCCTCTTAATAAAGACCCTACCGACCCACCTTACTCATTATACCATCTGACAACGATTTATCAAGAGATTCCGTCGGATTTTCCCCGAAAAGTTCTTGCCAGCGCCGGAAAATTTACGGTTTCGCCATACTTTACAGGCAGTTCCTGTTTGACTTTGAGGGGATAGGAGGGTACAATAAAAGAGTTAATCTGGGTATTTATCGCAGTAAATATATGAGGTGACTGACAAATGGGATTTCTTGAAAAGATCTTCGGCTCCTACTCGGAAAAGGAGCTTAAGCGCATCCAGCCTTTGGTGGACAAGGTCCTGGCCCTGGAGGAGCAGTTCCGAGGGATGAGCGACGGGGAGCTGCGGGACATGACCTCCCGGCTGAAAAAACGGCTGCAAGAGGGGGAGAGCCTGGACGATATCCTGCCGGAGGCCTTTGCCGCCTGCCGGGAGGCTGCGGACCGGGTGCTCCAGATGCGCCACTTCCCAGTACAGATTGTGGGCGGCATCATCCTGCACCAGGGGCGCATCGCCGAGATGAAAACCGGTGAAGGCAAGACCCTGGTGGCTACCCTGCCCGCCTACCTCAACGCCCTGGCTGGAAAAGGGGTCCATATTGTCACCGTCAACGATTATCTGGCCCGCCGGGACAGCGAATGGATGGGCAAGCTCTACCGCTTTATGGGCCTCACCGTGGGGCTGGTGGTGAGCGGCATGGACCAGGAGGACAAGAAGGCCGCCTACGATGCGGACATCACCTACGGCACCAACAACGAGTTTGGCTTTGACTACCTGCGGGACAACATGGTGGTCTACCGCCAGAACCAGGTGCAGCGGGGCTGGAGCTACGCCATTGTGGACGAGGTGGATTCCATCCTCATCGACGAGGCCCGCACCCCCCTTATCATCTCTGGCCGGGGGGACAAGTCCACCGAGCTGTACCAGGTGGCGGACCGCTTTGCCCGTACCCTGCGGGTGCTGCGGGTGCGGGAGGTGGACGCCAAGGAGGACCAGGACGAGCTGGAGGCGGACTACATCGTGGACGAGAAGGCCCGCACCGCCACCATCACCCCCAGGGGGGCCAAAAAGGCGGAGGAATACTTCCACATCGAAAGCCTCAACGACCCGGAGAATTTGACCCTGGCCCATCACATCAACCAGGCCATCAAGGCCCACGGGGTGATGCAAAAGGACGTGGACTATGTGGTGAAGGACGGTGAGGTCATCATCGTGGATGAGTTCACCGGCCGCTTGATGATTGGCCGGCGGTACAACGAGGGTCTCCACCAGGCCATTGAGGCCAAGGAGGGGGTGAAGGTGGCCCACGAAAGCAAGACCCTGGCCACCATCACCTTCCAGAATTACTTTAGAATGTACGATAAGTTGGCGGGCATGACCGGCACCGCCCAGACCGAGGCGGACGAGTTCCGGGAGATTTACCACCTGGATGTGGTGGAGATTCCCACCAACCGCCCCCTGGCCCGCAACGACTGCCCCGATGTGGTGTACAAGACGGAGAAGGGAAAATTTTCCGCTGCCATCCAGCAGATATTGGAGTGCCACCAAAAGGGGCAGCCCATCCTGGTGGGCACCGTCTCCATCGAAAAGTCGGAGATCCTCTCCGCCATGCTCCGGCGCCAGGGGGTGAAGCACGAGGTCCTAAACGCCAAGTACCACGAAAAGGAAGCGGAGATTGTGGCCCAGGCCGGCAAGTACGGCGCGGTGACCATTTCCACCAACATGGCGGGCCGCGGCACCGACATTATGCTGGGGGGCAACGCTGAATATTTAGCCAAGGCCCAGCTGCGCCGGGAGGGGATGACCGAGGAACAGATCAGCAACGCCACCGCCTTTGGGGAGACGAAGGACGAGGAGATCCTGGCAGCCCGCAAGCGCTTTGGGGAGCTGATGGCCCAGTATAAGGAGGAGATTGCCCCGGAGGCGGAGAAGGTGCGCCAGGCAGGCGGGCTCTTCATCCTGGGCACCGAACGACACGAATCCCGCCGCATTGATAACCAGCTGCGGGGCCGTGCCGGCCGCCAGGGGGACCCCGGCGAGACCCGGTTCATCATCTCCCTGGAGGACGACCTGATGCGCCTCTTTGGCGGGGAGCGGGTTCAAAGCCTGATGGACACCATGGGCGTGGAAGAGGATATGCCCATTGAAAACAAGCTCCTCTCCAACACCATCGAATCCAGCCAGCGGAAAATCGAGGGGCGTAACTTCCAAATCCGCAAAAATGTTTTGCAGTACGACGACGTGATGAACCGCCAGCGGGAGATCATCTACGGGCAGCGGCGCAAGGTGCTGGATGGGGAGGACCTCCGGGAGAACATCCGCACCATGGCCGGGGAGCTGGTGGGGGAAACGGTGGACCGCTTCCTCCTGGACGGGGAGATTAAGGACGAATGGAACCTGGACGGCCTGCGGGATAACTTCCTGGGCTGGGTCACCACCGGGGAGGACCTGCGGTACGACACCCAGGCCCTGGAGGAAGTCACCAAGGAGGAGATTAAAGAGCTGCTTCAGGAGCGTATCCGGGAGCGGCTGGAAAAGCGGGAGAAGGAACTGAATCCCCAGCTGATGCGGGAGCTGGAGCGGATGATTCTGCTGCGCAACGTGGACCAGAAGTGGATGAACCACATCGACGATATGGAGGCCCTAAAGCAGGGCATCGGCCTGCGGGGTCTGGCCCAGCGGGATCCGGTGGTGGAATACCGGATGGAGGGCTTCGAGATGTTCGACGCCATGATTGCCTCCATCCGGGAGGATACTATTAAGATGCTGCTGACGGTGCAGATAAAAACCGGGGAGGAAGTGAAGCGGGAACAGGTGGCAAAGCCCACCACCGCCTCCTCCGACGGCAGCGAGAAGGCCCAGCCGGTGCGCGCCCAAAGTAAGAAAATCGGCCGCAACGACCCCTGCCCCTGCGGCAGCGGCAAGAAGTATAAAAAATGCTGCGGGAGAGGGGAATAGCGGCGTCGCTGTCTCCTGCATTCCCCGCCGGGGCGCTGCCCCGGACCCTGGTTCCTTTTCTTCTCGCGGGAGAAGAAAAGGAACCGAAAAGAAGAGCGGCGTAAGCAGCCCCCAATTTGTGGATGGGGGCAGGATGGGGGATATCACTAAGATGGTGGAGAGAAACGAAATGAAGATGCAGATTTCTCCCTCCCTTCTGGCGGCGGATTTTTCCCGCCTGGGGGAGGAACTGGAAAAGATTGAGGCCGCGGGTGCGGATATGATTCACCTGGATGTGATGGATGGGGTGTTTGTTCCCAACATCTCCTTCGGGATGCCGGTGATTGCCTCCCTGCGGAAAACCAGCCGGCTGTTCTTCGATGTACATATCATGATTGTGGACCCCATACGGTACATCGACAGCCTGGCAAAGGCCGGGGCGGACGGCATTACCTTCCATGTGGAGGCGGCGGAGGATGTGGGAGCCGTCATCCAAAAGATTAAAGGCCATGGCATGAAGGCCGGGCTGACCCTCCGCCCCGGTACCCCGGTGGAAAAAGTACTGCCCTGGCTGCCCCAGCTGGACTTGGCCCTGGTGATGAGCGTGGAGCCGGGCTTTGGCGGCCAGTCCTTCATGGCCGGTATGATGGACAAGGTGGCAGCCATTCGCAGCGAAGCAGAGCGAATTGGCAGGCCGGACCTTATCCTCCAGGTGGATGGCGGGGTGGACCGGAACACAGCCGCCCCCTGCGGCAAGGCGGGGGCAAACTGCCTGGTGGCGGGCTCCGCTGTTTTTGGCAAGGGGGATTACGCTGCGGAAATCGCGGCGATTCGCGCCGCTGCCGCAGGGGCGTGATTTGGATGCAGAAGGAGGCCGGGAAGGATGAAGGATGATTCCAAAACCATAAAAGCCGCAAGGAGCAGAGCCTGGTACTGGAACGGGGGCGTGATGCTGGAGCAGCACAAGGACCCCATCCTCTCCCAGGAGCTGGTGCGGTTCATCGCTCCGGACCGGGTGCGCAGGATACGGGACCTGGAGCCCTGGCGGGAGGACGAGGAGATTGACACCGAAGCTATCGTCCAGGTGGCCCGGCTGGCCCGCATTGTGGACGAGCGGGATGGGGTGCCCCTCTTCCGGAAGCTCCGCAAGTGCATGGGCCGCCGCCCCTCGGTGCTGGTGGACGCCCTGGACGAAGAACCCTACATTTCCAGCCAGCTGGGGCCGATGCTCCACCGGAACCGGGAGTGTGTCAGCGGCCTGAAGCTGGCCTGCAAGGCGGTGGATGCCTCCGAGGCCACCATCTTGGTCTACCAGGGGATCACCGACCTGGAGGTGAAGATTCCCCGCTCGGTGGGGGGCTTCCCCATCCAGCGGGTGCGGGGCAAGTACCCCTCGGAGCTGCTCTCCGCCCAGAGCCTGGTGGAGGAGGACGACCATATCAGCTTGTACATCGGGGCCTGCGCCCTGATTCATCTCCACCGGGCGGTGTACGATGCCCGCATCCAAACCACCGCCTTTATCACGGTGGCGGGGAACTGCGTCAGCCGTCCCTGCAATATGGAGGTGAGCCTGGATACCACCGCCACCGATGTCCTGGCCCGATGCGGCCTGGAGGAGCAGCCCACCCGCGTGGTGGTGGGCGGTTCCATCACCGGGGAATCCATCGGGGATACCGACCAGGTGCTGGTAAAGCCCACCACAAGGGCCATTCTGGCCTTCCGGGAGGACGAGCGGGACCAGCGTTACCAGTGCATGGGCTGCGGCCGGTGCGTGGAGACCTGTCCCGTCGGTCTCAATCCCATGCTCCTTTACCGGGGCATCGGTATGAGCCTCCACGAGCGGGTGGCAAAGCTGGATTACAAAACCTGCATCGGGTGTATGTGCTGTAGCTATGTCTGTCCTGCCAAGCTGGATATCGCCGGGCGCATCGCCTGGTACAAGAAGAGCCGGAAGGAGGTGCAGCCCAGGTGAAACTTTTCCCCAAAAAAGCGCCCCATATCCGCTCCGACACCAGCAACAAGACGGTAATGGGGGACGCTGTAGTGACCCTGGCGGCCCTCTACTTTATGTCTGTTTGCTACTACGGACAGCGGGCGGTGCAGTTGGGTCTTCTTTCAGTAGCGGTGTGCTGGGGGGCGGATGCCTTTTGTGTCTGGCTGCGGGGGCGCAAGGTGAGCCTGCGGAACTTTTCCCCGGCAGTCACCGGTATGATTATCCCCCTGATGATGCCTGCCAACATCCCCTTCCATGTGGTGGTGGTGGCGGACCTCTTTGCCATTTTGCTGGTAAAGCAGCCCTTTGGAGGGCTGGGGAACAATCTCTTTAACCCCGCGGCGGGGGGACTGGCCTTTGCCATCGCCTGCTGGCCGGCCCAGATGTTTTCCTACCCGGTCCCCAACACCTCTTTGGACCTGTGGGGGGAGGTAAGCAGTAGCGTTTCCAGCTCCGCCGCCTATACCCTGTCCATCGGCGGGGTGCCGATGGAGGATTACACCACGGTGCTGCTGGGGCGGCAGGCGGGTCCCATGGGCACCACCTGCGTGCTGGTGATTCTGGCCTGCCTGCTGTACCTGATTTTCCGGGGGACAGTGCGCTACCAGCAGTCCCTGCTCCTATTGCTGACGGTGGCGGCCCTCAGCTTTTTCTTCCCAAGGGGCGCTGCCGAGGGAGTGGCCTCCGCCTTCTACGAGGTGCTGGCGACGCCGGTGCTGTTCTGCGCCGCCTTTATGTTCACCGACCCGGTCACCTCCCCCTGCCGCGGCATCGCCAAAGGGGTGTATGGGGTGCTGGGAGGGATTATCATGGTCCTTTTTACCCGCTTCGGCGGCTACGAGCAGACGATGGTCTTTGCCATTCTGCTGATGAACGCCCTGTCCCCGGCCCTGGATGAGCTGGCGGAGGGATATATCACGAAGAAAAGGAGGATGCGCTATGGACGAAAGGTCGCCATCGACCTCTCCGGAGAGGACGACTTTGGAACCGACGAAGGGGTCCCGGCCGCCGAAGGCGCCCAGAACGCCTAAACCCCGCCCGGCCCAGAGGGATAGCAGCCAAAGTCTCACCCGCATCCTGTCGGATAAGACCCTCATCATCAACCTTACCTTTGCCGCCCCCTTCCTGGTGGTGGCCGCCACCAACCTGAAAAACGGGGTGGCCCTTTCCCTGGCGATGGCGGTGGTGCTGGTGCCCACGGTGATACTCAGCCTGCTGCTGCGCCAGAAGCTGCGGTTCCCCTACTGGCTGGGTACCCCGGTGTGGACCATGGCCGCCATGCTGCTGGCCTCCCTCTCCTACTATGTTATTCGCTTTATCTCCCTGGAAATCACCGATTCCCTGGGAATCTATCTTTATTTGCTGGCCTCCGGAACAGTGGTTTCGGCAGTTTTTACCGGCAAACGTATCACCACCCTGCCGGCGGCGGGGGCCTGGGCCCTGCGGTACACCGGAGGCTTTGCCCTGGCGGCGGTGGTGATTTCCGCCATCCGGGAGGTTCTGGCCTATGGCACCCTGTGGGGCTTTGCCCTGCCGGAGCCGCTGCGCCTTTCCGGTGCCCAGATGCCCTTCTTCGGCTTTATTATGTTCGGTGTTTTTTCCGCCGGATACCAGTGCGTCCGCCGGGTGCTGGCGGAGCTGCGCCGTATGCGGGCTGTCCGGCCCCAGGATAGGGAAGGAGGCGAGCCGCTGCCATGAGTGTGTTTTGGATTACCCTGAAGGGGATGTTCTTTACCGCCCTTACCGCCGCTATCAGCGAGAACCTGGTTTTTGTCCGGGCCTTCGGTATGGGGGAGCTGGACTACGAGGAGTTCACCCCCCGCCGTGCCCTGGAGGAGGGATACATCGTCTCCCTGATGTCGGTTTTGGCCGCTGCCAGCGGCTGGCTGGGCCGGTGGCTGGTGGGGGAATATCTCCACCTGCCCAACTACCTCCAGCCTCCGGTGTTTTTGGGGATTTTTACCGCCTTCTTCCTTGTGATTATGATGGGTGTTCTTATCTGGCGCAAAAAGCAGGGGAAGGAAACCAGCAAAAAGCGGTATAAGCTCCATACAGCCATCGCCTTTGGCTTCCTGCCCCTGGGGGTGCTGCTGGTTACCGGCTTTGGGGCCGGCGGCATGGGGGAGGCCCTTTGGACCGCCCTGGGGGCTGGCGGCGGCTATGTTCTGGCGATGCTCCTCTGCTGGTCCATCCGGGAGCGCCTGGACCTTTGCGATATCCCCAAAGCCTTCCGGGGTGCGCCCATTCTGTTTATCTACCTGGGGCTGCTGTCCCTGGCGCTTTTTGGCCTGGTGGGACACCAGCTGGCTCTGTAAATCTTATCCAAAATGTAGAATCTACATAGAATAACCCGGAGAGTATGGGGGTATACTGCTGGGAAAAGGCGTTGCTGCGTTTTTTGGGAGGATGGATATCTTTCCCGCTGGCGAAAGCTCCAGGAACCCACAAAGGAGGAGGACGCCGGGGTGCTCCAGCGCTTTTCTTTCAAGCAGGCGGGGCATCATAAAAGAAACGAGGTGCGGTTGTGCGGGAATTTAAAATCAAGCGCTACGACCGGGAGCGAATCCAGAAGCGCAAGCAGGGGATGCGGGCAGCTGCCTTCACCGTCCTGCTGGGGGTGGCTGCGCTGACGGCTGGCTGGTTCGCCTACCCGCCGGTCTACCAGTTCGTCACCACCTGGGAGCCCCCCTCCCTCCAGCCTTCAGTCCCGGATTCCCCAGGGGTTTCGGAGCCGGAGCCCCCCTCCTCCCAGCCGGAAGAGCCGGAGGAGGAGCCGGTGGGGGCGGGAATCTTCCCGGCCAGAACCGCCTATCTCCCGCCGGAAGTGATGATGGATGACCAAAGGCTGGAGGAGGAGCTGCACGCCCTCCAGGCCCAGGGGATTGATGGGGTGGTTTTTGACCTGAAGGACGCCCTGGGGGTGGTGCAGTACCAAAGCGCCCTGGAGCAGGTGTCCTATAACCGGGCTCAGGGAGAAAACGCCTGGAGCCTGCCCCAGCGGCTGAATCTCATCCGCCGGGCCGGCCTGACCCCGGTGGGCCGTCTCTATGCCTTCCGGGACCGCACCTCCACCGCCCGGATGTATGAATCGGCGGTGAAGTACATGAACAGCACCGTTAACTGGATTGACGATTCCCAGGCAAACGGCGGTAAGCCGTGGCTGAATCCCAACAACCAGGAGGCCCAGGACTACATCCTCTCCCTGGTGCAGGAGGCCGCCCAAAACGGGGTGGGCACCATCCTGCTGGACGGCGTTCAGTTTCCGGATGGAGTGGCCCTGAATTTAGCCACCTACGGCAACACCGGGAGCCTGGACCGCTCCGCTGTTTTGGCGGGATTCCTTGCCAAGGCGCGGACAGTGGGGGAGGCAGAGGGCAGCCATGTGGCGGTGACGGTGAACCTTCTTTCCGCCACGGGCCTGAGCGCCAACCGCTACGGGGAGGATGTGGGACAGCTTCTTTCCGCCGCCGGAAGCGGTGTGGTGGAGGTGATGCCGGAGCAGTTTGGCAACGGCGTCACCAGCGAGACCCTGACCCTTTCCTCACCGGCGCTGGACCCCTACAAGACGGTTTCCCAGGGTCTGGCCGCGGCGGCAAAGGCCCTAGAGACACCGGCAGAAGGGGAGGAAGAAGAGGAAGAAGAGAGGGAAAGAACCCTTCGGGTGCCTCTGGCGGCGATGGTTCAGGCCTACACCTCCACCACCCTGAGCCAGTCCGCCAACAAGCCCTACGGTCTCCAGGAAGTTCGGGACCAGGTGCGGGCGGCGGAGGAAGCCGGTATTGGGGCAGTCCTGTATATGAACCCCCTGGGGGATTATAGCGCCTTGGAGGAACAGCCATAAAAAAACGGAGGGGATTTTCCCCTCCGTTTTGCGTTTTCGCTTTCGTAAAGCCCAGTGGACAGAACCCTAGTTAGTAGACAGGGTTATCCACCGTGACCTTATCCACCTCCTGAAAAGGAGCCAGGGTGGAGACCATCTTCACAGGCACGTCATAGGGATTTTTTACATAATGGACCTCGCCCGGCTCAATGTGAATCAGGTCGCCGGCGGACAGCACATGTTTTGTTCCGTCCACAATGATGTCCACCTTGCCCTCCAGGATGAAGAAGTCCTCTTCCATCACGTTGTGGTAGTGGGCCTGGAAGTCCTCCCCAGGGAGAAAGCGCACCAGGGCAAAATTCATGCGGGGCCCCTTCATTAAGTACTTTGGACCGCTTTCTCCAAAACGGTAATCGCGTTCATTTTCATTGATGACAAACATTTGATTTCCTCCTTCTTCTGTCCCAAAAGATTATAGACCCGGAGCGCTCCACATGTTTTGGGTCACCTTCTGGTCGCACAAATCCATCTGGGCGCGGTAAACCTGCCGCCAGGCTTGGTATAGCTTTTCATAGACCGGGGCGTTTTCCAGGCGGGGCTCAAACCGCCGGTCCCATTTTACCGTCTGGCGGGCGCCTTCCTCAATGGAGGCGTAGACGCCCACCCCGGCGCCTGCAAGGATAGCGGCCCCCAGCGCGGTGGCTTCCTTCACCGCCGGAACAAGCACAGGCTTTCCAGTGACGTCCGCCAGTATCTGGCACCACAAGGGGCTCTTGGAGGCGCCCCCTGCAAAAATTAACTCCTCTGGCTCGTTGCCGGTGGCCTCCCGCACCAATTGGATATGTCCTTTCACCAACAGGGCTGTATTTTCAAGAATCGCGCGGTAGAAGGTATACTTGTTGAATTTTTCCGGCTCAAGCTGGAAGTTGGTAAAGGTGGGGCTGGCATGCTTCCAGGTGATAAAATTCATCAGGTCGCTAAAGCAGCACAGCATCCCGTAGCTGCCCGGCGGAACCTGCTCCGCCCGCTCGTTCATCAGGTCGTAGGGGTCCCTGCCGGTCCGGGTCGCCTCTTCCACCTCCTGCTGGCAGAAGCCATCCCGGAACCAGCGCATAACCAGGCCCGGCTTGAAGGCAAGCGCCTCATACTGCCACAAATCGGGGACTGCGTGGCAGTTGACCCGCACCCGGCAGCCGGGGTCTGTTTTGCCGCTGCTGGTGTTAAACTCATACTGCCAAAAGCTGCCGCCGAACACCACCGCCTGTCCTGCCTTGCAGGCCCCGACGCCGATGGTGCCCAGCTGGCAGTCGCCGCCGCCCACCACCACCGGGGTGCCCTCCTTCAGGCCCGTTTCGGCTGCGCCCTTGGCGCTGACCGTGGCAAAATTGACGCCGCATTCCACCACCGGAGGGAAGATATCGGTGCGCAGGCCGCACTTGGCCGCAATCTCCGGGTTCCAGTCCCGGCTTTGCAGATCCATCATGCCGGTGGTGCTGCCATTGCTGGGCTCCACCGCCAGCTTGCCGGTGAGCTTATAGATGAGCCAATCGTTGAACATGCCAATGGTCGCGGCTTTGCTATAGATATCGGGCAGATTATCCTTTACCCACAGCAGCCGGGGCAGCGCCCCCAGGGCGTAGGTCTGGCCGCTTCTGGAGTAGATCTCCTCCTCCAGGTGCGGGTCAAGGGCGATGAGCTGGCCGACCTGGGCGTCGCTGCGGGCGTCCACGTTGGCACAGGCCCAAATTTCATTGCCCTCTTTGTCATAAAGCAAAATTCCTTCGCGCATACATGTAGTGGATACAGCGGCGATTTCCTCCGGGGCGATGCCGGTTTTTTCCAGCACCCCTTTGATACAGGTTTTGGCCAAGTCCCAGTTGGTGACCCAGTCAAAGTCCATGCTTCCAGGCCAGCGAGGGTCTTCTTTGTGGGTCCATTCCCGCTGGACACATCCTACCTGGGTGCCATCCACCCCGAAGATTACCGCGCGGACGCTGCCGGTTCCGGCATCTACTGCCATGAAATACTGCGCCATCTTTGCTGCCTCCTTCAAAAAAATTTCAGAAGCCGTGCCATTCGGCAAGGTATACAGATTGGTCCGCAAAGATATCTGCGGCGCCGGCTGGTACAACTTCTTAGCTTTGTTCCAAAAGGGCCTGTGCTGTTTCTTCATCGGTGATGAGAATGTCTACATACCCTCCCCGGAGGGCGGCCAGAATCGCATCCACCTTGGAAAGACCGCCGGCCACGCCAATCACGTTTTCCAGCATCCGCAGGTCCTCCAGGCTGGTGCTCATCAGCTGGCGGTCCTGCTCCACAGAGATCAGTTTTCCCTCTCTATCCACAAAGTGGCTAAGGAGGTCCCCTACCGCCCCCTGGAGCTTCAGGATGGTGAAATCATTCTCGTTGAGAACGCCGTTTTTCAAAATAGTGGCTTCCCTGCTCATGCTGCCGATTCCGATAACACTCATCCGGGACAGGGGAATCATCCGGTAAACCTCCTCCACCACCGGTTCCTGACGCATAGAATCCCGTAGCTTCTGGCTGGATAACAACAGGGGGGAGGGGATGAGATAGAGCCGGGCGTTAAAAACGTTGGAGGAGGTATTGGGCAGATAATAATTCACTCCGCCGGTGAGGCTGACCATGTTCAGCGGCTCCTCCGCCGCCATGGCTAAGTGATTCAGCACCCGGCTGGTGGTGTCGCCATAGCCAACATTCAGAAAATCCCCGCCCTTCAGGCGGCGGATAATATACATCGCGGCGGCCTGGGCGATGCTTTCGTTGAGGTTTGCCAGGCTATCCGCCTTTGGGACGGTGAAAACGTCCTTAAGGCCGAAGCGGGAAATTAAATCCTGCTCCGCCTTGATATACCGGTTCCCGTCCTGCCGGATGCGGAACTGGATCACACCGGTCTGTCTGGCCTTTTCCAGCAGTCCAATCACTCTGGCCCGGCTGACGCCTAACAGCTCGGAGATCCGCTGCTGGGTATAATTTTCCATATAATAATACCATGCAGCCCGAATCATCAATATGTTTTCATAATCAAGTTTTGCATCGCCGGTTCCCATCTGCCAAAATCACCCCCTCTTTCGTTACAAATGTTAAGACACACATAAAATGTATTGTAAACAGTATAGCACCAAGGGGTTTCCTTTGTCAAATCCAAAGGACTACAATCAATCCGGAAAAATGAAAAAAGGCAATTTGTCCAAATATTAAGGGCGGATTATGTGCGTTTCTTCTAAAAAATACCTTGAGCAGGTTTTGCTTTAAGGTTTTTTGCTAGATTTTGGCACAAAGAATTGCTCCGCCAAGCGTTCCGGCGGTTGACAAATTTCCGCAAAGGGCTTATAATAATGGTAAAAACAAAAGCACATGGACAAAACATTTGTGCATTGTGATTCAAAAGGAAACGGAGGGACTGCCGTGGAACGGAACGAGGTTTCCCAGAACCCAACGCCCCTGCTGTCGGTGAAAGACATTTATAAGTCTTTTGGACTGAACGCTGTCCTCAAAGGCATCAGCCTGGACGTGATGCCTGGAGAGGTTTTGGCCCTGATTGGCGGCAATGGAGCTGGTAAATCCACCTTGATGAAAATCATCATGGGGCTTTATACATACGACGGGGGCGAGTTGTCCATCCAGGGCGAACCGGTGGTTCTGAACCGCACCTCCGATGCCTTGGAGCGGGGCATCTACATGGTCCCTCAGGAACCTCTGCTTTTCCCCAACATGACGGTGGAAGAGAACATCCTCATCGGCTTTCGCCAAAGCAAGGCAGAGCTGCACAGGGAGCTGCTTGCCACAATGAAGGAGGCGGGCTGGGATTTGGACCTGAGCCGGAAGGCCAGCAGCCTGTCAATCGCCGAGCAGCAGCTGGTGGAGATTCTCCGGGGCCTATTGCGCCACGCCCAGCTCCTGATTTTGGATGAGCCCACCTCCGCCCTGACCTTTGACGAGGTGAAAAGCCTTTTCCGGTGCGTATCCGATTTGCGCTCCAAGGGAATTGGTATCATCTATATTACACACCGTCTGGCTGAGGTGTTCGAGATAGCCACCCATGTAGCCATTATGCGGGATGGCGTCATTACCATTCAAGGCCCCATCTCCGGCTTCGTCCGTGAGGATTTGGTAAAGGGCCTGCTCCCTCCGGATTCGGACACGGAGGCCGCCCAAAAGGAGCGGAGCACGGAGGTGCGGCCGGTGGACTATACAGCGGCCCCGGTGCTGGAGCTGAAGGATTTCAGCGGCTATGGTTTTTCCGGCATCAATATGAAGGTATATCCCGGCGAGATTTTGGGTGTAGCCGGGGTGGTAGGGGCAGGCCGGACCGAAATGGCCACCACAATTTTTGGCATGGACAAGGTGTTGGGCGGCCAGGTGCTTTTAAATGGGCAGGATATCACCGGCAAAAAGACCCGGCAGGTGATTCAGGCGGGGCTCAACTATGTGCCGGAGGACCGCCATCTCAACGGCTTGTTTAAAATTTGCGATGTGGCCGCCAACACCACCAGCGCCAATCTCTTCAGCGCCCACATGGGCCGGTTCCTCCTGGATCACCGTTATGAGTGGAAGGTCACCCAAGGGTACATTGAAAAATTCCGCACCAAGGTCACCGGACAGGACCAGCTGGCGGGAAGCCTCTCCGGCGGAAACCAGCAGAAGATCGTGATTGGCAGGAGTCTATCCACTTCTCCGGGAATCGTTATTTTGGATGAGCCCACCCGCGGCATTGATGCGGCGGCCAGAGGCGATGTTTACCACATTATCCACCAGCTGCGGGAGCAGGGGGTTTCGGTCCTCCTGATTTCCAGCGACATGGAGGAGATGGTGGAGCTGGCCGACCGAGTGGTTGTTATGTATCAAGGCAGGCTCAACGCGGAGTTCCGCCAGGACAGCATTAACCAGGATAACCTGACGGCGGCTGCCTTTGGAATCTTGGAGAAGGAGGGCGTGGGAGCATGAGTGTGGAGAAAAAAATCCTGAAGGCGCGGGAAACCACCAGCTTTCTGTTTCTGGTGGCGCTGTTTCTCATTGTGGGCATCATCAACCCCTCCTTCCTGACACCTTCCAATATAAGCGCCTGCTTCAACACCTCGGTGGTTTATACGCTTATCGCCGTAGGAATGGCATTTGCCATTTTTGTAGGGGAGATTGATGTATCTGTAGGTTCCAATATGGGACTGGTGGCCGCGGTGGTGGGCACCATGATTCAAAACGGCTCCAACTGGCTGGTGGCCTTTCTGGTGGGTATCCTGATTGGTGTAATCGTTGGCCTGGTGAATGGTTGGGGCGTGGCTGTAATGAAGGTGCCCTCCCTTATCTTTACGCTGGGCACCAACGGCATCCTGCGGGGACTGATGTACCTTCAGGTGGGGGTGGAGCAGGTTAATCAGCTCCCCAAAGCCTTTAAGGACATTGCCTCCATGACGCTGATTGGCAGCTTTACAATTTACTACTGCTGCGCGGTGGTTCTGACCATTATTATCCACTATCTCCTCACCAATACCAGAAGGGGACGCTATTTTATCGCCGTGGGGGATAATGTGGGCGGCGCGGAGCTGGTGGGTATTCCCGCCACCCGGACCAAGGTGCTTGCCTATGTGATTTGCGGCGTGCTTAGCGCTGTGGCCGGCATTATTTTCTGCAGCCGTATCGGCATTGTCACCTCCTTAAGCGGCAACGGCTATGAGATGAAGGCGGTGGCTGCCTGCGTGCTGGGGGGTATCAGCCTGTCCGGCGGCGTGGGCTCAGTGATTGGCGCAGGCATTGGCGCGGTCATCATGGCCTCTATCAGCTATCTGCTGGTGTTTATGGGGTTCTCTTCCAACTATGATAACGCGATTACAGGTGTTATCCTCATCACCATTGTGGTTGTGGATGCGCTGATGCAGCGCCGGGCTGCGGTACGCAACCGTCATGCGCGTCTGGCTGCCCGTACCTTAGCGGCTGTTTCGGAAAAGGAGGGTGAACAATGAGCCAGAACCCAGCCAAGCCGAAAAATGAGGTTTCCTTGCGCCGGTGGACAAAGGGCCCGAATTTTCGCTGGAATCTGTTTTTAGTCGCCCTGCTGGCTGCCGAATGCATCGTTTTTGGTATAGCCAACCCGAAATTTCTCTCCCTAACCCGTATTTTTACCTCTGCAAACAGCGATCTGCCTATCTGGTATATCTCCATCTTTGTCACCTTTGTTATGATTACCGGAGGCATCGACATCCAGTCCTGTGCTATTGTGGGCCTAACCTCTATTATCATAGGGGTAGCCTGGCAGGATTTTGGGCTGAACATCTGGATTGCGGCGCTGCTGGCGATTCTGGTTGCCGCCGCCTGCGGAGCTCTTAGCGGCTTCTTTGTAGCCTACTGCGGCGTACAGGCCATGGTGGTTACCTTGGGCGGAAGCTTTCTCTATTCTGGCCTGGGGCTATTGGTATCCACCCTGTCCAGCACAGAGGCGTACAAGGGCATCAGCGGTTTTCCGGACAGCTTCAAGGCCCTCACCAAAATCAAGCTGTTTGGGGTGGTTCCCCTCCAGATACTGATTTTTCTCGTCATGCTTGGAATTGCCTACCTTCTGCTGCACCGCACCAAGTATGGGCGGAAGGTCTTCCTGGTGGGGGTGAATCCATCCGCCGCTGAATATTCCGGCGTGAACAGCCGCCGCGTGGTTATGTCTACCTATATCCTCAGCGCTCTGGCTGCCAGCATCACAGGCGTTGTGATGACATCCCAGCTGGGAACCGCAAAGGCGGACCTGGGGGGAAACTTTACCATGACAATTATTACCGCCTGTGTGCTGGGGGGGACCCTTTCCACCGGCGGCAAGGGCAGCGCCATCGGAACCGCCCTTGCAGCGGTTTCCATTACCCTGCTGCGCTTTGGGATGCCCCTGTGCTTCAATGTGAATAAGCAGTATTTGGATATACCGATTGGTATGCTCCTGGTCGTTGTTGTGGTGGGCCGGGCGATTGCAAGCAATCCTATGGTTGTTGCCAAGGTGGCAAAGCGGTTCCCTGCTGCTAAAAAGGCGGCGGGATAAGCGGATATTCGTGGGGACTATCTCCCCTGAATATAATTAAAATTAGCAATTTGGAGGTATGAAACATGAAGAAACTTCTTGCAACTCTTCTGGCGCTTTCGATGGTCGTGGCGCTGAGTGCCTGCAACGGCACCAGCAATCCGCCTGCATCTCCCAGCTCCAGCACCCCCAACAGCACCTCTCCGGAGCCCAGCGCTCCCGATACTTCCACTCCCAGCACCTCGGATGTTGCGGGCAAGACCGTTGCCTTCATCCCCAAGCTGACCGGTAACGCCTTCTTTGAAGTAGCGAACACCGGCGCCCAGGAGTATGCCAAGGATTGGGGCATCACCGTTGACTACATCGGTTCCCCCAACGCCACCGCCGCGGACCAGGTATCGGTTATCAACGACGCCGTTGCTAAGGGCGTGGACGCCATCTGCATCTCCACCGTGGACGCCGCCGGTGTGGCGGATGCCCTGAAGGCTGCTCAGGATGCGGGCATCGTGGTCTGCACCTGGGACTCTGACGCTGCAGTGACCGACCGTGCGCTGATGGTTTCCCAGGGCACTCCCGAAGTGCTGGGCCAGATGCTGGTGGACCTGGCTGTGGCCGGCCTGAAGGACCGCGGCGTTGACCCGGAGAAGGACGCGGTTAAGTACGCTTGGCACTACTCCCAGGCCACTGTGACCGACCAGAACTCCTGGCAGGTCGAGGGTGAGAAGATCATCAAGAGCAAGTATCCCAACTGGACCAATGTGCAGCCCGATAACTACTATTCCGAGCAGGATGCTGAAAAGTCCATCACCGTGGGCGAGGCTGTTCTGGACGCCAACCCCGATATCGACCTCATCATCTGCAACGACTCCACCGCTCTGCCCGGCCAGCTTCAGGCTGCCGAGAACAAGGGCCTGGATAAGTCCAAGGTGACCATCACCGGTTTTGCCACCCCCAACGCCATCAAGGCTTACTGCACCAACGGCACCCTGTACAACTGGGGCCTGTGGGACTGCAAGATCCAGGGCGCGATGGGCTGCTATGTGGCTGCTTACCTGGCTGCCGGCAACACCGTAAAGGTTGGCGATACCATTGATATCCCCGGCATCGGCGCCTGCGAAGTGATGGCGAACAACTGCCTGAATCCCGATGACGCCACCGCTGACAGCAACAACGGTGTGGTGCTGCTCCCTGAGCGTGCGGTCTTCACCGCGGAGAACATGAACAACTACGACTTCTAATTTTTGGATGTTGTCTCTGTTCCCAAAACCTAGCTTAAAAAGTTACTAAAGGGGTTTCCAGAGTGGAGCATGACCATCCGCCGTGCTCCACTCTGGATTCCTGAATATAGAGCGGTTTTTAAGGCCCTCTAGGTTGTTTTATCATTTATAGGAGGAATGCAACATGGCAGATTTAGACGGTCAGAAGGTTTCCAAGGATTACCATACAGAGGTCCCCTTCTCCAACCAAAACGGCTTTTTCCTTAGGGGCTGCAACAGCCTGGACTGGGGCATGAAGAAGCACATGTCCAACATTTTTAATCCCAAAAGCGGCAATACCGTGATGTTTGCCTTCGACCACGGTTATTTTATGGGCTCCACCGCTGGTTTGGAGCGGCTGGATCTGCTGCTGCCGAAGCTGGCTCCCTATGTGGACTGCTTTATGGGAACCCGCGGCGCTATCCGCACCTGTGTTCCCCCGGAGGTTACCAAAAGTGTTGCCCTGCGGGTAACGTCCGGCTCCTCCATGCTTCAGGAGGACCTGAGCCACGAGGTGGTGGCGGTCAATATTGAGGACGCCATCCGCATGAATGCAGACTGCATGGCCGTGCAGACCTTTATTGGCGCGGACGGTCAGCTGAGCAGCCTGGAAAACCTGAACCAGGTCATTAACGCGGGTATGCGCTACAGCATCCCCACCATGGGCGTGTGTGCAGTGGGCAAGGATATGGCCCGGACCGACCGCTTCTTTAAGCTGGCGACCCGAATCATCGCCGAGATGGGGGTCCAGGTGGTCAAAACCTATGACTGCGAAAACTTTGAGGAAGTGGTGGCCGCCTGCCCCGTTCCGATTGTAGTAGCCGGCGGTAAAAAGCTGCCGGAGGATGAGGCCTTGAAGATGGCCTATGGCGTAATGCAGAAGGGAGCCCATGGAGTGGATATGGGCCGCAATATCTTCCAAAGCCAGCATCCGATTGAAATGGCGATGGCGGTGGGCAAGATTGTCCACGAGGGCTTCACCGACAAGGAGGCCCTGGAATTCTTCAAAGACGCCATCCATCAGGGTTAAAAAATGGTACTTTCAGTTGCAGAGATGGTTCTCCCCATCATGCTTCTTTTGGCAGTAGGGGTCTTCTGCCGCAAAAAGGCCATTCTTACGCCGGACGGTCTTGCAGGCATCCGTTCCATTGTTGGCAATATCTGCTTGCCGGTGGTTTTGTTTAACGCCTTTTTCACCGCCCGCTATTCGTCCGCTATGCTCCTTACATTTGCCGCGGTCTATTTGGGCTTTGGCGCCGCGCTGCTGGCAGGCTTTGCCCTGCGGCGTATTGCCGCTCCCCACGAAAGGTTCTTCCCCTTTCTGCTTTCCAGCGCTGAAGGGGGGATGCTGGGCTACGCCCTTTACGGTGTGCTGACCGGGGAACAATCCGGCTTTGCCGTGGTGGATTTGGGGCAAACGGTGTTCGCCTACACGATTTTTCTGGGGACACTGACTTTGGTGGATGGCCGGAAGTTCACGGCCCAAAAGCTGGTGCATACAATCATCACGAATAAGTGCTGTATTGGTATGGCCCTGGGAATCGTTTTAGGCGCTGCCGGGGTAGGCGGGCTGGTGCTTTCCAGCCCTGTTGGCGGAATCGTGAACGGGGCAATCTCTGCCATTACGGCCCCCACCAGCGCGCTGGTGCTGATTATTGTGGGCTACGAGCTGGAGTTCGACCCCGCCCTGCTGCGGCCGGTGGCGGTTACCGTCCTAAGCAGGCTTCTCCTTATGGGCGGGCTGCTGGCCCTTGTCAGCTTTACGATTTTCTCCCTGATTCCCTATGACCCAATGATGCAGATTGCCTTGATGGTGCTGTACGTGTTGCCGGCGCCCTTTATCATTCCGCTGTTTGCAAATGTGGGGGATGAGGGGAAGTATATCTCCACAACCTTGTCGGTACATACCCTATGTACAGTGCTGCTGTTTGCGGTAATTGCAATCTACCGGTTTCTGTAAAGGTTCCCCCTGGTATTGGCCAGGGGGGACTTCCTTCTTGTGGGAAAAGCATATTGGGATGGGTTCCGGTAAGCAAAGGCCCGAAAAGGCCCGAATCAAAATGATCCGGGCCTTTTCAGAAGATTAAAATTTTACGAAGATTATTGATGCTCCCCTGGAGAGTGGGGAGGGAGGATTTCTTTTGTACTTCCCTTTGGTGTGTCTTTATTATACCCCAGGGGTGGCCGGCAATTCATCCTTTTTTGGTTAAGGCTTCGTGACAAACAGGTTACTTCTGGGAGGGCCTCTGGTTACAATCTGTATTCAGAGGAGGGATAGTTTTCCACAGGAGGAAGATTTCCCCGGCCGATGCAGGCTTAACTGATGTAGTCTTCAATGAGGCGGGTCAACTCCTCGTAGGTCTCCACCTGGATTCCCTCCTGGAGGAGCTGCTGGTCCATCTCTGGAAGGGTGCGCAGGAAAATGTCAAAAATCATCTCCGGTTCCCCTGTCTCCGGAGAGAGGACCGAGACGCGGCCATTGTAGGCCCCCAGGAGATAGCCGCCGGAAGGGGAGGAGGCATCCGGGGAAGAGGAGAGGTCTTCCGGGGCAGGGGGCATCTCCTTTTCTATTTGATACTGGGGCGGGGCGGCAAGGGAGTCAATCCGGGGAACAACAGCCAGGGCGGCCCCAAGGACGATGGCAGCCAGCACCGCTCCACCAGTAACAAGAAAGCGTTTTACCATAAAAAGGCACCTCCTACTTGCCGTAGTATTGACAGCTGGGCGGGGAAACATTCAAAAAAAGGTAACACTTCCCCGCAGAAATGTGTTATAATAGCCATAAATAGCTGTGAGGTCTTTTATTGGGTACCGATTTTGTATCCAGATTTTGACGTTCAAGGGCATTTTGGATCGTTTCGTTATCAACAGGAAGAAACGGAGGTTCAGCCGTCCATGAGAGAATACGACAGGGACCGGGAGCGGTCCAGCAGGGAAGAGGAGAGCCGGTCTTCCTCCAGGGAGTCCGACGGCCGCCGTCCCAAGAAGAAAAAAAAGAAGAAGAATCCTTGGATAGGTCATGTGTTCCGGTTTATAGGGGCGCTGATTTGTTTGGGGATAATTGCTGGGTGCATCTTGGCCTGCTACCTTACCGTTTATGCCTTTGATATGCTGGAGGACGACCAGTATATCCTGGACCTGGACGCCAAGAGGCTGGAGTACACCACCTTTATGTATGCCCAGGATTCGGAGAGCCAGGAGTGGATCGAGCTCCAGCGGCTTTCCTCCGAAAACGGCAACCGCATCTGGGTGGATTTTGAGCAGCTGCCGGAAAATCTCCTGGAGACCATCGTGGCGGTGGAGGATAAGCGCTACTGGGAGCACAACGGGGTGGACTGGGTCACAACCATCAAAGCCACCATCAATCTCATTGGTCATAAGCTCCATGTTCCTTTCCTCACCTTCTATGAGGGCACCCCTGGCGCCTCCACCATCACCCAGCAGGTGACCCGGAACATCACCGAGGACAAAGAGGTGGACGTGATGCGAAAGGCCCGTGAGATTGTCCGGGCCCTGAAGCTGGAGCGCCGCTACTCCAAGGACCAGATTATTGAGACCTATCTGAACCTGGTTTCCTTCGGCAACAACGTCTACGGCATCCAGGCGGCGGCCAACCTGTATTTTGACAAGGATGTCAGTGAGCTGAGCATTGCGGAATGTGCCTCCATCGTGGGTATCACCAAGGACCCCACCTATTACAATCCCTTCTATAACACCGAAAAGAACTCCGGCCTGGAAAATAACCTGAAGCGCAAGGACGATATTCTCTTTTTGATGCACGAGCAGGGGATGCTCAGCGATGCGGAGTACCAGACCGAATTGGACCGGGAGCTGGTCTTTGCCGACGCCAACAAAGAGAAGCTGATAAGCTATGACCAAAGCTACTTTGTGGATTACGCCATCGAGTGTGTCATCAACGACCTGGCGGCCAAGGAAGGCTGCACCTACCGGGAAGCGGAAAATATGCTCCTCTCCGGCGGCTACCGAATCTACACCACCGTGGATACCCGTATCCAGGAGATACTGGACAACGTCTATGAGACCTACGATTTCCCCACTGTAAAGAATGAGGAAAATCCCCAGTCTGCCTTTGTTATCACCGACCCCAATGGAAAAATCATTGCCCTGCGGGGCGGCACCGGGGTGAAGGAAGGGGCCCGCATCTGGAACCGCGCCACCGATACCACCCGCCAGTGCGGCTCCACCATCAAGCCAATCAGCACCTATCCTCTGGCTATCCAGCAGAATCTTATCAATTTCTCCACCCTCATTGAGGACAAGGCGGTGACCATCAAGATTGGAGAAGGCCAGCCAGATTGGAGCCCCTCCAACGAGTACAAGCACTTCAAGGGATACATGACGGTATCCGAGGCCCTCCAGCGCTCCACCAACATGATTCCGGTGCAGCTGATTCAGATGCTCACCCCCCGCGCCTGCTGGAACTTCCTCCACGATACCCTCAATATCCAGAGCCTCAGCGAATCGGATATTGCCTACAGCCCCATGACCCTGGGGGCCCTCACCAACGGTGTTACACCGCTGGACATGGCGGCAGCCTACCAGATGTACGCCAACGGCGGGATGCGCACCCAGCCCTATTGCTACACCCGTGTGCTGGACAGCCGGGGCAATGTGGTGCTGGAGAACCGCCCTGCTCCCCAGCGGGTGCTGGACTATGACACCGTTACTGTGATGAATCATCTCCTCCAGCGGATTGTAAATGCCGCCCCCGGCACTGGACTGAACGCCAACCTGGCGGACCTGGGGATTGAGGTTGCTGGCAAGACCGGCACCACGGACGACGGTGTGGACGAATGGTTTGTAGGGGTCACTCCATATTATGTGGGGGTCTGCTGGGTGGGTTACGATGACCAGTTCCAGCGGGACGAGGAGGGGAATCTCCTTTATGACGCTTACGGCAAGAAGATACCCAATACCGTCTACTACACCCAGTATCCCCCGCCCCTCCTTTGGAAGGAGGTCATGCACCAGGTCCATGAGGGACTGGAGCCGAAAGCCTTTGAAGGCTCTTCCAGCGTTATTGCCCTGCGGTACTGCACCCTTACCGGCTATGCCGCCACCCCGGAGTGTCCCAATAGCATTATGGGATGGTACAAAAACGAGAACATCCCCAGTGCCTGTCCTTATTGCACCGGCGTCAATCCCGACGTCCCCATTGTAGGTCAGAAGACCCCGCCTCCCGGAACCGAAGTGGAGGATGAAGATAAGGAGGATGATGATGACGACGATGATGATGACGATTGATAATCCTACAAAATAAAGAACCAGAAAAAGGCCCTCCCTCTTCTGTTTTGGAAGAGGGAGGGCCTTTCGCCAGTCAGAAACCCTGGAGCAGAGCCAAATCATAGGGGGTGTTTTGATAAACGTGATTAAGCCAGTTTACATAGAAAAGATTGGCATGTCCCCGCCAGAGAAAGGAGGGCGTTTGGGCAGGGTCATCCCCAGGATAATAACCTTCCGGCAGAGAGATAGCCAGTCCTTTCTCCACATCCCGGCGGTACTCCTGGTGGAGGGTGTCCCGGTCGTACTCCGAATGACCGGTGACAAAGACCTGCCGCCCATCCCGCCGGGCCGCAATATACAGACCTGCCTGGGGGGAATCCGCCAGAATCTCCAGACACGGACAGCGGGCGACCTCCGCCAGTTCCACTGTGGTGTGCCGGGAATGGGGGGCCAGAAAAACCTCGTCAAAGCCGCGGGTGAGAGGGTGGTTGGGCTGGAGAGTGCGGTGGCGGAAAACGCCAAAGAGTTTTTCCCCCAGGGGCTGCTTTTGGATGCCGTAGTGCCGCCAAAGCCCCGCCTGGGCGCCCCAGCAGATGTGCAAAGTGCAGTAGACATGGGTTTTGCTCCAGTCCAGGATGTGGGCCAGCTCCTCCCAGTAGTCCACCTCCTGGAAGGGCAGCTGCTCCACCGGAGCCCCTGTGACAATTAGCCCATCAAACCGATCTCCCTCCAACTGTGGGAAGGTGTGGTAAAAGTGCAAAAGATGCTCTGGGGCGGTATTTCGGGACTGGTGCCCAGATACCTGCATCAGGTCGATGTCCACCTGAAGGGGGGAATTTCCCAGAAGGCGAAGCAGCTGGGTTTCGGTTTCAATCTTTTTGGGCATCAGGTTTAGGATGGCAATGCGCAGGGGCCGGATGTCCTGATGGGCAGCCCGCCCCTCCTTCATAATAAAGATGTTCTCCCGCTCCAGCACCGAGGCGGCGGGGAGATCGTTGGGGATACGGATGGGCATAAGGATGCCTCCCTGTGTTCTGGTTTATAGTACCAGTATAAAGGAAAGCGGCGGCAAAAGCAAGCCGAGGCGACTCCCCCGCTTGCCTGGAGCAGCGATTTGTGCTATCATGAATATGCCTTTAATAGTACCTTGTTGGAACAAAAAAATCTTATATAAACAGGTGGTATACCCAATGAAGAAAAAACAGAGACTGCTGTCCCTCTTCCTCTGCACAGCCCTCGTCCTTCTCGCCGCCTGCCAGGCGGCTCCGGCTCCTTCCCCGACCCCGGAGCCGCCCTCCCAGGAAAGCTCCGGGGTGGAGCCAGCCCCGTCCCCGGAGCTGGCCTCCTCCGCCGGGCAGGGGGAAACCATGGCGGATTTTGTCCCCTACGACCCCACCGACCTAAAAGTGCCCCTCCAGATGACCGAGCCGTGGGGGGATGTCTATCCCTTCGCCGACCTGGAATATACCACCCAGGCGGAGGTGGACCTCTGCCGCCGGTGGCTGTGTGATCTGAAGGCGGAGGACATCACCGCTTTGTATGGAGTTACGATACCCCTGGGCCACTACTGGACCGGGGAGATGAGCTTGGAGGACAGCCGGAAAGTGGTGGACCTGCTGCGTTCCATCGCCCCGGACCTGACCCCCCTGGCGGGAGGAAATCCCCCCACCGGCGGCGGCTGGGATGTGGCCATCCACACCAAGGACGAGGCGGCGGCCCTGGGCTTCAACGGCGAGTGGGTCACCTTCTGCTATCAGGGGAAGGGGTATATCTTTGACGGAACTGCTGCGCCGGTGGCAGAGACCTGCGGCCGCATCGAAGGACTTTTGTATAAATACGCCAATTCCGATTCCCCGGTGACCGAATGTTATTTTCCCGCCGAGGTCCAGGCTATCTACGCCCTGGACAGGGACGCTTACATCATGGCGGAGGTGAAGGACGGCTACGCCGACAGCAAGACCATCTGGGAAGGGCTGGAGAACCGCACTCCTTCGGGCACAGGGCCCAGCGGCTACGGCTATCTCCTTTTCACCAATGAGGGCAAGGAGTATGTCTATCTGGAGAACACCAACGAGGAGGTGGCTCTCAACAAGGCCTGCCAGGCGGCGCTGATAAACAGCCCCCTCCATCCTGGCTGGCTCATCCACATGACGCCGGAGCGGATGGTGAGCGCTGATATTATGGGAACCGGCACCATCACCAACCGGGACAAGCTGCTGACCCTAGCCGAATTTCTCAAGGAAGAGGTGACGGTAGGGCCACAGACCAAAATTACCTCCGGCCCGGTCAATCCGGATATGCCCGCGGGAGTGTTTGCTTTTACGATCACTTTTGACAGTGGAGTGCGGTATGATGTTATCGGTTATGACGAATTTGACGGAACCGGTAGTTTCAGTATTTACGCCAGCGACCTGGACAGGACCGTCAGCTACAGCCTGGATGATGGTGTAGCCAGCAAAATCACAGCCTTCCTTGGGGACTACAGGTGATTCCTTAGTGTATATTACGAATCTTATTATACATATTTTGACAAGATCCAATCCCTTCCAAAAATTTCTTGCTGTTTTTTGAAAAAAGGTGTTGACAAGGGAAAGGGGATGTGGTATTATAACTAAGCTGTCCCGCGGCGAGAGCGGCGGGGAGGCGTGGCACCTTGAAAATTGAACAACATTTAGCTTGAAGAAACCAAGCCCTTTTCGTTTTTTTGAAGTTTTCGTAAAAAAACTTTTGCGGTTCTGTTTTAGCGGACAGAACACGCCAGAAATAAGTAAGAGCCAAAGAAGCCTTACTCAAGTGATTTTAGGCCAGCCTTTAGACTGGTTTAAGATACCATTTGATTAAGAGTTTGATCCTGGCTCAGGACGAACGCTGGCGGCGCGCCTAACACATGCAAGTCGAACGGGACTATACTGGAAGAAGTTTTCGGATGGATTTCGGTATAGTTTAGTGGCGGACGGGTGAGTAACACGTGAGCAACCTGCCTTCGAGAGGGGAATAACGGCTGGAAACGGTCGCTAATACCGCATAACATACCGGGAGGACATCCTGCTGGTATCAAAGATTTATCGCTCGAAGATGGGCTCGCGTCCGATTAGGTAGTTGGTGAGGTAACGGCTCACCAAGCCGACGATCGGTAGCCGGACTGAGAGGTTGAACGGCCACATTGGGACTGAGACACGGCCCAGACTCCTACGGGAGGCAGCAGTGGGGGATATTGCACAATGGGGGAAACCCTGATGCAGCGACGCCGCGTGTGGGAAGACGGTCCTCTGGATTGTAAACCACTGTCCCCAGGGACGAAGATGACGGTACCTGGGGAGGAAGCTCCGGCTAACTACGTGCCAGCAGCCGCGGTAATACGTAGGGAGCGAGCGTTGTCCGGAATTACTGGGTGTAAAGGGAGCGTAGGCGGGGATGCAAGTTGGGTGTCAAAACTACCGGCTCAACTGGTAGTCGCACTCAAAACTGCAACTCTTGAGTGAAGTAGAGGCAGGCGGAATTCCTAGTGTAGCGGTGAAATGCGTAGATATTAGGAGGAACACCAGTGGCGAAGGCGGCCTGCTGGGCTTTTACTGACGCTGAGGCTCGAAAGTGTGGGGAGCAAACAGGATTAGATACCCTGGTAGTCCACACCGTAAACGATGATTACTAGGTGTGGGGGGTCTGACCCCTTCCGTGCCGGAGTTAACACAATAAGTAATCCACCTGGGGAGTACGGCCGCAAGGTTGAAACTCAAAGGAATTGACGGGGGCCCGCACAAGCAGTGGAGTATGTGGTTTAATTCGAAGCAACGCGAAGAACCTTACCAGGGCTTGACATCCTACTAACGAACCAGAGATGGATTAGGTGCCCTTCGGGGAAAGTAGAGACAGGTGGTGCATGGTTGTCGTCAGCTCGTGTCGTGAGATGTTGGGTTAAGT
>OFHO01000174.1_pt1 | contig 63706 bp, 55 predicted proteins | sample 1521531 | NCBI WGS metagenome assembly OFHO01 (sample SAMEA3504124, study PRJEB24116) | mouse gut metagenome | biome: mouse gut; feature: mouse-associated habitat; material: faeces | place: Denmark | collected 2011
CGGAGTGGGCGTGGCAGGTTCCGGAGTCACAACCGCCGATTGTGTCCCCTCCTCTTCTATGGCGCCCTGTTCAAAAGATTGGGATGCATCCGGCTGGGTATTTTCCTTCCGTATGGCATCTGTAAGCTTGTCCTCTGCCACTATGGTTCCCACCTGCACATTCGTTCCCCCGACCTCCGCCGCATCAGGCAGCTGTTTCTCCGTGATGCCCTCCACCAGACGCCCTGCGGCAGCACGCCATTCCCCAAATCCCTCGCTCCCGCCCATGGCCGCCAGGCCCACCACTCCCAGGAATGTAAACACTCCCGCTGCGGCAATCTTCATATTCCGCATGGACATGGGCGGTACCCCTTCGGTTTTCCCGGGCTTTTCAGGCTGATCCCGCTGGGGCCTGACAGCATGTCCGCCTCTTCCTTCCGCAGCTGCCCGTCTCTCCTCCTGGCGTTTTTTTACCTCATCATATTTTGACTGATCCACCGCTTCCGGTTTGACTTCCTCCTGGCGTTCCTCAAGCATAAATGCCAGCATCTTGTCATTTTTTTCATAGAACTGTGCATATCCTTCTATGTACCTGCACACATTCTGTTCGCAAACATGGAAGCCTTCCACCATCTCTCCGTTCAGAATGCAGTAGCCTAAAAAAGTATATTCCGGAAAATGTTTCCGGCGCTTCTTCTCCACCTCCTGCTGCACTGCCTGGGAGAGGTGCCTGCACTCTTTCTGCAGCAGCTCCGCCCTGCATGCCCCATAGAAAAAAATGTATGTGACCCCGGCCTCCTCCCGCCCTATGCCGTACAGAGCAACCCCCACCGCCCTGTCTCCGGCGGACTGGTTCAGCTGTTTTATGTAGGAGATAACGTAATCCTCCACATACACCTTACAGTGAGGGTTCGACTCTCCGATCTGTGTGATATTTTTTGGTAATTCCATAAAAACACCTCCCATGCCGTTTCTAAATATAATAGCATCGGTATGCGAGGCATTTTAGCATTCTTTGTCGCGGTCAAATAAGAACTCATCGACAATCTTTGCGGGCTTGTATTACATTGTGGTAAAACGATAAACTGTCACGGCATCATATGCTCTGTCTCCCCCAAAAACTGTGTCGGGAAACTGGGGTTTGTTGGCGGAATCGGGAAAATACTGTGTCTCCAGGCAGAAGCCCATGCGGGGACCATAGGATATTCCTCCTTTTCCGGCCTGTTCCTCCAGAAAATTTCCCGCGTAAAACTGCACCCCGGGCAGGGTGGTATATGCCTCCAGGATCCTTCCGCTCACAGGGGCTTTCGCCGTGGCAAAATGCCGCAGTGTCCCGTCCCATCCGTCAATAACCCAGTTGTGATCGTATCCTCCTGCCATTTTGAGCTGGGCATAGTCGGCTCCAATCCGATCTCCGATTCTTTGGGGCACGGTGAAATCCATGGGAGTCCCCACCACCGGCGCAATCTCTCCTGTGGGAATGGACTCTGAGTCCGTGGGAGTAAAATGGGAAGCCCCCAGCCACAGCTCATGATCTTCCATGCTGCCGCTGTCATGTCCTTCCAGATTAAAATATGTATGGTTGGTCAGGTTGAGGATGGTTCTGCTGTCGCTGGTTCCGTGATAGTGAATCCTGAGCGCATTGTCTTCCTCCAGGGAATAGGTGACGCTGACTTTTCTCTCCCCTGGAAAGCCCAGGGAGCCATCCCCGTCCTCAAGGCTGAATGTGACGCTGTTATCCCCTGTTTGGGCCTCCCAGAATCTTTTGTGCCAGCCCATGGTCTTATGACTGTGGAGATTGTTGGATCCCACATTTGCGTCCAGGTGATATGTCACGCCGTCCAGGCAGAAGCATGCGCCCCCTGTCCGGTTGGCGTTGGGCCCCACCACCACGCCCAGAAAACAGCTGTTATCCATGTAGTCTTCTGCCCTGCCGCAGCCCAGCACCACGTCCGCCATGCTGCCGTTTTTGTCCGGAGCCATAACCTGCACCAGGGCCGCGCCCACATTTGTCACCGCCGCCTGCATCCCTTTTCCATTGGAAAGTGTATACAGGCAGGCCTCTTTTCCGCCCGGATATGTCCCAAAGGCGCTTACAGCTACTGCCATGTCCGTTCCTCCTATTCCAGTTCCGTCACTGCACTTTGTGACTGTATTTTTTGCTATTCTGTTCCGTCGCTGTACTCCGTGACTGTATTTTTGCTATCCTGTTCCGTCACTGTACTCCATGGCTGGTTATTTCATTTGATTTTTGCGCCTTCGCATTACAGTTCCACGCGGCCTTCCAGGGCGCGGAGGAGTGTGACTTCGTCGATGTACTCCAAATCACCGCCCACCGGAACGCCGCTGGCAATGCGGGTCACGCGGATGCCGGTGGGTTTCACCATTTTGCTGATGTACATTGCGGTGGTCTCCCCTTCCAAACTGGAATTGGTGGCAATAATCACTTCCTCCGCCTCCCTCTGGAGCCGCTCCATGAGTTCTTTCAGTTTAATATCGCCGGGCCCCATGCCGAGCATGGGCGAGATAGCGCCGTGCAGCACATGGTACACGCCCTCGTATCTGCCTGTTCTCTCATATGCCGCCAGGTCCCTGGTGTTCTCCACCACCATAATCTGTCCGTGATTGCGCTTCTGACTGGCACACACAGGGCAGAGTTCCTTGTCCGTGAGAGTATAGCACTCCCTACAGTAGCGGACATTCTCCTTTGCATCCAGGATGGTGTCTGCCAGACGCTTCACTTTGTCCTGGGGCATGTTGATCAGGTGAAATGCCAGACGCTGTGCGGATTTGCTTCCGATACCCGGAAGAGCCGAAAGTTCCTCTATCAGTTTATTGATGTGTCCGCTGTACAGTTCCATCAGAAAGGCAGGCCTCCCAGTCCGCCCGTCATCCTGCCCATCAGCTCGGAACTTGCCTCCTCCGCTTTGCGCAGGGCCTCGTTCACCGCCGCCATAATCAGATCCTGGAGCATCTCAACATCCTCCGGATCCACCACCTCCTGGGACAGGGTCAGGCGAAGGATCTCCTTCTTGCCGCTGACAACAGCCTCCACCGCGCCGCCTCCTGCAGTGGCGGAAAATTCTTTTGTCTCCAGCTCCTTCTGTCCTTCCTCCATCTGGCGCTGCATCCTCTGGGCCTGCTTCATCAGATTATTCATGCTTCCGGGCATGGCGCCGCCGGGAAAGCCTCCACGTTTTGCCATTATTCTTCCTCCTCAATGTCCATCTGTATCACCTTGGAAATATCCACATAGTTCTCCTCGAACCGTTCCTGCTCTCTCACCGTCTGAACCACCACAGGGATCTCTTTTCCCGAGAAATCCGCCAGCAATTCCTCCAGGCGGGACTTGTTCTCCGGGTGCTGGGTAAAGTAGTCCGAAGCCACCCCGTCCTCCAGCACCATCAGCAGGTTTCCTTCTTCGCTGAGGCTGAGCCTGGCAGATTTTAAATAAGCCCGCATGGGGTTCTCCGCGTTCCCCACCACCGCAGGCCATTTTGCCACCACCTGCCGCACTTCCTCCGGTATAGCCCGGGAGAGCTTGGGCTTTTCTTTTTTTACCACTGCGCTGGCCCCGGAAGCTGTGGCAGATTCTGTCCGAACTGCCACGACGCCCTTTTCCAGCTGTTCCTCCACCTGGCGGATTCGGTCAAGCACCGCATCCTGTTCCGTCTCCATCTGGGGACGACAGAGTTTAATCAGAGCCACCTCCACCAGAATGCGCTTCTGAACGGAATAGCGGATCTGTCCTGACAGCTCCGAGAAAATCCGGATATAGCGGACAATCCTGTCCATGTCCACCATGCCGGCCTCTTCCTTCAGACGGTTCAGATTCTCCGCGGACATGTCAATCACATCCTCCAGATTGTCGGCCACCTGCACCAGCATCAAGTTGCGCAGATACCAGGTAAAATCCGTCACAAACTGAACCAGTTCCCTTCCCTGCACCACCACTTCCTCCAGAAGTCCCACACAGCCAGGCACATCCCTGTTCAGGACACTGCGGAGCAGCCTGCTGAACACCTCCGTGTCCACCGCCCCCAGCACGTCCAGAACATTGTCATAGGTAAGTTCCGACCCCAGATGAAAGGCAATGCACTGGTCCAGAAGGCTCAGCGCATCACGCATGGAGCCGTCCGCCACCTTGGAGATATAACGCAGGGCTTTCTCCTGGATCTGAACGCCCTCTTTCTCCATGAGCTCCTCCAGCCTGTCGGTTATGGTGTCCATGGAAATCCGCTTAAAATCATATCTCTGACACCGGGACAGAATTGTGATGGGCAGCCTGTGCACCTCCGTGGTGGCCAGAATAAAAATCACATAGGAAGGAGGTTCCTCCAGGGTTTTCAGCAGGGCGTTGAAGGCTCCCGGGGAAAGCATATGCACCTCGTCTATAATATAGACTTTGTATTTTCCCTCCGCTGGGGAATAGGCCACCTCCTCCACAATCTCGCGGATATTGTCCACACCATTGTTGGAGGCGGCGTCTATCTCAATCACATTCATGCTGGCGGATGCGGCAATGGCCCGGCAGATGCGGCACTCCCCGCAGGGACCGTCCTCCCCTGGGTTCTCGCAGTTCACCGCCCTGGCCAGAATCTTCGCCACGGTGGTCTTGCCCGTGCCGCGGGTTCCCGTAAACAGGTAGGCATGCCCAATGCGGTTTGCCCCAAGCTGATTTTTCAGTGTCGTCACTATATGATCCTGCCCCTTCACGTCCGCAAAGGTGGTGGGCCGAAACTTCCGGTATAATGCCGTATACGACATGGTCTGCACCTCTCTGTCTTTTCGTATTCCGTTCCCCAAAACTGCCGTCAGATAACAGATACGGCTTGTTCTGCCCCGGTCCCTGAAACTTCACCGGGGAAACCTGATATCACCGTATCCCTTATCTGACCCATTGGCCCGAAATACTTGTCAGGCTCTGCTCAAAACTCAGTTTCCGAAGCTGATGCCCAGCAGCTTGGCCTCCTGCACAATGCTGGCGTCGGGAGACACTTCTTTCAGTTTCCCTGCCACATCTTCCAGGGGAACCCGCACCACTTCACGGTTCCTGTAGCCCACCATAAAACCGTACTGGCCGTCCATAATCAACTTGCCTGCCTCCGCTCCCAGCCGGCTGGCAAAGACGCGGTCATAGGGGCAGGGGCTGCCTCCACGCTGCATATGGCCGGGAACCGTAACTCTGACTTCCTTGCCGGTCTTCTTCTGAATAGCTGCCGCCAGTTCATAGGAGACAGAAGGATAAGGGTTCTTCTCCTGCTTTTTCTTGTACTCCTTCTTGGACAGCTTGGCATCCTCCTTGGAGATGGCGCCCTCCGCCACGGCGATAATGGTAAACCTGCTGCCCCTGCGGTTCCTCTCCTCAATCTTCTCCACAACTTTGTTGATGTCGTAGGGAATCTCCGGGATCAGGATAATGTCCGCGCCTCCGGCCATGCCGGCATTCAGGGTAAGCCATCCCACCTTATGCCCCATAACCTCCACAATGAACACCCTGGCATGGGATGCAGCTGTGGTATGGATATAGTCAATGGCGTCCGTGGCAATGTCCACCGCACTCTGGAAACCGAAAGTCATGTCCGTTCCCCACAGATCGTTGTCAATGGTCTTGGGCAGCGTGACCACATTCAGCCCCTCCTGGCGCAGCAGGTTGGCGGTCTTGTGGGTGCCGTTGCCGCCCAGGATCACCAGGCAGTCCAGCTGAAGCTTGTGGTAGTTCTGCTTCATGGCCTCCACCTTGTTCAGGCCGTTCTCATCCGGATCCTTGATGGTCTTAAAAGGAGTGCGGGATGTGCCCAGGATCGTGCCTCCCTTGGTAAGGATGCCGGAGAAATCCCTCCCTGTAAGCATCTGGAACTTTCCGTAGATAAGCCCCCTGTAACCGTCCAGGAATCCGTAGATCTCCACATTCTCCCTGTTGTTGCTGTTGTCCAGGGTCTTCACCACGCCCCTCATGGCCGCGTTCAGGGCCTGGCAGTCCCCGCCGCTGGTCAGCATACCGATTCTTTTCATGTCAGTGTCCTCCTTGAATTCATAGTTTCAAGCTATATTCAAATATTACCCTTTTCACAATCATTTTGCAACCTTTACAAAAAAATTCCCCGGACACTCTTGCAAAAAATCACCTGATGCTTTAAAATGAAAAAGTGACGTACCCCGGATGGGATGCACTCACAGGGAGAGTTAGCGAAGTGGTCGTAACGCGCCGCACTCGAAATGCGGTTGTCCGCAAGGGCACGTGGGTTCGAATCCCACACTCTCCGCTTGGAACAAAAGCCGCAAATCAAGGATTTTCCCGTAAAATCATTGGTTTGCGGCTTTTTGGTTGGTATAGCAACACAGTCCAGGAATCAGTTGGGGTGGTGGAGCCGCCATATTGGCGAGAAGAACCGCGCTGTATACAATGCGGTAGAAGGGAACACGACGATTCTTTCATGCTACAGTTTTGCTCCTGGTGCTCACTGCGGCAGAGTCAAAGCCCTGGATAGAACACCACCAAGTCCACCAAGCGCTGCGTACAAAAAGGGCTGTTGCAGGCAACGCCTCCTGAATAAGGAGAAATCATTCCTGCACAGCCCCAATATTATTTTATGTCAGCCTATACACATGTCTATATCTTAATTTCCTGCCGGAATGTGCCACGGATCTCTTCCACTAAATCTTCACGAATATCCTCCACAATGCTGTCGCACAGTTCATCCAGGCACTCCTCCGAAAGCTGCTCCACAACTTTGTCCGCAAGAGAAGTGAGGGGTCCATGATTACCGGCCCTCCATAAATCAGCATCGGTTTTCTTTAATCTCAGAGCCTCGGTTGAGTACCAGGAATTGATGGGCCATCCATCCGTAAACACAATATTGTGACGCTGCGGCCGATATGCCGCCAACTCATCAAACTCATCCTCAAGATCGTCATATGACTCTACCGCTTCAGCCTGTATCACAGCTGTGGGAGCCTTGTCCATCTCAAAACACAGCAACACATTCTCCTGTTCCCCTGTCTGGAAGCAGATATCATATAGCTCCCAGCCCCTACAGTGTTTCAAAGGATTGATGTAGGAACGATTCAGCTTATAGATACTCCGATGATCCCATTCATACTGCGACACTTCCGCATCCATATTATCCAGGTTAAGTACAAGCAGGTTGCAGACCTCCGTCCTGGCATCATTTTCGCCTCCGTTTAACCAGAAGACAAAGTGATACATAGTATGCTTCTGCAGATGAAACCGCCTGCCAATCCTGGTGTAGCAGTTGCCGAAATTGCTCATCTCAACCATCTCTGTCATGCCGCCCCGCACAGGATTGTCCGCAAAAAACCGCTCATACCTGGCATTGCCGTGCCCGCCCTGAATTAACGTCCATTCTCTCGGATTAAAAAAGATATAATTCTTATCTGCCATAATAACCTCCGCATGTATACAGGCCGGACAGTCTTCCAGACAGATTACAAAGTCGGAAACAAAAACTGCCCGGCTTTCATCTATAAACTTTTCTCAATCAACTTGTATCAATTTACTTATTTACTTGTCTCAGTCCACATGTACTATCTAAACCGCCATTCCTCCCGAAATGTGTCGGTAGAGTACCATGTATTCGTAGGCCATCCATCCGAAAAAACCATATTATGGCGCTGCGGCCGCTTCGCCGCAAACTCATCTTCCTCGTCCTCCAGACCGCTGTAACTCTCCACAGAATCCGCCTGCATCAGAGCCATGGGAGCCTTATCTGCCTCAAAACATATCAGCATATCTTCCTGTTCCCCGGTCTCAAAAGCAATGTCATACAATTCCCAGCCGCGATAGCGCTTTACCGGCTTGATATAAGAGCGGTTCAGTTTGTAGGTACATCTCTCTCCCCACTCCTTCTCCGTCACCTCTGCGTTGAGATCATCCAGGTAAAGCAGAACCAGATTACAGACTTCCGTCTCGGCGTCATTCTCGCCTCCGTTTAACCAGAAAACGAAATGATATGTTGTGTCTTTCTCCAGATGCACCCGCTTTCCGATTCTGGTGTACCAGTTGCCGAAATTGCTCATAGTAACCATCTCCACCAGACCATCCCCAATGGGGTTGTCGCCAAAAAAGCGGTCATACCTGGCATTGCCTCGCTCAGCTTGAAATATAGTCCATTCTCTCGGTTTGAAAAAGATATAATTCGCATCCATCATAGATACCTCCGCACATGTATGGGCCGGACAGTCCTTTAGACGGATTACACAGTCGGAAACAGGAACTGCCCGACCTTTCCTAATTAGTCCTTTTGCTCGTTTCGGATATGTATAACCGATAATATCGCCGTTGTCATTGGACAAAGCAATCGTCTGTCCCGGCGTACCCTGGAGGCATTCCGCCTTCCAGACTTTGTTTTTTGTCATGGGTGTCTCCCCTTTCGGTTATAAACTTACTTCCCTCCCGCCTTTATTGAAGCTGAAGTTTTTCTCTTCCTGCGGGAGCATTTGTACTGGTTTTCCTGTACCTGTGCGCCTTGTTTCTCACAGGTTTCTCCCTTGGTATTGCGTCCCTTCCCTTCCGCCTTTTGAGACTTAAGAAGCCGTCTGCGGAAGCATCGCACCTGCGTTTTTTATCATGGGTGTCTCCCCCTGGGTACTGACACAAAACCTTGCCCCTGCGCACTGAAACCAGAAGCGGGCCTATGCCCTTCGTGCCGGAAACATTCTGCATGCACACGCTTTTTATCAGAACCTTCATATGCGTATGCATATGTACATGTTTTTACACTTATATCAGCCTTTTCGCGTACTGCATGTCAGAAGCTGGCATCCTTTGCTTCTATGCCTCACATTATAGCATGCCCTGCCAGATTATGCAATCATAAGTTCTCTGTTTTCCCAAAGTATAGTTATCTTATCTTACAATTTGTTTTGATTATCTTTTGCAGTATTAAGCTGCAAGAACTAAAAGAATTTATATAACGTAAAAACAGTAAACTCTTATGCTTTGTCCTGCCCAAAACCAATGGACAATTTTCAAAAATCCCTTCATAATGGAGTAAAAAACTAAGGAGAATATCTACCCAATGAACACCTTGAAAAACCGCATCAGCGAATATGTGGAATACTGTGAATTTCGCAAACGTCTGAATTCCAAAACCTTAAAAGCCTATCGCATTGACTTAAAGCAGTATGAACTTTTCTGCTCCAATTCTTCTGAATCTTTCTCATATACCTCCAAAGATACCGTTGACAGCTTTATTACAGAACTTCACAAACAGTATAAATCTAAAACCGTCAAGCGCAAAATTGCAAGCCTGAAAGCCTTTTTCCACTACATGGAATACAGGGAACTGCTGGCAGAAAACCCATTTGCCAAACTTGACCTTCGTTTCCGCGAGGCAAAACTTCTTCCTAAAACCATCCCGTTTCATTCCATTGAAGCATTTCTTTCCACGCTCTATGCCCAAAAAGAGCAGGCTTCTTCCCAATACCAGGCCCGCTGCTGTATACGCGATATTGCAGTGATAGAACTGCTTTTTGCAACCGGAGTCCGCATATCGGAACTGTGTTCTTTGAAACCTTCTGACATTGATCTGGAAAGCAACAATATCCTTATCTATGGAAAAGGTGCCAAAGAAAGAATTCTCCAAATCGGCAATCCTGAGGTGATCTCTGCGCTGAACCTCTACCAGGAAACTTTCAAAGATGACATTGAATCCTGTGGATATTTCTTTGTAAACAGACTACAGCACAAACTTTCCGCCCAGTCCGTTCGTTTTATGATCAACCGCTACGCCACCCTGGCAGGCATCAGCCAGCACATTACCCCACATATGTTCCGACATTCTTTTGCCACCCTGCTGTTGGAACAAGATGTGGATATCCGGTATATTCAGAAAATGCTTGGCCACAGCTCTATCAGCACAACAGAAATATACACACATGTCTCCAATGCAAAACAGAAAGATATTCTTGTCAATAAACATCCCAGGAATTTGATGGAGGTGGATAAAGGATAATTCCTGATTATCAGTGAATGATTGAACAACCAGTATCCCTTTGAGATTAGTTACACAATAGATAATCCAATTTTTATCTGTTAGATTTTTAGTACAAACAATCTGTTTTAGGAGAATTTGATGTCAAAACAAAAAATATGGACTTCTATAGATGAAATTTTTACAGCATTAAATGAAGCTAAATGCAACTATATTGTTATGCGCAATTTTGAGTGTTTTGAGCAAGGAGAAGTTTTTGTAAATGGGCATGATGACATTGATCTTTTATGTGATGATATTATAAAAGTCAAAAAGATTTTAGATGTTCGAAATAGATTCCGTTTTCCTATGGTTAATAGCTACTGTATTTTGTTTAATGATCTTATAGTCCATGTTGATATACGCTTTATTGGTGATGGTTATTATGATAAAAAGTGGCAAGAGAATTTGCTTAGGAATAAAATCTTATTTCATAACACAATATTTGTACCCGATTTGGAAAGCTACTTTTATTCATTAATATATCATGCTATATGTCAAAAAAGACAATTATCTGAAGAATATTTGGACAAACTATCTAACATGGCATCTAAAATGGGGTTGTCATGTAGTACGGAGAAGGAATTAATAAAAGAATTGCTTAAATATATGCACAAGAATGAATATAAAGCATCAATTACGAGAGACCCAGCTGTAATTTTAGATTTTAAACCATTAAAAGACATAGGAATTTCAGGAAATATTTTTTGGTTAGCTAGAAGAAAATTTTTAAATATACTAAAACATATTAAGAGGATTGGTGATAAGTATGTATAGTGAAAGTTACTATAAAAAACATCAAACGGGTTCTTATCAATCAGCAATTCAAATACTAGAATATACAAACTCATTTATTAATTTTAATTCAGTACTTGATTTCGGTTGTGGAATGGGAACTTGGTGTAAAGCCTTGGATAATTTGGGCATTAAAAATTTTCTGGGTATAGATAAACACCAATATGAGCCCGCATATATGCTTATTCCCGCTGAAAAGTATATGCAGTTTGATTTATGCAAACCATTAGAGCTGGCTTGCATGGCAGATATGGCGATTTCGGTAGAAGTTGCTGAACACATAAATCCTGAATATTCTGATATTTTTATTAAAAATATATGTTCATGTAGTAAAATTGTTCTATTCTCTGCCGCGATATCACATCAAGGAGGAACGGGGCACATTAACGAACAATCTTGCATTTATTGGGAAACACTGTTTAATAAATATGGGTATAAAGCAATCGACTGCATCCGACCCTATTTTTGGAATAATGAACAAATCGAAATTTGGTATAGAAACAATTGCATCCTTTATATTGAGCAGCATACTTACAAGGAAATTTCTGCCCATATTCCTCAAAATTCATACCCTTTAAATATTGTTCATCCGTCAATGCTAAATCGAATCTTGAAAAAGAAAGGAGTATATGATGGTTAGTTTCATTATTTCGATTGATACAACATATGAAATGGCTGATAACTTTTTTACATTGTTTTTCACACATTATTTTGTACAGCAAAGCGAGGTTGTAATTGTTGTAGACGGTAATTATAATTTAGAGATTCGCAATATGTTAAATAAATTAAAAGAAAATACATCTAATGTAAAAATTATTTATTTGCCAAAAGTTGGATATGGCCAAGCAAATAATGTAGGTGTTCAGAATTCTTCTGGAGAATATCTTTTTTTTATCAATACTGATATTTTTGCAGAAGAAGGCTGTTTTGAAAAAATGTATGACGCCTTACATAATAAGATTGCAGACTGTGTACAGCCATTGCTAATATATCCCCAAAGCAACTTGGTTCAAAGTGCTGGAACATTTTTTGGACCATATTTCAAAGATCACTTATTTGATGGGAATAAAATGGACGCTCTTATCGTAAATAAAGATGGTCCAAGGCAGGCATTAACATCAGCTCTATATGCAATGAAAAGAACAGTTTTCGATCAATTCAATGGTTTTGATGAATTTTATTATAATAAGCTAGAAGGGTTTGAATTGTCTTATAAAATATATCTAGCTGGACAAACTTGTTGGTATCTATCTAGTGCAAGGGCATGGCATTCTCGTGGAGGCGGAAGAAATCTCTATTCCTTTGATTTTAGGCAACAAGAAGCATACTTTTGGAGTCGATTCGGAAATGTAGTAAAACCAGATATAGCGAATTATCTTAAAATGCAAATAAATACTGACATATATGCTAACTGTTATTACACCATAATAATGAGTCAAATTCGTTCTTGGAAAGAAATATTGAATGGTACAGATATTAACAGTAGCACAATTGTAGATATGCCTTGGATTGCACCCGGAAGTTTTAATCTATGGGACATTTTTCCGAATACAATTTTAAAGATTCCTGTTCCATTATTAATAGTTGTTGAAAATATTAAATATTTGCGTTCTAATAAATATTGGTTTGAGATTCGTAATAACCCTTATGACATTGCAATAGATAGATTTGCTAACTTAGTAAATATACAGGAATATCTTTTATGACAGAGGAGCGGAGAACGGAAAACATTCTCCGCTCCTTTGCCGTTATATTTACCAAATTTTGGGGTCTAACCATAAGCTGTTATCGTCAGGTTGTTCGTCTTTATATTTCCATATAATTTTATTGGATTCTAATCTTGACTGGTTATGGATTGGAACTTCTAAATATTCTTTAGATAATTTTTCCGCTATTATCTGCTGTTTTTTTGCATATATACACTGTTTCTGGTAATCACCTTCTTTATAGTAAATAGCTGTAAACAGCTGGTTTGTAAATAACCCTAATCTATTAGTTCCATTTAAATCATTATATTCAACAAGTAATTTTGTCAATCTGGCTTCTATGCTATTTATTTCTTCTGAGTCTATTAATTCTAAGGTTAACAAAATTAATGTAATTCTGGCATATACATGCATAAACTTATTGTCATAAGCATTTTTTTGTAAAGCATAGAGTCCATCATATGAGCTGTTGTATAGCAAATATTCTATAAAAACTATTTCTGCCATACAATCAATTCTACGTTTTTCACATTTAGCATGTTTTTCAAACACAGGCAATGATGTTTTTAATAGATTTAAAGCTCTTTCTTTATCAAAGTATAATAATATTTTAGCATAGTCCATATTAGAATAGGCTTGATAGTCATCGCGCATTAACCTAACACTCTCACTATTTGCTTCTTTATATGTCTCTTCTAAAATAGGTAATCCAAGAAAAAATGTGTATAGAATTTTTCTATTTAAAAAATTTAAGTATGCATTTACTTTATGTTCAGATGCATTTATTTCAGTTTTACCTTTCAAATTATTCTCAAAATATTTTAATTCTGCTTCAAAATTAGAATAATCTATAGAATACAAGTAATTGGTAATAAGTTCTGAGTGAGCTTCTTGTACTAATCCTTTTTCAATAGAGTTTAAAGGAATAATCTCTCCTATATCTGCAATTAATTGCAGATATTTTGTGGATCCCACATGAGTCTTAGAATATTTTTCTGACTGAGCATAAATATACAAGAGCTCTAAATCTTTAAACGTGTAAGCAGAATATGATGTAGTAACTAAATCTGGCAAAAGTGTTAAAGCCAAGTTTTTGGCTGCAATATATTCACTCTTGGAATAATAATCAGCACATATCTTTCTAGCTAGATCTAAATATTTTACTCTTAAAACATTATTTTTTTCGATAAGAATAGAAAGCATATTACTTAGTAATACAGGATTATTTATTTCCTTATTTATGCAAAATTGCAAAAATTGATTTAATTCTTCCATATAACTATCGCTAAAATCTATTTGTTGAAAAGCATATAAATATATATCATGAAAGGGCATCAAGGCCGCATTTTCTTCTTTTACTAAACTTTCCTGAACAAAAGATTTACTAGCTATAAAATACTGATCATTATAAAATTCTTGCAATAAAGTTACAGGAACACCTGATTCGATTTTATAAACGATATACAAGATATTTAAATACCCACATTTCCTTATCTTATTGACAGCAAATTGATAATTTAATGTATTTGTTTCATTATAGGCATCAGAAAAAATAGCACCTTTCTTTTCTTTTGAGACGCGAATGATATTCCTTTTATTTAGATTTTTGATTAACAGCTCTAAATGTAGTACGCTTACAGGCGATGGAAACAGTTTTATAAGTTTAGCGATTTCTTGATTAAAATTATTGCAAATACTAGAATATATATCAGGAACTGATATGCCAGTTAATTCCCATTTCCCTACCCTTTTTTCTTTTATGATTTGTTCTAATTCCGTGTCATAAAATTCATTAGGTCTGTTACATGCAATAAGAACTTGGGAAAATGATTTTTCTACAAATTCATTTATAATCTCTTTGCATAAAAAAGAATGATTATGTTGTACTTTTTGTATATCATCTAAAATAATAAATGATGTATTTCTGCGCATCATATTATTAGCATTCGGAAACAAAGAATACGCATTTCTCTGTAATAATGTTATTATTTTTTTATAATATTTAGTGCCGTTATCTGGTCTTTTGTACCCTCCCGCAATTCTACAAAAATGTCTGTGGAAAAGTTGGTATAGTCTTTGAAAAGAGTCAAAAAAGCCTCTTCTGATAAATCATATAAAAATCCAAAATTGACAAATAAAATTATTTTACATAAAGAACATGCGTTTTCAGCCTCTTTCTCAGAAAATTTGATTAAGAGTATTTGATTATATTTAGAAGAAATGTTCTCCATTAACTGTTGAATCAAAAAACTTTTACCATTTCCACCGCTTCCATAAATATGTAATAACATATTATCTGTAAATATACCATTTATACAATTATGTAACTCTAGAAGAGTAGTTTGTTGTTGTGTATATACAATAGGTGTCAAATCATCTTCTTCAATTAATAAATCTAAGATTTCTTGACATAACACCAATTCTTCATCAATAAATATAGATATTTGTACCTTTCCATTAAAAGTATATTTCGCAAGATAACGTATTAAAAAAGAATTGTAACCAGGAGATATTTCATACTCTTCATGTAAAGAAGGGATTTTCTTTAAGGCATTACTATTAAGTTCTATATTGGCAGTTTTCTGTTGATTACTATATAAGTTAATGTAGAAAAAATATTCTTTATCAACCTTTAATTTAAGGATAGGTGTAATTAGAGAAGGAGCGGACATTATGGCATTAAATATACAAACATCTATAACTTCCAGTTCTAATAATTGGGAACTTTCATCCCAAATAATATTTTCAAAATATTTGTCTCGTATTTTATCGTTATTTTTAATCCAATTGGTTAGGACTGTCCCTTCAACGAACCTTATATCAATTTTATGCGGCTTTAATATAGCTGTTGCACGTTGTATAAAATCTGTAGTTATTTTCCCATTTGTAATAAATAGAATAAAAATTACTTTTCCATCTAAAATGCCAGAAACTAATGTGGAATCCATATGCGATTTCGGAATACTACTTTGAGGATTTTGTGTATATTTTGCTTCACACCATCCTTTATATAAATAATTAATAGACTCTATTTTATCACTAAAAAATGCATCTTTATTACCATCCCAAGACTTTCCAGTTGGAATCCATGTGTATTTATCGTATACATCATTTGCATAAGCACAGGCTATTTCTTCAAATATTGTATCATTAATTTTTGACCAATCAATACTATGTTCCATAATCAATCCCTATTAAACATTTTAGTGTTAGTCCGAAAGGGGGTTGGTAGCTATAACCCACAATCTATACGTCCAGTTTTTTGCGGTTTGTAAATGAGGGTTTGAATGCCACTTCATTTATGGACTAACACCAACATTTTTATCTTACGGATAATCCCGAATAGTCTTTCGAATCAGCCGCTAAAATTCCAAACCCTCGATAATCAGGAATTATCCTTTATTAACTTTTCTCTCTCCTCATTTTAACTCGACTACTCCAAATATGCAAGAGATTTTTAGAAAATAATGTAATTTTATGTAGTAAGGCAATCCTGCATCAGACGAATTCACACGTTTTTTCAGTAAAATGTTTTATGTGGTCATCCATCATGCTTCTCACCTGCGTCATATAAATAAGTTTTTAGCAATCATAACAGGCTTTCTCCGCCACAATCCACCATCACCATTGCGTCATCCTTGGCTTTATGGTAAACTGAAATCAGACGAATTCAGGCAGTTTCTACCAGAAAGGAATGAGCGGATGAACAATCTTTGCCAAACTTATATAGACAATCTGGCCACGGCGCGGAGGCTGGCCAAACCCCAGCTGACAGCCCAGATGTCACCGGATGAAGGCCTGCAGGCAATCCGTGACAATGCGGAACAGCTTTTCCGGATCCACCAGGAAAATGACCAAATCTTAAACGAGATACTCTTTTCCAGAACGGCAGAAGATCTTACCGAGACAGAAGCAGCAGATTTGGGAGAACTTGCCCAAGCCCTGTTCAATTACAACCGCAGCACCGATACTGGTATTGCATACCGGATCCACAGGCTGCTCTATGCCCATGCCCGACATAAAGGCGATGTGGATCTGACGGTCAAGGAACTCTACCTCCAGGGAATCACTCTAATGTATCTGAACGTGCGGGATCCCCAGGAAGGAATCAACCTGTTCCTGGACCAAATTGGCTGCTTCTTTCAGGAAGGCGCCTCCTACCTGGCACAGTACGAAGAGCTGACAAATCCCCAGACCCGCAGCTACATCCTGCGCTGCCTGGGCAATGTGAAATATGGCCTGAAAAGCTTCCAGGGAAGCAATGACGGCGTGCCCTGCCACATCAGCGGCGGCTGGGAAGACTACTCTGCCTGTTTCAGCACCGCCATGGAAATCTTCCAATGCCCCCGATACCGCCAGATGAACCCGGAAATTCCCTGGGATACCTTTACCTATACCATGCATTACGATCGAACCCAGTTTCTCTCCAGCCTGCGGGATAAGCCCGACGCTGAAATAGCCGAGGCTGTGCTTGAATCTGCGGAACATGTTTACCGACACCAGGAACAGATTGCCAAAGCCAACGACACGGGAATCGGTATACGCACCCAGTACGTGTATATGGCTGCCAGATACCATGCCGGCAAGGCTTCTCTGGAAGAGCTGCTGGAAACCTTATTTCAGCTGTGTGAAGCTGCTGACATCCATGATTTTTCCGGGGACAACATCTGGACTCTCATGTACACTCCCGAATACCTGTCAAACTACTCCCGGCGGCTCCCTCAAGCCAAACAGCAGAAACTTGGCCCCAGACTACAGCAGGCCTTTCAGAAGCAAAAAGAATACCTCTTCCTGATGCCCCAGAACGAATACCGCCTTCAGGTATCCCGGACCCTCAACTGCATTGCCGGAGAGCTGTCCCAGAGAGATTCCTTCCAGCTGCTTGACTATGTACTTGCCTGCCATCCTCCCACCTATGTCCACTCCAAAATGATCGCCCTGCTGACCAGGCACCTGTGCAGACAGATGATCAGAGTGAATCCGCAGTTTCTGGACGGTGTCTTCGGCCTGGAAACTATCAGGGAAGAGGACGACAGTCTGGAAGAAATGCTCGACACCGCATATCACAGCGGCCTGTACCATGACCTGGGCAAATGTATGCTGTTGAGCTATGTAGGCATCTACAGCCGCAGACTTCTCGACGAAGAATTCTCCTGCATTAAGCTGCATCCTGTCTTTGGCTGCAGACTCTTGAAATCCCTGCAGATGGATGACATGGCCAGTATCGCCTACTATCACCATCGCACATACGACGGCGGCAGCGGCTACCCCCGTTGTCTGGAGGAATGTCCTGCCCGCATCCGTCCCATTGTAGACATTGTCACTGTGGTGGATTGTCTGGACGCAGGCACGGACAATGTAGGCCGCAGCTATGCGGCGTCCAAGACCTACAGCCAGCTGGTGGAAGAGCTGCAGGCGGGGCGGGACTCCCGGTATGCCCCACAGGTTGCCGCACTCTTCGACGATCCGGAGTTTTACAGCCAGACCGAAAAATTCCTTACTCAAAGCCGCAGACAGGTTTATCTGGACATCTATTATCCCTGTGAACCATCCTGAAAAGTTTACAGCAGCGGCGTGGACTCTCCGCCCATGCCGCTGCTGCCAATACACTGATAACCTCTTTTTCTGATCCCACTGGTACTCATTCAGATACTACTATCCCATATAATCTGACAGGTATGGCTCAACCCGCTGATAAACCAAATCCACAGCTCCACAGCAGATAGCTGATTATTTTCTGGTATAAACCGACACTCAGCGGTTCTCATCCAGATAAAGCTGCACTCTGTTGGTAATAATGTCCGCCACTTCCTCAATGCTCCTATCCCCTGTGAAATAAGCTTCTGCCTCCTCCTGGATGATCTGCCATATTGGCTTCATTCTCCAGAACTCTTTGGTATCCCTTGGCTCCGCTCTGTCCCGCATGCTGATAAACTCTACAACCTTCTCTTCTGTAATGTCCTTACGAGTCCAGCCTCTGAATTCCACAGTATTTTCTTTAACCACATACTTTTCCATTACGTTGCCCTTCTCCAGCCAACGAATTTCTTCTTCCAGCGCTTCCATGCAGACCGCCCGGTTTGTAGCTGTCATAGGGCTGCTTTGTGTTCTCTGCACCTCTTCACTCATCATATAGGATAAAAATTCCCATGCTCCCTCTTTGTGAGCAGAATTGGCATTTATTGCAAAAGTGTACATAATATCCGCCCAGCAATATGGTCCCCCGTCCTCTGCCAGCAATGGAATTTTTCTCTGTGATTCCATATCCGCTAGAGTCTCATATTCATAAATATCTGTAATCCATATAGTTCCCCCCAGACCTGGCCTGTCATGTCCTTCGTCTCCTGGCTTTTTCATGAATTCCTCCTGGGTATAGCCATATCTTCTTGCTGCCCGCAGCATTTTTGAAAAAAGTTCCCCCTCAAAGTCACAAACGCCTTCTTCCCAATCCAACAGACCGCAGTAATCATCAGTATATTGTATAAGTTCAATGAGCACATTTGCTGCCGTGTTTACTTCAAGATAATTATAATTACCTGGTTCCTCTACCGCCAACAAAGCGTCCAGCAACGTCCCAATATCTGGCTTTTCCTCCACTCCCAGAGCCTTTCCATCCAGCCAGTCGTACTTGACAATTCCACTGAGGTTGACCGTATATATCTTCTCTCCATCCCGCCAGAGGCTGAATGCTGAGGGAAAATAGTCTTCCTCCTTCATGCCGGTTTCCTTCATATAAGGAGCAAGATCTGCGAATCCTCCCTTTTCTGCCACACCATCCATAAAATTAAAGGCATAACTTACCAGAATGTCCGGCCCTTTCCCTGCCCCCATCTGCATGGCAATCATCTGGCCGTATTCTGCCAGCAGCCCCACATCTGCGCCTGCTTCTGTAGTTAAATACTGCAGTATTAGGTGATATGAGTCATTCTGCTGGTTAAAGTCTCTGATCTTTTCTCTGATCCACTGGATGTCTCCTGCATAAGTCGTCTGTATTACCAATACAGTCTTCTCCTGCTCTTTCAGCTGCAGCTTCTCCTGGACTCCCCTGCCATTCTCCAGGTTAGCCCATAGGATCTCCACACTCCCGTCCTCTGCCACCCGAAAATCTTCCAGTTCCATGTGTGCGGTGTTCATTCCAAGAACATAGCTTCCTCCCTGGAACGACTGGGAAGCATTCCTTGTTCCATCCTCCAGGCTTATCTCCGAAATCCCTTCCCCACCTTCCTCCTGCAGAAACATCAGGCCTTCTTTTCCACCGGCAATATACCCTGACACCCAGCTCTTCCCCAGCTGCACCTGGTCCAGTCTGGAAACAGCACCCTTCCCGGCATCAAACTCCGCCAGGACAGGTATCTCTGTCTCTCCCTCCCGCAGCAGGAGCAGAATCCTGTTGTCCCCCGTCTGGCAGATATCCTGTGGAACTGTTCCCTTCTCCAGGTTGACCCGGCAGACTTCCCGGCCCGAAGAATCATACATCCAGACAACAGGATCTGTGTCCGGCACTATTCCCACAGCCTTTTCCCAACAGTATACATTCCCTTCCCTGTCTAAATAGCAGTGCATGGATTTTGCATGGGGAATCTCCATCAAGTCCTCCCGGCTCCCGTCCGTCCTGGCAAGGTATACTTTATCTCCCTCCATCCAGTCTGACCGCAGCTGTACTGGCTCTCCCTGGTAATACTGCATCCCAAGCACCATTCCCTTAGGCTCCCGCGAGCGGTCCTGCATAAAGACAGTGTCCACATCTGATTCGATATCATAATATTCTATTTCTCCACTTTCTTCCTCCCTGCCGCAGCTCCCCAAAAAAGCCAGACACACCCCAAAGATAAGACTGCTTAGCAATACTCTTCTTCTCTTCTTCCCATTCTCCACAACATTCCACCTTCTCTTACATGTAAATTATTTCTTCCCTGTCGCTGCCCTGTTTTAATCCTTCCCAAAACCACCCATTCTCTCGGATCGAATGAACTGGTACATTACTGGCCATTCTTTCCTGCCCCCATCTGCATGGCAATCATCTGGCCGTATTCCATCAAATCCCCGGTCTCCTGGCTCACATTTGCAACTGCACACTGCAGTACCGGGTGATAAGACTCGCTTTGCAGATTAAAATCCCTGATTTTCTCTTTCACCCACTGGATATCTCCTCCTTCTCTCTTTACAACCTTAAACTATCCAAAAACAAATCTGAAATAATCTCTTCTCATTATTCTTCACAGTTTTTGTACAGAAAAGTATTTATTGGTTCTCATCCAGATACAGCTGCACCCTGTTGGTTATGATATCTGCAACTTCTTCAATGCTCTTATCTCCTGTGAAATATGCCTCCGACTCCTCCCTGATAATCTGCCAGACAGGCTTCATGCGTCGCTCCTCTTCCGAACCACCCCCTACTGCTTTATCCCTCATGCTGATGTATTCCATTGCTTTCTCATCCGTGATATCCTCCCGGCTCCAGCTTCTGCTTCTCGAATAAACCAACTTACCTTGGCTGTCATACAATTCATCATTCCTGTACTCCACATTACCTCTATCCAGCCATCGAAGCTCTTCCTCCACAGCTGCTATACAGACCGCACGGCTGGTAGCCCTCATGGGAGAATGCTGTGTCCGCTGCACCTGGTCGCTCATCATATAACTGATAAATTCCCATGCCTCCCGGCGCTTCATACCCTGCACCATCCTCATTTAGCAAAAGTATCCCCCCCTGTTTCTCCACCTCCTCCAGGGTTTCATACTCATAAATATCTAGTACAGACAATTTTACTACTACGGGTTTTCGATAGTTGTCGGCTTTCCCAGCCATCACATTATCCCAGGTATCTCCATACTTATTGGCCACCAGCATCATCTTGGCATACAATTCTCCCCTGAAGTCACATAAACCCTTTTCCCAATCCAGCATCCCGCAACAGTTTTCAGAATACTCCAGCAGATCAAGCAGAACCTCCGAAGCCAGCTGTCTTTCCATATAAGAGACATCTTCTTTCTGAGCAAGCAGGGCATCCAGCAGAATCTCAATTTCCGGTCTGCTCTCCAGTCCCAGGGCTGTGCCCTCCAGCCACTGGTAGCTCAGTGTACCACATATACTGACAGAATATATTTTATCTTCATCCCTCCAATAACTGAAAGCAGAAGGAAAATAGTCCTCCTCCTTCATGCCGGATTCAGCCATGTAAGGTGCAAGATCCACCATTCCGCCTTTCCCTGCCAGGTCATCCACAAAGGATAAAGCATCACCCATGAGAATATCAGGCCCCTTTCCCGCAGCTATCTGCACTGCAATCCCCTGGCCGAATTCCATCTGACGGTCACGTTCCGGACATTCGTATATCACATAATACTGTTCGTTGTTTTTATTAAATTGAGCTAGCGTTTCTTTGAGCCATGCAGGATCCTTACAATAAGTATCCTGCATCACCAAAACCGTCTTGTCCATCTTCTTCATCTGCAGCCTCTCCAGCACTCCCCGGCCGCTGCCAGCTTCTGCCCATAGTATTTCTACGCTGCCATCCTCTCCAGTCCGGAAATCTTCTATCTCCATACCTTCGGCATGCATTCCCAGGTGTAGTGGTCAAGCGTTTTTGTAACATTTGTGGCTAAAAAAATAAGGCAATTAGTGCTGGATTATTTCCAGCGGCTGTCAAGGGCAGGCCCCTGCGGGGGGCGGAAGAATGCAGCCAGTAACAGACGAGATGCGGGCGGATTTTCTCCCTATTTTAAAAAATGGCTTATAGTTTTTGCAGAAATGGATTCCGTAATTCCTTCCCGGACTGATACTGCCGCCAGCTGGTTAAGGCTCCAGTGGCAGGTCTCATAGCCATATTCCTCCAGGCTGCGGCAGGCGATTTCAATTATTTTAATGATCTGTTCATCCGTATAGGTGGGCAGCTGGCCAGAACTGGCACAATCCGCAAGTGCTACAACTGCCGAATCCACCATCTCCACTGCACTCACAGGAATCGCTGTCACCAAGCCAAAAGCCACACACTGTTGCCAAAAAAGATCTTTTACTAAGATTTACTTTCTTGTTCATATCACTATGCCTTCACTCTTTACAACTTGAAACTACCAAAAACAAATCTGGGATAATCTGTTCTCATCATTCACAGTTTTTTAGCAATAAGTATTTACTGGTTCTCATCCAGGTACAGCTGCACCCTGTTGGTAATGATATCTGCAACTTCTTCAATGCTCTTGTCTCCAGTGAAATAAGCTTCCGACTCCTCTCTGATGATCTGCCATATTGGTTTCATCCGCCGGTCTTCCTCTGCATCCATCGGCTCCGCTCTGTCTCGCATATTGATATATTCCGCCACCTTCTCATCCGTAATATCCTCTCGGGTCCAACTTTTACTCCCTAAATCTATTTCTTGGCGATCCATTGTAAAGTAATGATAGTCTTTATTCATCACATGTCCTTTTTCAAGCCAACGGATCTGTTCCTGTACCGCCTCTATACATACTGCCCGGTTAGTTGCTGTCATAGGTTCGCTTTGAGACCCTTGTACCTCCTGACTCATCATATAAGAGAGAAATTCCCATGCTCCCTCTATATTGTCAGAGTTGCTGTTGATTGCAAACACATCCGAATGGGATGCCTGACCATAAGGAGCCCCTTCCATATTCAACAGAGGAATTCTGCCCTGTTCTTCTATATCTGTCAATGTCTCATATTCATAAATATTTGAAACACTTACCTGTCCAGCCACATAAGGCTTGCCATATGTGTTAGAAGCTCCCGCCAGTACCTCGTTCCAGGTATACCCATATTTCCCAGCTGCCTGAATCATTTTTTTAAAAAGTTCATTCTCAAAGTCACAGACCCCTTCCTCCCAGTCCAACATTCCGCAGTAATCATCCGTATATTGTATGAGGTTGATAAGAATTTCGCTTGCCAAGCTCATTCCACAGTAAGTTGTCGGTTCTTTCACTGCCAGCAGCGCATCCAGCAGTGTCTCGATATCAGGCCTTTCCTTCAGTCCCAAAGCCCTCCCATCCAGCCAGTCATACATAACCACTCCTACGAGACTGACCGAATATATCTTGTCACCACTCCGCCAACGACTGAAAGCAGAAGGGAAATAGTCCTCTTCCTTCATACCGGATTCTTCCATGTAAGGCGCAAGATCCGCTATGCCGCCCTTTCCTGCCAAGTCATCCACAAAGTCCAGAGCATAATCCATTAAAATATCTGGCCCTTTTCCTGCCGCCATCTGCATGGCAATCATCTGGCCATATTCCACCTCCTTCTCAACATCCGGATACTCCAGCACCAGGTAATAAGATTCATTCCTTTTATTAAACTCTGCAATCTTATCTTTAATCCAGGCAGGTTTTCCTACATGTGTAGTCTGCATGACCAGAACCGTCTTCTCCATCTCCTTCAACCGCAGTATCTCCAGGACTCCCCGGCCGTCCTCCTTACTGGCCCACAAAATTTCTATACTTCCGTCCTCTGCCATCCTGAAATCCTGCAACTCCATATTCGTGGTATTCGCTCCAAGACGATAGCCGCCACCCTGAAAAGATTTTTCTATCTTCCTTTTTCCATCCTTAAGGCTGATCTCTGAAATCCCTTCCCAATACCCCTGCTCCAGAAAGGCCAGTTCTTCCCCGCCGGAAGCAATATATCCTGACACCACCCCCAGCCCCAGCTGCACCTGATCCAGCCTGGCAACAATCCCCTTCATAGCATCCAATTCTGCCAGCTGTACTGCCCCTGAGCCCTGATTCCTCAACAGAAGCAAAATTCGTCCATCCGAGAGCTGGCAGATGTCTTCCGGAACGATTCCCTCCTCCATCCTGACCCGGCACACCTCCTGACCAGAAGCATCATACTTCCAGACAGATGGAATCCCGTTTTCCGCCAGTTCTGCATACCGCTCCCAGCAGTATATACTCCCATCCTCATCCAGATAGCAGCACATGGCGGCAGCCTGAGGAATCGCAATCAGCTTCTCCCGGCTCCCGTCCGTCCTGACCAGATATACCTCATCTCCTTCTGACCATAGCTGCACCGGCTCTCCAAAATAATACTGCATTCCCAACAGCATTCCTTTAACTTCCCCGGAAGAGACCTCCTCAAACAAAGTGTCTACCTTGGATATTATGTCATAATAATCCACCCTTTCGCTTTCTTCGTCCCTGCCACAACCGCTAAAAATCGCCAGACACAAGCCAATTGTAAGGCAGCCCAGCAACGCTCTCCTAATCCCCTTCCTGTTCCCCATTACATCCTCCTTTTCTATCATGTATATTGTCTCTTTCATAACCACCTCACTGATTTTCATCCCTGTCATCCTCAGCTGTTCTTACAGTTCTGTTGAGCCAGGATATCACTCTCCCTACAACTTCCTGTTTTCTTCCAAGTTGGCAATAGTTAACTCTTATTAACAACATACAGTACAGCACATAAAAAGTCAATATAATATGACTTGTTCTCATACATAAAAAATCCATCCTGCGGAAACATACCGCACAGGATAAATTTTAATTTCAGATTTATGCCCTGGCTCACTCCTGAACAAAAATAGAACTCACTCCTTATCTATATTTTACAGCCATGATTCAACGATTCTCATCCAGATACAGCTGCGCCCTGTTATTGATGATATCTGCCTAAGCCTGTGTCCTTTAGCGGTTCTCATCCAGATACAGCTGTACCCTATTGTCAATGATATCCGCCACTTCTTCAATACTCTTGTCCCCTGTAAAATAGGCTTCTGACTCCTCCTGAATGATCTGCCATACCGGCTTCATTCTTCGGGCCTCCTCAGCATCCCCCGGCTCCGCCCTGTCTCTCATATTGATATATTCTGCCACTTTTTCATCTGTAATGTCCTCACGGGTCCATTTCCTGCCATGACTATCTTCCATTACATTTCCTTCTTCCAGCCAGCGGACTTCTGTCTCCAATGCAGCTATACAGACTTCCCGGTTTGTAGCTACCATAGGATTCTGTTGTGTCCGCTGGACTTCTTCACTCATCAAAAACGCTAAAAACTCCCAAGCCCCTTCTACGTGGGCAGAATTGGCATTTATGGCAAAAGTATACAAAAGATCCGCATAGGCATATGGGGTTCCAGCCACTCTCAGCAGAGGAAATTTTCCCTGTGCTTCCAAGTCCGCCAGAGTTTCATACTCATAAATATCCATAATAAAATTATATCCTCCCATATACGGGCCACGGCTTACCTCGTTTCCCTCATTCATCTTCGCTATGCGCTCGGCCAAGGTTTCCCCATATCTCCCGGCTGCCTGCAACATTCTGGCAAAAAGTTCTCCTTTAAAGTCGCAGACTCCCTCTTCCCAATTAATCATACCACAATAGTCATCTGTGTACTGCATAAGGTCAACAAGCACTGCTGCTGCATTGATATCTTTAAGGTAATTTTCCGGTTCCTCCTCTGACAGCAGGGCATCCAGCAATGTCCCTATATCAGGCCTTTCTTCCAATCCCAGAGCCTTCCCGTCCAGCCAGCTGAACCCGTCTGCTCCGCTAAGGCTAACCGTATATATCTTATCCCCGTCCCTCCAGCGGCTGAACGCAGAAGGAAAATAATCCTCTTCCCTCATACCAGATTTTGCCATATAGGGAGCAAGATCCACAACTCCTCCATTTCCGGCCAGGTCATCCACAAAATTTAAAGCATAGCTCACCAGGATATCCGGGCCTTTTCCCGCCCCCATCTGCATGGCAATCATCTGACCATATTCCATCAACTCCCCAGCTTCCGCCCCCACATCTGTAGCTGCGCACTGCAGTACCAGGTGGTAAGACTCGTTCTGTAGGTTAAAATCCATGATTTTTTCTTTTACCCACTGAATATCTCCTGCATAAGTAGTCTGCATTACCAGAACAGTCTTCTCCAGTTCTCTCATCTGCAGTTTCTCCAGGATCCCTCTGCCGTTCTCTCGGCTGGCCCACAGAATCTCCACGCTCCCGTCCTCTGCCACCAGGAAATCCTCCAGTTCCATACCCCTGGTATTCATTCCAAGAACGTAGCTTCCTCCCTGGAACGACTGGGAAGCCTCCCTTTTTCCATCCTCCGGACTGACCTTTGAAACACCTTCCTGCTCCAGAAATGCCAGACCTTCTTTTCCAGGAGCAATATATCCTGACACCCAGCTCTTTCCCAGCTGTACTTGGTCCAGCCGGGAAAGGGCCCCTTTCCCGGCATCAAATTCCGCCAGCACCAGTGCCCCCGTTTCCCCCTCACGCAGCATGAGCAGAATCCTGCCATCCTCCATCTGGCAAATGTCCTGGGGAATGGTTCCTTTCTCCAGGCTGACCCGGCACACTTCCTGGCCTGAAGAATCATACATCCAGACAACAGGCTCTATACCTGGTACTGTTCCCACAAACCGTTCCCAACAGTAGGCATTCCCATCCCTGTCCAGGTAACAGTGCATGGATTTGGCCCGTGGAATCTCCATCAGGTCCTCCCGGCTGCCATTTGTTCTGGATAGATACACCCCATCCCCCTCCATCCAGTCTGACCACAGCTGCACCGGTTCCCCCTGGTAATACTGCATCCCCAGCAGCACTCCCTTAAGTTCCCCGGAACGATCCGCCGCAAAGAGAGAGTCCGTCTCAGATACAATATCATAATATTGGACTCCTCCGCTTTCTTCCTCCCCGCCACAACCGCTAAAAACCGCCAGGCACAGACAAAGTATAAAACCACCCAGCAACACCTCTCCAAACCTCTTCCCCATAACAACCTCCTTCTCTTATATGTAATCTGTCACTTCCACACTACAGCACCAATTTGTATCTTTGCAAAAATCATACGTCATGCGACCTCTTTTACAAAACATCACTCTACATATCTCCACACAACAGTCCGATCTCATCCATATTGACAATAAATACCTCTTATTAATAATACATTAAGATACATAAAAGCTCAATATAATATGGCTGGTTTTCAAACAAAAAATCCACCCTGCGGAAACATGCCATACAGGATGGATATTATACTATACTTTTCTCTTTCTTTACTGTTACAACCATGATTCAGCGGTTCTCATCCAGATAAAGCTGCACTCTGTTGGTAATAATGTCCGCCACTTCCTCAATGCTCCTATCCCCTGTGAAATAAGCTTCTGCCTCCTCCTGGATGATCTGCCATATTGGCTTCATTCTCCAGAACTCTTTGGTATCCCTTGGCTCCGCTCTGTCCCGCATGCTGATAAACTCTACAACCTTCTCTTCTGTAATGTCCTTACGAGTCCAGCCTCTGAATTCCACAGTATTTTCTTTAACCACATACTTTTCCATTACGTTGCCCTTCTCCAGCCAACGAATTTCTTCTTCCAGCGCTTCCATGCAGACCGCCCGGTTTGTAGCTGTCATAGGGCTGCTTTGTGTTCTCTGCACCTCTTCACTCATCATATAGGATAAAAATTCCCATGCTCCCTCTTTGTGAGCAGAATTGGCATTTATTGCAAAAGTGTACATAATATCCGCCCAGCAATATGGTCCCCCGTCCTCTGCCAGCAATGGAATTTTTCTCTGTGATTCCATATCCGCTAGAGTCTCATATTCATAAATATCTGTAATCCATATAGTTCCCCCCAGACCTGGCCTGTCATGTCCTTCGTCTCCTGGCTTTTTCATGAATTCCTCCTGGGTATAGCCATATCTTCTTGCTGCCCGCAGCATTTTTGAAAAAAGTTCCCCCTCAAAGTCACAAACGCCTTCTTCCCAATCCAACAGACCGCAGTAATCATCAGTATATTGTATAAGTTCAATGAGCACATTTGCTGCCGTGTTTACTTCAAGATAATTATAATTACCTGGTTCCTCTACCGCCAACAAAGCGTCCAGCAACGTCCCAATATCTGGCTTTTCCTCCACTCCCAGAGCCTTTCCATCCAGCCAGTCGTACTTGACAATTCCACTGAGGTTGACCGTATATATCTTCTCTCCATCCCGCCAGAGGCTGAATGCTGAGGGAAAATAGTCTTCCTCCTTCATGCCGGTTTCCTTCATATAAGGAGCAAGATCTGCGAATCCTCCCTTTTCTGCCACACCATCCATAAAATTAAAGGCATAACTTACCAGAATGTCCGGCCCTTTCCCTGCCCCCATCTGCATGGCAATCATCTGGCCGTATTCTGCCAGCAGCCCCACATCTGCGCCTGCTTCTGTAGTTAAATACTGCAGTATTAGGTGATATGAGTCATTCTGCTGGTTAAAGTCTCTGATCTTTTCTCTGATCCACTGGATGTCTCCTGCATAAGTCGTCTGTATTACCAATACAGTCTTCTCCTGCTCTTTCAGCTGCAGCTTCTCCTGGACTCCCCTGCCATTCTCCAGGTTAGCCCATAGGATCTCCACACTCCCGTCCTCTGCCACCCGAAAATCTTCCAGTTCCATGTGTGCGGTGTTCATTCCAAGAACATAGCTTCCTCCCTGGAACGACTGGGAAGCATTCCTTGTTCCATCCTCCAGGCTTATCTCCGAAATCCCTTCCCCACCTTCCTCCTGCAGAAACATCAGGCCTTCTTTTCCACCGGCAATATACCCTGACACCCAGCTCTTCCCCAGCTGCACCTGGTCCAGTCTGGAAACAGCACCCTTCCCGGCATCAAACTCCGCCAGGACAGGTATCTCTGTCTCTCCCTCCCGCAGCAGGAGCAGAATCCTGTTGTCCCCCGTCTGGCAGATATCCTGTGGAACTGTTCCCTTCTCCAGGTTGACCCGGCAGACTTCCCGGCCCGAAGAATCATACATCCAGACAACAGGATCTGTGTCCGGCACTATTCCCACAGCCTTTTCCCAACAGTATACATTCCCTTCCCTGTCTAAATAGCAGTGCATGGATTTTGCATGGGGAATCTCCATCAAGTCCTCCCGGCTCCCGTCCGTCCTGGCAAGGTATACTTTATCTCCCTCCATCCAGTCTGACCGCAGCTGTACTGGCTCTCCCTGGTAATACTGCATCCCAAGCACCATTCCCTTAGGCTCCCGCGAGCGGTCCTGCATAAAGACAGTGTCCACATCCGATTCAATATCATAATATACTATTTCACTTTCTTTTTCACTGCAGCCACTAAAAGCAACAAAAGTCAGAATGCATACGAAAAGAAAACTTACTCTGTATATAAGATTCTTTATTCCCATAAAATCCTCTCCCACCAAAAAGACCTATATGCTTTTTAACAAAAGCATCCATCCCACCAAACAATATAATTTTGGCAGGATGGATTTCCTAATCAGCAATGCACTATGGTGTTAGTTTAAAAGTGAATTAACAACTATAACTCGCTATATTTCCTTTATAGTTAAACGGTTTTAGATATGCCTCTTTCAACATAACCCCATTTATATACTAACTCCTGCACTCTTTAACATATGCAAATCAGCTTATAGACGTGCATGAGATCCTCCATTCACATCACCATAGCATTCAATAATTTTTACATCAGAGGTATTCCCACAAGCACACTCTTTATTCCATTGATGTTTCCTCTCATCTTTTACATGCCCCCCGTCTACATAACCGCCATAAGAATGATTCTCTTTTATTTCGTCGACCTTTCTATGAATTCCATGTATGCATTCATAGTAAAATGTATAATACGCCATGTGAGTATTTCCATCTATCCGGCTACACTGTCGTGACATAAACTGCCAGTCTTGCGCGCAACTACAGCTGGCCGCCACACTGATAGAATCTTCCAGCTGCGCAATAACCGCCGGGTCCACCATCTCCGCCGCGCTCACAGGAATCGCTGTCGCCATAACAGACGCTGCACACACTGCTGCCATCAAAGTCCTCTTGAAACCATTCATTTTCTTGCTCATATTACATTTCCTCCTTTTTTATTACAGCATGGAATTATCCGCAAGGAACCCTCTGCGCCGCCCTGCCGTTTCACCTCCCCCTATTCCTCAACCATGCGCCCTCCGCCGAGGCCATACAGGAATGGAATGCCTGACATCCCTGCTCCCGGCAGACTGTCTTTCTTTCCCGATATCTTCCATGAGCTGTTTATTTATGGTAAAAGGATTGTACCATATTCTTCTATTATCTGCACAAATCTGGGATAATCCGTCATTTTTTTACCATTTATCCCAAATTATTTCCTTTGAATATAATTTTCACTCTATAGAATACACCTTTTCCCAAGCTATGTCAATGAAATAACGAAAATAATATTTCGTCGAAAATTGCTAAAAAGCGCTTGCACAGACTAATATTTTCAGTTATAATGTTTACATATCGAAATAATTAGCAATTAAACCATAAATGAAAAGGAGGATTTTGAATGATAAATTTAGCAATATGTAACAATGTCGAGAGTCATGCAACCCAATTAAAAGATCGCCTTATCCACTTATGTTCTTCTTTTGTAGAGAACCTGGAAATACATATTTCCATCTTTCCCACCCTGGCAGAAACAGTGCGTCATCTGCAAAAAAGCTATGCACAGATTCTCGTTCTGGATCCTGCGGGACAGGAAAGTTCCTCCCCAGCGATACAGCAGCTGCGAGAGGCCAATCCTGACACCGAAATTATTCTCATCACTGCTCAGGAGCATCTCGTGTGCGAATTATCCAACTGCTGTCCTTTCCTCTGTGTACGCAGAAACCACCTGGAAGAGGATCTGAGAACAGCATTTCGCAAAGCTGTGATAAAGAGCCTGAATAGTCCTGCCTCCTACTGCTTTTCCACCACAGCCGGACCGATGCATGTTATGCTAGACCATGTACTGTATCTCGAAGCTGCCGATAACTATTTTTCACTGCACTGTGCGGATACAGTGTACAAATGTCGGGAAACACTTGGAACAATGGAAGATTTACTTTCAGAAAAAGGATTTTTCAGAATCAGTTCCTCATATCTGATCAACATGCATGCCGTCAAGAGTGTGGGCCCAGGCAATGCTCTGGTTATGAAGAATGAAAAGATGCTGTACATAAGCCGAAGTAAGACAGCTTTATTTAAAGAAGCCTATCTGGAACATCTGCAGAAAATAAACTGCAGAAATTAACATAGACCAGATTTAAAAATAAGATTCACACCCCAGACCCTTCAGCGCCGTTCCTGTTCCAACAGGCTCCACCGGCCAGAATGAGGAATAGCCCTGTCGCTGCAGCGGTTTGTCATATTACAGCCACGACATTTAAAAACCACAGCCGGAACCTGCTGTGGTTTTTTAGAAAGGTGCTGTATTTTACTTTACATCATTGGGGCTTGCCTTCTCCTGCTGGAAGTCCATGGCATTTTCCAGAGTGGTGGAGGCAATAGCTTCCAGGGCCTCCCGGGTAAAGAATCCCTGATGGGAAGTGATCATCACATTAGGGAAGGACAGAAGCCTTGCGGTGGTAGAGTGCTCCAGAATCTCGTCCGAGCGGTCTTCATAGACATTGTTTGTCTCCTCCTCGTAGACATCCAGGCCCACACCGGCAAATTTGTGCATACGGATTCCCTCTATAAGATCATTAGTCTTCACCAGAGCCCCCCGGGAAGTATTTACCAGAATGACCCCGTCCTTCATCTGCCGGATGGTATCAATATGAATCAGATGATAGGTGGAATCCATCAGAGGACAGTGCAGGGAAATCAGATCGCTGTCCGCAAGCAGTTTTTCCAGAGAGACATATTCCACAAATTCCTTCAGGGCATCGTTCTGATACACATCATAGGCGATGACTTTCATGCCAAATCCCCGGCAGATCCGGCACATGGCAGCTCCGATTTTACCCGTTCCAATGATTCCCGCCGTCTTCTCATAGAAATTAAATCCCATCAGGCCGCTTAAACTGAAGTCATTTTCCCTGACCTTGTTGTAGGCTTTATACAGCCGCCGGTTGCAGGCCAGGGCCATTGCCATGGCATGTTCCGCAACAGCCTCCGGAGAATAGCCGGGCACACGCATGACACGGATACCATGTTTTCTGGCCGTATCCAGGTCCACATTGTTGAAGCCTGCACAGCGCATCAAAATCAATTTTACCCCCTTCTGGTGAAGGATATCTACAGTCCGGGTGCCGATATCGGAGCTCACAAAGGCGCACACGGCGTCAAACCCCTGGGCCAGGGATGCCGTCCGGGGATCCAGGTCGGATTTTGTGTACTCTATCACCAGATCCGGGTACTCCTTCAAAACCTGCTGAAAGCTGTCCCTGTCGTAACTCTTGGTGTCATAAAATAAAATCTTCATAAGTTTACCTCATTTCCTCTTTTAAAACTATTATTGCTTTTTCTGAAGAAATCATACAGAACGCTTTTCCTTCTCCATTTTATTGCGTTCCCGCAGATCCGCAAAAAATGTTTTCAGCAGCGCACTGCACTCCTGCTCCATAATGCCTCTGGTCACTAGAGCCTGGTGGTTGAACTGGGGCATCTCCAATATATTCAGCACCGAACCGCCGCAGCCCGCCTTGGGATTCATACAGCCCATAACCACCTCCGGAATGCGGGCCTGAATGATGGCTCCTGCGCACATCTGGCAGGGTTCCAGGGTAATGTAAATGGTGCATTCCTCCAGGCGCCAGTCTCCAATGTACTTGCTGGCCTTTTTGATGGCGGTGATCTCCGCATGGGCCAGGGTGTTCTTGTCAGTGTTGCGCCGATTATAACCCCTGCCGATGATCTTTCCCTGATGGACAATAACACAGCCGATTGGCACTTCCCCCAGGGCAAAGGCCTTCTTCGCCTGTTTTAATGCTTCTCCCATGTATTTTTCATGGACACTCTTCACAGCAGCCATTTTCCTGCCCTCTCCTTCTTCCCCGCCTCTGTCCAAACAAAAAACAACTGAAACCATCCGCTTTGACCTGGCAGAAACACAGCCATCTTCTGTCCGGACAGGAAAACAATTTTTCCAGGGCCGCTGTACGGCTCTCCAAGGACAGTATACCAAAAAAACAGCCGCCGCGCCATAAACATCTTGACAAATCCTCTGAAAACAGCTACACTAAAATAGCCGTGCATTTCAAAGTCCGGTGCAGTGATGAAATTCGGTCTTGCGCAATGAGAATCTGCGAACCGTGTCAGGTTGGGAACAAAGCAGCACTAAGCAGAACCTTTCATGTGCCGTAAGGCAGCCGGGTGGAGCTGTATCCAGGCTTTGGGTGTGCGGCCTTTGTATGCCCAAAAAGAGCGCCGGGAGGCATTATGGAACTGAATTTGGATAAGTTGAACGAATATATGAAAGACTGCACCCTCTGTCCCCGCAGATGCCATGTGAACCGTCTGGCAGGGGAAAAGGGATTCTGCGGCCAGGGGGCGGAAATAAAAGCTGCCAGGGCCGCGCTGCATTTCTGGGAAGAACCCTGCATCTGCCCCAGGGAAGGATCCGGGGCTGTCTTTTTCTGCGGCTGCAGTCTGAAATGTGTGTACTGCCAGAACTATGACATATCCATGGGAGACGCAGGACGCGCTCTGTCCCTGGAGCGCCTCACAGAGATTTTCCTGGAGTTGCAGGCCAAAGGAGCCGCCAACATCAATCTTGTCACCGGAGGGCATTTTCTTCCCCAGATCTGTCTGGCCCTTAAAGCCGCAAAAAGCCAGGGCCTGTCCGTTCCCGTTGTGTACAACAGTTCCGGCTATGAGGAAGTCTCCTCCCTGAAACTGCTGGAAGGGCTGGCAGATATCTTTCTGCCGGATCTGAAGTACCATTCCCCCCTGCTGTCCTCCGCATACTCCAGGGCCCCGGATTACTTTGAAAAAGCCACTGAGGCCATTGCCGAGATGTTCCGCCAGGCAGGACCTCCAGTGCTGGATCCGGAAAAGGGCCTGCTGAAGAAAGGGGTCATTGTGCGCCATATGCTGCTTCCCGGCCAGGGAGGCGATTCCAAGCGGATCCTGCGGTATCTCCACAGCACTTACGGCAGCGATATCTATATCAGTATCATGAACCAGTACACTCCCATGCCGCCAATGCTCCGGTCTTCCATACCGGAACTGGCCGCTCTGAAGCAGCCTGTCCCCATGTCACAGTATCAGCGCGTTCTGGACTTTGCGGACCGGATAGGGATCGAAAGGGGGTTCCAGCAGGACGGCGGCACAGTATCCGAAAGCTTTATCCCGGCCTTTGACGGGGAAGGGCTGTAGAAATTGACTGCTACAGCTGTGTCCTCATCATATAATAGCCAAAGTCGCCCGCCTGGGCAGGCTCCTCCGCACATTCAAAACTCTCAAATCCGAACATGATGGCCACTTGTTTCTCCCTCTCAAAGAAATTTCCCGGCACGCCAATGTAATAAAGCACTTCTCCTTTCTTCTCCAGCCGCACCAGAAGCAGATGGTGGTAATTGTAATAGCCGTGAAGTAGAAAGCTGTTGTTCACCGCCCGGTAGGAAGCCGCAGGGAACAGCACAAAGTCCGAAGGTTCAATGGAGAGATACTCCCTTCCATCCTGAAAAGGACGGATATGAGGATAAGTGGCCCATAGCTGCTCCCATTTATCCTCCAGAAGCCTGACAGCCTTCTCCTGCTGCTTTCCTCCGCTCCTCCTGTCGCCTGGGCGGCTTCCCTTCTTTTCCTCCATCCAGTTCACTTTCTTGTCCCCTGGCCGATTCCCTCTTCTGTCCCCTTCCTGCTTCTCCCTTTTTCTTTCCATCCGGCCTCCCTCTACCTCCCAATCTGTCACTTGTCTCTCGTCACTGTCGCGCAGAGAAGTCATGCCCAGCACTTTCTCATACCCTGCCTCCCTCTCCTGATACTGTGCAAAGTCCCTTCTCATTCCCGTAACTCCCACGCCTCCTGCTTCTTCCCGCGCACTGAAGAAGCCCAGGCCCATTCCCTGGGCACCCACTCCTCCTTCTGCTTTCTCTCCCTGCGCACCGGAGAAACCCATACCTATTCTCGAAGCTCCGCCTGTCCCTGCTTCCTCTCCCTGCGCACCGGAAAAAAACATACCTATTCTCGAAGCTCCGCCTGGCCCTGCTCCCTCTCCCTGCGCACCGGAGAAACCTATGACTTCCCCCTCATCTTTCTTTCCCTGTACAGGGGGAAAAAACCTGCCTATTCCCGAAGTTCCACCTGTTTCCGCTCCCTGGCCCAACACACCAAAGCAGCCCTGGCCCGAAGCACCCATTATCCCTCCTTCCACTTCCTGTGCCTGTACACCGGAGAAGCCCAGGCCCATCCCCGGAGAACCCATGGCTTCTGCTTCCCCTTTCTCTCTCCATACACCAGAGTAGCCCAGGCCGTTTTCCACTACATCCCCGGCTCCTGCTCCCCCTCTCTCTCCCAGCGCACCAGAGTAGCCCATGTCCCTTCCCACTACTTCTCCAGCTCCGGCTCCTGCTTCCCCTTTCTCTCTCCACACACCAGAGTAGCCCATGCCCGTTCCCACTGCTTCCCCGGCTCCCACTTTTGCTCCCAGCGCACCAGAGAAGCCCATACCCGTTCCCACAGCTCTCCCAGATCCAGTACCAGCTTCCTCTCCCCGCGCAAGGGTTAAACCCACACCTGTTCCCGGAGCATTGCCCTGACCTTCTCCTGCATTCCGAAGCCAGGGCATGCCTTTCTGCTGGCTGTCCACAGTCACAGGGGAAGCCATGGCGCCCCTGGGGTTCCTGCTGCCCTCCGGGCTCCCTGAAGGAAGACTCTTCTTTTGAACTGCATCCGTCTCCCGCCGCCTTTTTTCCCTGGGCGCCCAGCTGCAGGAAACCTCCCTGCCTGCCCCAAGTACAATGCGCACCCCCTGCAGACTTTCATAGGAGATTCCCGAACCTGCGATATCATTCAGGTTATGGAACTGCTTCTTGAACTGCCCGCGCCCGTTCAGGATAGATACCTTACCCACGGGCCTCTCCACGCCACTCCCTTTGAACAACACATCCTGCTCACAGGAATCTATGGCCCTCAGCCCTGTGACCGCCAGTTCCACCCGAAGTTTCCCCTCCCTGGCCTCCATCTTCACATAGCCCCCGCCCTGAATGCGCTGTCCCTTCTCCAGATAATCAAGATATTTTATTTTTCTCTCATATAGCATAAAAAATCCCCCCTGAATATACGCCTTCCTCTAAGTATATTCAGGGGGTTGTCTCACTTATTCCACATTCCGGCCAGAACCTGTCTCCTCCGGTCCCACGGTTCTGTACAAATCAGCAGCCACGGCACACTGACACTCTTTTTCGCTCTGACAGAGCCAAAATTATCCTGTCTGAAACACAAAAGCAAAAGTTTTTGCCAGCCTAATACTCCATACTGTCAAGATACTTCATGTAATTCACCACCATGAGCGCGATTTTACAGGTAAGAGCATCGTCAAAGCTGCGCAGATCCAGGCCCATACTCTTCTGAATACGCTCAATGCGGTATACCAGAGTATTCCGATGTACAAACAGCTGCCTGGAAGTCTCGGATACATTCAGATTATTCTCAAAGAATTTATTGATGGTGATAAGCGTCTCCTCATCCAGGTCATAGGGCACGTTGTCTCCGAAAATCTCCTCGATAAACATTTTGCACAAGTTCACAGGAAGCTGGTAGATCAGCCTTCCAATCCCCAGTGTACTATATGCTATGGTCATCTTCTCCGCATAGAAGATCTTGCTCACATCCAGGGCCATCTTGGCTTCCTTGTAGGACTTGGATACATCCTTCAGCTCCTGCACCACCGTGCCAAAGGACACCTTTACATCCATCATGGCTTCTGAGTTCATCAGCGAAACAATGGTATCCGCTATACCCATCAGGGTATCATCCGAATATCCCGCTTCCAGAGCCTTGATCAGGATAATGCTCCTCTCATCCACTGCCGTGATATAATCTCCGGAGTGGCTGGTGAACATCCCCTTCAGCAGCTCTGTCACCATGCCGTCCTTCTCCATATGAGGCTCCACCAGGTATACCACCCTGGGCACTGAGTCCGCAATATGAAGCTTCTTTGCCCTGTTGTAAATGTCCACCAGAAGCAGGTTGTCCAGAAGCAGATTCTGGAAAAAGTTATTCCTGTCGAATCTCTCCTTGTATGCAATGACCAGATTCTGCAGCTGACACACCGCAATTCTGCCCACCATATAGGCATCTTCGCTCACACCCTTGGCCACAAGAACATACAAAAGCTCCCCTTCGTCCATGATTTTCAGCAGATGGTGGGCTCCAATCACCTGACTGTCCGCAGGCGAGGCGGCGAACCCGCTGACCAGGTCCGTGGCAAGCTCAAACTGCACCGCCGTGGAGGCCACCGGCATTCCCGCCAGGTCATACACACATAAATCCACTTTGGTGATCGCTTTCAATTCATCAATGCTCGTCTGGATAATCTGACTTGATATCATTCCGTTCCCTACATCCTTCCCATGCTGTAATCCGGCCCTGCAGCTCAGAAGCGCTTCTCCCTCCTGTCCAGGCCCCGCCGTATCAGAAAATGTCCCACGATAACAAAAGCCGATTCCGTTATCTCCTGACAGTTCCTAAAAAGGGGGCTGCCGTCGCCAGCGCCCCCAATAAATCCTGAACTAATTTGTAATGACCTGCTCGGTTTCTTTGTCAAACACATGAATCTTGTCGATTTCAAACGCAAACTTGATATTGTCGCCGGGCCTGGAAGAAGTGCTGGGAGCAACCCTTGCAGTGATGGGGAACTGCTCCAGATCAAAGTACAGATAAACCTCCGCACCAAGCAGCTCGTATACCCTGACGGTGGACTCGAAGACGCTCTTCGGATTGCTCTGAGCGATAAACTCTTCGGAATCATGTACATTCTCAGGACGGATACCAAAGGTGACAACCTTTCCGTCATAGCCGCCTGCGATGAGCTTCTTGGACTTCTCAGCAGGGAGTGCAATGCTGCGGCCCGCAATTTCAAGGTTAGCAGTATCTCCCGTCACCTTCACAGTCGCATCAAGGAAGTTCATCTGAGGAGATCCCATGAATCCTGCCACGAACAGGTTTGCAGGCTTCTGGTACAGGTTGGAAGGAGTGTCTACCTGCTGGATAACGCCGTCCTTCATAACAACGATCCTGGTACCAAGGGTCATGGCCTCTGTCTGGTCATGGGTAACGTAGATGATGGTGGTGCCCAGTCTCTGATGCAGCTTCGCAATCTCAATACGCATCTGTACACGCAGCTTTGCATCCAGGTTGGAGAGAGGCTCATCCATCAGGAATACCTTGGGATTACGCACGATAGCACGGCCCATGGCAACACGCTGTCTCTGACCACCGGAGAGAGCCTTCGGCTTACGCTCAAGGAGGGGAGTCAGGTCAAGAATCTTGGCTGCTTCCTTTACCATCTTGTCGATCTGATCCTTCGGAACCTTTCTCAGCTTCAGACCGAATGCCATGTTATCATATACAGACATATGAGGATACAGAGCGTAGTTCTGGAATACCATTGCGATATCGCGATCCTTGGGCTCAACGTCATTCACAACCCTGTCGCCGATCTTCAGCTCGCCGGAAGAGATATCCTCCAATCCTGCCACCATACGGAGTGTTGTAGACTTTCCACATCCTGAAGGCCCTACGAAGATAATGAACTCCTTGTCTGCTATTTGAAGGTTAAAGTTCTTAACTGCCTCAAATCCGTTAGGATATACCTTACAGACATTCTTTAAAGATAAACTCGCCATAATAGAAAGACTCCTTTCACGTTCGCTTTTTTTACTTTTGCCCTACCAGTGACCAAGCGAATCACCTAGAAACAGTATAACGAAAAACAGTATTTTATGCCATACTACAATTTCACAAAGTTTTTTCTCCAGATTGTTTAATATGCTTACATAGTTGATGCTCCACTCTTTCCGCTGTCATTTTGCCCATATTTTCTCTATTTATTGGTCAAACTGCACAAGAACATACGGATTGCCCTAGCGGGGCTCCTCCCGAAGGCACTCCTCCAACTCATCTTTAAAGATTCTATCATCGTCCTTTTCCGGATCTGTTTCCGTCACGGCGCCAGGATTCCTGACAAGGATCTGTTCCTCCAGCCGGAGGAAAAATTTGTTGTAGAGCATGGCGGAGAGCCACGCAGGCACAGAGAAGCCAAACAGGAAAATCAACGGTATAATATGGGGCAGGGCAAAAAACAGCACCGGGGGCACCGCAAACATAATCATCATCAGAATGGTCTTGGGAAACTGCAGGGCGCTTGTAAAAAAGGCATTCTTAAAAGTCCTCAGCACCGTATCGTCAAATTTTGCGAGCACCGGAAAAAGGAACATGCTGGTAAACAGCATAACAATGCCGATGCCTGTGAGGATCGTCCGCAGGACTCCCGCAAACTCCAGATCCGCATGTCTGAGAATGATGAAATCTCCCCACAGCACCAGGGCCAGAAAGAGCATCAGCAGCCAGATAATGGTGCCCTGCCTGAGATTTCTTCTGAAGGACTTAAAAAAGTCCCTGGCAATGTAGCATTCCTCGTTCCGGACTATCTTCAGCGCCACATAATGCAGGGCCGTGAAAGAAGCCCCCGCCGTCACAACAGGCACGCAGCACAGCAGTGTCAGCAGGTTCAGGAACATCAGATCCGCCACCTTGTTCAGGCCCTGCATCAGGGGGCTGTCCAGATCAAAAAACTTCATACCGCAATCCACCTTTCTCAAAATTCCTTTTCCATGGGAGTCACCCGTATGCCGGCATAGTGCAGCTCATGGCACAGGGCGTGGAACCCCTGTTTCCGGTAAAACTCCACCGCATAGGGCGCCGCCTGAACGGACATAAAGTTCTCCCCCGTCTCCGCCTTCAGATACTCACACAATTTCCCCAGAAGGGTGCTGCCCACCCCCCTGCGGTGGTAGGCTTCATCCACAAACAGAAGGGAGAGATGGTTCCTGCTCCTGACGGAACCCACGCCAATGATCCGCCCCTGGTCCAGCGCCACCATAAGCCTGTACTCTCCATTCAGAAACAAGCGGTACAGGTCGTCATCTGTGATAAAATCAAAAAAATGCTGTATGCCTTCCTGGGTATACTCTTTTCCCTCATATTTCATAAAAGTCCGCCAGACCAGTTCCATGGCGGGTTTCCATTCTTCCACTTGGGCCCATCTAAACTCGAAAGACCATTTTCTGACTCTTAAATCCATCCACCCTGCCAATCCTCCATTCAGCGCTGAAGCAACACTGTCTTCTCAATCCAGTCCAGAATATCCTGCATCACTTCTGCCCTGTTGGTCTCGTTCAGAAGCTCGTGCCTGCCGCCCTCATACATTTTCAGGGTGATCTGCGAAAGCCCTGCTTCTTTCAGGGATTCGTATGCCTGCCGGACGCCTCTGCCATAGCCTCCCACAGGGTCCTCCGTCCCGGAGACCATAAGCACCGGCAGCGTCTCCGGCATGCCCTTCAGATACTCCTTCCTGTGGAGCCTTGCGATCAGTTCAAATAGGGTTCCGAAACCGTTTACCGTAAAACAAAAACCGCACAGAGGATCGGCGTTATAGAGAGCCACCCTCTCCGGATCCCGGCTCAGCCAGTCGGAAGGCGTCCGGGGATTCTGTATTTTTTTATTGTAACCGCCGAAGGCCATCCTGTCCAACAACCTGCTCTTGTGGTCTGCCCCGCAGAAAAGCTTCTGGATACCTGCCACAGCCCTGGCCGCCCCCAGGGTCAGCCGGGACTGCATTCCCGTGCCCATAATGACGGCGGCCCGGACCCCTGTGCCATAACGGCACAGGTAGTTGCGGGTGATAAAGGAGCCCATGCTGTGTCCCATGATCACATAGGGCACGGAAGGATATTTCTCCTGGGTTATTTTTTTCAGCCGGTGTACGTCTCTGACCACCACTGTGGCCGGGTCCTGTTCACAGAAATACCCGTATTTTCCCCCGTCTCCCACGGACTTTCCGTGGCCCAGGTGGTCGTCTCCTGTCACCACGAAGCCTCTGCGGGTCATAAAACGGGCAAATTCCTCATAGCGCTCCACATACTCGCTCATCCCGTGGACCACCTGCAGAACACAGCGGACCGCGCCCTCATCCGGGCTGTACCTGACTGCATGGAGCCTGGTCTTCCCGTCCCTGGAATCGAAAAAAAATTCTTCTTTTACCATATAAGTCCCTTCCTTTCTCCCGGCCCATGCAAGCCACAATGCCCCAGGGCGCGCCCTGCTTTGTCAGCAGATCTCCGCCCCTGAAGGCATCTCACGCTCCGGCTTCATCAGTGCCAGGCCGCCCTGAGCGTCCTCCGCACACAGCAGCATTCCTTCAGAGAGCACCCCCGCCAGAGTGGCCGGTTTCAGGTTCACAAGCACCATCACCTTCTTGCCCACCATCTCCTCAGGCGTGTAGTGGGCTTTGATCCCGGAGACAATCTGCTTTACCTGGCTTCCGATCTTCACCTGGCTCACCAGAAGTTTCTTGGACTTCTTCACTGCCTCGCAGGAGATAATCTCCCCCACCTGGAACTGGAGCTTGGCGAAATCCTCATAAGTGATCTCCGGCTTGGCCTCCACAGAAGGGGCTTCGCCGCTGGAATCCTCCATCTCTTTGAGACTGCCATTTTGGTCGGCCTTTCCGCTGTCGCCTGCGGCCTGGGCCTTTTCCATCGCCTCGGAAATCCCACGGTCGCGCTCCGCCACCTCTTTCATATCCAGCCTTGCAAACAGGATCTCGGGCTTCTCCGTGACCCTGCCGCCGCTCTGGTAAAGTCCAAAGGTTCCCAGCTGGTCAAAATCCCGCAGGGACGTATTGAGCTGTCCGACAATTTTCTCCGCAGTTTCCGGCAGGAAGGGCTGCAGCAGGGAAGCCCCTATGCAGAGGCTCTCCACCAGGTTGTAGAGCACCGTGGCCAGACGGTCTGCTTTTGCCGGATCCTTTGCCAGCACCCAGGGTTCGGTCTCGTCAATATACTTGTTGCAGCGCTTAAAGAGAGCGAAAATCTCCGTGAGAGCATCCGCCACACGCAGGTCAGCCATTTTCTCCGTCACCCTGCCCAGGGCCGCCGTTGCCACAGCCTTCAGTTCCTGATCCAGAGGCTCCTCCGCGCCCTTGTGGCTGACCACACCTTCAAAATACTTATTGCTCATGGAGACGGTGCGGTTCACCAGATTGCCCAGGGTGTTGGCCAGATCCGAGTTCACCCGCTCTCCCACCAGTTCCCAGGTGAGGTTCCCGTCATTTTCATAGGGCATCTCATGGAGCACATAATAGCGGACCGCGTCCACGCCGAAAAAGTCTACCAGGTCGTCCACATAGACGGTGTTCCCCCTGGATTTTCCCATCTTTCCCCCGCCCATCAACAGCCAGGGATGGCCAAACACCTGCCTGGGCAGAGGCTCTCCCAGAGCCATCAGAAAGATAGGCCAGTAGATGGTGTGGAAGCGGATAATGTCCTTTCCGATCAAGTGCAGATCCGCAGGCCAGAGCTTCTTGTACTGCTCCGTGCTGTTCCCCTCCGCGTCATAGCCTATGCCCGTGATATAGTTGGACAGGGCGTCCAGCCACACATATACCACATGCCCGGGGTCAAAATCCACCGGGATCCCCCACTTAAAGGACGTCCTGGACACGCACAGATCCTGCAGGCCCGGCAGCAGGAAATTGTTCATCATCTCGTTTTTCCGGGACACGGGCTGGATAAATTCAGGATGCTCGTTAATGTGCTTTATCAGCCTGTCCGCATATTTGCTCATGCGGAAGAAATACGCCTCCTCCCTGGCGGGCTTCACCTCCCTGCCGCAGTCGGGGCATTTTCCGTCCACAAGCTGGGATTCTGTCCAGAAGGACTCACAGGGCGTGCAGTACATTCCCTCATAGGCTCCCTTGTAGATATCTCCCTGGTCATAGAGCTTCTTAAATATCTTCTGCACCTGGGCCTCATGAACCTTGTCCGTGGTGCGGATAAACTTGTCATAGGAAGTGTTCAGCAGATCGCACATTCCCTGAATGACCCCCGCCACCTGGTCCACAAACTCCTGGGGCGTCACCCCTGCCTCCTGGGCCTTCAGCTCGATCTTCTGTCCATGCTCGTCGGTTCCTGTCTGGTAAAAGACATCATAGCCTTCCTTCCTCTTAAACCTGGCGATACAGTCCGCCATCACAATCTCATAGTTGTTGCCTATATGGGGTTTCCCCGAGGTATAGGCGATTGCTGTGGTAATATAATACTTTCCCTTCTGCTCCATCTCTTCTCTGCTCCTTCCGCTGTCAGTTCTGAATCTCCCGGTACAAAAAAGCCCGTCCCCCACTGCATGCCATGCACCAGAAGACGAGCCCAATGCCCGTGTTACCACTTCTTTTCATCCGCCCTTCACAGGACGGACCTCTTCGGGTCAGTAACCCTATCCGCTGTAACAGGCGGAACCTGTCGCAGCCTTATCCCTGCCGGGACTCGGTGCGCTGCTCAGAAGCCATTTTCCAGATTACTCCCCCTGGTCCCTCTCAGCTGCCGGAACCTTCTCTGTAAAGTGAAGCAAAATGTACTCTCTTCGTCACTGCCTTTTTCTCAATAAAATACATTATTAAAAAATTAACATAAACTGTCCCCACTGTCAATAACTCCATCAAAACTTTTATACTTTGTCTCCTGCGGCAGGGCTGTATTTTTAGAATTTATTTCTTTGTGGACAGCCTGCTGTACTCCCCTTTTCTGTCGTAGGAGTCCAGAAGATAACTCTCCTCTGTATGGTAACTGTTCAATTCCACCCGGTCCCGGCGGCGTCTGGCACTGGGACGGGGCTCCTCTTTGGGCGCACCCTGCCTGGACTGGAAGGAATTCTTTCCCTGAAAGCGGAAAAAATTTCCCGGCAGATGCCCTGCCAGCTGTCCTGCGATATTCTTAAATTTTACCCGCACCTTCTGCCACAGATTTTCCTGCTCCCTGCCCGTGTCCTGTATGGCAGAATAGTAGGGGGTATGCCTGGCAGGGTCAGGCTGCTGCACCGCCGTGGCGGCCAGGGCGATCTGGGGAATATGAAGGCGGGAGGAATCGTTTCCCGAGGCCCCCGCCCCTGCAGAGCCGCTTCCTCCCTCCCCTGCGCAGACAGGGGGCTCCGCCGCGCCGGCGCCGTCCCCTGCTTCCCCTGCCACTGTCCCCTGGGTTCCCCAGATGCCGCGCAGCAGACGTTTTCCATTTCCCCAGACTTTCTCCATCCACTCTGCCAGGGAAAACTGCCCCTCCTGGCCCTGCCGGGGTGCTTCCTCCTGGGCAGGGCGGGGAGCCATATCTGCCCCGCCCGCATCCTTCCTCATATGGGCATGCTCATGGACGCAGCTGGTCACATGGTGCATTTCCCGCACATGATCACTCCCGATTCCGTTAAACTGCATTTTCCGCTCCCGCCTTCCTTTCAGTTTTTGTCGGCAGAAAGTGCCGGGATCCTTATATCTTTCCAAAAATTACCCAGGGAGTATCTGAGATCCGGCGCCGCCGCCCTGCGGCAGACATTCCTCTTCAAGCCCCCTGGCTTATCATACGCTTCCCATCTTTTCCTTAAATTTTTTCACATTTTCATATATTTTATTCTGAAACACCGCCGTGCCCGACACCACCACGTTGGCCCCTGCCTCCAGAGCCAGCTCCACATTGTCGAGCCGGATTCCTCCATCCACTTCTATGTCTGTGTGGAGCCCTCTGGCCTCAATGATAGAACGGATCTCCCTGACTTTGTCCAGGCATTCCGGTATCAGTTTCTGACCGCCGAATCCGGGCTTCACCGTCATCACCAGCACCATGTCCACAAGCTTAAGGTATGGTTCCACCGCGCTGACAGGAGTCTGGGGGCTGATGGTAATTCCCGCCTTTCTGCCCAGGAAACGGATCTTCTGTATGGTGCCTTCCACATCCTCCGTGGCCTCCAGGTGGAAATTGATCAGATCGGCCCCGCAGTCCGAAAACTCTTTGATATAGCGCTCCGGCCTGTCAATCATCAGATGCACGTCAAATAGTATATCCGAGCAGTTCCGGATGGACAGGATCACCGGCATCCCAAAGGAAATATCCGGCACAAAGAACCCATCCATCACATCAATGTGCAGGTAACTGGCGCCTGCCCGCTCCACCTCTTTGATCTGCTCTCCAAGCCTGCTGAAATCCGCTGCCAAAATAGACGGTGATAAAATATTCATCTTTCGCCTCCTCATCATACCACCTATTTTAACAAAGATATCAAAGGTTGTCCACGTCCTTTTTCAATTGTTCCCATTCACCGGGATTGTTGGTGTAATAAAGAGGGCATTTCTTGCCGCCGCAGTCGTAATGGCGCAGGATATCTTCCGTGTCAAGATCGTATACATCTATGAGCCAGGCCAGAAGCGAGACCAGGGAGTCATATGTCTCCTGGGTAAAAGAACCGTCCCTGGCCAGGTAGCAGCACTCTATGGATATGGAGTCAAAATTACGGGTCATCACCGCATAGGCAATCTCGTCCAGGGGCACGCACTGTATGATCTCTCCCTCATAGCCGATGATAAAATGTGCGCTGACACTGTTCTCATGAGTGTCTTTCTGCTGCTCAAAATAGCTGCGGTTCTGGGCAGCACTGGTGCCGGGATTTGCCGTATAGTGCACAAATATGCTGGTCACAGACTCCAGGGAATCCCCGGGCCTGGAAAATTCGTTGGGTGTAAGAAAATTCTCTGTCCACTGGGGATGTCTGTTAAAATCTTCCGAAGGCAGTCCCTGCACTGTCACGTTTGAAGGCGGCCGGCTGGCAGCCCCGTTATCCACATTCGGAAGGGACTCCTGCTGACTGTTGGGCGTGGCTGCCGACGCAGGATTCTCCCGAAACATAAATGCCGCCGCAAGAACCACAATGCAGAACACCCAAAACCCTATGGCTGCCCGCTGCATCAGGGCATAGCGCCTGCGTCGGGCTGCACTCCCGCGGGAACGGCTCTTCTGCCCGTTTCTGACAGGACTGTTTCTCCTCTGACCGCCTGCCCCTTCCCCGGATCGGTTTATGTACATGGGTTCCTCCACCGAGCGGGGACCGCGCCTGGCTGCTCTCCCTTCCATCGGACGGGCTCCATGTCTGACACACCCGCCCTCCATAGGGCGAGGTCCACGTCTGACAGTTCCCGCTTCCATCAGGCGTCCTCCCTGACGGGCGGTTCCCGATCCTATAGGATGGACTCCCTGACGGGATGCTCCCCCTCCCATGGGGCGTCCTCCCTGACGGGCGGTTCCCGCTTCCATGGGACGGACTCCCTGACGGGCGGTTCCCGATCCCATGGGGCGCACTCCCTGACGGGATGCTCCCCCTCCCATAGGGCGCACTCCCTGACGGGCGGTTCCCGATCCCATGGGGCGGACCCCCTGGCGGGATGCTCCCCCTCCCATGGGGCGCACTCCCTGACGGGCGGTTCCCAATTCCATGGGGCGGACCCCCTGGCGGGATGCTCCCCCTCCCATAGGGCACACTCCGCGCCTGACAGTTTCGGCTTCCACAGGGCGGGCTCCCTGGCCCACTGCTCTGCGGGCGGGCCTCCCGGCCGGATTTCCTGCCCCCAAACCTGCGGTCCTGGGGCCCATCTGTCCACACTGTATTGCTCCCGCCCCAATGTTCCGGTCCTGTCCTCTTCTGGTAGTTCCCACCGGACCTGTGCTCTTCTGCTGTGCAAATTCTGTCAGGTAAGGATTCCTTCCGGAAGCACGCCTCCCCTGTCCTGATGCAATTCCTTCTCTTCCTTCCTCCCCATATGTAAACTGCAAAGCATTATCCTGTACTGACATTTCTCCCCACCTCACCGTACTTTACATAACGCATGCCGCATTATCCAGCTCACTTCCCTGTCTGCTGCCGTACCCCTGAAATTCTGCGCTTTCCTGAATTTCTAAACATTTCTGTTGTTCCTGAATCCCTGGCATCCCCTGCGCTCCCGGGTATTTTCCGCACTTTCAGCAGACCTCTGTCCCTGTTACGTGCATAGTATAGAACAGAAATGTATCATTTTTGTTTATTTCTCTCTTAATATTTGTATGGAATGAATTCACAGGGAAAATCCGGGCCGCTCCGCACCAGCCAAAAGCAGCCTGCAGAGTCATCCCCCGCAGGCTGCCAGCCATGTTCAAACTTATCTCTCAACCCTTTACAAAAGCTTTCACAGATTTAAATACGCCCTCCGCGTCAAGCCCGTATTTTGCCACCAGCTCCGCTGCTGGACCGGACTCGCCGAACACATCCTGCATGCCCAGGCGCTTCACCCTTGTTGGCAGTTTCTCGCTGAGACAATCGCAGACCGCGCTGCCCAGGCCGCCAATCACAGAATGTTCTTCCACCGTCACCACCCTGCCTGTCTTCCCGGCGCTTGCGAGGACAAGCTCCTCATCCAAAGGCTTGATGGTGCAGATGCTCAGAACCTCCGCGCTAATGCCCTCCGCCGCCAGCTTTTCCGCCGCCCCCAGGGCGGAATCCACACAGATGCCCGTGGCTATGACTGTGACATCTTTTCCCTCTCGGACAACATTTCCCTTGCCGATCTGGAACTCATAGCCGGGCCTGTCATTGATCACCGGCACCGCTGAACGGCCAAAGCGCAGATATACCGGGCCTTCATGCTCCAGCGCCGCCCGGACTGCCGCCCTGGCCTCCACATCGTCAGCCGGACACATGACCACCATCCCCGGAATCGTCCTCATAAGAGCGATGTCCTCATTGCACTGATGGCTTGCACCGTCTTCCCCCACGGTGATTCCCGCATGGGTGGCGCCGATCTTTACATTCAAATGAGGATATCCAATGGAATTGCGGACCTGTTCAAAAGCCCTTCCCGCCGCAAACATGGCAAAGGAACTCACAAAGGGAATCTTGCCCACCAGGGACAGCCCTGCCGCCACTCCCATCATATTTGCCTCCGCAATACCACAGTCAATATGGCGGTCCGGATAGGCTTTCTTAAAAATACCTGTCTTGGTAGCTGCCGCCAGATCCGCGTCCAGCACCACCAGATTGGGATACTCCTCCCCCAGCTCCGCCAGCATCTGGCCATAGCTCTCCCGGGTAGCAATCTTCTTCACTGCACTCTTCTCTGCCATCACGCTTCACCTGCTTTCTCTAACTGGGCTTCAATCCTGTCCAGATCCTCCATGGCCACGGCAAACTCCTGGTCGTTGGGAGCCTTACCGTGCCAGTCCGGATTGTTCTCCATAAAGGAAACTCCTTTGCCCTTCAGGCTGTGCATAATGATACAGGAGGGCATTCCCTTGAACTGCCTGGCCTCATCAAAAGCCCCCCGCAGCGCGTCAAAATCATGTGCATCCACATGGATCACATGGAATTGAAACGCCTCAAACTTCTTGTCAATGGGATAAGGAGAACAAACCTGGTCAATGGGACCGTCAATCTGCAGGTTATTGTTGTCAATAATGACGCAGAGATTATCCAGCTTCCGGAACCCTGCCAGCATTGCCGCCTCCCACACCTGTCCTTCCTGAATCTCACCGTCCCCCAGAAGCGTGTACACACGGAAACTGCGGCCGTCCATCTTTCCCCCCAGAGCCATGCCCACCGCAGCGGAGACACCCTGCCCCAGGGAACCCGAGGCCATGTCCACGCCGGGAATGTGCATGCAGGGATGCCCCTGCAGGTAAGAACCCAGCCTGCGCAGCGTCTTCAGATCCTCCACCGGAAAATATCCCCTGTGTGCCAGGGCCGCATAAAGTCCCGGGGCGTTATGCCCCTTGGACAGCACAAAACGGTCCCTGTCCTCCTTGTCAGGGTCCCGTGGATCAATGTTCATCTCCTCAAAGTACAGATAAGTAAACACATCTGCCGACGAAAGGGATCCTCCCGGATGCCCCGCCTTTGCGCTGTGAACTGCCGTTATGATTCCTTTCCGCACGTCATTTGCATGCCTGCGCAGTTCTGTATTTTTCATTGTCTCCTCCATTCCGCTCTGCTGCATACAACACCCGGTTTCCGACTCCGCTTCTTCCATTCCCAGGCTCTCCGGAACTGTTCCCACTGCGTCTCAGAACCCCGATCCCATATGCAGCCCTTCATTGTGCAGTTATCAAAGCAAGCTCTCCGGGAATTTTAGTTCTGACCGTAGTAAGCATTTGCGCCATGTTTTCTATAATAATGCTTGTCCTGAAGTTCCTGGGGCGCCGGCTGGATATGATGGTTGATATCCTCCGAATGGTAGGCCATCTTAGCCACTTCCTCCAGAACCACCGCATTGTGCAGCGCCTCCTCCGCATCCTTTCCCCACACAAAAGGACCATGGTTCTTGCACAGAACCGCGGGCACGGACAGGGGATCCTTACACATCCGCAGAAACTCGCTCACAATCAGCCGCCCGGTGTTCTTCTCATACCCCTCGGCGATCTCCTCCGCCGTCAGGCACCTGAGACAGGGAACCTCTCCATAGATATAGTCCGCATGAGTCGTCCCGTAACAGGGGATGCTCCTGCCTGCCTGAGCCCAGCTGGTGGCGTAGGAAGAACGGGTGTGGACAATGCCGCCGATCTCAGGAAAAGCCTTGTAGAGCTCTACATGGGTGGGAGTGTCAGAAGAAGGATTGTACTCACCCTCCACTTTCCTGCCCTCCAGGTCCACCACCACCATGGCTTCCGGCGTCAGCTTTTCATATTTCACACCGCTGGGCTTGATGATAAACAGGCCGCTGGCCCTGTCAATGGCACTCACGTTACCCCAGGTAAAATTCACAAGGCCATACTTGGGCAGATCCATATTCGCTTCACAGACAATCTTTTTCAGTTCTTCTAGCATATTAGGCTCCTTTCTATAAACCGACAGCTCCAGCCGCCGGACTGATTCAAAATGTCGGCTGATACTTTTTTATCGTCATTTTTCTGATTCCTCAAGAGCTTCTCTTTTAATTATAGTATAGAAAAAATATCCTGCAAAGTCAACTTCTGAAATTCTGATAAGAGCAAAAAACTGGCAGAAAATTTCCCTCTCCGGCATGTCAGCCCCCGGGTCCACATACATTATAGAAAAGTTTTTCGTTTGAGGTATAAGAATGAACAAGCGCTCCCATGTCACCGCCAGGCAGATGCTGTTTGCCCTGGGGTTCCTGCTGGCATTCCTGAGCATGACCATCTTCCTGTTCTCCTTCCAGCGGGATGAAAAGCGGTTCACCAATATCACCACAGAGCTCTTCGCAGGAGAGATGAAAGCCAATACCCTGAACATGCACTATACCATCGCCCACCCGGAAAATTTCGGGATCTACGACTATAAACCAGCCCTGGGCATATATGATCCGGGACAGGAGCTCCAGGGCCAGGCAGGACTGGAAAATACCCTGGCTGCCCTCAATGCCATACATAAGGAAAATCTCTCCCCAGGCGACGCCCGTCTCTGGCAGCTGATGAACCGCTCTCTGGAGAACTCCCTGGCGCTGGGAAGTTTTTCCTACTACGGAGAGCCCCTTTCTCCGTCCTCCGGCACCCAGACACAGCTCCCCATCCTTCTCGCCGAATACACTTTCCGCACCAGGCAGGATGTGGAGGACTACCTGGGACTCCTGGACCAGACTGACGAATACCTTGCCTCCCTGCTGGTGTATGAGCAGGAGAAGGCGGCCGCAGGACTGCTGATGCCCTCCTCCTTTCTGCAGGAAGTCCGGGCTCAGTGCGACAGCGTCATCACGGCGGACGCGCTGGAGAGCGGAACCCATTTTCTGCAGACCACATTCCGGGAACGGATAGCGGCCCTTGTGCAGGAGGGCATCGTCACGGCCAAAGAGGCAGAGTCCTACCAGGCTCTGAATGAGCGGCTGCTCAGAACCGTGGTGCTGCCTGCCTACACCTCCCTGGGAGACGGACTGCTGCTTCTGGAGGATGACTCTATTCTGCCCTCGGGCCTGGCAACCCTGCCCCAGGGAAAAGCCTACTACGAAAAACTTATGATCTCCAAGACCGGATCCTATCGTCCCATAGACGAGATTCAAAAGCTCCTGACTGCGCAGTTTACCAGAGAGTATGACGCTGTGAAAGAGATTGTGGCGCAGCATCCCGACTTGGTTTCCTCCTATGGCGCCCCCCGGGAATTTCCCCTCAAGAGCGCCGCTCTGATGCTGGCGGATCTGCAGCAGCGGATGGGGAAAGATTTCCCCGCCATCCCCGGAGGCACGGTCAACGCGGCGGTGAAAGCACTCTCCCCCAGCCTGGAGCCCTACTGCGCTCCGGCTTTTTATCTGACCTCCCCCCTGGACGATACGGAGTCCAACACCATCTACATCAACCAGGCAAAAACCCCCGACGGGCTGGACCTTTACACCACCCTGGCCCATGAGGGATACCCGGGACATCTGTACCAGAACGCCTACCACAACCGCACCTGCCAGGAGCAGGAAGAGCGCCCTGCCAGACAGCTGCTCTGGTACGGCGGATACCAGGAAGGGTGGGCACTCTACGGAGAATTTCTGTCCTATGATTACGCCGCCGAGCTGTTAGAGGAGGAAGGGCTGGAGACGGCAGCCCTCTGGGCCCGGCTGGAAAGACACAACCGCAGCCTGCAGCTTTGCCTGTACTCCCTTATCGACATCATGGTTCACTATGAGGGCGCTTCCTACAGTCATATCGCTACGGCTCTGGAAGGATTCGGCATCACTGACAGCGACTCCATCAAGTCCATCTACCATGTGATCGTGCAGGAGCCCTGCAACTATCTGAAATATTACCTGGGATATCTGGAAATACTGGAATTAAAAGCCCGGGCCGAAGAACTCTGGGACGCGGATTACTCCGACTATCGCTTCCACTGTTTCTATCTGGACTGCGGCCCCTGCGACTTTCTGACCCTGGGCGAGCTTCTGGAAGAGACTCCCTCCGGGGCTCCCTGACTGACAGGGCGCCTGGAGGTGACTTCCTCTGCTCCGCCCTGACAGGGCAGCCCTGGCTGAGGCAGCGCTTCCCTCACTCCACTTCCATTTCCCCCAGATAATCTCTGTCCCACAGAAGTATTTTCAGCTTCCGGGCGGCCTCCACTGCAGGCTGGGTGAAATAATGGTTGGTGATCACCACCCCCACCATCCTGTCATAGTAATCCCGCCCTGCATAGGCCTCCTGGACGGCCTTTACGCCCACCGGCGCAGTATAACATTTACACTGGATGGCATAGGTGACGCCGTCTTTCTCCGCCAGAATATCCACCCCATAATCCCCGCTGGCGCGGGTCACTTCCACCTCCAGAAAGCCCTGGCTTTTCAGAAGGTCCGCGCAGTAGTATTCAAATTCCTGGCCATCCATCATGTCCACATCCAGAGGCAGCAGGCGTCTGAGCCGGTGCCGCAAGAAAAGTATCGCACTGAGCAGCATGGCCGCTACCGATATAATTATGATCACTGTAATCCCATATGTATTCATCTTCTTATCTATTCTATCTGTCTTTCTGCCGCAGGCTCCCCGGCGGCCGTCTTCAGGCCCTGGTCCCCGGCCTCTGTCACCCGGTTTCCAGCGCTTGTTTCATCATATTCCTTCCTGCGTCCTGTTTTGTTCCCCTATGTAAATGCATCCGGAAAAACCGGATGCGCCAGCAGACAGCGGACTGCCGCCGCGCCCGGCAGCGGCCGCCCTGCCGTCTCTAAAGCCCCTGACCGTCTGGGAAAGGCCTGGCTGACAGTGCTTACAGAGTACCCTGGGTGAACAGCTGCTTCACATGGGCAACCTCTTCCTCTGTGGCCTTGCTGGCAGGCACATAGTAAGATTTCTCCCTGGCAATCTGATAAAGCTCCTCCTGAGACTGCTCGCAGGCATTACGGATCTGTTTCAGCGTCTGCTTGAGCTCTTTGTTCTCCGACTGGGCGATCATGCCTGCATAGCGGGTCAGTTCGCCGTTGATGCCCGCCAGTGTATCAGCTACCATTGTCTTTTCCTGCATCATATCTACCTCTCCATTCTGGAATAATTCACAATTCCTTAATTCAAGAATTTCATCAGCTGCTGCTTATTGTCCATGGCCGACTTGGCGCCTTTTTCAAAAAACTGCTTGACCTTAGGGTCCATGGCCTCCTGAGCATACTCCTGCATCTTGCAGTGAGTGGTGTCATAGCCGCCGATCAGATGCCGCAAATTCTGTAAATCAAGTTCTGAAATATTTGTCATGTCTTTAACCTCCTTTTTTAATACGAGGTTATTATCCACATTCCATAATGAAAATATGCTGCCAAAATGTAGCTGTAAAAAAAATACCCTTTTACTCCCGGTTCTCCCTGTGAAGGCAGGCATACACCTCACGTTTGCTCACGCCTCTGTCCCTGGCCACCTGCTTCATGGCCTCCTTGTCCTCCATACCCCGCTGCCTGTAAAAATCCATGTGTTCCTCTATGCTCATGGACTCCCAGACGGCAATCTCCTCCTGCCTCAGCGCACTGCGGCTCTTCCCCTCCAGAACCAGAACATACTCCCCTCTGGGCTCCTGCTGCCGGAAGTCCTCCAGAGCCAGGGCCAGGGTGGTGGGAACCACCGTCTCAAATTTTTTCGTCAGCTCCCGGCAGAGAGTGATCCTGCGGTCCCCCAGGCATTGATACAGCTCTTCCAGGGTGCGCGTAAGATGGTGGGGCGCCTCGTACAGGACAATGGTGCGGGTCTCCCTGGCCAGCTCCTCCAAAACCTCCCGCTTTTCCTTTTTGTCCGAGGGCAGAAATCCCTCAAAGCAGAATCGTCTGGTGGAAAGACCCGAGAGCGTCAGCGCGGTTATGCACGCCGCAGCTCCCGGCAGGCTGGTCACGGGCACGCCGCCATCCTGGCACATCCGCACCAGAACCTCCCCGGGATCGGAGATGGCAGGGGTTCCCGCGTCAGTCACCAGGGCAATGCTGCGCCCTGCCTGAAGCTGTCCTACCAGCTGCCGGGCCTTTTCCACCTTATTATATTCATGGTAGCTTGTCATGGGGGTATGAATGTCAAAATGGTTCAATAACTTTATGCTGTTGCGGGTATCCTCCGCCGCGATCAGATCCACCGTCCGCAGGGTCTCCACCACGCGGGGGGTCATATCCTGCAGGTTTCCAATGGGTGTCGCGCACAGATACAATGTTCCTGTCATAGTTTTCTCCCCTGGGCTGCAGGTGCATGCATACAGAGCTTTCGACCTGTCAGGCTTTCCCTGCACCAGAATATTTATACTGCAGACCGCCAGGATTTACAGTGGTGTACTCGTGAAAGCACCTGGCTGGCGGTCTGCAGTGGAGTTGTACTGCATATTTAACCGGTGTGCAGTATAAATGATTCAGTAGCCGTATATATCGGTGATCTCCGGCATATACTCCCCGGGACTGCGGAACACTATCAGAGGTTTCTCCACTCTCATCCTTGGCCTGCCGCCCCGGACTGCCTCCAGAAGCACCATGTTGGGCTCCCTGTCCACATAAGGATATACCAACTGCATCCGCTTGGGCTCCAGACCGCACCCTGTGAGCACGGAGATAATCTCCGCCAGCCGGAAAGGCCGGTGCACCAGGAAAAAATGCCCTCCCGGCCTCAAAAGTTTTGCCGTCTGCCCTGCCACATCCCCAAAACTGCAGAGAATCTCATGGCGGGCTATGGCTTTGGGCTCATCCGGGTTTACCACGCCGTGCTGTCCTATCATATAGGGTGGGTTGCAGGTGATACAGTCAAAAGAAGCAGACGGGAAAATGCGGTCTGCTTCCTTGATATCCCCTGTGACAATGCTGATCTTGTCCTGCAGGTTGTTCCATGCCACGCTCCTGGCCGCCATATCCGCACTCTCAGGCTGGATCTCCAGCCCTGTGAGGCTGGCACAGTGGTACTTGGCCTCCATGAGCAGGGGAATGATCCCCGTGCCCGTTCCCAGATCCAGAAGCCTGTCCCTCTCGCCTGCCCGGGCAAAGCCTGTCAGCAGTACCGCATCCATGCCAAAGCAGAATCTTCCGGGATGCTGAATGATGTGGTAGCCGTTTCGCTGCAGTTCGTCCAGGCGCTCTCCCGGTTTAAGTGTCGCCGCCATGGGGTTTCATCTGTCCTTCCTGAATCCGGTTCTCCTGTGAGCTGCCGGCTTCCTGGGGGAACCTGGGCTCCTGCTCCTGCGCTTCCCGGTGGAACCTGACTTCCTGCTCTGGAGACTCCTGACGGAGCCTGGATTCCTCTTCCGGTACTTGCCGGTGGAGCCTGGCCTCCTGTTCTGAGGACTCCTGTTGACTTCCGGCCTCCTGGTGGAACCTGCTCTCCTGATCCCGGTTCTCCTGGCGGCTGCGGTTCCTTGGGAACTGGCCGTTCTGGCGTCCCCGCCCCTCCTGATACTGACCATTCTGACGTCCCCGCCCTTCCTGGTACTGACCGCCTGGCCGGTTTCGGCTGTCCTGCCGGAACCTTCCGCCCTGGTGCTGTCTGCCGTTCTGGTCCTCCGCTGCCCCCTGGCCATTCTGTCCTCCCGGACCTCTGTTTCCCTCCTGGCGCCTGCCATAGGGCTTTAACTCATCCTGATTCCTGCCCTGATTCCTGGGCGCGCCGTTCTGCCGCTGTCCTCCCGGCCTTTGGCGGCTGCCCTGGTACTGCCCCTGCTCCGCTTCGGGACGCCTGCCGGCGGCCGGCTTACCGCCCTCCGGACGTCTGCCGCCCTGACGACGGGCGCCCTGGAATCCTTCTCCCTGCCCCTGCCGGTTCCTGCCGCCCTGGCGCTGGACAGCGTCCTTCCTGGCGCCGCCCTCAGCCTGTTCCTGCTGCTCTTCCTCTTCCAGACGCTCCAGCTCCTGCATCTCCTCTTTGGACAGATCCATCTTGTCCTTCTTGCCGTGCCGGTGCCTGAACTGCAGTTCCTCCACAGGGTATTCCTTTATCTCCTTTTCATCCCCCACGTCCACCACGACTTTTACCATCTGGCGAAGCACACTGACACTGTGCACCTGCCCCTTCAAGCCGTCCTTTGAAACCACATAATCCCCGATGCCGGGAAGCTTTCTGTTCAGCTCCTCGTAGGTTTCCTCCTCATTTTTCAGGCAGCACATAAGCCTGCCGCAGACCCCGGAGATTTTGGCCGGGTTCAGGGACAGGTTCTGCTCCTTTGCCATTTTGATAGAGACAGGCACAAAATCAGACAGATAGCTGTGACAGCACAGAGGGCGGCCGCAGATACCGATTCCCCCCACCATCTTTGTCTCATCCCTGACTCCGATCTGACGCAATTCTATCCTTGTCTTAAATACACTTGCCAGATCCTTTACAAGCTCCCGGAAATCAATTCGGCCGTCGGCAGTAAAATAGAATAAAACCTTGTTGTTGTCAAAGGTATATTCCGCATTGATCAGCTTCATGCCAAGGCCGTGCTTCTGGATCTTCTCCAGGCAGATTCGGAAAGCTTCCTTCTCTTTCTCCCTGTTGGCAGTCTCCTGCTCCGCATCCTCCTGGCCGGCAATCCGGATCACCGGCTTCAGGGGCTGAACCACCTGATCGTCCTCCACCTCCATGATGCCGCCCACAACCGTTCCGTATTCCACACCCCGGGCAGTCTCCACGATGACGTGGTCATTCTTTTTTATGTCAAACTCCAGCGGATCAAAAAAATAAATCTTGCCCGCTGTGCGAAATCTAACCCCGATAACTTTAATCATTGCTTCACCTCGCTGGCGCCGGATGCGCCTTCCCATACAGAACTGCCTGCAGCCGTCTTGGGCTATTTTATCATATTTTTAAGCAAAAGACCATAGCTAATAATGGAATTGTACAAACCGAATGGATACGCATTCTTCAGGCAATACTATGGTGGCATCACCTGCAAATGAAAGGAGAATTTCATGATGAATGACAAATTTAATGATACAGAACTCTCTTCTGCCCTGGCTAAAAACACTCTGGACCAGATCCCCAGTCCAAAATCCGATGCCAGGGAGATTGTGGGCCTGGTAAAACATGGCGGTAAGATTGACGGCTACCAGCTGTCCGACGGTACTTCCGTAAGCAAACAGGAAGGGGTCCAGATGGCCAAAAACGGCGAGATCAAAGGGGTGGGGGTGGCCCATAGAAAAGATACGGAATACCTGAAATCCATCCCCGACGACACCGAAGACAATAACCTCGGAAATCTTCCCTCCATCTCAGGTTAAGTTAGTGCTACGCACTACCTTAACCTGGGGTAAGTTAGTGCTACGCACTACCTTAACCTGGGATAAGGGAGCGCTACGCATTATACACTCCCTTGTCCTGGGGCAGGTAGCAGCGCAAGAAGGTGCAGAACAGGCTGCCAGTACAGTTCCGGCAGCCTGTCTTTTTTATAGTTCTTCGTATTTCTCCTGTAGCAGTTCTATTCCGTACTCTCGGGGAGTGCCTTTGAGTCTTTCCATATAGGAGGCAAGATGTCCCCGGCAGTGCTCCGGTCCGCCCTCCCGCATTACCGTCCACATGGGATCGCTGTCGTACTTGGAAGTTTTCATCATGGCGTCATTCCAGTCAAGAATCATCTTTGCCCCTTTGGCACAGAGTTCCGGACGCTCTTCCGCCAGATTGTGCAGCTCATGGGGATCCTTTTTTACGTCAAAAAGCATCTCATCCGGCAGCAAGTGTCCTCCTCCATGAACGGTCCTTATGTATACATAATCGTCAAAACGCACGCTCCGCTGGCAGACATGAGCACACTGTGTGAGCACCGCATAAGGCCTGGAGCAGTCCGTGCCGTCCCGCAGGGCCGCCGCAAAGGATCTTCCGTCATAACGGTATCTGCGGGGGTTTGTCAGCTTTGTGCCCAGAAGCTCCTGGACGGTGGGAGCCAGATCCGTGTTGTCATAGAAGCCTTTCACCACTGCTCCCCGGCGCATCCCGGGCCAGCGGACGATCAGAGGGATACGGCACACAGGATCATCCGCCATACCGTGCTCTGCGTACACGCCAAATTCTCCCAGATCCTCTCCGTGGTCCGCAGTGATAATAATGGCCAGGTCATCGTCATACAGCCCGTTCTCCTTCAGCCACCCGATGATTTTTCCGATATTGTCGTCGGTATAGCGCACACCATTGTCATACTGGTTCAGAAACTCCTTCGCCTCCGCCAGATCCTTCAGACGCCCGGGATGTTTGGGGCAGGAATCATAGTGCTCGTCATTCCACATATTGATCTCGTTGGCGCCATGGGGCCCGATGTGAAGCAGATGCTCCGCAAATATCTCCTCCGTGATCCAGTCGTCCGGCAGATCCGTACTCTCCCAGGGGCCATGATAATCCAGGGGAGTCCGGTACGGTGTGTGAGGATCCCAGAAGTGCACATGCATCATCCAGTTATCTTTTTTCCCATTCCGCGAAAGCCAGTCCAGCACATGGGGCGTCACATACTCTGCCGACTCCCCGCCCCGGAATCCTACATTATAGCACTCATTGAACCCTGCGTTAAACCACCATGCGCTGTGGCGTTCCGCGAAAGTCGAAAAGGACACCGTGTGCATTCCTGCCCGGCGAAACTGCATGAAAAGTCCGTTTTCGGACATGTCGTCGGTAAAATGCCTGCTGTCCCCCTGGAGACGCATGTCAGCCGCCGTGCCCCCGTGCCCCACGACTCCATTGTGGATTCCATACTGGCCGCTGATCATGGATGCCCGGGAAGGCAGACAGGGCGCATTGGGACAGTAATAGTCGTCAAAGCGCACTCCCTCCTCTGCAATTCCATCCATCACCGGTGTGGTGTCCCTGCCGTAGCCATAGCATCCCATGTGGTCCGCCCGCAGGGTATCAATGTCAAACATCAGAACTCTCATCCTGTTCTTCCTTTCTGCCGGTTCCTCCGGCCCTCCCTGACAGTCCGGCAGCCTTTTTAAGCCTCTGCCGGAGCCTGGTCCGATTTTCTCCAGTATACCATCTCCCAGCCTCTTTTACCACCTATACTCCCAAATCAGCAACAGTTTTTTATCTGTCCCTACGTCGTCTTTTCTTAAAATAATATCAAAGGGGCGAGATACTCGCCTCTTTACTGCTTACATTTCCGCCAGCTGACAATCATGCTTTTTAAAGAAATCTACTCTCGGTTCCAGATATTTCAATTTATGGCTCTCCACGTCCGGCATATAAAAAGAAACCGGCTCAAATATGTTGTTCCAATCCCACAATTCTTCTCCCAAATTCAGATATTCTCTAAACATTTCACAACCTTCCGGTGCAATTGGGTGAATCAGTATTGCCATAACCTTGCAAGCATAAAAACAATCAATAACAAGCTGTTTTCTGAATTCCGCATCATTCGCGGCATCTGCAATCTTCACATTGTTTACCCAATGCTTGTTGATTGACCGGATAAAGTCATCTAAAACATAAGAGATTCGATGGAACTCATGGTTATACATAAAACGCTCATAGTCAAGAACAGTTTTCTCTGTCAAAAGTCTTATCTGTTCACTCACATCGCCCTTGGGTATTTTTCCGTCACAGTTATTCTGAATCGCATAGAAGCAGGTCCGAATCAGCCGGTTAAACACATTGGTTATTAAATTGCCGTCTTTCAGAACCATGTCTACTCCAGACCTGTCCTCCTCTTTCATAAATACCTGCGGTTTAAAACCTACACTTTTAGAAGACAGGCCCAAACTCATAAAATGCATCCGCAGCTGATCCTTAGTGTAAAATTTAAGCAATTCATCCGCCGTGGGAGGCTTTAACTGGGAACTGCTGCTGGCTTTTGTGTCCATATACAATAAATGTCGATTGGCTATGATATGGGATAAATATACTTTCTCCATATCCGGCGCTTCCCCTCTGGGGACCTGTAATCCTGTAAATAGCCCTGTCTGAGCGATGGCATAGAAATAAATGTTATCTTCTCCAATAAACTGATAAACTTTAGATTCCTCATCATACCACCACCTGGATAAGTCGGCTTCTTTTCCCTGCTCTTTCAAACAGGCATAAGTAAAAGAAATGGGCGCCCACAGCGATTCCGGCCATACCCAAAAGGTCAGGTCTTTTAATTCTTCACACTCCGGAAATGGTACCCCCCATTCTACATTCCCGGACAGCCGAAAGGGAACCAGTGTCTTGCCGGAAGTATAATGAATGTTGCTGGCTTCCAATACATTTTTAGCCTTGTCTCGGTCATCCAGATTGTCGAATTCAAACACAACAGACGGTTTCTTTTCCTCATTGGTTAATTTATGAGGAGGCAGTTTTGACGCCAGTTCCGCCAGATCGCCTATATACTTTCTTGGTACGTATATTAAAGGTTTCTTCAAAAATTCTTCTACGGTTTCCAGCTGAAACTTACGCGTATTTGTATTTTTCCGTAAAAAATCATTATATTCCTTTACCGCATGAATACAATATTCTAAATCGAAATACCAGTTTTCCACATCTCTGAGGACAGGTTTTTTATTTGACAAGCAGCTGACAGGATTGATAAGTTCCGAAGGCAAAAACTGATGTCCCAGTGAACATTCATCGGCATATGCTCTTTCCGAAGTACACCCCGGTATAGGACATTTCCCCATCACTTGCCTTCCGTTTAAAAATATCTTTTTTTCTTCATCATAAAACTGGGGCATGGACATTTTCTTAATATATCCATTTTTGTATAAAGTACGAAACACTTTCGCTGATACCTGTTTGTGAATCGAACCTGCTTCTCCCAGAGCCGATGCTCCAAAAAAATCTAAACTTATACCATAGTTTTCCAGCGTTCTCTTCTGATTCTCATGGTTAGCACGTACATAATCTTCCAAAGTACCCTCATACCCGGCTTCCTGCAGCTTGCGATAGCTTTCCATGATAGGAGAACCATAGCAATCAGTTCCTGAAAGAAAGATAACATTGTCTTTACCGATTCGATCCCTTAAAAAACGCGCAAAAATATCTGCATGTACAAACATACCACCCACATGTCCAAAATGTAAATTTTTGTTTCCATAAGGCATGCCCGCTGTAATAACTGCCCGCTTAGGAAATATCGGGCGTTCCTTTGAAGTTAACCGTTTGCATATCATATTATTTTGTTCCTCCTTTCCGAATCCCCAAAAATATAGAAATATTAAAAATAAAAACGGTCAAAAACTTGTAGTAAGCTTTTGGCCGTTTGGTTCAGATTAACCAGGATAAGACACTTGTTATGAACACAGCACAAAAAGCCCGTTGTCAATTTTGACAATAAGCTGCTGTTGCTGGTTCATTTTGTTCATGGTAATTGAAAATTTCATCATGGGCTTATCTTTCCTTTATTTTGTGTCATTTTAACAGTATATATTTTAGTTGTCAATATGAATATTGATTTTCTTATGATAATGTTGAGGAATCTTTCATATCCCTCAACATTGACTGCCTGCCCTCCCCAGCCGCTGATTCTGCACCCCAGCCGGGCTGTTTTGCTACAGTCAGGTAATCCTTTCGCTCCTGTAACAATTAAAGCAGATAATTATTTTCCCTGTTGGCAATCTGAAGCTCAACCAGCTTATATTTTGCATAACCTCCCATCACCAGAGGCTCCTTTTTGCAAAGTTCTTCCGCTTCTTCACGGCTCTCTGTTTTCAGGATATACATGCCTGCCATTCCCGGATAGCCTTTGAATACACCGCAGATTTCAAGCTTTCCCTCGTCATCCAGCCTTCTTATATTCTCAACATGCTCCTCAACCACTTTCTTTGTTAGCTTATTGTAGGTCTTGGTCTTTTCAATCATCATCATATACATTATCTTATCCATATCACACTCTCCTCTATACTTTCCGTTACACTCCCGCCGCCCAGTAACCGCTTTTAGGACTTCATTAGGTATGCTGCCTTACAGATATGCATCAACATCGCGCTCAGATAAGCCATAGTTTTTTATAATCGTTTTTCTAATATCTTCCTTGCCAACCCCAAAATCCTTTAATGATTTAACCGTTATCTGAATTCCCTTTTTCCGCTCTTCCGCTATTTTCGCATCTTCCCTCTGCTTTATCTTCGGCTCCATGATCTCCATCAACGCTTCATACATACTCTCATCTCCTATCAGCTCGTCAATTATTTTCCTATTTGCGCTAATAGTTACTTCCAGGACAGAATCTGCCAGCTCCCTATCGGCCTTTTCTGTCATATGGTTCCTTTCATCCAGCATCCTCCATATATCGCCCTTTTTCAGGTTTCCGGACAAGCCCTTCAGCCACATGTGCGTATCACAATTCAATTCACCTGTGACAACAACTTGTGTGGAAAACCATGTCTTTCCTTCGACATAATAGATTCCTCCGTAAACTTCCCTCACATTGCACCCATGCCCTCCGAAATAGCGGAAAAGCTCTATTGGCTTCGCCTCCCAGAGAATAGATATTGGTTACATCCTCTGCCTTTATAGAATCTACAGCCTTTGCAACAGGTATAAGACTCGGCCGCGACTTGCAATAAACCAATCAAGAATAACTGCTGCCTACAAAAACAAACATTTGCAGGCAGCCATTTTAAATTGACATATGGATTGACCTATCGGTCTTTCTCCCCAATCAGCGCCCTCAAACATTCTGCAGATACTCTTCTGCTTCCTCTTCTGACAAGTGATATTTTTTAATGATTGCGGGTTTTATTTCTTCATCCTTGTGGCCAAAATCCCTTAAAGCAGAGACTACTTCCTTAATACGCACCTTTTCATCTCTTATTCTCAGCTTCGGCTCCATAATTTCCATCAACGCTTCATACATACTCTCATCTCCTATCAACTCTTCAACTATTCTTTTATTTGCGCTAATACTTACTTCCAAAACAGAATCTGCCAGCTCTCTATCGGCCTTTTCCAGGTTTCCGGACAATCCTTTCAGCCACATATGCACATCTCGATTCAGTTCATATTCAAATGGTCTTCTGGAGATTTGTATTCCATGATATTATGCCCTTTAAATAGCTTTCCTATTTCACTGGCAATTTGGACAGAAGCTTCTTTTTTAATGACCAGCAAGTCAATCTCCAGCGGTTTCGTGTTCAGATTATATTCTTTCTCAAAAATTAAATCATCTCTGTCCGCTGTAAAATCCAGGCCCATGGCAGACACAAAAGCTGAATGCCATTGTATTTTAGTTTCCTTCATAAAATCTCTCCTCTGTTCTTTTCAGTATATCATTTTTCATCCTCTATTACCACCTTCTATCAAAAATTTCACTATTTTACAACAGGTATAAGGCTCGGCCGCGACTTGCAATAAACCAATCAAGAATAACTGCTGCCTACAAAAACAAACATTTGCAGGCAGCCATTTTAAATTGACATATGGATTGACCTATCGGTCTTTCTCCCCAATCAGCGCCCTCAAACATTCTGCAGATACTCTTCTGCTTCCTCTTCTGACAAGTGATATTTTTTAATGATTGCGGGTTTTATTTCTTCATCCTTGTGGCCAAAATCCCTTAAAGCAGAGACTACTTCCTTAATACGCACCTTTTCATCTCTTATTCTCAGCTTCGGCTCCATAATTTCCATCAACGCTTCATACATACTCTCATCTCCTATCAACTC
>OFHO01000181.1_pt1 | contig 62920 bp, 69 predicted proteins | sample 1521531 | NCBI WGS metagenome assembly OFHO01 (sample SAMEA3504124, study PRJEB24116) | mouse gut metagenome | biome: mouse gut; feature: mouse-associated habitat; material: faeces | place: Denmark | collected 2011
CCCACTTCTTTTTCTTCTTGCAAAAGAAGAAAAAGAAGCAAAAAGAAGAATGCCGGGGCGCCCCTTGTCTCGCTCTACGCAGCCTTTGGTCTTGCCTGGAAAAAAGCCCCAGTGATTGTCCGAAGTCCTAGCTGGCAGCCTTGGCCGGTGGGCCGCTATTCGAATCAAAATAGAAAAGCCCGCTGGACTGGCTTCCACGGTCCAACGGGCTGTCCGTAAAAACATCCCGGTGGGGTGTTTTGGATACGGATCTTCTACAAAAAGGTGAGGAGTAGCACGGTGATGATACCGGCAACCCCTACGGCGACGCCGCTCATAGCCCCCTGGACCTTCCCCAGCTCCAGGGCGCGGGCGGTGCCGATGCCGTGGCTGGCGGTGCCGATTGCTACACCCTGGGCCATAGGGTCGGAGATACCCAGCAGGCGCAGGAGGCCGGGGGCCAGGGCCGCCCCGGCGATGCCGGTGAAAATCACCACCACAATGGTGATGGCGGCCACGCCGCCCCTTTGGGCGCTCAGCTCCACCGCAATGGGGGTGGTCACCGATTTGGGCAGAAGGGAGGCGGTGATAGTCTCATCCAGGCCAAAGACCTTGCAGAGGGCCAGGGTGGAACCCACCGAGGCACAGCACCCCGCCAGACACCCCAGCAGCACCGGCAGGAAGCTCTCCCGCAGCACCTCCCTCTGCCGGTAGATGGAGAGGGCCAGGGCGGCGGTGGCAGGCCCCAGCAGCATATTGATGACCTCCCCGCCCCGCTGGTAATCCGCCAGAGGCGTTCCGGTAAGCAGCAGGCAAAGGATAATCAGGGGGATGGCGATAAGATTGGGGTTGGCGATGGAAAGGCCGGTGCGCCGGTTCACCCACAGGCCGATGGAATAGGCCGCCACCGTCAGGGCGATGCCGAAGAGGGGGGACTGGGTGACAGCACTCATCTCTTCGCCTCCCTTCTCTTTCCCAGAAGGGCGGCCGCTGCCTTCACTGTAAAGGCGGTGGCGGCCAGGGTGACAGCCAGGGTCACCAGGGCAATAAGAATCAGCACCGGAACCTTATCCCGGATGAGGGGGAAATATTCCAGGATGGAGACCCCTGCCGGGACAAAGAGGAACATCATGTTTTGGAGCAGAAGGTCCGCCCCCCGCTCCACCTGCCGGGGCTTCACCACGCCAGCGAGAAGCAGCAGAAGGAGAAGGAGCATCCCCAGGACGCTGGCAGGGAAGGCAAAGGGCAGCAGACCGCAGACCCACACCGCCAGAAGGTAGAGGGCAAAAAGCAGGGAAAGCTGACGCAGAGCGCTCACGGCCTGCCCCGCCTCAGTCCGCAAAGTCGCAGGAGACCCGGTCGGTGATGACCTTGTGGACAAACTGCTGGACCTCCTTGTGGAGGGGGTGGTCCCGGTAGAGCTTCAGCGCCTCTATGTCCTCATACTGCCCCAGGAGGCATAGGTCGTACCCGGTGGGCATGACGTTGCGCCCCACGGTGAGGGAGATAAGGCCGGGAATTTTCCCCACCAGCGCCTCCAGCCGCTCCTTCATGATGGCGGCGTTCTGCTCCTTGCCGGCGCCCTCCGCCTCTTCCTTCAGGTTCCACATAACGATATGGGTGACCATTTTCAAAAACCCCTTTCTTTTTGTCTCATTGATGCTTTGCCCCTTATTATGGCCCAGGCGGAAGGGATTGTCAATCTCCCAAAGGTTATTCAAGGTCCCTTGGCACGCCAAACAGGCAGATTTTAAATAGGCTCTCATAGACATTTCGCCAAAAAAGGAGTAAAATAGGGGACATACCATTTCGGCGCCGAGGGGAGGGACGGGGATGAAGGTATTGATTGTAGACGATGAGCCCAGCATCGTAAACCTCATCCGGATGAACCTGAAGCTGGAGGGCTATGATTCGGTCTGCGCCTACTCCGGGCGGGAGGCGGTGGAGGCCTACGCCGCCCAGAAGCCGGACATTGTCCTTTTGGACATTATGCTGCCGGATATGGACGGGTACGACGTCCTCCGGGCCATCCAGGAGCTGGACCGCTCCGCCGCCGTCATCTTTATCACCGCAAACGACAAGCGCACCAGCAAAATCCTGGGGCTGGAGCTGGGGGCTGACGATTATATCACCAAGCCTTTCGACAATAAAGAGCTGGTGCTGCGGGTAAAAACCCTTTGGCGGCGGATACGCCTCACTAGAGGGGCCGTAGAGGCGGCCCCTCCCCCTCCGGAGCCGGAGGGGGCTGCGTCCCGTCCCTCCGCCGTCCTTGCCTGCGGGGAGCTGGCCTTGGACCCGGACGCCCACACCGTCCTGGTGGCCGGGTCGGAGGTCTCCCTCACCTACCGGGAATTTGACGTCCTCTGCTACCTGATGCAGAACCGCCGCCGGGTTCTGGGACGGGAGGAGCTGCTGGAAAACATTTGGGGCTACAGCTTTATGGGGAACACCCGCGCGGTGGATATCCTTATGGGGCGGCTGCGCCAAAAGCTGGGCTCCGCCGGGGAATATATCCGCACGGTGTACGGGGTGGGCTACCGCTTTGAGGGGCCGGAAAAATGATTCAAAAACGGCTGAAGCTGCGCATTATCCGCCTGAATCTTCTGTTCCTCCTGCCCATCCTGCTGCTTTTCTGCGCCGCCGCCACGAGCTCCATCTTTGGGGTGATGCGCCGCTCCCAGGTGCGCTTTCTCACCAGCGAAAGCTACATGAGCCAGGTATACCTGATGGAGCGCCTCAGCTACCCTGGCAGCCCGGAGCTTCAGCGGGCGCAGCTGCAAAATTCCGCCCCTCTTCTCTGCTCCACCCTGGCGGATATCTCTAGCCTGCGGGTGCAGCTTTTTTCCAGCGCTGGGGAGCTGATGGCCGATTCCCTTCCCTCCGCCCCGGTGGAGGCCACCCAGGATGTTTACAGCGCCGCCGGCGGGATGAAGGCCTACCAATTCTTCTCCCAGGGGCCGGGGCACTCCTACCTGTCTTTTTCCAGCCCGGTATACAGCGGCAGCGGGGAGACGGTGGGGGTGGTGCGGTATCTCACCTCCCAGGGGGACCTTGCTCTATTGCGGCGGATGGCCGCCGTTATGGCCGCCCTCGCCCTTCTGGCCCTGCTTATCGGATACCTGGTAAGCGCCCTCCTGGCGGATACCATCGCCCAGCCCATCCTCTCCCTCCAGGAGGCTCTCCACCAGATGGAGGAGGGCCGGGGCAAGCCGGTGCGGCTGCGCCCCAGCGCCTTCCAGGGGGAATTCCGGGAGCTGGAAAGCGCCTTTGTGGCTATGGAGGAGGCCAACCGCCGAAACATCCTGCGCCTGGGGCAGGAAAAGGAGAAGCAGAACCTCTTCTTCAACAGCGCCACCCACCAGCTGAAGACCCCCCTCACCTCCATCATCGGCTATTCGGAGATTATCCAGCGGATGAGCCAGGACGAGGACATCACCCTCAGTGCCCAGTACATCCAGGAGGCGGGGCAGCATCTTCTTTCGGTGGTGGAAAATGTCATCAACATCTCCCGCTTCCAGCGCACCGAGTACGAATTTTCCCCCTCCTGGTTCCACCTGGAGGAGCTTTGCCAGGAGTGCCGCACCCTGCTGCTGCCCCGTCTGGAGCGCAGCGGCATCGCCCTGGGGTGCAGCTGCGCCGCCACCGAGGTATACTTTGACCGGGAGCGGGTGCGGGAGGTGCTTTTGAACCTTTTGGATAACTGCATCCTTCACAGCGGCTGCACCTGCATCTCCATCACCTCCGCCACCCTGCCGGTGCGCCTGACGGTGGAGGACAACGGCGAAGGCATCCCTGCGGAGCAGCTGGAGCGGTTGTTCCAGCCCTTCTACCGGCCCGGCTCCTCCGCCCCCGGCGGCAGCGGTCTGGGGCTTTCCATCTGCAAGGAGATTATGAGCGCCCAGGGCGGGGATATTGAGGTCCTTTCCACCCCTGGCTCCGGCACGCGGGTGGTTCTCTACTTCCAGGACCGCCAGCAGCCTCAGGACTGGTACGGCACCATGGCCCGGAGGATTTAAACAGATAAAGGAGGGTTTTATGTCGTCCACCCTGTGGCGCAGGGTCTTTTTGGCCCTCTACCTGCTGGTTATGAGCGCCGCCAGCCTTTTTATCCTGGGGCGGACCTTCGCCGCCGGGGAGATGGTGCAGATTGACGACCAGGAGGCGGTAATGCGCCGGCGCACCTCCAGCGTCCTCACCCGTCTCACCATCGACGACCCCTGCTGGCCGGCGGTGGAGATTACCGGCCGCGAGCTTCTCTTTTCCCTCACCCAGCAGATGAACGCCATCCCGCGGGTAAAGGGACAATTTCCGGGGGAGGCCCCTGGAAAGCTCTCCGGGCAGATGGCCTTTGCCGACGGCACCCAGGAGGATTTTTCCATCAGCACCGTTCTCACCATCGGCCAGAGGGTGTACTACAGCCCGGAGGCCCAAACCCAGCTGGAAAACATCCGTCAGTTGCTGGCTTCCCACCTTTACACCCTGGAAAACCTGGCCTCCTTCTTCTACCCTAGCCAGCTGGTGACCCTTTCCGACGGGGAGGCGTCCCTCGCCCTCTCTTCGGAGAGCATGGGTCTGCTGCGCCGGGCCATCGAAGAAGGGGCGCTGGTGGAGGACAGCCAGGAGGTGGAGCAGCTGGTGGGGGGACCGCCCCCCCGGTACACCATCCAGGTGCGCAGTTCGGAGGGGCTGGACCAACTGCGGCTGGTGGTCTATGCCAACGAATCCATCCAGGTCTACGACACCTATTCCTCCGGGCAGCCCTTTCTCTTCTGCTTTGGCGGGGAGCTGGTCCCCCTCTGCCAGGAGCTGCTGGAGGCGGGATAAATTTCGACCGCTGCAATTGGGCTTATCTTCCCGTCGGGTGGAATCCTGGGGTGGCGATGGGGGCTTTGTGTCTACTCAAAATCTTCCTGCGCACCGGGGCAATAGAGAATATGAAGATGTCCGCTGCTGTCCACTACCCGCTGGGTGTTCACCCCGTAGAGTTTCCGAATGAACTTTGGGGTGAGCAGTTCTTTGGGGCTGCCCTGTCCCAGAAGCCTGCCGTCCTTCAAGGCATAGAGCCGGTGACAGTACAGGGCAGCGATATTCAAGTCGTGGATAGCGGCAATCACGGTTCGATCCAGCGTCCGTACCAGATCCATCAGCTGGAGTTGGTACTTGATATCCAGATGATTCGTGGGTTCGTCCAAAATCAGGCATGGGGTCTGTTGGGCCAATGCGCGGGCTAAGATTACCCGTTGCTGCTCTCCGCCGGAGAGGGTGGCAAAGGACCGGTCTGCAAAGGTCCACATTCCCACCATTTTCAATGCCTCCGCTGCGATACGGTTATCCTCCCCACTGTCCCGGTCCAAAGCCCGCTTGTGAGGGGAACGGCCCATCAGAACCATCTCCCTCACCGAAAAATCAAAGCTGTAATGATTGTGCTGGGCTACCACTGCCACACGCTTAGCAGATTCCCGGCAGCTGAACTGTTTCAGCGGTTGGCCATCCAAATACACCGCGCCAGCAGAAGGCTTCAGAACCCGGTAAATGCACTTTAAGAGGGTGGACTTTCCACTGCCGTTCGGTCCAATAATCCCAACCAATTCCCTATCCCCAGTTTCCAGGTCGACGCCCCGGAGAATATGGTTTCCTCCCAGCAGGGCTTCTACAGCTTTTGCCTCAATCTTCATCTCTCCCCGCCTCCAAAACCATATTTCTTCCGGGCCATCAAATAGATAAATACCGGCGCGCCCAAAACAGATGTGAGAATACCGATGGGGAGCTCGTTTCCTGGCAGAACTGTCCGGCACAGCACATCCGCCCACACCAGAAATATCCCTCCCCCCAGGGCGGAGACAGGAAGCAGCCTTTTGTGGTCGGTTCCAAAGAGCATCCGCGCGCTGTGGGGAATCACCAGTCCAACAAATCCTATCACCCCTGCGTTATACACTGCAAAGCCCACCATCAAAGCGGAAACCACCAGATAAGCTATCCGCCAGCGGTGCAGTTCGGTCCCCAAAGTGACAGCACCCTCATCCCCCAGCAGCATCAGGTTCAAAGTGCGGCGCTGCGTAAGGAAGAAGAGGGTCCCTGCCAGGGTCATCCCCAAGATAACAGCGTTGTTTTCCCAAGTGGCAGCGGCAAGACTACCCATCGTCCAATTAACAATCCTGCTGGTGGAATGGTCATTGTGCGCGGCATAGATGATAAAATTGGAGAAGGCCCCGCACACGGCTGATAGAGCAGAGCCCGCCAGCAACAGCTTGACCGGTGTAGTTCGCCCGCCCGCGTTAGCCAGGGCGATGACCGCAATAGCCGCGCCAAAGGCGCCAAGGAAAGCCATAAAGCCGATGTAGTTGGGACCTAAAGCAATCCCTACCCCAAGCGTCACCGCCACCGTCGCCCCCAGGGAAGCGCCTGAGGATATGCCCAGAATATAAGGATCTGCCAGTGGATTCTTTACAATAGCCTGCATAACTGCACCGCTGATGGACAGCCCTGCCCCCACTGTCGCCGCCAGCACCAGCCGGGGTAGGCGAATCAGCCAAACCACATCATGGAGCGCTGTCCCCGGCGCCCATTTTTCCGGGATAGGTTGGCAGAGAAATATGCGCGCCAGCTCCCAACGGACAACCTGGTACACCTCCCTTATGGGCAAGCGCATAGTGCCGAAACACACCGCCGCCAGGATAGACAAAGGCAGGAGGATCAGTAATACAAAAATAGTAAAAGAATAGCAGGTCTTTCTTTGGAGCAGGTCCCGCTTGATGCTGTCCAAGTTCATAGCGAGCGGCCTACCCGGCCAGCCGGGGATACATCCCCTGTGCAAAAACCCCGATACCGTCCCCGGTGCGGGGACCACTGGCGTACATATCCCCTAGCATAACAGGATAGACCCGCCCGCTCTGGATAGCGGAAAGACTGGCCAGTGCAGGGTCATCTTGAATCGCCGAAAGCTGCTGGGCTTTCACCGTTTCGGGATCGTCGCCGGCGTAAGCCATATACACTACAAAAATCACATCCGGGTCCCCAGCCACCAGGTCCTCCTTGCCCATTTCATTCCCTTCTGGCTTCACCAACTGGCCACCCAGCTGCGTCACCATATCCCCAGCCAAGGAGTTGGCAGCATAGTTGGTTATCTTTCCACTGATGGGTTCCAGAACCGCTACCCGGACCGCCTCCTGTCCCTTCGCCGCTGCCAGGGTATCCTCCACCTGTTGCTTCATCTTGTCCACCAGCTCCTTTGCTTTTTCCTCTGCATCAAAAATCCGGCCGATGTTTAGGATATCGTTGTATTCATTTTCCAGCGTACGAATCTTCGCCGCGCCGCTGTTGGCACTGATGTAAGTGGCCACCCCCTTCCGGTTCCATTCGTACACATCACCCAGCTTCTTTTCCCCAAAGTAAGAATCCCAGGAGAAGATCATATCTGGCTCCAGCAGGGTAACTGTTTCCTTATCCGGAGCAAAGACAGAGCTGTCATAATTCATCCTCCCAAAGCCATCCTTCCACTCGTCCTTTACCTCGTTGTCCAGTCCATAGGCGGCCAAAACATGGTCTTCCAGCCCCAGGGCGATCATCGTTTCGATGCAGCCCTGGTAGACACAAATTACCCGCTCCGGGGCCTTCCGGTAGGTGTATTCCACCGGGTTGCCAGCGTAATCGTAGTTGGTGATGGTGACCGGGTAGTGGCTGCCTGCCAAAGTACCGGGAACCTGGCTGCTATCCGAAGGGGACTGGGGGGCGCTGCCGGGGGCTGTGCCCCCGCAGGCTGCCAGCGCCAGGGCAAGGCCCAGGGCCAGCAGCAGGGAAATGGTCTTTTTCATGGACGTCGTCTCCTTTTTTCAATATGCCGCCACAAAAAAAGACCTGCCCTCCAGGGAAGGCAAGCCGCAAGCGTACCAAAACAAGGCCACCGCCAACAAGCGGGACCGTACGCCGGACAGGCCTCTTTCTGCGGAAGAACCCTACCCACGCCATATCCAGCAGGTTTCCTGGCTTGCGCATCCTTGCCCGCTGCGCCTTCTCGCTTTCGCAATGGCATTCGCGGCGGACTCCTCGCTTACAGTGACCGGATCGCTCAGGAATTGCACCTGATTCCCTATTATCTCCCACCGTCATACGACGCAGGAGCACTGGATACGGGTATTTACTTTTCAGTGGCATTATATACCTGTTGTGATTCCCTTGTCAAGCAAAAATCTTCTTTATACCCCCGGCCTTGCCAGCTGCAGCTCCGCCAGGGTGTTTTCTCCCCAGCTGTAGTTGGTGAGATAGCTCCCCTTAAAGAGCTGGGCGTACTCCTCCCGGCCGGAAAGGTAGTCGTAAAGGTCGCACCGCACCCGTTCCGGGACGATGCGGCGCTTTCCGTCCACCGATTCCATCACCTCCGGGATGCCGTACTCCTCCAGAAGGTTCTTCAGGCGCAGGGCCACCTTGCGGTACCGGGCCAGCGTCACCGGGCTGGTCTCCTCATCCTCCCACAGGAAGGCGATGGCCTCCTCCGAGGTGATGTAGCCGCCCCTGCGGTCCACCAGCAGGGCAAACAGCTCCTTGGATTTCTTGTTCCGGAAGGCGATGGGCCTGCCCCCTACAAAAACATCGAAGTATCCAAAGGTACGGATGGACGCCAGGGCGCTCCCTTCCTCCGGGGGGAGCGCCTCTTCCACATTGTAGAGCATAATATACCGTGGGGCGGCGCCGCCGGGGGCGCGCTGGGAGCAGACGGCCCGAATCCGCCTGCGGGCGCCGCTCCCCAGGTCCAGGTAGCTAAACTCCGCCTCCCCGTCCCGCAGCAGCTCCATAAAATCCTGCTCCGAGGCCTGGCTGTGGGCGATGAACTCCCGGATGGGGGTGCTTTTTTCCATCAGGGGCAGCCATTCCTCCCGCGTAAAGCCGAAAAAGCCGCAGACGTTGTCGCTGGCGTAGAGGGGGGTGACCATCCCACCCGCCACCCGGAAGGCGGCGGCCCCGTCGGTAAAGCGCAGCATCAGCTTTTGCATACTATCCCGGAGGGAGAGGTTTTCGCTGCGCAGCAGCTCCGCCTCCCCGTCCTCTGGAACACACCGGCAGCAATAGAGGCTCACCCGCTCCTCCATTTGCAGGAAGATGCCGGTATAAAACCGCAGCCCTCCCTTGGTGGAGCGGGCCCGGTAGGTGATTTGGGGAGGCCGGCCGCCGGGCTGCTCCAACTTCCCCTGAAAAAAGACCCGGAAAAAAGCCAGCACCCGCTCCCGGTCCTCCAAAACCACCGTGTCCCCAATCCATTTTTCGGTGGCGCTTTCCATCTGCATCGGAATGTTCTCCAGCCGCTGGAACACCGGTGAATCGCTGCCGTACAGACATTTTACGGTGGCAGAGCCCAAATTGTATTCAAAAATCTTGTCGTAGACCTCGGAAAGGACCCGGAGGTAACGGCTGGTCTCCCCGGCCTCCCTGGCCTGCCGCCGCTGGGTGATATCCATACAGACGCCCTGGAATTCCTCCTGGCCGTCCTCCCCCACCGTTTTCGCCACCCAGCCCAGGACATAGGCCTTGCTCCCATCGCAGCGCAGCAGGGTCATCTCCCCGGCGATGGCCTCCCCGGCGGTGTGCACCCGGTTCAGGTAGAGGGCAAATCTCCGCCGCTCCTCCATGGGAATCATCAAAAAAATATTTTCCCGGTACAGCTCCAGGTAGTCCAGCTCCCCGGCCCGGACCTGGGGAAAGCGGAGCAGCTCCAGCATCTGCTGGTTCATATAGGTGATTTTCGGCTGCTTTTGGCAGGTGCAGCGCAAAAAGCCAACGGGAACCGCGTCCCGCAGAAAGCGCAGGCTTCTGTTTTCCTCCTTCAGGTCGGTGATATCGGTTAGGACCGCCTCCCCCTGGAGGGTGCCATCGGGCAGCCAGCCCACGGTGACGGTATCCCGCACCCAAAGGGTGGAGCCATCCTTCCGCACCAGGCGGTAATCCGCTGTATAGCTTCCCTCCCCGGCCCGCAGCCCCTCCACAAAGCTGGCGTAGCTTTGGCGGTCGGCGGGGTGCACCAGGGCGGCGTACCGCTCCTCCCTTTGCAGCTCCTCCTCCCCATAGCCGGTGAGGCGGCAAAGGCTCCTGCCGGGCCGGCAAAGGCGAAGAGCCGGCAGCGCTCCGGCGCTCCGGCTTTTTTGGCCTTCCGTTTGGTTGGGCGGATTCTTCATAGCCCCTCCTCCCTTTGCGCTTGGTTGGTTCTTTCCCCTGCATTGTACTATATTTTGGCAGGGAGCGCAACCAATATCCCAAAGAGCTTATCTATTCCCTGCGCTGGAGGCCCTTCTGCACCTTTCCGCTGATGGTTTTGGGCATTTCCTCCACCAGCTCCACCAGCCGGACCCATTTGTATTCCGCCAGCCGCTGGTTGCAGAAGTCCCGCAGCTCCGCCTCCAGCTCCCGGCAGGGGGCGTACCCCGGCGCGGGCTGGACGATGGCCTTGATGGCCTGGCCCCGGAGGGGGTCCGGAACTCCAATCACACTGCATTCCAGGACGGCGGGGTGCTCCGCCAGGACGTGCTCCACCTCGTAGGGGCCCACTCGGAACCCGCCGGTTTTGATGATGTCGTCAAACCGCCCGTGGAACCAATAGAGGCCGTCCTTATCCCGCCAGGCGGCGTCCCCGGTGTGGTAGACACCTCCCCGCCAGACGTACTGGTACTGCTCCTCGTTATCCAGGTATCCGCAAAGGATGCCCGGCTGTCTTCCGCTTGCCGGCGGCAGAATCACAACCTCTCCAATTTCTCCATCGGGGACGGGGTTCCCCTCCCGGTCCCGCAGCTGGATTTGGTAAAAGGGACCGGGAGTGCCCATGGAGCCCTCCACCGGGGCATTCCCCCGGAGATTTGCCAGCAGCAGGGCGGTTTCGGTTTGGCCGTAGCCCTCCGCCAGCGGGATGCCGGTGCGCTGGGTGAAACGGCGGAACACCTCCGGAGCCAGGGCCTCCCCGGCGGTGGAGGCATGGCGCAGGGTGGGCATGGGGGGGATACCTTTTCGTACCAGATAGCGGTACACCGTCGGCGGGGCGCAGAAGGAAGTGACGCCGTAGCGGTTGATGACGGCGGTAAGCTGCCGGGGGTCGAAGGTATCAAAGTCATAGACCATGACGGCGCTGCCCACCAGCCACTGGCCGTAGAGCTTCCCCCAGGCGGCCTTGGCCCAGCCGGTTTCCGCCACGGTAAAGTGGAGTCCTCCCTCCTCCGCCTGCTGCCAATATTTGGCGGTGATGATATGGGCCAGGGGGTAGGCAAAGTCGTGGAACACCCCCTTGGGCTGTCCGGTGGTGCCGGAGGTGAAATAAAGAAGCATGGGGTCGGTGGCGGCGGTTTCCCGGCGGGGAAAGTCCTCTGGGGCCCGCTCCATCTCCCGCGTCAGGTTCTGGAAGCCGGGGACATCCTCCCGGACGCACCAGCGGCAGCAGGGCTGCCCGGTTTTTTCCAAAGCCCGGTAGAGCCTTTCCGGCACCCCGTCCTGGGGGGTGCAAATCACCGCCCGCGCCTCGGAAGCCCGGAACCGGTAGACATAGTCCCCTTCGGTGAGCATATGGGTGGCGGGAATCATCACCGCCCCCAGCTTATGGAGGGCGATGGCGGCAAACCAATACTCGTAGTGGCGCTTAAGCACCACCATCACCCGCGCTCCCTGGCCGATGCCCGCCCGGCTGAGGACATTGGCCATCCGGTTGCTCTCCCGCCGGAGCTGGCGGAAGGTGAAGCGCCGCTCCTCCCCCTGGGTGTTGCACCAGACGAGGGCGATTTTCTTCGGGGATTCCTCTGCCAAGGCGTCCACAACATCGTAGCCAAAGTTGAAATTCCCCGGATAGTTCAGGGTGAGGCGCAAAAGCCGCCCCTCCCCGTCGGTGACTTCCTGGGCAAACCGGTGGTAAATGCTCATAAGCTCTCCTTTGCGCCGCATACCGCGCTGGAGCCGATCCGGCGGAAGCGCTCGTACCGCTTGGATACCAGGTCCGAATCCTGGGCGAGGCTTTCCAGCTCCTCCTCCAGAAGGGCGCGTATGCGATGGTAAAATTCTTTTTTCCCCAGCTCCTTTTCGGAAAGGATGCGCTCCACAATCCCCAAGCTTTTGGCGTCCTCCGCCGTCAGCCGCAGGCTGGCCGCCGCCTCCGCCGCCTTGCTGGAATCCTTCCACAGGATGCTGGCGCACCCCTCCGGGGAAATCACCGAATAGACGGCGTTTTGCAGCATCCAGACCCGGTCCGCCACCGCCAGGGCCAGGGCGCCGCCGCTGCCCCCCTCCCCCACCAGGATGGAGATGACCGGCACACAGAGGGTGGAAAGCTCCAGCAGATTTTCCGCAATGGCTTGGCCCTGGCCCCGCTCCTCCGCGCCGACGCCGCAGCAGGCCCCGGAGGTATCCACAAAACAGATCACCGGCCGTCCAAACTTTTCCGCCTGCTTCATCAAACGCAGGGCCTTGCGGTATCCTTCCGGATTCGGGGCCCCAAAGCCCCGGCAGGTGCGTTCCTTGGCGGTGTGGCCTTTTTCGATGGCGATGACGGTGACCGGGCTTTCCCCCAGCCAGGCCACTCCCCCCACAATGGCGGGATCATCCCCAAAGCGGCGGTCCCCGTGGAACTCGATGAACCCCCGGAAGAGATTGGTAATATAGTCCAGGCCGGTGGGCCGCCCGCTTTGGCGGACCAGCTTTACCCGGTCGTAAGGCATCTTCCCCATGCCCTCATCCTCCCCTTTTGTGCAGCTTTAGCAGCTCTGCCAGCAGCTTCCTCTGGCCGGAGCGGGGGGCGATGGCGTCCACAAAGCCATGCTCCAGCAAAAACTCCGCCTTCTGGAACCCGGCGGGCAGGGCCTTCCGGGTGGTCTGCTCAATCACCCTGGCCCCGGCAAAGCCCACGGTGGCCCCCGGTTCCGCCAGGAGGATATCCCCCTCCATGGCGAAGCTGGCGGTAACCCCGCCTGTGGTAGGGTCGGTAAGCACCGCCAGGTACAGCAGCCCGGCGTCGCTGTGGCGCTTCACCGCGGCGCTGGTTTTCGCCATCTGCATCAGGGAGAGCAGCCCCTCCTGCATCCGGGCCCCGCCAGAGACGGTGAACCCCACCACCGGCAGGCGGCGGGCCAGGGCGTGCTCAAAGAGGGAGGTTATCTTCTCCCCCACCGCGCTGCCCATGCTGCCCATCATAAAGTAAGGCTCCATCACAAAGAGGCAGCAGTCCTGGCCGCCGATTCGGGACTCCCCGCAGACCACCGCTTCCTCCTCCCCGCTGGCGGCACGCACCGTCTCCACCTTGTCCCGGTAGCCGGGGAACCCCAGGGGGTTTTCCGCCCGCACCCCGGCAAAAAGCTCCCGGAAGCTCTCCTTGTCGGTAATCATCCGCACTCGCTGGCGGGCCTTCATCCGGAAGTGGTAGCCGCAGGAGCAGACCAGGTCGTTGGCCCACAGGCGGCTGAGGGGGATATCCCTGCGGCAGTTGGGGCAGGTCTTTTCCGGCTCCCCCTGGTCCTGCTGGACCGGGGCGGCGGTGCGTCCCCCCTCCTCCAGCTGATTTTTTGGTTTTAGGAAGTGTATAAACGCCATGGTATCACCCGTTTCCCATAAAGGTTAAATCGTAATTCCCGGAGGTAAACCGTTCATCCTCCACAATGCGCAGCTGCTCCTCCAGGTTGGTGGGGATGCCGTCGATCACCAGCTCGCAGAGGGAGGCCCGGAGCTTTCGCAGCGCCTCCTCCCTGGTTCCCGCAAAGACGATCAGTTTCCCCAGGAGGGAATCGTAATAGGGGGAGACGGCGGTGCCCTCCACCAGGCAGGTATCGAACCGCACCGAAGGCCCGCCGGGGACGTGGAGCATCCGCAGCGTCCCGCAGCTCCTGGCGTTGATGCGGCATTCGATAGCCGCCCCCGCCATGGGGACCTCCTCCTGGAAAAAGGCCAGGGGGATGCCGGCGGCAATGCGAATCTGCCACTTCACCAGGTCGATGCCGGTGAGCATCTCGGTGACGCAGTGCTCCACCTGGAGGCGGACGTTCATCTCCATAAACCAGAACCGTCCCTCCCGGTCCAGGAGGAACTCCAGCGTCCCTGCCCCCACATATCCCAGCTTCTTTACCGCCCCGGTGGCCAGGCGAATCAGCTCCCGGCGCTGCTCCTCCCCCACCGCCGGGGAGGGGGTCTCTTCGATGAGCTTTTGGTTGCGCCGCTGGAGGGAGCAGTCCCGCTCCCCCAGGCAGACCACGTTCCCCTGCTCGTCGGCCAGTATTTGCAGCTCTACATGGCGGGCGGGGAAGATGTACTTTTCCAGGTAGAGGCTCCCGTCCCCAAAGGCCCCGGCGGCCTCCCCCGCCGCCTGGTTCCAGGCCTCCTCCAGCTCATCTTCCCGGCGCACCAGGCGGATACCGCGGCCCCCGCCCCCGGCGCAGGCCTTGAGCATCACCGGGTAGCCCATTTTTTTCGCTTCCTTTTGGGCCTCCGGAAGGCCGGAAAGAGCCTTGGTGCCGGGGATAACCGCAAGGCCGGTATCCCGCACCAGCTCCTTCAGCACCGCCTTGTCCCCCAGCCGCTCCATGCTCTCCGGCTCCGGGCCGATGAACACCAGGCCGTTTTTCCGGCAGAGGCGGGCAAAGCGGGCGTTCTCCGACAGAAAGCCGTACCCAGGGTGGATGGCCTGGGCCCCGGTGAGGAGGGCGGCGCTGACAATCTGGTTGGCGCAAAGGTAGCTTTCCGCAGCCTCTGGCCCGCCGACACAGCAGCTTTGGTCCGCCAGGGCCACATGGAGGGCGTCCCGGTCCGCCTGGGAGTAAACCGCCACGGTGGAAACGCCCATCTCCTTGCAGGCCCGGATAATCCGAACGGCAATCTCCCCCCGGTTGGCTACCAGTATCTTCGAAAACATCCTTTATCCCTCCCCCATCTCCGCCGCCGCAAAGGAGAACTCGGCGGAGACGCAAAGCCGTCCCTCCACCGTCACTCTCCCTTCCGCAAAGTAGAAGGGGGGCTTCGCCCGCCGGATGCGGCACCGGGCCTCCACCCGGTCTCCAGGGCGCACCGGGGAGCGGAACTTTACGTTGTTAAGGCCGGTATAGACCGGAAGCCGCCCTGCCTCCAGGGCATCCCGCAGCAGGACGCAGGCGGACTGGGCCAGTATCTCGCAAAGGATTACTCCGGGGACGATGGGCCGCCCCGGAAAATGCCCCTGGAGGAAAAACTCATCCCCCCGGACGGTGTAGCATCCCACCGCCTCCCCGTCCTGCTCCTCCACCGTGTCCAGCAGCAGCATGGGCTCCCGGTGGGGGAGCAGCTTTTTGATCGCTTCTCGCTCCATCCTAGCACCTCCTGATGCGGAAAAGCGGGGTGCCGTACTCCACCACCTGGCCGTTGGCAGCGCAAATCTCGGCGATGACCCCCTCCTCCTCGGCGGCAATTTCGTTCATCAGCTTCATCGCCTCCACAATGCAAAGGGTCTGCCCCTTTTTCACCTGGTCCCCCAGGGCCACATAGGGGGCGGCGCTTTCGGTGGGGGCGGCGTAAAACACCCCTACAATGGGGGATGTAACCTGGATAGTCTCCCCGGTGTCCACAGGCTCCGCCGGGGCGGCGGGCACCGGAATGACGCTGGCGGCCGCCGGGGGGACCGAAAGGTTCCGCTCCAGGCGCACCACCTGGTCCGCCTGGGTAATCTCCAGGCCGGTGAGGCCCAGCTCCTGCATCAGGCCAGCGTATTTACGGATCTCTGCTTCGCTCATGGCTCACACCACCTTCCGGAAGGCCAGGCAGGCATTGTGCCCGCCAAAGCCCAAAGAATTGGAAAGGGCCAGGGTAACCTCCGCCCGGACCGCGGTATTGGGCAGATAGCAGAGGTCGCAGGCCTCGTCCGGCTCCAAAAGATTGATGGTAGGGGGAAGGATTCCCTCCTCCAGCGCCAGAAGGCAGGCGATAGCCTCCACCGCCCCGGCTGCGCCCAGCATATGACCGGTCATGGATTTGGTGGAGCTCACCTGGGCCCGGCGGGCGGCCTCCTCCCCCAGGGCCTTTTTGATGGCGGCTGTCTCCACCACGTCGTTCATGGGGGTACCGGTGCCGTGGGCATTGATATAGACGATGTCCTTCTCGGTATATCCCCCTTCCTCCAGCGCCTGGCTCATGGCGCGGGCAGCGCCTTGGGCCTCCGGGTGGGGGGCGGTGATGTGGTAAGCGTCACAGGTGGAGCCATAGCCGCACACCTCCCCGTAAATCCTGGCCCCCCTGGCCTTGGCATGGCTGTATTCCTCCAGCACCAGGGCAGCCGCCCCCTCCCCGATGACAAAACCGCTCCGGCGCTTATCGAAGGGCAGGGAGGCGCTGTCGGGCTCGCTGGCGGTGGAAAGAGCCTGCATATTCACAAAGCCCGCAATGCTGGAGGGGTTCACAGCCGCTTCCGCCCCGCCGGTGATAACGGCGTCGGCATAGCCATGGCGAATGAGCCGCAGCGCCTCACCAATGGCGTTGGAGCCGGATGCGCAGGCGGTCACCGCCGGCATGGCGGGGCCCTGGCAGTTGTGGCGGATGGCAATAAGCCCCGCCGCCATATTGGCAATCATCATGGGTACAAAGAGGGGGGAAACCCGGCGGGGCCCCTTTTCCAGGAGCTTTTTATACTCCCGCTCGAAGGTGCCGATGCCGCCGATGCCGCTGCCAAAGAGCACCGCCAGCCGCTCCGGGGCCACCTTCCCCTGGATGCCGCTTTCCTCCGCCGCCTCTTGGGCCGCCGCCACCGCCAGCTGGGCGTAGCGGTCGGTGCGCAGCACCTCGTTGGGCTCCAGGTACCGGTGGGGATCGAAGCCCCGGACCTCCGCCGCCAAGGCCGCCTTATATCCTGCCGGGTCAAATTGGGTGATGGGACCGATGCCGTTTTTACCGGCCTTCATCCCCTCCCAGGTCTCCCGGACGGTGTTCCCTAGGGGAGTGACCGCCCCCAGCCCGGTGACTACAACTCTCCTGTTTTCGCTCATGGCTGTACCTCCTATGGCTTGTGGTGTCTGTTTGCGCCGGCCGTCTTTTGCCCTGGGGCCTGGCCTTTGTGATCTCTGCCGCTTTCCTGCTTACCCTTAAACACGGGGGCTTTCTTTCCCCCATGCCAGTTACTGCCTCACATGGCGATGCCGCCGTCCACCCGCAGCACCTCGCCGGTGATGTAGGCCGCTTGGGCCAGGAAGGCCGCCGCTTGGGCCACCTCCTCCGGCGCCCCCATCCGTCCCAAGGGAATCTGCGCCAGCATCGGGTTTTCCCCCTGCCCCCTGGTCATATCGGTGGCGATAAAACCGGGGGCGATGGCGTTGCACCGGATGCCCTTGGGGGCCAGCTCCCTGGCTACCGATTTGGTGAGGCCGATAAGCCCCGCTTTGGAGGCGGCGTAGTTGCACTGCCCCGCGTTGCCCATCATCCCCACCACCGAGGTGATGTTGACAATACACCCCTCCTTTGCCCGCAGGAAGAGGCCGGTGCAGTGGCGAATCATGTTGAAGGCGCCCTTCAGGTTGGTGTTCAGCACCGCGTCAAAGTCCTCTTCCTTCATCATTGCCAGAAGACCATCCCGCGTGATGCCGGCGTTGTTCACCAGAATTTGGACCGTGCCAAACTCCTTGCGAATTTGGGCGGTTACCTCCTTTGCCTCCCCGTAGGAGGAGACATCGCAGCGGTAGGCTTGGGCCCTTACGCCAAACTGCTCCCGGCACTCCATACAAACTTTTTCTGCACTGGCGGAGTTCCCCACACAGATGGCCGCAATATTGGTCCCCTGGGAGGCCAGCTCCAGGGCGATGGCCCTGCCAATCCCCCGCGAGGCCCCGGTGACAATGGCTGTTTTCCCTTTCAGCATCCTTCCACCTCCGCCAGGTATTCCATTGCGGTTTTGGCTGTTACCCCGCTGTCAATGCGGCGGATCATGCCGGTGAGGCTCCTGCCGGGTCCAATCTCCACAAAGGTATCCGCCCCCTCTGCAATCATGTTCCGGATGCTCTCTTCCCACCGCACGGGACTGCAAATCTGCCGGGCCAAAAGCTCCGCCGGTTCCTCCTGGTAGGGGCGGGCGGTGAGGTTTCCATAGAGGGGAATGCTGCCGGGACGAAGCTCCGCCTTTGCCAGCACGGCGGCGAAATCCTTGGCCGCCTCCTTCATGAAGGGGGAGTGAAAGGCCCCCTTCACCGCCAGCGGAACCGCCTTGCCCCCGGCGGCCTTCACCGCCGCGAAGAAATCGGGCATCCTTTCCGCCAGCCCGGAGACGGTGGTCTGTCCAGGGCAGTTGTAGTTCACCGGGTACAGCTGCGAAAACTGGCCGCAGAGGCGCTCCACCTCCTGGGCCGGGAGCTTCAGGACGGCAGCCATGGCGGTTTCGAACCGCTCCGCCTCCCGCTGCATCAGTTCCCCCCGCCGGCACACCAGGGAAAAACCGGTCTCCCAGTCCATCACCCCGCAGAAGGCCGCTGCGGCCACCTCCCCCAGGGAGAAGCCTGCCGCCATGGCGGGATGCACTCCCCTTTCCTCCAGCACCGCCGCCAGCGCCAGCTCGGTGGCGAAGAGGCAGGGCTGGGTGTTCTTCGTCTCCCGCAGCTCCTCCTCCCGGCCCCCAAAGCACTGGGCGGAGGTTCCAGGCCGGAGCCGATCGCACATCTCGTAGACCCCGGCGGCGGCGCTGTATTTTTCTGCCGCCTCCCGGCCCATACCGGGGTACTGGTCCCCCTGGCCGGAGAAAACAAAGGCTAGCTTACCCACTTTGACGCCTCCCTTAGGATAATCTCCGCCTCTTCCGCCACCTCCCGGAGGATTTGGGCGGCAGGCTGTTCCTTCTTCACCAGGGCGGCAATCTGTCCCGCCAGGAAGCAGCCTTTTTCACCGTCTCCCTCCTGGGCAGCCAGGCGCAAGGCCCCGGTTCCCAGGGCCTCCAGCTCCTGGTCCGGCATCCCGCCGTACTCCGCCTGCATGTAGCTGCGGGCGAAGGGGGTGCGCAGGCTGCGCACCGGGTGCCCCAGCCGCTTGCCGGTGACCATGGTGCACAGGTCCCCTGCCGCCAGAATCTTCTCCTTATAGACTGGGTGAACGGAGCATTCCTCCGCGCAAAGGAACCGGGTCCCCATCTGGACCCCGCAGGCCCCCAGCATCAGGGCAGCGGCCATCCCCCGGCCGTCGGCGATGCCACCGGCGGCGATAACCGGCAGGGTGGTGGCGTCCCGCACCTGGGGCACCAGCGCCATGGTGGTCAGTTCCCCCACATGGCCGCCGCTCTCCCCGCCCTCAGCAATGAGGGCGGCGGCCCCCAGGCGGCTCATCCGCTTTGCCATGGCCACCGAGGCCACCACCGGAACTACCTGGATACCGGCCTGCTTCCAGCTTTCCATGTATTTGGCGGGATTTCCGGCGCCGGTGGTCACCACCTGTGCCCTTTCCTCCGCCACCACCTGGGCGACCTCGTCGGCATAGGGGCTTAGAAGCATGATGTTGACGCCGATGGGCTTTTGGGTCAGGGAGCGGGCCAGGCGCAGCTGCTCCTGGACATAGGCGGCAGGGGCATTCCCCGCCGCGATGATGCCCAGGCCGCCTCCCTCGGACACGGCGGCAGCCAGCCGTCCGTCGGCAATCCAGGCCATCCCACCCTGGAAGATGGGGTAGCGAATCCCCAGCCGCTCACAGATTTCAGACCGGAGCATCTTCTTACCCCCGCTTGCTTTGGATAAAGCGGTCCAGGTCATCAATGGTCTCCACCTTCTGGTCCAGCTCAATCTCAATGCCAATTTCGTCCTCCAGGTTCATCAGCAGGTCCACCGTGTCCAGGGAATCAATGCCCAGGTCGGAAAACTTGCTTTCCGGCTTCACCGTGGCGGGGTCGCACCCCACCCGCTCTGCAACAATCTTCGCAATCGTCTCAAAATACATTGCCATACGCCTCCAAAATTTCATCTTCCGGCGGCCACAGCCGCCCCTTGGCTTTCATGATACAGCGGCAGCTGTTCCTCCAAAACACCGGGGGAGTTCCTCCAGCGTTCCAAAAGTATGAAGTTTTTTTGAATTCCGGCAGACAAAGGGCGTATTTCCATCTTGTTTCGTCAAATATCCTGGAAAGACAAAAAAATTCGGCAAGATTCTGGCAATTTCCGCCGAATATGCTATAATAGATGATAATGGGAAAGTTGCCCCTGTTTTTAGATGGAGGGGGCACAGGGAGGGAGCACGGTGCAGAAGATTTTGGTGGTAGACGACGCGGCCCTGAACCGGGAGCTGCTGCGGGAACTGCTGGCGGACGAATATTTGGTGGATACGGTGGAGGACGGGGAGCAGGCTCTGCGCAGGCTCCGGGAGGAGGGGCACAGCATGGCGGCCCTGCTGCTGGACCTGAACATGCCCCGGATGAGCGGCTTTGCCGTCCTGGAGGAGATGCGCCGCCACCACTGGACCCAGCATATCCCGGTGCTTATCATCAGCGGGGAATACTCCCCGGAGGTGGAAAACCGCTGCTTCGAGCTGGGGGTCTCCGACTTTATCCACAAGCCCTTTGAAAGCTCCATCGTCAAAAACCGGGTCCGCAACTCCATCACCCTGTTTGGCTACAAAAAACATCTTGAGCAGACGGTAGAGGAGCAGGCGGAGACCCTGAAGGAGCAAAAGCGAATTATCCAGATGCAGGCGGAGCAGCTGAAGACCACCGAGGCCTTCAACCGCCTGATGGTGGAATACCGCGCCGCCATCATGGAGATGGAAACCCGGCTCCAGGTGCTTAACGCCGATTTTTCCCACGCCTACAACCGCAACCCCTTCGAGTCCATCAAAAGCCGCCTCAAGTCCCTCACCAGCATCTATGAAAAGCTGGGGCGCCGGGGAATCCCCCTCACGGTGGAGAGCATCCGGGAAAACCTCACCGACGTGGCGGGGCTGCGGGTCATCTGCTCCTTTCCGGACGATATTTACCGCCTGGCGGAGCTTATCACCACCCAGGACGACATCCTGCTGCTGCGGAAAAAGGACTATATCCAAAATCCCAAGCCCAATGGCTACCGGAGCCTTCACCTGATTTTGGCGGTGCCCATCTATCTTTCCAATGAAAAGAAGCACATGAAGGTGGAGGTGCAGTTTCGCACCATCGCCATGGACTTCTGGGCCAGCCTGGAACACAAGCTGAAATACAAGCGGGATGTGGACAACGCCGACAGCATTGTCCGGCAGCTGAAGACCTGCGCCGATTCCATCGAGCTTTTGGACCTCCAGATGCAGGCCATTCGGGACCAAATCGACCACTCCCGCAGCCCAGTATAAGAACCTGTATTCACAACCGTCCATCGCCCTGCCTGCATTGTCCGGTTGTGAATACAGGTTCTAAACAAAAAAGCAGGGCCTTGCTTGGTCCTGCTTTTTGGCTTTTAGAAGCGAATTTATTGCCCCGCCGCCCTGGAAAGAAGGGGGCGGCCTTTTACCGGCAGCTTTTCCCCCTGGGAGCTGGGGCCCTCCAGGCGCTTTGGGGGCCTTGCCCCCGGCATCTCCAGCATATGGTTCCAAAAGCGCTTGGGGCAGTGGTTCATGCGGCATTTGGGGTTCAGCCGCTCCTGGATGGCGATGGTATCGTAGTACCGCCGCCACAGCTCTTGAAACTGCTCTTCCCCAGGGGAGGGAGCGGCCAGCACCAGGTCCTCCAGGGGCTGGATTTCCATCCGTCCCCTTTGGTGGAGCAGCACCGCCCCGTGGGCCACATCGTGGATGAGGAAGGTCTCCCCCGGAAAACGGGCCGCAAAGTGTCCGCCCATCAGGGGCAGAACAAATGCCTTGGGCTCGATGCGGGCCGCCAGCACCCCCTGGCGCTCCTCAAACCGCAAAAATTCCAGGAGCAAGTGGGCCTCGTTGTGAACCTGCCGCTGGAGCTGGAAGGCCCTGGCCACCACCGGATCCCCCAAATAACCGGCGATGCCCCGTCCCCGGCGGAAGGCCTCGCAGAGAAAGTCGTGGAGGGCCAAGGCCTTGTCCTCCGCTCCGGAGAGAAAAGCCACCTCGGTCCAACGGGCGGCCTCGTGGGAGAGCTGCCGCAGCTTGCGCCACACCTGGGCGGCCTCCTCCCGGTCGGCGGGGATGGTCAATTCCGGAGCCAGGGAGGTGCTGGGCTCCCCCTCCTCCCAAATATCCAGGGGCAGCCGTCCGGTGCGGCAGCTTTCAAAAACACAGCAGAGAAGCCCCGGCAGGCTCCCATCGTAGCGGTAAATCAAATTTGCCCGGTCAGACATTGCATCACGTCCTCTCTGGTAAGTTGTTCCTGGCTTGGCCCGAAAAGGGAGAGCTGCTCCCCCTGGGGGTGCTGGGCCGCCAGCAGCTCCTGGTCCTTTTGGGAGATAAGGGCCCGCAGCACCCCGTCCTGGGTCACCCGCAGCCCCTCCGGGGCCTTGCCGCCGCAAAGGAGAAAATACTGGGCCCGTTTCAGCACCACGCCAATCTTCCGCAGGTGCGGCCAGTCCAGCCGGCTGTGGCGCCGGGCGGTAAGAATCCGCTGGGCGCTCTTCACCCCAATGCCCGGCACCCGCAGCAGCGTTTCATAGGGGGCGGTGTTCACCTCCACCGGGAACTGCTCCAGATGGTTTAACGCCCAGTTGCACTTGGGGTCCACATAGGGGCTGAAGGAGGGGTGCTCCTCGTCCAGCAGCTCCTCCGCGGCGAAGCCGTAGAACCGCAGCAGCCAGTCCGCCTGGTAGAGGCGGTGCTCCCGCAGCAAGGGGGGCTTGCTCCCGGCGGGCAGCAGGGCGTCCTGCACCACCGGCACATAGGCGGAAAAGAAGACCCGCTTCAGCTGGTACTTTTTGTACAGCCCCTGGGTCAGCCGCAGGATAGTCAAATCACTTTCCGGGGTGGCCCCCACAATCATCTGGGTGCTTTGCCCCGCCGGGGCAAACTGGGGGGCGTGGCGGTACCGGACAAGATCGGTGCTATTTTCCCGGATGCCATCCCGGATAAAGCCCATGGGGCCCAGGATGGAGGACTTGGTTTTTTCCGGGCAGAGGCGGGATAAGCTTTGGCTGCTGGGCATTTCGATGTTGACGCTGATGCGGTCCGCCAGAAGCGCCAGCCGCCGGGTGAGGGCCTCGTCGGCGCCGGGGATAGCCTTGACGTGGATATATCCCCCAAAGCGGTACTCCTGCCGGAGAATCTCCAGCACCCGCAGCATCCGCTCCGAGGTGTGGTCGGCGTCCCTCATCACGCCGGAGGAAAGAAACAGCCCCTCGATATAATTGCGGCGGTAGAACTGGATGGTAAGGTCCGCCAGCTCCTGGGGAGTGAAGGCGGCGCGGGGCACGTCGTTGGAGCGGCGGTTGATGCAGTATCGGCAGTCATAGACACAGTAGTTGGTCATCAGCACCTTTAGGAGGGAGATGCACCGCCCGTCGGCGGCAAAGCTGTGGCAAAGCCCTGCGGTAAAGCAGTTGCCAATCCCCCCTGCCGGGGTGCTGCGGCTGCTGCCGCTGGAGGTACAGGCCGCGTCGTATTTGGCGGCGTCGGAAAGAATTTCCAGCTTTTCCATCAGCTCCACCTGGGCGGCCCCCTTTCAGCAGGATTTTGAACGTTTGTTCTTTACTTATTTTACCCCTTTTCCTTCCATTTGTCAACAGGAAAATCCAACCACCGGCCTCCCTTTTCCCTACAGCAAAAAACGGCACCCTTGCGGATACCGTCCCGGTTTGTGTTCAACTGTGCAGCTCCCCATCCACAATACGCACCACCCGGTGGGCGTACCGGGCCACCTTTTCATCGTGGGTAATCATCACAATGGTGTTCCCCAGGCCGTTGAGCTCCACAAACAGCTCCAGCACCTCCCGGCCGGTGGCGGAATCCAGCGCCCCGGTGGGCTCGTCTGCCAGGAGGATGCTGGGCCGCCCCACCAGCGCCCTGGCGATGGCCACCCGCTGCTGCTGGCCGCCGGAAAGCTCGCTGGGCTTGTGGGTGACCCGTTCCCCCAGGCCCAGCAGACGGATGGTCTCCATACACTGCTCCTCCGCCTCCCGGCGGCTGCTGCCCCGGATAAGCACTGGCATACAGATATTTTGCAGCACGGTGTACCGGGGGATAAGCTGGTACTTTTGGAAGATGAAGCCGATTTTTTCATTGCGCACCTGGGTCAGCTGGTCGTCCTTCATGGCGCTGATTTCCGCGCCGTCCAGCTGGTAGCTGCCGGTATCGGCGGTATCCATACAGCCGACAATGTTCATAAGGGTGGACTTTCCGGAGCCGGAGGGTCCCAAAATAGCCAAGAACTCCCCCCGCTCCACTGTCAGGTTTACCTCCCGCAGGGCATGGAGGCTCTCCGCCCCCATTTTGTAGTATTTGTTGATGCCCTCCATCTGGATGATATGCTCCATAGCAAATGCTCCTCCCTTACGATAAGGCTTGCAGGACCTGCACCTGGGCGGGGGTCTCCCCGTCCTCCCGGAGAGTGATGGTCACCAGCAGCTCGGTGGAAAGGCTGTTAAACCCCCGGCTGGCCCCGGTGAGGGTGATGACCTCCGCCCCTACCGGAATCTGGTAGAGGGCGGTTTCCCCGGTGCGGGTGTATCCCCCCTGGGCGGCACGGCTGCCGCCGCTCCCCAGATCTCCAGAGGGCGCCCCGGCCCCAAAGCCTGGATCCTCCTTTTCACCGGAGGGGCGGGACGGCCGTCCTTCGCCGCCAGTCCCGGAGGCCCTTTCCCCCTGGCTACCAGTCCCCTGGCCTCCCTCCGGACGCTCCCCTTCCTGGAAGGGGGGAAGCGCCTGGCCCTGGGTTTCCTCTGTTTGGGGCGGAGCGCTTCCCTCCCCGGAAAGGCGCACCAGGTCCAGGGTGATTTCGTTGCCGTTCACCTGGGTGATGATGCCGGAGACCGTTTCCCCGGTGAGGATGGACCCAGAGGCGCTCTGGGAGGACGCAGCCCCTTGGGGAAAAGCGCACCCCGCCAGCAGGAGCAGCGCCAGGGCGCTGGCTAACACTTTTTTCATAGCGGCTCCTCCCTTATTCATGGTTTAGGGCGTCGATGGGCTTTAGAGCTGCGGCCTTGGCCGCAGGATAGAGGCCGAAGAGGGTGCCGGTGAGGATGGCGAAAACCAGGGCCATCACCACCCCGGCCGCCGAGGCCTCCACCCGCATATCAAACCGCCCCAGCAGGGGCATCAGCGCCGAGCCGATGGCTACCCCCGCCACCCCGCCAAAGGTGGAAATCATGTTGGATTCCATCAAAAATTCCAGCAGGATGTTCCCTCTGGAGCAGCCCAACGCCTTCAAAATACCAATTTCCCTTGTGCGCTCCTGCACCGAAACAAAGAGGACGTTCATGATTCCCACGCCCCCCACCACGAAGACGATGCTGGCAATGGAGACCAGCAGCAGGGACATGGTGTTGGCCGACTGGGTAGCGGCCTTCATGCTGCTGCCGGCATCGGTGATGGTGTAGGTGACGCCGGGGTGGATATCCGAAAGGGTGATTTCCACGTCCTCCATCACCTGGGTCACATCCCCCACATCCTCCGCCAGCACCGTTACCGTGGGGGCGATGGAGCCGCCAAAGAGATATTTTTCGGCGGTGGTGTAGGGGAGATAAACCGCCGTATCCGGGCTGACCCCGGAGGACACCGTTCCCATGGAGCGGAGCACCCCAATGATGGTGTAGTCCCGGCCATCAATGGTGAGGACATTATTAAAAGCGGTAGCTGCGGTGCCAAAAATTTCTTCGCAGACCCGGCTCCCCAGGACGCAGACCCGGCTGAGGTCCTCGGTGTCCTCCTGGGTGATAAAGTCCCCCAGGGACAGCTCCAGGTTGGAAACCTGGGCGTAGGCGGCGTAGGCCCCCACAATGGTGTAGTCCTCTTCCTCCTCCATGTCATACCCCAGAACCGGGTAGCTGCCGCTGGCGGAGATGGTGGCGGTGGTGATATTCGGGACAAAGAGGGCCAGCTCCTCCACATCATCGTAGGTGAGGGTGGCGTCCACATTGGAGCGCACCCCGGCAAAGGGACTGCCCATCATGCCGCCCCGGCTGCCGCCGGAGAACCCTACGGCCATCCCGCTGCGGTTCCCCCCGCTGCTGCCCCGGCTTGGCATCCCGCCCCCAGGGAATCCACCGCCGGGGAAACCCCCAGGCATCCCACCGGGGCCCCCCTGGTTTTCCATCCCCTGCATACTGGCCTGGTACCGCACCTCGATGGCCCCCGCGTTAAGGTTTTTAAACTGGTCGGCCACATCCGCCTTGCTCCCCTGGCCGATGGCGATGACCAGCACGATGGTGGCGGCCCCCACAATAATCCCCAGGGAGGTAAGCAGCACCTTGAATTTGTTTTCCATAATGTTGATCCAGACCAGCCGGACCAGCTCTGAAAAGCGCATCAGCTGTTCACCTTGCTTTCAATGAGGACCACATCCCCTTCCGAAAGGCCGGAAAGAATCTGGACGTTCCTGCCGTCCGAAAAACCGGTCTTCACCGGGACGGTCTCCACCTCCCCTGCCCCGTTCTTGCGCTTCACCGTTTCGGTGCCGTCGGCAGCGGTGGCAACCGCCCGGAAGGAGACATAAATACAATCCTTCTCCTGGCGGGTGATAAAGGTGGCGTCACAGGTCATCCCCTCGTAGATGTTCTCCGGGTGGCCGTCCATAAGAACATTCACGGTATAGCTGACGCTGGTGGAGCCCATCCGGGCGGCGGAATAGGAGATGCTGTCCACCGTGCCGGTAAAGCTCTCCTCCTCATAGGCATCAAAGGCCAGCTGCACCTCCATCCCCAGCTCCAGGTCGGCGATGTCGTCCTGGCTTACCGAAAGGATGACATAGGCGGTGCGGGCCGCCAGGGTCACGAGGCTGCTGCCGGCGTTTATCGTGTCCCCTTCGGCGCAGTTTACTGACATCACCAGCCCCTCCATGGAGGAGGTAATGATTCCATCGGTGATGTAATCCGCCACCTTATCCAGCTCCTTTTTGGTGCTGTTTACCTCCGCCCTGGCGGAGGAGACGGCGCTTGCCAGCTGGCTGATGGTGGCAGTGTAGACGGTATCGGCGTTGCCGCTTTGGGCCACCGATTTTTCCTTATCCGCCTCCGCGTTTAAAAGGTCCATCTCCTCCTGGCTCTCCAGCTGCTCCAGCTTCAGCCGGGCGGTCGCCAGGCTGCTGCTGGTGCTGCTGTAATCGTCGCAGACCTTCTCATATTCCTCGTCCGCCCGCTTGTAGTTTTGGTAGGCCATCTCCATGGCGGCCTTGGCAGAATCCACCGCCGCTTTGTTTTCCTCGGTAGGCTCGGCGGTATAGGCCGCCTGGGCGCTGGAATAGGTGCTTTGGGCAGCGCTGTAGGCGCTGGAGGCCTCGCTGCGGGCGGAGCGCAGGTCGCTGCGTTCATCGTGGAGGTCGGCCAGCTTATCCGCCAGCTCATCCACCTTCTCCTCCTGGTCGGAGAGGCTGTAGGCGATTTCGCTAAGGGTGTAATCGTACTGGCTCTCGGCGGTCTGTCCCCCCAGCACGGTGGAATCGTAGTCATATTTGGCGGTGATAGCCCCGGTGGTCTGCTCCTGCTTGGCCTGCTCCAGCCGCAGCAAGGCGCTGTCATAGGCCGCCTGCAGGGTGCTGTATTCATCTTGGAGGGCGGAAAGGTCCACCTTTAGCAGCGGATCCCCAACCTGGACCCTTTGCCCCGCCTTCACATAGATTTCCTCAACCTCCACCTGCACCGGGTAAGAAACGGACTGGCTCTCCAGGGTGGCGGAGCCGGCTTCGGTGATACCCACAGTCAGGTCCCCCCGCTGCACCGTCTCCTCCCTGGAAACCGCTGTTCCCTCCTTCCCGCCGCTGTTTTGGCTGGCCCAAATAGGCTGTAGGTAAGCGGCCCCCGCCACCAGCACAGCGGCCAGGGCCAGCCCTCCCAGGGGCTTTGCAAATTTCTTCATCTCCTTTGGAAAATCCATCCTTATCACGCTCCCGGTATTTGTGTTGCCATCAGTATAAAAGGAGAATGTGAAGGGAGAGTGATTTGGGGGTGAGAGCCAGCTGAATTTTTCCCAAACATTTTGTTAATCCCTCCCCCGCTTTGGGGAGCCGGCACCGCTTCTTTTCTCTTTGCCTTTCTTGACACCGGAACCGTATCATGGTATGATTATCTACAAATCAGTAAAAATTACTAATTCTATCTTCCTTCCGGGAGGTGAACCCTTTGAACTATTCCAAACAGCGGGAGCTGGTTTTCCAGACCGTGCTGCAAAACCCCATCCATCCCACTGCCGATGCTGTCTATGAGCAGGTCCGGAGGGAAAATCCCAAGATAAGCCTGGGGACCGTTTACCGGAACCTGAATTTTCTTTCAGAAATGGGAATGCTAAGAAAGATCTCCATGCCTGTGGGGAGCGACCGCTTTGACGGGCGGCTGGACGAGCATTACCATATGGCCTGCACCTGCTGCGGCAGGGTCTTTGATGTGGAATGCGGCGCGCTGGAGGAACTGGACCATCAGCTCCTGGAAACCCAGGGCTTCCAGGTGCAAAAGCGCCACCTTCTTCTCACCGGCCTCTGCAAGGATTGTCAGGAGGCCGCCTTGTCCAGATAATCTCATCCGCCCGACCCATTCCCTTCCCACTGGCAGAAGAAAGCTAGGACTTCATGGATGCGTTGCTTTATCCGCCGAGATACGATGCAGCCATCGTTTTCCGCTTTCCGGGGGAAAAATGCCAGAAAGAAGGTAGATTTATGGAACTGAAGGGCTCCAGAACCGAAGCGAACCTCACCGCTGCCTTTGCGGGGGAATCCCAGGCCCGGAACAAGTACACCTACTACGCCTCCAAGGCCAGGGACGAGGGCTACCGCCACATCGCCCAGCTCTTTACCGAAACGGCCGAAAACGAGCGCGCCCATGCAAAAATTTGGTTTAAGCTCCTCCACGGCGGCTCTATCCCGGATACCGCCGCCAATCTCTCCGACGCCGCGGCGGGGGAGCGGTACGAGTGGACCGAGATGTACGCCCAGTTTGCCAAGGAGGCCCGCGAGGAGGGCTTTGACGAGATTGCCCGTCTCTTCGACGGGGTGGCGGCCATTGAAAAGCAGCACGAGGAACGGTTTGAGACGCTGCTGAAGGATGTACAGGATAAGGCGGTTTTCGCCAAAGGCTCCACAGTGGTGTGGCAGTGCAGCAACTGCGGCTTCCTCTACGAGGGCAAAAAGGCCCCGGAGAAGTGCCCGGTCTGTTCCCATCCCCAGGCCTATTTCAGCGTCGTTCCCCCAAAGAGCTGATAGGGCCCAGGGACGGCGCTCCGCTTGACTTTTAGGCGGCGGGAGAATATACTGGAAGACAGCATAATTGGGAAAGGAGGGCTGCCTGTGCATATTACACTGGAATCGGACTACGCGGTGCGCATCGTCTCCTGCCTTGCCAAAAACGGCGGGCGGATGGATGCCCGGAGCATCGCCGAAGAAACAGGCGTGACCCTGCGCTTTTCCCTGAAGATTCTCCGCAAGCTGGTCACCGGGGGGCTGGTCAATTCCTACAAGGGCACCAAGGGCGGGTATGAACTGGGCCGCTCCCCCTCGGAAATCTCCCTCTGCGACGTTATCGAGATGGTGGAGGGCCCCTATTCCCTGGCCCGGTGCGTCAGCGAATCGGACTACCAGTGCAACCGCAACACTGAGGCCTGCGGCGTCTGTAACTTCCGCAAGGTCTATGCGGAAATCTCCGAGACGGTGCGCCAGCGCCTCAGCGAAGTAAAATTTTCCGGCCTGTAAAAGCCTTTTTCTTCTTGCAAAAGAAGGGCCACAGACCACCGGGCGTAGAAAAAAGGAGGGGAAATCCCCTCCTTTTGTTATGCGCTTATTTTTTCTTAGCCGATGACCCGCTGGTACATCTCGATGTATTTCTTGGCGGAGCTTTCCCAGCTGAAATCGCAGCCCATGGCGTGGACCACAGCCGCCTTCCAGGCCTTTTCGTCCTGGTAGAGGGCCACCGCGCGCTGGATGGCGCCCAGCATATCGTGGGCATTGTAGGTCTTGAAGGTGAAGCCGTTGCCGTCCTCTCCCCCCAGGTCGCTGATGGAATCCCGCAGGCCGCCGGTCTCCCGAATCACCGGGATGGTGCCGTACCGCAGGGCCACCATCTGGGCCAGGCCGCAGGGCTCGCTCTTACTGGGCATCAGCAGAATATCGCCGCCGGCGTACATCTTGCGGGCCAGCTCCGGCACAAAGCCCTGCCAGAAGGCCACCGAACCGGGGTTGGCGTCCGCCTGCTCCCGGAAGAAATTCTCGTAGATGTAGTCCCCGGTGCCCAGCACCGCAAACTGGCACCCCAGCTGCAGAATCTCCCCAAAGATATAGCGAATGAGGTCCAGTCCCTTCATCCCCACCAGACGGGACACCACCACGATGAGGGGCTTTTGGGGGGCGATTTCCAGCCCCAGGCGCTCCTGGAGCTTCGCCTTGTTCTCCGCCTTGCCGGCGGGCTTTTTCACCGTGTAATGGGCGTAAACGTCCGGGTCGGTCTTGGGGTCATACCCCACCACATCAATGCCATTGAGGATGCCGCAGAGCTTGTAGGATTTTTCCCGCAGGATTTTATCCAGCCCAAAGCCGAACCAGGAATCCAGAATCTCCTGGGCGTAGGAGGGGCTGACGGTGGAGATCATGTCGCACTGCTCAATGGCGCCCTTCATCATGTTCACCGCGCCGTCATAGGTCACCATATTTACAGCGTAATCCGGCAGGCCGCAAATATCGGTGGCAATCTCCATGCCGTATTTGCCCTGGTACTGGATGTTGTGGATGGTAAAGACGGTGCGCACCCGGCGGAACTTTTCCACGCCCCGGTAGAAAACATTGAGGAACACCGGCACCATGGCGGTCTGCCAGTCGTTGCAGTTGATAATATCCGGCTCGTAGTCCAGGACGGTCAAAAGCTCCAGCACCGCCTTGGAGAAGAAGACAAACCGCTCCGCGTCGTCATAGAAGCCGTAGATGCCCCCCTCCCGCTTGAAGTAATACTCGTTATCCAAGAGGTAATAGGTCACCCCGTCCACCTCGGCCTTAAAGAGGCCGCAATACTGGTTGCGCCAGGAGAGAGGGACATTGAAGTGGGTGACATACTCCAGCTTTTCCCGCAGGGCGGGCTTGATGCCGGAATAGAGAGGGAGCACCACCCGGCACTCCACCCCTTCCTTCTGGAGGGCCTTGGGAAGAGAACCTGCCACGTCGGCAAGGCCCCCAGAGGCGATAAAGGGCAGGGCCTCGCTGGCCGCATAGAGGATCTTCATAGACGTTTTCCACCTTTCTCGAATTCCACTGTTGTTCTTTTCGCCCCTCCGAAGGGGTGCTCCGGGGGCAAAAGGTCAGATATGGGACTTCTTGGGAACATAAACCGGATAGGTAAGGTAGCCTGCCAGACGGCGTCCATCCTTGATGAGAACGTCCTTATCCAAGATCACATAGTCCAGCTGGGCCTTGTCGTCCACCACGGTATCCTGCATGACAATGGAATTGCGCACCACCGCCCCCTGTCCGATTTTGACGCCGCGGAAGATGACCGAGTTTTCCACCGTTCCCTCAATGATGCAGCCATCAGCCACCAGGGAGTTTTTGACCGAGGAGCTGAGGCCATACTTGGCTGGGGCCTGGTCCCGAATCTTGGTAAAGACGGGGCGCTCCGGCAGGAACAGCTCCTCCCGAACCTTCTCGTCCAGCAGAGCCATATTGGCCAGGAAGTATTCCGCCATGTTGTGCATGTGGTAGAACCAGCCCTCCTGCTTATAGCAAAGGACATTGTGAGCCCGTCCCTGTTCCTGGAGGATCTCCCCCACCGAATACTTGCCGTGGCTCACACCGTCCACCACCAGCCGCAGCAGCAGCTCCCGGTCAAAGATGGCGGTGTTCATATAGACATCCTGCTCCCCCTTGGCCTCGGCGGAGTGGAAGGCATCCCGCAAAAAGCCGTCCTCCTGGATGGAAAGGACCAGGTCCTCCCCGTGGTGGGGGGCCACGTCGTACCGGCCGCAGAGGATGGTCACCCCCGCGCCGCTCTGCTCGTGGGCGGCCAGCATAGCCTTGTAATCAATGTTGGCCACAATGTCGCAGTCGCACATCAGCACATACTGGGCCTTGGAGGAGGCCAAAAAGGCATAGATGCCGTTCAGGGCGTCCAGGTTCCCCCGGTACATCCCGGCCCCGGCCCTGGCAAAGGGGGGCAGAATGGTCAAACCGCCGATTTTCCGGGCCAAATCCCACTCCCGGCCGGAGCCCACATGGTCCATCAGTGAATGGTAGTTGGATTTTGTAATCATGCCCACATCCCGGATGCCGGCGTTGATCATATTGGAGAGGGCGAAGTCCACCAGGCGGTAGCGGCCCCCGAAGGGCACCGAGCCCATGGTCCGCACCATGGTCAGGTCCCCCATCTTCTCATCGTGCATATTGGAGAAAACGATTCCCAGAACCTTATTCTCACTCATGGCCTTCCACCTCCTGGACGTCTGTTTCAATCATCGCCTTGGGGGGCACCACCGCGTTTTTGCCCACTGTGACGCCGTTGCCTACCACCGCGACGCCCCACTGCTCCTTGTCCTCCACCAGCTCCGGGCGCTCGCCCACCTTGGCGTTCTCCCCGATGACGGTGTTTTCCGCAATGATGGCGTACTGCACCAGGGCGCCGGACTTCACCACCGAGCCGGGCATAATGATGGAATCCTTCACCACCGCGCCTTCCTCCACCGTCACCCCGGCAAAGAGCACCGAGAAGTCGATTTCACCGGCCACCCGGCAGCCCTCGGTGATGAGGGAGTTTTCCACATGGGCGGTTTCCGCCACAAAGTGGGGCGGCTGGCAGGGGTTGCGGGAGTAGATCTTCCAGGCCGGGTCGTAGAGGGCCAGGGGGTCACTGGGGGCCAGGAGATCCATGTTGGCCTCCCACAGGCTGTCGATGGTGCCCACGTCCTTCCAGTAGCCGTCGAAGGCATAGGCGTACATCTTCTCGTGGTTTGCCAGCATGGCGGGGATGATATTCTTGCCGAAGTCGTTGGAGGACTTCGGGTCCGCCTCGTCCTCGATAAGGTACTGGCGCAGCTTATCCCACCGGAAGATATAGACGCCCATGGAGGCCAGGTTGCTCTTGGGCTTTTTGGGCTTCTCCTCGAACTCGAAGATTTGGGTGTCTGGCTTGGTGTTCATGATGCCGAAGCGGGAGGCTTCCTCCATCGGCACTTCAATAACCGCAATGGTGCAGTCGGCCTCCATCTTCTCGTGGTGCTCCAGCATTTTGGTGTAATCCATCTTATAGATATGGTCACCGGAGAGGATGAGAACATGCTCCGGATTGTACCGCTCGATAAAATTGATATTCTGGTAGATGGCGTTGGCTGTGCCGGTGTACCAATCGGAGCCGGAGCTCTTCTGGTAGGGGGGCAGGGTGTAGAGGCCGCCGTCCAGGCGGTCCAGGTCCCAGGGACGGCCATTGCCCAGGTACTCGTTGAGGACCAGCGGCTGGTACTGGGTGAGCACCCCCACGGTGTCGATGCCGGAGTTGACGCAGTTGGAAAGGGGGAAATCAATAATCCGGTACTTACCGCCGAAAGGCACCGCCGGCTTTGCCAGCTTCTGGGTGAGGGTGTACAGTCTGCTCCCCTGCCCGCCGGCGAGGAGCATGGCCACCCATTTCTTTTTGCTTGCCATAATGTTCCCTCCTAAAAGTTTAGATAACTGTCATCCGCCTATGGCCTTTTGCCAGCGGTTATGATTCCTTCGCGGGGGCCTTCTTTTTGGCAGGGGCCTTTTTTGCAGCCGGCTTTTTTGCAGCTGTCTTCTTGGCCGGGGTCTTCTTTGCCGCGGGGGCTGCTTTTTCCTTTTCCGGGGCGGCTTTGGGCGCCCGCTTGGGCCGGGGCTTTCCCACCAGGTAAAGGGTGGACATGGGGGGCACAGTAAGGGTGATGGACTGGGGGAAGCCGTGGCAGGGGGTCTTTCGGTCCACCTTCATGGCCCCCAAATCGCTCCCCTTGCCGCCGAAGCGGGCCTCGTCGGAGGAGAGAACCGCCTTGTAGCTCACCGCGTCCGGCACTCCTATAACGCAGTCCTCCCAGGCCACCGGGGCAAAGTTCACAATAACCACAATCTCCTTGCCGTCCTCGTCCCGGCGGATATAGGAAATCATGTTCCGGTTGCCGTCGCTGGGGTCAATCCACTGGTAGCCGTCCCAGCTGTCTTCAATCTGCCAGAAGGGGGCGTTTTCTTTGTAGAAGCGGTTCAGCTCCCGGACATAGTCCTGCATCTGGCGGTGGGCGTCGTAATCCAGCAGGAGCCAGTCCAGCTGCTGCTTTTCGTTCCATTCAATGAACTGGGCAAACTCGCTTCCCATAAAGAGGAGCTTTTTCCCAGGGCAGCTCATCATATACCCCAAAAAGGCCCTGGCCCCGGCAAATTTCTGCTCGTATTCCCCCGGCATCCGGCCGATGAGGGAGCATTTTCCATGGACCACTTCGTCGTGGGAGATGGGCAGGATGTAGTTTTCCGAGAAGGCGTACATCATGCTGAAGGTGAGCTTATCGTGGTTGTAGCTGCGGAAGTATGGATCGGTGGAAAGATAGGAGAGGACGTCGTTCATCCACCCCATGTTCCACTTGAAGTTAAAGCCCAATCCTCCCACGTAATCCGGCTTGGTCACCATAGGCCAAGCGGTGGATTCCTCTGCAATCATCAGCACCTGGGGATGGACCGAAAGGATGGCGGAATTGAGCTTGCGAAGGAAACTCACCGCCTCCAGGTTCTCCCGCCCGCCGTAGACGTTGGGCGCCCACTGGCCATCCCGGCGGTCATAGTCCAGGTAGAGCATGGAGGCCACCGCATCCACCCGGATGCCGTCAATGTGGTACTGCTCCACCCAGAAGAGGGCGCTGGAGATAAGGAAGCTCTGCACCTCGCACCGGCCGTAGTCAAAGACCCTGGTGCCCCAGCCCCGGTGCTCCATCTTCCGGGAATCGGCGTACTCGTAGCAGTAGCCGCCGTCAAATTCGCACAGGCCGTTTTCATCCTTGGGGAAGTGGGCGGGGACCCAGTCCATAATGACCCCGATGCCCGCCTGGTGGAAGGTATCAACAAGGTACATAAAGTCCTTGGGGGTGCCATACCGGGAGGTCGGGGCAAAGTACCCCGTCACCTGGTAGCCCCAGGAGCCGTCGTAGGGGTATTCGGTCACCGGCATCAGCTCCACATGGGTGTAGCCCATCTCCGCCACATAGGGCACCAGCTCCTCCGCCAGCTTCCGGTAGTCGTAGGGGGTGCCGTCCGGGTAGGTGCGCCAGGAGCCCAGATGCACCTCGTAGATGTTCATGGGGGAAGAATTGGGGGCGGAGGCCGCCCGGCGCTGTAGCCACTTTTCATCCCCCCACTGGTAGCCCTCCAGCCGGTACAGCTTGGAGGCGGTGCCGGGGCGGGTCTCGGTATGGAAAGCGTAGGGGTCGGATTTAAAACGCTCCACCCCGTCCGGGCCGGTAATCAGATATTTATAAGTGTCATACTCCGAAAGACCGGCCACCCGGCCCTGCCAAAGCCCCTCTTCGGTGAGCTTTGTCATGGGGTACCGCTCCCCCTTGCCCCAGTCGTTGAAATCCCCAACGATACAAACGCTTTGCGCATGGGGAGCCCAGGTGACAAACTCGGTGGCATCCTCCGCCATATGGGCGCCCAGCAGCTCCTGCGCCTTGTAGTTGGTGCCCTGATGGAACAAGTAGGTGGGGAACTCTCTGTCGTTTTCTTTCCGAACCATATTGCACTTCCCTCCATAGAACCCAATTCTCCGCCCTTTTTGCCCTCTTTGGAGACAATTTTGGCAGGGCTACGGTTCCTTTTTTTATATTCTACCATTATATTCCGGCGTTTTCAAGCGTTTCTTGTGTAGTTTTTTCATAATGCTCCTAAATTTTTATTTTCAATTTGTCTAACATTTACAATTTTTTTGCTGGAAAATATACCCTCTAGCTAAATTCCTGTTTCGGCGCCTTTTCTGCGGCCAAAATTCTCCCCTTTTCCTTCTTTTTTCAGGGTCTTTTGGCTGGTTTCTTCTCTCCACTTCCCTCTGGAGTTTCCCGCAAAACTATGTTATACTGAAAGGCGCAAAATCCGAGATGGCATTTTTATTATTTCCTGCTGTCCTTAGGAGAAAACCTTTTCATTCGACCCATTTTTTGCACAAATGTGCAAAGGGAAGGGAGGAACGCTTCTTGCTGGTGGATCTTCATATTCACACCTGTTTTTCCGATGGCACCATGACGCCGGAGGAGGTGGCCGCCAAGGGGGCGAAGCTGGGTTTCGGCATTCTGGCCGCTGCCGACCACAACAGCTGGCAGAGCTGGGAGCGTTTTTCCGCCGCCTGCCGGAAGGCGGGGATTCATCCCATCCGGGGGATGGAGGTTGACTGCCTCTACAACGGCTGGGACATCCATCTGCTGGCCTATGGCTTTTCGCCGGTGCCATCCCTCTCCACCCTGGCGGAGGAAAGCCGCCGGCTTCTTCTGAAGATGAGCGACGACCTGGTTGAAAGGCTCATCCCCCTTTATCCGGAGCTGGGGCTTTCGGTGGCGGAGTGCCGGGCCTGGCCCTTCCGGCCCTCTGCCGGAGGCTGGCAGGGAATCCAGTATTTGCTTGCCAAGGGGGTCATCTCCTCCCTTTCGGAGGGGATACCCCTTTATGACCGGCACGGCTGCGGGTACGGCACCTACCCCTTCCCTCCCATTGGGGAGGTGATTGCCGCGGTCCACAGCGCCGGTGGCCGGGCGGTGCTGGCCCACCCCTGCAACTGGTTTAACGCAGAGGTGCCCCAGGAGCTTCTTGCCCACCTGGACGCCTTGCGGGAGATGGGCTTGGACGGCATTGAATGCCACTACCCCGCCAATTCCCTGGCGATGACCGCCCTCTGCCGCCGGTACTGCCAGGAGCACGGCCTTCTGATTACCGCCGGCAGCGATGACCACGGCGCCTTTGGCAAGGCGCACCACAGCATCCGCTATGAGATGGGAGCCATCCAGGTGGAGGAAAAGGAACTGCTCCTGGGGGAACTTTTGGGACATTAACAACCTGTGAAAGGACGGAAACTACTATGAAAGTCGGTATTATGTGCGCCACCCAGAAAGAGCTGGATCCGCTGCTGGCCCGGCTGGAAAACAAGCGGGAGGAGCAGCGGCTGCTGCGCTCCTTTGTCACTGGGGAGTACGCCGGTCTCACCGTTACCGCCGTTATTGGCGGGGTGGGCAAGGTAAACGGGGCCATCACCGCCCAAAGCCTTATCCAGAATTTCGGCGTGGAAAAAATCATCTTCACCGGCCTGGCCGGGGGACTGGATGAAACCATCCAGATTGGCGATGTGGTCATCGGGGCGGAGATACTCCACCACGACCTGGATATGAAAGTCATGGAAAACGACCAGTTCCCCGGAATGCCTACCGATTTCTTCCGGGGAGACCCGGAGCTGCTGGCGCTCTGCCAGGGCCTGGGGGATAACCTGCGCTTCGGGCGCATCGTCACCGGGGAAGCCTTCATTACCGCCAAGGAGCGGGACGGCATTATCCAGCGGTTCCACCCCCAGTGCGTGGATATGGAAAGCGCGGCTGTGGCCCAGGTCTGCTGGTTCTTCCAGGTCCCGCTGCTGGTGATTCGCGCCCTTTCGGACAACGCTGACGAGGAGGTGGAGGGCGTCTACAGCGAAAACAGCCAGTGGACCTCCGTTTCCGCCCTCCAGGTGGTGTTCCGCCTTCTGGAGGCTTTGGGCAAAGCGTAAAGGGACAAGACCATTTCCCATTTATATGCAGCAGTCCCAGGCAAGATTCCTTTCTCTTGCCTGGGACTGCTTTTTCCGGTTTTGTTGCAGCGCTTAAAGCGCCTTCAGCTCCTCCAGCAGGTGCTGGAGGGTGCTTTGGGGGATGCGCCCGCCGGCTTTTCTTATAGCCTGGTTCAGGGTCAGGCCCATAAACATCCCCGCCAAGGGGTGGTTTAGCATTCCGGGAAATTCCCGGTTCACCAGCGCCCTGGCCTGGGGGTTTTTGGCAATCTCCCCCAGGGAAATATTCCCGCCGCGCAGTTCCATACCGCAGATCACCTCCGGCATATCCTATGCGCAGGGGCGCAAAAAGGCCCCTCCCCAGCCTGCCAGCGGAAGAAGGGCCTATTCTTACTTTTTGATATACTGCCCGATGTCCTTGAGGAACTTCTGGGTGGTCTCCTCATCCATATCGTTGGTGTCCAGCACCACCGGGTCGGACGCGGAATAGAAGATAGCCAGCACGCCCAGCATGGATTTGGGGTCTACGCAGAACTGCCCGGAGCGCAGGTAGATTTGGAAGGGGTAGTCCTGGCAGATGGCGCTGAACTTCTCCGCGTTCTTCAGGCCCAGGGTGTTGATTTCGATATTCATTGGTGATTCCGCCTTTCTTTTCCTTTTATATTATCGTCTTGGCGGGAAGGCTCATCCTTCCCAGTGCTGCACATATTCGGCCAGGATGCTTACGGCGTTTTCAATCCCCACCCCCAGGCTATCCAGGGAGAGGGTGTAATTCCGGGCATCGCCATACTTGCGGCCGGTGTAGTAGTTGTAGTAGGTCTCCCGCCGCTTATCGGTCTTCAGGAGGGTGCTTTGGACGTCGTCAGGGGCCAGGCCGTAAAGCTGCACCGCCCGCTCCATCCGCTTTTTAAGGTCCGCATGGATGAAGATATTGATACAGGGGAGCTTGTCCTGGAGGACATAATCGGCGCACCGCCCCACAATGACACAGGGACCCTGCCGCGCCACCTGCTGAATTACCCCGGACTGGATGAGGTAGATTTTATCGTTCAGGGGCATATCGTAGGTGTTCACCATGGAGCCCGCCCGCATTAGGGAGAAGATCATACTGTTGCTGGCCTTCTGGTCAGCCTCCTCGAAGAGACTGCGCGCATAGCCGCTTTTTTCCGCTGCCAGGATAATCAGTTCCTTATCGTAGTAGGGGATGCCAAGGCGAGCCGCCAGCTTCTTGCCAATCTCCCGGCCGCCGCTGCCGTACTGCCTGCTGATGGTGACGATCCGATTTTCCTTCATGGTCCATTCCTCCCTTCCTGTTCCATTATACACGCTTTCTGTGAAAATTACAACACCCTGCTTTGGGCCGGAGGGAGGAACCGTGTTGTTTAGGGCAGCAATCTGCCCCCGCCCGCCGGCATCCACCGGGGACGGGGGCTTTTCTCTTAGAGTCTATACAGGATCTCCCGGTGCGCCGAATAGGCAGGGATTTTTGCGCCCTGCAAGGCAAAAAACCGCAGGAATACTTGATGTATTACAAGGGTTTTTAACGCCGCAGGGCACAAAAAGGCCTGTCAAGGCGGTGTGCAGGGAGATCTTGGATAGGCTCTTACAATACCTTTGCCAAAAAGTCCTTGAGCCGTTCGCTTTGGGGATTCTGGAAAAATTCCTCCGGGGGATTTTCTTCCACAATCTTGCCGGAATCCATAAAAATCACACGGGTGGCTACCTCCCTGGCAAAGCCCATCTCGTGGGTGACCACCACCATGGTCATCCCTTCCCGCGCCAGGGACTTCATCACCTCCAGCACCTCCCCTACCATTTCCGGGTCCAGGGCAGAGGTGGGCTCATCAAAGAGCATCACCTCCGGCTCCATACAGAGAGCGCGGACAATCGCCACCCGCTGCTTCTGCCCGCCGGAAAGCTGGATGGGGTAGGCCTCCGCCCGGTCCCGCAGCCCCACCCGGTCCAGGAGGGCAAGAGCCTTTTCCTCCGCCTCCTTCTGGGGGATTTTCTTCACCTTCATAGGGGCAAGGGTCATGTTTTGCAAAATCGTCAGGTGGGGGAAGAGGTTGAAGTGCTGGAAAACCATCCCCATCTTCTGCCGGTGGACATCGATATTCACCCGCTTTCCGGCGATGTTCACCCCCTCGAAGATCACTTCCCCGCTGGTGGGCTCCTCCAGGAGGTTGAGGGAGCGTAGGAAGGTGGATTTGCCGGAGCCGGAGGGCCCCACGATAACCACCACATCCCCCTGGTTGATGGCAAGGCTCACATGGTCCAGGGCGTGTATCCGGCTTTCAAAGGTTTTTACCAGGTCCTTTACCTGGATGAGATTACCGCTGGTCGCCACGGCGCATCCTCCTTTCAAAGTAAGCGATGATCTTGGAGGTGGGGACTGTCATGCAAAGGTAGAGGGCCGCCGCAATAAGGAGCGGCTCAGCGGGAAGGAAGCTGGCCCCCTGCACCTGCTGGGTGTTCTTCATCAGTTCCTGCACCCCAATCACCGAACAAACGGAGGATTCCTTGATGATGGTGACAAATTCGTTGGCGATGGCGGGGAGGATGTTCTTAATGGCCTGGGGCAGGACGATATACCGCATATTCTGGAGCTTGGTCATCCCCAGGCTGCGGCAGGCCTCGGTTTGGCCGTAATCCACACCCTGGATGCCCGCCCGGACAATCTCCGCCACATAGGCCCCGCTGTTGAGGGAGATCGCCACCAGGGCCGGAACAAACAGGTCCCCGGTGATAAAGCCGAAGAGGGTAAACTGGGGCTTCGGGAGCAGCTTTGGGTGGAACAGGACGTAGTAGACGATCATCACCTGCACCAGCATGGGGGTCCCACGAACCACCTCGATGTACAGCCCGGTGATAAAGTGCAGCGCCTTGTTGCACCCCCGGCTCAGAAGGGATTTTCCCGGCTTGGAAATACGGATGAGGGCCACCGCCAGCGCCAGCACAAAGCCGATGGCCACGGTGCAGGCGGAAAGAAGGATGGTGTAAAGCATGCCCCGCTGAAAATAGGGGGCGTATTGGAGCATCTTTTCAAAGTGCAAAACCATAGCTGTCCTCCTCAAACTACAGGGGAAGCTCCTCCCCCAGGGGATGGGAGAGGAGCGGGTATTCCCAAAGGCTTAGCCGCCAATCTGCTGGTCGGAGATGGCGTTGGCCTCCTCGATGAACTTCGCCATGTCGCCGTTCACAACCACCTTGGTGACCACAGCGTTTACAAAGTTCAGCAGGTCGGTGTTGCCCTTTTTCACCACAACGCCCTTGCCGTTGGCCTCATAGGGGACCTCGCAGAGGATAGCCAAATCCTCCTGGGCCTTGGCGTAGCCCTCGGCCACGGCGGTTTCCATCACAATGGCGTCGATGTTTTCGCCCTTCAGGTCAATAACCAGGGCAGGGATGGTCTGGAGGGAGGTGTGGGCGGCGTCGGGGGTCTTCTCCAGGGCGATTTCCTCCTGGATGGAGCTGGTCTGGGCACCCACCTTGGTACCGGCGCCAAAGTCCTCAATGGACTTATACTTCTCCAGGTCGGCCTTCCGCACCAGCAGGGACTGGCTCTGGAGCTCATAAAGGTGACTCATGTCAACGGCCTCCAGCCGGGCGGGGGTGGGGGTGAAGCCGGCGATGCCCACATCCACCGAATCGGCGCTGATGGCAAGCAGGATGGAATCGAAGGGGATGTCCTTAATCTCCAGCTCCACACCCAGCTCATCGGCAATGGCCTGGGCCAGGGCAATGTCAAAGCCTACAATCTTATCCACCCCGTTTTCCTGGATGTGGAACTCATAGGGGGCGTAGTCGGCGGAGGTGCCCAGCACCAGCTTCCCGTCGCTGATAGTCTTCACCTTGGCGGCCAGCTCCTTAATTTCAGCGTCCAGCTTCGCCAGGTCCACAGTGGAGGCGTCCGGGTAGGTGGGCATCACAATCTCTCCTGCCGGGGTACTGGCCTCCGGCTGGGAGGAGGAGGTCTCCGGCGCGGCGGGGGTAGAGGGTTCGGAGGGGGAGGCGGGGGTGGAGGGCGCCGGGGAGTTGGCGGGTGCGCCGCCGCAGGCGGCCAGGGAGGCAATCATCAGAACAGCCAGCAGGCTGGCAAACAGCTTCTTCATCATGGTACAGTCTCCTTCTTTCGCTTTTATCTGTAAATTGTTCTTCGGGTTTCTGTTCTTCGCTTTGGGCGCGCCGGCGGCTATCGTCGTCGCTGGAACAGGACCGAAGGGAAAGTCTTCTGCTTCACTGCGGTGTCCTCCTTTTTTGCGGGGGATGAATGTTTTTTCTTTTTCTGTGCATTATTATACATCCTCACTCCCCCTTTGTAAACCCTCTTTTTCCACTTTTCCAGCAAACTATTCCTTAACACCCTCCTCATTTTCTGTATATATTGCCAACTTTTCTAAAATCAACGGAATAATTATACATTCATTCATACATTTATACGCTCTACCGCCGGGCAGAAAAAACCGGCTCCCCCTAAACCGGAGGAACCGGAGCCTGCTTTTGTTTCTTATCCGTGCAGTCCGCCGGCCTGGCGGTCCATGTTTTCCACCACAATATCGTGGATGTCCCCCAGGGAGGCGCAATACTCCAAAACCTTCCAAGGGATGTTGGTGTGGAAATGGAGCTTTATCAGCTCCTCGTCCCCCACTACGATGAGACAGTCTCCAGGGATGTTCTCCACCAGATAATCGTGGATCGCATCCTCGTCCAGGTCGGTGCCCTCAATGAGCAGCTGGGTGTCAAAGCGGTATTCCAGCATGGTTAAAGTCCTCCTTCTATTTTATCTTGTTTGGGAAGTGCCCTTTTCCCGCAAATAGGTGGATTCCAGGTCGGCCAAATGGAGCTTTACCGCCAGGGGGTATTTTTCGTAAGCCTGGCTGATGGCATAACATCCGCCGCGGGCGGCGTCATCAAAGCCCCCCATATGCCACCGGATGGCGGTGGCTTCCGCCGGTTTCAGGCGGATGAACCGCTCAATAAGAAAGACGCTTTTTTCCCCGTGACCGTAGGGAAAGCTGTCCTCCACCGCGTAGTAGTTCGCCTTCTCCCACTGGCCGGTCTGCTCGTTTTTCACATTCCGGGTGGAAACCTTGTAGTACTGGGCCTTGCACAGGTCGTGGAGCAGGGCGCAGAGGGCGAAGCTCTCCCGGCTGTCCTCCCCCTCGGTAAAGTGCTTTTCCATCATCACCCCATAGACGCTGAGGCTGTGCATCACCAGCCCGGAGGGGCAGGCGCAGTGGTAGCGGGTGCTGGCCGGGGCGGTGAAGAAATCGGTGCCTTCCAGCCATTTCAGAAAGGATTCGCTCCCCTCCCGGCTCACCTCCCGCTGAAAAATTTCCAGAAATTCTGCTTTGTAGTCCATGTTGTCCTCCTATTTGCAGGTTGTCCTGTTTTTAGCGCGTCAGTGGAAAATCAGGGCCAGCAGGCCATAAATCACCGGCTGGTGAACCAGATAGATAAGCATGGTGTGGTTCCCGATCCGGGCCAAAAGGGGAAGATGGCTCCGGTAGCAGAATTCCGGCAGGCGGCCGGCCCGGACGTACCGCCCAAAGAAGCTCCCCGCCAGAAACAGAAACCCCCAGGGGATTAAGGGGTAATAATCGGCGGAGGCGATTCCCTGGCAGGCAAAGCCCAGGGGAAACAGCAGGGGCTTATTATAAAGAAACTCCGGTAGATAGACCGTCACCCCCAGCACGCGGATAAATCCGGAAAAGATGGGCCAGGTGAGGAAAAAAAGCAGAGTGCTTCCAAGAAGCCCCACCATGGTGGGCACCTTCTCCAGCAAAGGCCGGAGAAGGGCGTACAGCATCATCATCGACCCAAAGAAATGGAGTATTCCAAAAAGGATAAGCTGGGAGGGGATAAAGAGAGCGGTCACCACCGTCAGCAGCATCCCCAGGCCAAAGGCGCGCAGCCCCCGCCGCCAGTTACTGCGGGTGTAATGGCAGGAAATGCCGGAGACCACAATGAGGGCGCCGGCGCAGATATTTCGCACGCTGTTCATCCAGTCGGAGAACATCCAAGGGATGCCCACCGGGAACAGCACTGCCAAATCGTAGAGCAGGTGGTACAACACCACCCCTATAATCAGCACTCCCCGCAGCTCATCCATCAGGTGCACCCGCCGGGGCTTTGCAAGCTCCATAGCCTGTCCTCCTTGCTTTCCGGTTCTTTCTACTTAGGATACCACATTTTGGCGAGAAAAACCAGGGGCAGTCTTCCAAGGGAGTGGCCAAACACGCTTTTTATGCTAATCTGGGCTGCCGCCATCTCCGCCTTCTTTTTCTTCTTGCAAAAGAAGAAAAAGAAGCAAAAAGAAGAATGCCAAAAGGGGCCAATAACACAGCAAATTTAATAGAAAAATCTGAGTGGTTTGGACACTCCCTCTTCCAAAAGGCAGGGCCGCAAAATGCTTTCCCCAAGAACTGGCAGAAAAACAGCCAGGAACTTTGCATGGCAATCCCCCCGCCAAAGAAGTATAATAGAGTTATCGCAGTCCCCTTGTTTGGGGAAATCAAGGAAGGAGTGGTGGTTGAACGATGGAATTGGTATCCTTGCATACCCTGGCCCGTACCGAGGAGGGCCGTCCCCTGTGGCTTACATATAAGCTCCTGTGCCACCAGGGCAGGTACGGCATCCTTTGCTACCTGGAGGGGGTGGACCCTGTCCGCCATCCCCACAGCACCGCAGCGATAGAGGACCTTTGCTCCAGCCGCCGGGAGGCGGAACGGCTGCTGCGCCGGCTGGCCCAAAGGGCGGTGACGCCCCAGCACCTGCCGGACCTTATTTGGGAAATGTGAGCGCTGAAAAACAAAAAGCAAGGCCCACGCCTTCCGGGGAATCCACCGGGGAGCGCGGGCTTTACTTTGTGTAACAGGAAAGGTTAGTTTACATTGATTTGAATCTCGTCCCGGACGGTGCGGTATTTGGAGCTATAGGGCACAAAGACGAACTTAAACTTCCCGCTCTCCTCCACCTTCTTGTTGCTGGTCCACTTGGCCTCGCCGTACACCCGGCGGCCATCCTCGTTGTAGGCCTCGATGGCGTTGTTCAGCTTGTTCAGGTAGCTGGCAAGGCGCCTGGGGTTGTTGGTCTTGGTGACGTTGATCTCTCCTATCGTGAGATCCAAATCCTCGTAATCATCGTCATCGTCCACCACAATGCGGATGCTGCCGGTGACGGTGTCATAATCATCGTCCTCCGGGATAAAGCGGAACCGGAACCGGCCGCTGTCCCCCACCTTGAGGCTGCTGCGGTCCTCCCACTCCACCTCGCCGTAGAGCCGCCGGCCGCTGCGGTTGTAGGCGGTCACATTGCTGTCCAGGTCGTCCAGCAGCTCCCCCAGGGTGTCGTCGTAGTCGGCATAGATGGTATTGGTCTTCAGGGTGATGCCCGATACTGTCTTGCTGGAGCTGGTGCTGGAGTTGCCGTAGCGGTTCCCCCCCAGGTCCTCGCTGCTGCGGATGGTCGTCCCATCCACCACCGAACCCTCGTTGATATAGATGCGGGCGCTGGAATCCTCGAAGGAGATGTTGCTGGTCTGGGAACCCTTGGCGGTCACCAGGCTGGCGGCGGCTTCCACAATGCCGTTATCCACCCGGCCCCAAATGGAGACCTTTACCGGGGCCTTCACCTTCAGCTTGGTGACCCTGGCGGAAGGGCCGATGACCACCGGGCGGTCCAAAGATTCATCCAGCAGCAGGGTACCGATGGTCCCATAGAAGTTGATGATTTCCTGGCTCCCCAGGGCCACCCCCACATAATCCCCCTGGGCGTTGTTGAAGCAGACCATCAGGTCGCCCTCCCAGTCGGTGGTGGCGGTGACGTCGTTGTTGGCAACCTTAAAGCTGTTGGTGACCTTTCCGCCCTTCAGGACGGACATCACCCCTTGCCCCATGGAGATGCTGTAGGTGGAAACAGCGTCGGCCCAGGCGGTGGCGCTCCCCCCCAGCATCAGACCCGCGGCCAGAACCAGCCCCAGAAGCTTTCTTGCCCCCCGGCGGAATCGTTTCTCTTTCATAGCGGCTCACTCCTCTCATCTATAAAAACGAAGCAGACAGGCAAAATATTTCATTCTCTTCCATAAATTATAGCTCGAACCTCCGGCAAAATCAACCCTCTTCCTTCCCAAAGACCCAAAAACGGTTCAGGAGGAAGCTCACCACCATGGTGACGCCGGTGGCAACCACCTTGGCTGGCAGCTTGGGGAATCCCCCCCGTTCATAGACCAGGTAAAGGACGGTGGTGGAAAGGCCCAGCATGCAAAGATTCAGCACCAGGAATTTTATCAGGGTGGGGCTGAAAAAGCGCCCCCCCGCCCGGAAGGTCCAGCTGCGGTTAAGGATATAGCTGTTGAGGGTCCCGGCGCTGTACCCCAGCACCTGGGCCAGGTAGACGTTCACCTCCAAAAACTGCGCCAGAAGGGTGAAGACCGCCAAATCCACCAGGGTATTCCCCACCCCCACAATTGCAAACCGCGCCGCTTTCAGCAGCTCCTGCAGCTTTTTATCCACAGCATCCCTTCCCTTCGGGTGGATTTCTCCTCCAGTTTTGGCGGCAGCTTGTTCCTTTATGCTCCTATTGTACCACGCCCCGCCTCCACTGGCAATACATCCGTTCTTCCCAGATTTTGGAGGCGCCCCGCCCGCTCTTGTAAAAAACTCCAGGCTGCCGTATAATGGACTTATTGGGAAGGGAGGGAATGCTATGGACATTGCCAGCGAAAAGGCGGCCCTGCGCCAGGCGGTGGGCCGGCGGTCCGCGCTCCTGTCCCCAAACTACCACCAGCGGGCCTCGGCGGCCATCTGCAAACGGCTCCTGGCCCTGCCGGAGCTTTTGGCGGCCCCGGCGGTCTTTGGCTTCTTCCCCACCCCTGGGGAGCCGGATATCACCCCGGTGCTGGAGGCTCTGCTGGCCCAGGGGAGGACCCTGACCCTTCCCCGGTGCCTTTCCTCCGGCGTGATGGAGGCCCGGCAGGTGGAGCGATTGGCCGGGCTTTGCCCTGGGAAATACGGCATCCCGGAGCCTGGACCGGAGCATCCTCTCCTCCCCTGGGGGATGCTCTCCTTCGCCATCCTCCCCTGTGTCACCGCTGACCGCCAGGGGGGGCGGCTGGGACATGGCGGCGGCTATTACGACCGGTTCCTCGCCTGGGCCCCACCGGATTTAAACGCCGCGGTGGTCTGTTTTTCCGCCCTGCTGGCGGAGAAAGTTCCCATGGGGCCCCTGGATATCCCCATCCCCCTGACGATCACCGAGGAGGGGACCTGGCGGGAGGGGGCGCTGGTATGAGAGAGGATCAAATGACCCCGGAGGAACGGCGAATTCTCCAGCGGAGGAAGGCTCCCGCCATCCACCGGTGGGAACAGGAGCTGCGCGCCCAGCTGGACCTTGCTCCGGAGCGGTTTCGCCGGGTGCGGTGGGACCGGTGGCGGGGAATCTATCAGGCCATCTGCCAGCGGTTCGCCAACAGGACCCAAACCTGGAAAAACGGCCTGCACTGGGCCAACACCAACGGCTACAGCCCCTGGGCCATGGAGCGGCTGGCGGGGACCTGGCAGGCAGAGCCAGATTCCTGGTTCTCTGCTCTGCCGGAGCTGCTGCCGCAGGAAACCGGCATGGTCTACTTTCTGCTGGACCTGGGGGGAGACCCCTGTGGGGCGGATTCCTTCTGGCTTTTTGAAGGCTTTCTGTCCCAGCTGCTTCAGGTGCTGGCGCTGCTGAATCAAACCGCCTTTTTGGGCCTGGGCTGGCCGGATTACTATATCGTCTCCCAAAAGTACCGGTGGATTATCGGCTACAACCACCACGATGTGGTCTCCCTGGCGGGGGAGGGTTTTTCCGCCGGGGCGCTGGCGGAATTTCTTGGCCCCCCTGCATAAATTCCCCGCCTTCTGCCAAATACTAACGGTAAGAAGACAGAGCAGGAGGCTGAAAACACCATGAACATCACCGATATTCGCATCCGGAAAATCTACCACGACGCGCGGCTGAAGGCGCTGGTGTCGGTCACCATCGACGGGGACCTGGCGGTACACGACATCAAGGTCATCGAGGGCCCGGAGCGGCTCTTTGTGGCCATGCCCAGCCGGAAGGACGAAAACGGCACCTTCCGGGACATCGCCCACCCCATCACCTCCACCGCCCGCCAGGCGCTGGAGGGGGCAATCCTGGCCCAGTACGCCCAGTATATGGAGGGACTTGCCGCCCAGGCAGAGTCCATCCCCCCGCCGGGGGATGCGGATATGCCTCTACCATAAAACAAAACCGGGGCTGTATTCCCAATACAGTCCCGGCTTCTTTCTTTTTACGCAGTTTGGAGCGCCACCTTGCCCTCCTCCGTCAGCACCGCCATCATCAGGGCGGGGCTTTCGCCGGAGGCCAGCATCACGCAGATGGGGTCCTCGATGCGCTGGCGGATGAGCTTGCGGATATCCCTGGCCCCGCTCTTGTGGCCGAAGGCGTCCCCTGCAATCTGCTCCAGCACCTGGGGCTGGCAGTCGAAGCGGATGCCCTTTTCCAGCAGGGAGGGCTTCAGCTCGTCAATCATCAGGGCGGCGATGCCCTGGAAGTCCTCCTTGGTGAGGGGCCGGAAGATGATAACCTCATCCACACGGGCCAAAAACTCCGGCCGCAGGAAATCGGAAAGGGCTTTTTCCGCCTTGTCGCGGGCCATCTGCACCCCGGACTTGGTGAAGCCCAGGGAGCCCTCTTTCAGCTGGCTGCCGGCGTTGGAGGTCATAATGAGGATGGTATTTTCAAAGGAGACCACCCGGCCCTGGGCGTCGGTGATCTTCCCCTCGTCCAGGATTTGGAGGAGGATATTGAGAACATCGGGGTGGGCCTTTTCAATCTCGTCCAGCAGCACGATGGAGTAGGGGCGGCGGCGCACCTTTTCGGTGAGCTGGCCCGCCTCGTCGTACCCCACATACCCCGGCGGGGAACCGATGATGCGGCTGACGCTGTGCTTCTCCATATATTCGGACATATCCAGGCGGATAAGCGGCTCCACATTGTCGAAAAGCTCCTGGCTGAGGACCTTCACCAGCTCGGTCTTGCCCACGCCGGTGGGACCCACAAAGATGAAGGAGGCGGGACGCTTGCGGGGGCTGATGCGCACCCGGCTGCGGCGGACCGCGGCGGCCACCTGGTTGATGGCCTCCTGCTGGCCGATGATTTTCTTTTGGAGATTCTTTTCCAGGTCCGCTACCCGGCGCAGCTCGGTCTCCTGAATTTTGCTGGCAGGGATTCCGGTCCACAGCTCGATGACCTTCGCCAGATGCTCCTCCTCCACCGGCCGCTCCAGGGCGGCAGGGGCGATTTTGGAAATCTCCTCCTGGAGCTTGGCGGCCTGGGATTTCTTCTCCGCCAGGCGCTCATAGTCCACGGTGTCCGCCCGCGAGATATCTTCAATCTCGTTTTCCAGGGCTCCGTTTTCCGCCATCAGGCGATCGTACTCCGCCAGCTCCTGGTTTTCCAGGCTGGCGCAGGAGCAGGCCTCGTCCATCAGGTCGATGGCCTTATCCGGCAGGAACCGGTCGTTGATGTACCGCTCCGCCAGGGTGACGGTGCGCCGGACAATTTCATCGCTCATCTTCACCCGGTGGAAGGTCTCGTAATATTTGCGCACCCCCCGAAGGACCTCCACCGCCTCCTCGATGGTGGGCTCCCCCACCTTCACCGGCTGGAAGCGGCGCTCCAGGGCGGCGTCCTTTTCGATGTGCTTGCGGTATTCGGTAAAGGTGGTGGCGCCAATTAGCTGAATCTCCCCCCTGGAAAGGGCGGGCTTTAGGATGTTGGCGGCGTTCATGCTCCCCTCGCTGTCCCCCACCCCCACCAGGGTGTGGACCTCATCGATAAAGAGAATGACGTTGCCGTGCTTCTTCACATCCGCCAAAAGGCCCTTCACGCGGCTTTCAAACTGGCCCCGGAACTGGGTGCCCGCCACCAGGCCGGTGAGATCCAGCAGGTAGACCTCCTTGCGCTGGAGCTTGGCGGGAACCTTCCGGTCCGCAATCCGCTGGGCGATGCCCTCGGCGATGGCGGTTTTGCCCACGCCAGGCTCCCCGATGAGGCAGGGGTTATTTTTAGTGCGCCGGTTGAGGATTTGGACCACCCGGTAAATCTCCCGGTCCCGGCCCACAATGGCGTCCAGCTTCCCGTCCCTGGCCCGCTGGGTTAGGTTCTCGCAGAAGTTATCCAAAAACTTGTAGGCGGGCTTCTTCTCCGGGGTGGAGACGGGGCGCTCCGGGGGCTTTTCCCCCGCCGGACGGGGCGGGGTGATATCCCCCCCTGGGCCTGCCCCCGGATTCATAAAGTTCTGCATAAAGGGGATGGGCATGGAGCTCACCTGGCGGAACAGCTCCCCCTCATCGGTGTTCTCCAGCGTCTCGGTAAGCTGGTCGGTGAAGGCATCCAGCTCGTCGTCGGTAATCCCCATTTTGCTCATAATGTCATCCACCGGCTTAAGGCCAAGCTCCTTGGCGCACTTGGGACAAAGGCCCTCGTTAATGACCTTGCCATCCTCGATGCGGGTCATATAAATGACAGCCATCCGCTTATGGCAGCGGCTGCACATCATGTTTTCCAAATTCATTTTCTCATCACTCCTTAGCTGAAGGGGTGTTTCCTTCCCAAAACACATTTTCGACCGAATACGGTGTAAACTAAATTATAATACCCGCCTGTGAACAGGCTATGAATGCCCTGTAACTGAAAATTTACGGCAGAAGCTCCCGCAGGCTTAAAAAGCGGCGGATCAGGATGGTATCCTGGAGGATGCCGCTGTTGAGCCACTCCCAGCGGTTCCCCCCAAGGCCCGCCAGCAGCAGGAGGCCCGCCGAAATAACATACCCCAGCAGCAGGGCGTACACCGCCCCGCAAAGGAGGCCCGCCATGCGGTTGAGCCCGCCTACCAAGGGGATGCGGTTCACCCCCTGGCCCATGCGGACCACCACCCGCACCACAATGCCCGCCAGGAAGAGGACCAGGAAAAAGACGGCGGTCTGCAATACGGTGAGCACCATGGGCCGCACCGCCACCTGGGCGATGGCGCTGGCGGGATCGCTCCCCTTTTCACCGATGAGGGAAAAGATTTCCTGCCCCATCTGGCCGGCGTCGCTGGAGGAATAGAAATCCAGCCCCTGCTCCGCCAAAAAGCCGGAGATGGCCTGAATGGCGGCGCTCCCCGCCTGGTCCAGCCCCGCCAGCGCCTCCAGCAGGGGGCTGCCCTGGGCCAGAAGGGTGCCGGAGACATAGTTTTCCACCTTCTCTTCCAGAAAACCGGCGTAGATGCGCTCCGCTGCCGGCCGGCTGAGGAAGGAGGCCAGCAGGAACCCCGCCGCCGTCCCCACCAGGCGGACAAAGGAGGCCACAAAGCCCCGCCGCCAGGAGGTGTACAGGATGGAGAGAAGGATGAGGCCCAGAACCACATCCAGAATCATATTCATTGGTAAATCCATCTTTTTTCCTTTGCTCCTTTCCCGGACGGAGGGCGCCCGGTCCCATTTTCACGCAGTTTAAAGAAAGCCCCTTTGCCGGTTTTGCGCTTATGCTTTCAGGCGCCGCCCTCCCTTGGCAGGCTTTCTGCTTCTACCAAAAGGCGGGCACAACGGCCTGACGCTGCTTACAACAAGGTGTGGATGAGCCCGTCGGGGGAAACGCCGTAGATGGAGCTGCCCACCGGGCAGACCATATAAAGGTCGCTGTGGCTGCGCAGCTTCAGCTCCCGCAGGGCGGGATCCCCCAGATAGAGCTGCCCCTCTGTCAAAATCAGAACATGGTTTCCATCCGAGGTGATGGAGATGAGCCTCCGGTCCAAGCTGGCAGAGCCTGCCTGCTCCAAATCATCGGTGTAGCTGAGAACCGTCACCCCCGCCGGGTCCCGGTAATCCCCATAGGCCACATATATCCCGCCGGAGACGTTTTCGTAGGTGAGGAGCTCCCCAGGGAGGGGGCTCATGGCAAGCTGCTCCCCTTCGCTGCTGAAGAGATAGAGATTCCGGTTGGTGACCACCTGAATCTCATCTACATCGTTCCAGACCATGGAGACGATAAGCTGGTCCGAGAGGGAGACGCGGGCCACCTCTTCGTCCTGGTCGAAGTGGTGAATACGCAGAAGGGAAACCAGGTGCTGCCCTTCCATGGTGAGACCGGCGCAGGCCATCATGCCCCCCCGGTTGGAAAGGGACACCCCTGTTATGTAGCTATCCTGCACCATCCAGGTGTACATCAGCTCGAACCTTGGGTTATAGGCGGAAACCTGGGCGTAGACGCCGGGGGCGGACTGCACCGTCGCAATGGCCCCGGTGGGGGCGATATCCGCCGCCAGAAGGGTCCCGGTGGCGGTGGTGGTGTAAAGGTTTTTGGCTTTGTTATCCACCCGCAGGCCGTTGCCCCCCAGGTCGTAGGTGAGGAGCTTGCCTCCGGCTGTTTTGGTTTGGGGGGTGCGGTAGCTGCTCAGGCAGCTGTTCAGCAGGGCGCCGTTTCCGTTGTAGATGTAGGTCCCGGCGCCGGTGACCACCGCCACATCTCCCCCCATGGGGAGCAGGGCCTGGACGCTTACCTCGGTGAGGGAGACCGGAAATCCCCCCCCGCCCTTGAGGGAGGCCAGGGAATTTTCCAGGGCGCTGCGCAGGTCCAGCTGGTACACCACCGCGAAGGTCATAAAGCAGGCGAGCATCAGTGCCGCCCCGGCGATGGCCGCCGCGGTCCGCCGGAAAAACCGCTTGCGCTTGCGGCTTCTGCGCAGCTTATCAAATTGGCTGGTTCTTCCCACTCCGCCCGCCCCCCTTTCCTCGCTTCTTCAGTCTAGATATACAATAAGGATAATGGATGTCGAATTTTACAGAATTTCGTCTCCCGGATAAAAAACCTTGTCCAGGTAAAGGCCCTGGGGGGGCAGCGTAGGACCTGCCCTGTGCCGGTCCCGCGCCTTCAGAATACCGGGGATATCCTGGGGATGGAGCTTTCCGGCGCAGGCCTCCAGCACCGTCCCCGCCAGGATGCGCACCATGTTGTAGAGAAAGCCGTCCCCCGTCACCGAAAGGGTCACCAGCTCCCCTTCCCGCCGGACGCCGCACCGGAAGATGGTGCGGACCTTGTCCTCCACCTTCCCCCCGGCGGCACAGAGGGAGGTGAAGTCGCGCCGCCCCACAAACTGCCGGGCCACCTCATTTGCCAGCTCCCCGTCAATAGGGTAACGATATTGGTAGGCCAAGTCCTCCAAAAAAGGATTTTTCACCGGGCTGTTCCAGATTTTATAGAGATACCGCTTCCCCGAACAGTCGTACCGGGGGTGAAACCCTTCCGGGGCGTCGGCGCAGTCCAGCACGGCGATGTCCCTGGGCAGGAGGTTGTTCAGCGCCTTCTGGAGGGCCTCACAGGGGATGGCGGGGGGCGAATCCTCCGGGCAGCGGACCGACAGAACAAACCGGTTGGCGTGAACCCCCGCGTCGGTGCGGGAGCAGCCTTTTACATCGTACCGCCGCCCCAAAACCCCCTCCAGGGCATCCTGGAAGACGGTGCAGACGCTGCGGGCGTTCTGCTGCACCTGCCAGCCGTGGTAGGCGGTGCCCCGGTAAGCCAACGTCATGCGGATATTCCTCATGGCAGCAGCAGGTTTAGGGCGATGACCCCGGCGATGCAGGCCAGAATGATGCCGCAGGCCACAAAGTCCCCCGGCCCCATGTGCAGCTGTTTCATCCGGGTGCGCCCCTCCCCGCCCCGGTAGCAGCGGCACTCCATGGCCAGAGCCAGCTCGTCCGCCCGGCGGAAGGAGGAGACAAAGAGGGGGATGAGGATGGGGATGAGGGCCCTGGCCCGCTGCATCAGGCCGCCGGTTTCCAGGTCGGCCCCCCGCGCCTTCTGGGCGGACATAATTTTATCCGTCTCCTCGATGAGGGTGGGGATAAAGCGCAGGGCGATGGTCATCATCATGGCAAGCTCGTGGACCGGGAAGTGAAAGCGCTTGAGGGGATTCATCAGCCGCTCGATACCGTCGGTGAGGGCGATGGGGGAGGTGGTGTAGGTGAGGAGGGAGGTTCCGGCGATGAGGCAGACGATGCGCACCGCCATAAAGACAGCGGTGTGGACTCCCTCCCTGGTGATTTTGATAATCCACCACTGCCACAGGACCTCTCCATCCACAAAGAGCATATTCAGCACCGCGGTGAAGATGATGATGGGAACCACCGGCTTCAGGCTTTTGAGAATCATCACCAGGGGAATCTGGCTGATGAGATAGGCCCCAAAGCCCAGCACCACCCCCAGCCCTAAGCCCCAGGCGTTCTGGGCGATAAACAGCAGGACAATGTACCCCAGGGCCAGAAGAATCTTCACCCTGGGGTCCAGGCGGTGGACCGGGGAGCGACCGGGAAAATACTGTCCAATGGTGATGTCCTTAATCATCTTCCCTGCCCCCTTTCCTTTACGCAGCGCAGTATCTCCTCTTTGGCGGCCTCCACCGTATAGACCCTTGGGCTGATGGGAATGCCCCCCTTTGCCAGGGAAAGGAAAACCCGCGAGACCTGGGGGACGGCAAGGCCCATCTGGGCCAGCTCCTCCCCCCGGCCAAAGACCTCCTCCACCCGGTCGTAGCAGAAGAGCTTTGCATGGTTCATCACCAGGGCCATGGTGGCGTTTTTGGCGATGTCCTCCATGCTGTGGCTCACCAGCAGGATGGTGTTCTTTTTCTCCTCGTGGTACTCCCGAATCTCCCCCAGTATCTTATCCCGGCCCTTGGGGTCCAGCCCCGCTGTAGGTTCGTCCAGGATGAGGACCTTGGGGTCCATGGCCAGCACCCCGGCGATAGCTACCCGGCGCTTCTGTCCGCCGGAAAGCTCAAAGGGGCTTTTTTGCAGCTTCTCCTCCTTTAGGCCCACAAACCGGGCCGCCTGGCGCACCCGGCTGTCCACCTCCTCCGGGGAAAGGCCCATGTTGGTGGGACCAAAGGCGATATCGCTGTACACCGTCTCCCCAAAAAGCTGGTACTCCGGGTATTGGAATACCAGCCCTACCGCAAAGCGGAAGGAGCGGAGCTTCGCCTTATCCGCCCACAGGTCCTCCTCCCCAATGTATATCTTGCCAGAGGTGGGGGCCAAAAGGCCGTTAAAGTGCTGGATGAGGGTGGACTTGCCGCTGCCGGTGTGGCCGATGACCCCCACATAGGCCCCCTCCTCGATGGCGATGGAAACGTCCTCCACCGCCACCTTCCGGAAGGGGGTATTGGGGGAATAGGTGTGGGTGAGGTGCTCGGTTCTGATTGCTGTCATAGGCTATTTGTCCTCCTGATGGGCCTGGGTCGGCCGCCTTGTAGGCTGGCCGCCAAAACAGTACATTTTGTATATTAGATTTATTTCATAACTCCGGGTTATTCCCCTGGCGGTATTCCTCCCAGGCCTTCCGGGCCCTGCCGGTGAAGCTGAGGAGCAGCACCGCCCCATAGAGCAGCAGGCAAAGGGGATAGATAAGCAGGGCGCTGCCGGTAACTGCCACCGCCATCAGCCCCAGCACTGTCCCGGTGCCGCCGGTGGCAAGGCCCAAGGGACCGCCCCACCGCAGTCCCACCAGCGCCCCCAGGCAGATGGAGATGGCGATAAGCTGCTGAACCGGCATAAGGACCTCCCAAAAGGTGAGCCACCGCTCGTCCGTCGGGACAGGCAGCCCCCCCAGGTAGACGGTCATCATCACCGTGCCCAGCAGGGTGGCGATGATGGGAGCGGCCCAAAGCCAGATGCGGGCGAACTTATAGAGGGCGAAGGTGCAAAGGGCGGGAATCCCCGCAAAATAGACCGCCAGGAACACCTGCTGCATCAGCGCTCCCCTCCCTCTCCCAAAAGGCGGCAAAGCTCTTCGGAGCACTCCTCCTCGGTGATGATGTCCTCCCGGACCGGGAGCCCCGCCTGGCGCAGGCTGTGCATCAGCTCGGTGACCTGGGGCACGTCCAGCCCCACCGCCTTCAGCTCCTCCACGCGGGAGAAGACCTCCCGCGGAAGGCCGTCCATCAGCAGCTTTCCCCGGTCCACCACCACCACCCGGTCGCACTGGGCGGCCTCGTCCATATAGTGGGTGATGAGGGCGATGGTGATGCCGTGCTCCCGGTTCAGATCCCGGAGGGTTTTCATCACCTCCGCCCGGCCGCGGGGATCCAGCATGGCGGTGGGCTCGTCCAGGACGATACACCGGGGACGCATGGCGATAACGCCGGCAATGGCGATGCGCTGCTTCTGCCCACCGGAAAGCTGGTGGGGGGCGTGCTCCCGGTACTCGTACATCCCCACCGAGCGCAGGGCATCGTCCACCCGCTGGCGGATTTCCGCTGGGGGAACCCCCATGTTTTCCAGGGCGAAGGCCACATCCTCCTCCACAATGGTGGCGACAATCTGGTTATCGGGGTTCTGGAAGACCATCCCCACCGTCTGGCGGATGTCGTAGAGCTTTTCCTCCTCGGCGGTGTCCATCCCCTCCACCACCACCCGCCCCTGCTGGGGCAGCAGAATGGCGTTAAAGTGCTTTGCCAGGGTGGACTTGCCGCTGCCGTTGTGTCCCAGCACAGCCAGAAACTCCCCCCGGCGCACCGTCAGGCTGATACCGTCCAGCACCAGGGGGCTTTCCGCCTCCTCCTCGTAGGAGAAGGAGACCCTGGTGGCTTCCATGATTGGTTCCATTTTAATCCTCCTGTCAACCCACAATCCAGCAGCCATCGCCGTCCCGGATCGTGATCGTCGCTTCAATGTTCTTGCCCTTGTCCCCAATAAGCCGCAGGCGGGTCATTCCCCCGGCGGCAGGGGAAAAGGTGTAGGGCTGCTCCTGTTCCCACAGCCGGATCACGGTCCCATCCGGGGAAACCAGCACCAGACCGGCCCTCCCCTGCCCCACGGTCATGGCGTGATCAATCGTCACCTTGTCCGTCGTCTCCGGGACGTTCCACAGGTCCTCCGCCCCGGTAAAACCGCCGCAGGTAAGGACAGCTGTCCCGTCGGACAGCGTGCGGGAGCGGTTCTCGGCGGTGTAGGCGGTGCACTTTGCCGCCCAGGCATCGCTGTCAAATTTCACCGGAGCCATCGCCGCCCCCGTTCCCAAGGCCATTATTCCGATTCCTGCCGCCAGCAGGGTCAGGATCAGCGCCCCCAAAAGCAGCCGCTTTTTTCCTTTTCGCCTCACTGCTATCGTTTCCTCCCGTCATTCCATCCACTGGCCGCTCATCCTTGGGACGGTCAGTTCCACCGCCAGCTTCCCCTTGTCCCCAATGAGCCGCAGGCGGGTTTCCCCCTCCCCGGCGGTGAAGGTATAGGGGGAGCTTTGCTCCGAAAGGCGGGTAACGGTTTTGTCCGGGTGGACCAAAACCAGGTCCGCCTGGCCTTCCTCCACCTCCACCTGGTACTGAAGGGTAATCTCCTGGCTCCTCCCCTCCCCGTTGTAAAGGCGCCAGAGGGTTTTGGCCCCGGTAAAGCTGCCATAGTGCAGCTTCAGGGTGGAGCGGGAGCGAAAGCGGCGGCTGTATACAGCGCGGCTGCCACTGCACTCCGCCGCCCACTGGTCGCTGCCAAAGTCCACTTCACCGGCTCCATAGGCCGGTGGAGGCGCGCCTTTCTGGATAGCGTCTGCCATCACTCCCGCAAAAATCCAGACCGCCCCGGTGAAAAGCACCGGCAGGGCCACCAAGAGCCGCACCTTGGTCCGCCGGGACAGCCTCGGCTTACGGATCTCCGGGCCCTCTGGGGCATATTGCCATTCTTCATCGGGGAGCCTGCGGGTAAAAAACCACACCGGCAGCATCACAAGGCAGCCCAAGGCCAGGGCAGCGGCACCGCCTATCAGGGTCCAGGACAGATTCACAAGGCCATCTCCTTTCCCGTCTTTAGCTCCGGCTCCACAGCGCCGTGGCCCCGCAGGGCAGCACCATCCCGGTTTCCTCCACCGGCAGGCCTATCTCGCTGGAAGAAAGCCGCCCGCCGGGGTATCTTTCTCCCACCGTCACCCCCAAGATGTACTCCATCACCGAGGGGGAAAGGCCGGTGGTGTAGGAATTGACGGCGAAGAAGAGGGGCTGTTCCGTCAGCACCCCGGCGCAGAGGTGGATAAGGTCATAGACGCTGTCCTCCAGTTTCCATATTTCGCCCCCTGGTCCCCGGCCGTAGGAGGGGGGATCCATAATAACGGCGTCGTACCGGCTGCCCCGGCGAAGCTCCCGCTCCACAAACTTGCGGCAGTCGTCCACAATCCACCGGATGGGCTTGTCCCCAAGGCCGGAGAGGGCCTGGTTCTCCCTGGCCCAGGCCACCATCCCCTTGCTGGCATCCACATGGCAGACGCTGGCCCCGGCGGCGGCGCAGGCCAGGGTGGCCCCGCCGGTGTAGGCGAAGAGGTTCAGCACCCGGATGGGTCTTCCCGCTTTTTGAATCAGCTCCCCAAAAAGCTCCCAGTTTACCGCCTGTTCCGGAAAAAGCCCGGTGTGCTTAAACCCGGTGGGGCTAATCTTAAAGCGCAGGCAGTCCCCATAGCCGATGGTCCAAAACTCCTGGATAGGCCGCCGGACCTCCCAGCTGCCGCCCCCCTTTTCGGAGCGGTGGTAGTGGGCATCCGCCTCCCCCCACCGCTGGGAGCGGGGGGTGTTCCAAATCACCTGGGGGTCGGGGCGGATGAGGATCACCTTCCCCCACCGCTCCAGCTTCTCCCCGTCGCTGGCATCCAGCACCCCAAAGTCCCGCCAGCCCGTTGCTGCCCGCATCAGCTGAGGGTCTCCTGTATGGCCTTAACAATCCGGTGGGCAATGTCCGTTATCTGCTCCTGGCTGGGGCCCTCCACCATCACACGGATGAGGGGTTCGGTGCCGGAAGGGCGGATGAGCACCCGGCCCTCCCCCGCCAACTCCTCCTCGCAGGCCCGGACAGCGGCGGAAATTTCCAGGCTTTCCGCCAAACCGGCCTTCATATCCACGGTGGCCTCCATATTCACCAGCACCTGGGGCAGGATGGTGATGACCTTGGTCAGCTGGCTAAGGGTCTTGCCGGTCTCCTTCATGGCCGCCATCAGCTGGATGGCGGAAAGCTGGCCGTCCCCGGTGGTCATATAGTCGGTGAAGATGATGTGCCCCGACTGCTCCCCGCCGATGTTATACCCCTCTGCCAGCATCGTTTCCAGCACGTACCGGTCCCCCACCTTGGTGGTCTTTACGGTGATGCCGCTCTCCCTGGCGAAGTTCATAAAGCCGTAGTTGCTCATAACGGTGACCACGGCGGTATTTTGCCGGAGGCTCCCTTTGCGCTTCATCTCGGTGGCAAAAATGGCGATCATCTGGTCGCCATCCACCAGGACCCCTGTTTCGTCCACCGCCAGGCACCGGTCGGCGTCCCCGTCGAAGGCCACCCCCAAGGCGTAGCCCCCCGCCTTTACCATCTCCCGCAGGCGGTGGATGTGGGTGGAGCCGCAGTCCTGGTTGACATTTACCCCATCCGGCTCCCGGCAGATAATATCAGCATTGGCCCCCAGCTGCTCAAAAAGCTCCCCGGCGGTGCGGCTGGCGCTGCCGTTGGCGCAGTCCACCAGCACCCGCATCCCGGCAAAGGGCTTTTCCCCTGGGACGGTGGCGGCAATATGCCGGACATACTCCTTTGCCAGCTCCTCCCGGCGGCTGTACCGGCCAATCTCCCCGGCCTCCGCCTTGTGCATGGGGATGGCGTCGTCCAGAATCATGTCCTCGATCTCCGCCTCTTCCCGGTCGGTGAGCTTATACCCCTTGGGGCCAAAGATTTTGATGCCGTTAAAGTGGAAGGGGTTATGGCTGGCGGAGATCATCACCCCGGCGTCCATCTGATGGGCCACCGTGAGGCAGGCCACCGCCGGGGTGGGCACCACCCCCAGGGAGACACAGTCCGCCCCGCCGGCACAAAGCCCCGCCGTCAGGGCGGCTTCTATCATATCCGAGGAAAGGCGGGTATCCTTGCCGATGAACACCTTGGGCTTCTTCCCCTCCCCCAGGCGCTCCCGCAGGACGGTAGCCAGGGCCTGCCCCACCTGGGCACTGCGCTGGATGGAGAGATCCCGGTTGGCGATGCCCCGGATGCCGTCGGTACCAAATAGTCTTCCCATAGTAAACTACCTCCGTATTAAGATTGATATGTTATCTTATGGCAAAGCCGGTTTTTTGTGAAAAACCGGGCTATCAATGCGCTAAAAACAGGATTTCGCCGCTGGAGAGCATGGAAAGGATGTGGGGAGGCCCCTGGAAAGAATCCTCCTCCTGCATCTTTTCCGGCAGTATCCTGATAAGGATCTCGTCCTCCGAAAGCCGTCCCGGGATATTGAGTCCTTTTTCCCTGCCGGTTTCCGACTTTACCACCGTTCGGGTTATGACCTTTTTTTCAAACTGGATATCCCCACCTACGGCAGGATCCCAGACCGCCTGGTAGTAACGTATCTCCTTGTCCGAGTCGTATTTTCTTTCGCAAGAAAAAAGGAAGCGGGGGTGCAGGGGGCGGAGCCCCTGCTCTCTTACAGGCTCATCTGCAAGGAATTCCCGCCGCCGGGCACCGGCAGGCCCAAATGCTGGTAGGCCTTCTGGGTGACACAGCGGCCGCGGGCGGTGCGGGAAAGAAATCCCTCCTGCATTAGATAAGGCTCATAAACGTCCTCGATGGTCACCGATTCCTCCCCCACGGCGGCGGCCAGGGTGTCCAGGCCCACCGGTCCCCCGGCATAGGACTGGATGATGGTGGACAAAATCCGCCGGTCAATGGCGTCCAACCCCAGGTAATCCACCTCCAGGCGGTCCAGGGCTGCGGCGGCCAGCTCCGCTGTTATATCCCCGTTTCCCATCACCTGGGCAAAGTCCCGCACCCGCTTTAAAAAGCGGTTGGCGATGCGGGGGGTGCCCCGGCTACGGCGGGCCAGCTCGCCCGCGCCGGTAGGGTCGCAGGCGATGCCCAGAATGCCGGCGCTGCGGGTGATAATGCGGGTCAGTTCCTCCGGCGTGTAAAGCTCCAGGCGGAAAATCACCCCAAAGCGGTCCCGCAAGGGACCGGTGAGCTGTCCCGCCCTGGTGGTGGCTCCTACCAGAGTGAACCGGGGCAGGTCGATGCGAATAGAGCGGGCGGAAGGGCCTTTCCCCAGGATGATATCCAGGGCGTAATCCTCCATAGCGGGATAGAGAACCTCCTCCACGCTGCGGTTGAGGCGGTGAATCTCGTCAATAAAGAGGATATCCCCCTCCTCCAGATTGGTGAGGAGGGCAGCCAGGTCCCCCGGCTTTTCGATGGCGGGGCCAGAGGTGGTGCGCAGGTTCACCCCCATTTCGGCGGCGATGATGCCGGAGAGGGTGGTCTTTCCCAGCCCCGGCGGCCCATAGAGGAGGACATGGTCCAGGGGCTCTCCCCGGAGCTTGGCCGCCTCGATGAAGACCCGCAGGTTCTCCTTGGCCTTTTCCTGGCCCACATATTCTTCCAGGCTTTTGGGGCGGAGGGAATTTTCCGCCTCGCTGTCGTCCCTGGTGTATTCGGCAGTGACAATGCGGTTTTCAAAGTCGCTGTCCTTATCAAACATCCCCACCGGTTACACCCCCCTGGAAAGGCGCTTGAGCGCCCCTTTAATGAGTTCATCCACCGGCAGAGCCGGGTCCAGCTTGGCGATAGCGGCGGCGGCCTCGGTTTGGCTGTACCCCAGGGAGACCAGGGCGGCCACCGCCTCCCCCTGGGCGGAGGGAGCCTCGCTGCCAGCCAGGAAGGAGAAATCGCTTCCGCTCCCGGCGGAAATTCCCCCGGCCAGATCCTCGGTGGTAAACTTGTCCCGCAGCTCCAGGATGATGCGCTGGCTGATTTTGGGACCCACGCCGGGGACCTTCACCGCCTTGGCGTCCCCGGCAGCGATGGCCAGCATCAGCTTTTGCGGGGTCAGGACGGAAAGGATGGCCAGCGCCACCTTGGGGCCCACTCCGCTCACCCCAATGAGCAGGCGGAAGCACCGCAGCTCCTCCTCGGTGTAAAAGCCAAAAAGCTCCAGCACATCCTCCCGCAGATAGAGATGGGTAAGAAGGGTGACCTCCTTCCCCCGGTTGGGGAGCTTCGCCAGGGTACTGGTGGTGGTGGAGCAGCGGTAGCCTATCCCGCTGGCTTCCACCACCGCAAAGCCCGGTTCCATGGCAATCAGTTTTCCGGTGACGCTGTAGATCATAATGGTATTACCTCAGCTTCAAATTTTTTTGGAAGAGGAGCGAGCCTCCCACATTGCCGTGACAGATAGCAATTGCCAGGGCATCGGCGGCGTCGTCCGGCTTTGGAATTTCCTGAAGATTCAGGAGATTTTTGGTCATCTCCATCACCTGTTTTTTCTCCGCCACCCCGTAACCCACCACCGCCATCTTCACCTGCATGGGGGTATATTCGTAAACCGGCAGCTGGTGCTGCTGGCAGCAGAGGAGGATAACCCCTCTGGCCTGGGCCACCCCCATCACGGTGGTTTGATTGTGGGTGGCAAAGAGCTGCTCGATAGCCACAGCCTCCGGGCGGTACTTTTCCAAAGCGATGGTAAGCTGGTCATAGATGGTCAAGAGGCGCTGGCCCATCTCCATCCCCGCCGGGGTAGTGATGGCCCCATAATCCACCATCCGGTATTTCCCCCGTTGGCAGTCCACCACGCCGCAGCCTACGATGGCATATCCAGGGTCGATACCGAACACCCGCATAGTACGCCCCCCCTTCCTGTCCCCCCATCATTTAGGAGAAAACCATAAACTATTATAGTATAGCATAAAACGGCCCTAGCCTCCAGGCGCCTACTGGGATTTCCGGAAGATGTAAGGCCGAAGGCCGTGTAGGGCGAGACCACGAGGGCACCCCGCTATTATAGCATAAAACGGGTCAAAACTCCAGGCATTCACTAGGATTCCCGGAAAAGGTGAGGCCGAAGGCAGGGTCGGGCCTGACCGCGGCAGCATGCCGCTATTATAATATCGGGTCTTTGTCAGTATTTTACAAGGATTATTTCTACTATTTATGAAAAGTCCACAGAAGAGAGGGAAAATAAAAAATGGGGCTTGATTTTTTATTTTGGGTCGTGTATAATATAAAAGCTGTCAGCGAAGACAGATAGGACGGGCGGTTAGCTCAGCTGGAAGAGCACCTGCTTGACGTGCAGGGGGTCAGGGGTTCAAGTCCCTTACCGCCCACCACGGCGTAGCCGCCGAGGCACGCCCTACCTGGCCCCCTCGAAAGAGGGGGCCTTACCTTTGTACAGAATCCTAGCAACTGCCTGGA
>OFHO01000197.1_pt1 | contig 60511 bp, 56 predicted proteins | sample 1521531 | NCBI WGS metagenome assembly OFHO01 (sample SAMEA3504124, study PRJEB24116) | mouse gut metagenome | biome: mouse gut; feature: mouse-associated habitat; material: faeces | place: Denmark | collected 2011
ACTATATAGGAATAAAAGTGTAAAGTGGACAAATTTCACCAAAACTAGAATTTTCTGAATTGCAATCTTCCATGCCCCATATTACAATGATTCTATAAGACAGGGCGATAACAAGGAGGATGTTATGTTTTTAACAGACAGAAAATTAGAAAGACGTATCAATGAGCTAGAGCAATACCGTTACCGTGATATCATTCCATTCAACCACTTTTTGGCGGCTGAAGAAGAACAGGGTGTAGTCAATCCTAAGCTGCCCAAGTTCCCACAGGAAGGAATCCCAATAGAGAAAGAAGCCGGACTTCGTCCGATAGGGGATACAATAAACACCGGCGATACATGGAAAGGACGCGACCGTTTCGTATGGCTGCATAAGGATATCCCGATTCCTGCCCAATGGAAAGGAAAAAAAGTAGTCGGCATCTTCGACTTCGGCAACACAGGCGGGGGAAATAATTCCGGATTTGAGTCTATGGCATATGTAAACGGAACCATGTATCAGGGCGTAGACGTTAACCACAAGGAACTCTTCTTCGACGAAGCCCTCTGCGGAACCACCGTAGACCTCACCTTCCGCCTGTGGTCAGGGTTAGAAGGCGGCGGCGTCCCGAAAGAGCAGGAACACCGGATTGCCCGCGCCGACCTTGCATGGCTGGACGAGAAAGCAGACGACCTTTATTACATGGCGTCCATGGTATATCAGACCTTGGCAGAACTTGCCGATTCAGACCCTATCCAGCATGAGCTGCGCAAGGCGCTGGAACAAGCCTTCCGCCTGATTGACTGGACATACCCGGGCAGCGGGGAATTCTACGAGTCTGTGTACCAGGCAGATGAAGCGCTGAATGCAAGCATAGACAAGATGGATAAGCGCTCCATGATAAATGTTTATTGCGTAGGGCATACCCACATCGACGTGGCGTGGCTGTGGCGGCTGAAACACACAAGAGAAAAATGCTCCCGCTCCTTTTCCACCGTATTTCGTCTGATGGAGCAGTATCCCGAATACATTTTCCTCCAGACACAGCCGCAGCTCTACGAGTATATGAAAGAGGAATTCCCGGATATATTTGCAAATATCAAGAAAAGAGTGCAGGAGGGACGCTGGGAAGCCGACGGCAGTATGTGGGTAGAAGCCGACTGCAACCTGACAAGCGGGGAATCCCTGACAAGGCAGATACTCATCGGCAGCAAGTTTATCAAAGACGAGTTCGGCAAGGACGTGGAATACCTCTGGCTTCCCGACGTGTTCGGCTACTCTTGGGCAATCCCTCAGATATTAAAGAAAGCCGGAATCAATACCTTTATGACGACCAAAATCAGTTGGAACCAGTACAACCGTATGCCCCACGATACATTTATGTGGAAAGGAATCGACGGCAGCGAAGTACTGACTCACTTTATCACCACGCCGGAGCCTTGGAGAGAGCGGGATTCCTGGTTCTACACCTACAATGGGAATCTGCTTCCAAGAACCGTAAAAGGCGTGTGGGACGCATACCGGGATAAACAGATGAACCAAGACCTGCTGATTTCCTTCGGTTACGGAGACGGGGGCGGCGGCGTGAACCGCGACATGCTGGAATGCCGCAGAAGGCTCGACAAGATTCCCGGCCTTCCAAACGTGAAGATGTCAACGGCAGGAGAATATTTCAGGAAACTGCATGAGACCGTAGAAAATACGGATCAGTACGTCCACACATGGGACGGGGAGCTGTATCTGGAGTACCACAGGGGAACCTACACAAGCCAGGCATATAACAAGCGCATGAACCGGAAAATGGAGCTGCTCTATCGGAGAGCCGAATGGCTTACCGTAATGGACGCCCTGCAGTCACGTAATCTGGCAGAGGCAAAGCAGGAGGAGCTGACCAAAGGGTGGAAACACATCCTGACAGACCAGTTCCATGATATCATCCCAGGCTCCTCCATCCATGAGGTGTACGAGGACTCCCGGAAAGACTATGCATATATCGAAGGAATTGCCAGGGAAGTCGAAGAGAAGGCATATGCACATATCACAGAGAAGAAAGAAAATACATACACCGTCTTCAACTCTTCTGGTTGGACCATGAGCCAGATTGTGGCTGTCCCGCAGGAACAGGATGGGATTTATCTGGATGAAGAGGGTAATCAATTAATTTCCCAGAAGGGACAGGGTGTGACTTATGTAGAAGTAAAGGACGTTCCGTCTATGGGCGCAAAGACGATTTATCTTAAAGAAGAGGCGGAAGAATGTGCGGCAGGCTATGGGGCAGAGAAGCCTTTCAAAAGTAAGGGGATTCCAGAGAAGAATACAAATCTTGCGGCAGAAGCAGGGATGAAAGGCAGAGAGATTGAAACGCCGTACTATCAGATATCCCTGAACCAGTACGGACAGATTACAAGACTGTACGACAAGACCTACGCCAGAGACGTTATTCCGGAAGGGCAGCGGGCAAACGTACTCCAAGTATTCGAGGATAAGCCCCTTGATTTCGACGCATGGGATATTGACATCTTTTATCAGGAAAAAATGCGGGAAATCACTGACCTAAGGACATTTGAGATTACGGAAATGGGACCACTATGTATGAAGGTTCATATGGAGTGGAATTTCAACCGGGCTTCTGCTATTAAACAGGACATGATTCTTTACCGCGGCACCCGTAGAATCGATTTTCGGACAGAAGTAGATTTCCATGAACAGCACCAGCTTTTAAAAGCGGCGTTCCCGGTAGATATCCGCTCTACCTACGGCACCTACGACGTGCAGTACGGCAATGTGCGGCGCCCGAACCATTGGAACACAAGCTGGGATCAGGCGAAATTCGAGACGGTGGCCCACCGCTTTGCAGATTTGTCTGAGCGTAATTATGGCGTGAGTATCCTGAACGACTGCAAATATGGACACGATATCAAGGATAATGTACTGCGGATATCCTTATTAAGGGCAGGAACCCATCCGGACCATTTGCAGGATCAGGGATTCCATACATTTACCTATGCGTTGCTGCCCCATAAAGGGGATTTCGTAGAGGGAATGACAGTTCCGGAAGCGTTTGCACTGAATGAGCCGATGCAAGCCGTGGCAGGGGCAAGCAGCCTTTCCTACGACAGCTTCCTCTCCTTCGATAATGGGCAGGTTGAGCTGGATGCTGTGAAGAAATCTGAGGATGGGAAATATATTGTGGTCCGTTTCCATGAGTTTGCAGGAGCAAGGCAGGATGTCACTGTTACGGCAGGTTTCCCATACCGGGCATGGGCGGAATGTGATTTGCGGGAACGTCCGATAGCGGAGTTCGTGCAGGGTGAAATACAGATGAACCTCCATGCATATGAGATTAAGACGATATTGATGGAACTATAATTTGCTGCTGTCATTTGCTGCGCAGTCAGGAGCGGCGGGCTTTCGGGACGGAACAGGAGAGAGGAGAAAAAAGATGGAAGAATTATTTAACCTGTTGTTTGCAAAACCGGCTAATTGTGGCTGTTGACTTATCCGGAGAATTATTCCTCAGCAGAAGAATTTGCAATCAGTTGTAAAAAGACAGGCTTTGCAACCCTGGTAGGGAAACAGACAAAAGGGGATGGAGGGGCAGGCATTATGGGTTTGAGATTTGAACTTCCAAACAGCAGACTGTACGGCAGTGTCCAATGCGTATGGACATTAAATGAAGATGGAACAAGTAATATGGAGGAAGGCACAAAGCCGGACATCGAATCTCCCGAGGGCGAGACGCCGCTTGAAACCTGCCTGCGGGTGATTGGAGAGTCTGAGAAGCAATAGTTCGTGTGAAAGAGGAGTGTCAGAATGACCTCCTCTTTAACCCCGTTTTCCGTCCTAATTCCTTGCGCAGACGCTTAATTTCTTGTTTCAAATATAAATTTTCCTCTTGATTGCGGCAATTTACCTCTTTCCAGTGTTCAATCTCTTCCTGATTCCGCTTATCCTGCTCTTTCCACTGCTTATCCTGCTCTTTCCACCGTTTATTTTCCTCCTGAAGTTCATCAATCATATAACGTACCGTATTTCTGTCTAATTCATACAATTCCTTTGAAAACATACCCATCACCTGCTCTATATTCTGGCAAATCTCATATACCTGCGCATACATCGGCTTGAAATCCGGGTACTTCTCAATCAGCGCAATGATATCCTCCGGCGCATCGCTGCTCAGGAAAGTAAGCCATCCGTTCAGCCGATTCTTTATATTCTTATTTTGCTGGTTTTTTCTGTAGATGTCAAGCGCAACAAAGACAAATTTCTGCAAAAGGTTGAGCTTTAACCCGGTATTTGATTCTTGCTGGAATTTGTGGATATATTTATCCGGAAATTGATGGAACTCAGGAGTGCTTTTCTCGAATAGGACGATGGTATAGACATTGGAAATCTTGCGTTAGGAAAAAGCCTTTTTTGTCATCTCGCCGCGTACCTGTTTGTACTCCCGCAATAACAAATCCGCAGAATAACAGGCGCTCCGCTGGCCCGGGAAAGCGTACCCTACCTTTTGGACTTCTACATTGACGACGCTTCCGTCTGATAACCGAACTAGAAAATCCATGATTAGCAGAGACGATTCGTCCGCAATCCGTGTATTGTCATTGGGAAGTACCTTCAAAAGTTTTACCTTTTTCCCAAGCAATAAGGAGATTAACTCTTCGAGCCGTTCCGGATAAATTTCCGGATTCAGTATTGCCTTTATACAAAAGTCATAGAGCATCTTAACGCCTTTTGCGCCCGTACAGAAATCGAGGAACTCTTCCCGCTGTTTTTCTTGCCAACTGTGAAAGATTTCTTCCAGTTCTTTTGAACCATGGATTTTCCCCAAGATTTCTTCACGGCTTTGAAGCATTGGAAAATATGTCCGTAATGAATTGGCCAAATGTAATCCCTCCTCACAAAATGTCTGTGTAGGTTGTTAAATTAATCTCTTCTGTTGGCGTTTATATGGTTAAGAAGTAAATCTTTTATGGGGTAAATGTTTTATATTTCAATTACATTTGTGCGACGTTTTTCGACAAGAGAAGTTTTAAATTTAGAGATACTAAAGCTTATCGTCTGATGCTAAAAATAAAAAACCCAGAACGATGTGGTGTTCTGAGGGATTGAGGTGTATTTTGTTGTAATATGATTATGTTGTAAAGATAGGCTTGTAAAAATGTTCATAAGGCAAATTTTTCTTGGAGGAAGCAAAAATTAAGAATACTTTAAGTTGCCACATGCCGAACCATGGAGTATAATGAACGATGTGGAGAAGAGTATATTGTCGATATATGCGGAATGAGGGTCCGTATCTGTCGGCACAGGTAATACAAGGGGATGGATGATTGATGGATGCAAGCAGAAGGATAAGGGCACGCAAGCGTAGAAGACAGGTGCAGCGTCAGATATTTCTGCTCAGTTGGCTGTTGGTTTTTTTGATTGTAATACTTTTTTGCTGTCACGCACAGAAGCGGGAGGATGAGCTGGCGGCAAAGCAGGTTATGAAGGCGGAAAATACAAAAAAGGCGGACAAGGTCACGGTAGAGATTGAAACTGACGAGCAGAGGGCAAAGAGAATCAAGAGTGAGGCTGTCAAGCAAGGATATCCGGAGAGTGTGATTGAATTATTAGACAAGAATGTGGAGACTATAGATTTTGTCGAACATTATGGAGAGAAGAAGGATATACCCAGCGCAGAAACGATAGGGGAAGACTTGGTGGCAGGGAAGATTCCGAATCTGTACCAGTATGACGAGCGTTGGGGCTATGCGCCTTACGGGACAAGCATTATTGCTGTCAGCGGATGCGGTCCTACTTGTATGGCGATGGTTGCGTCCGGGCTTACCGGTGATGCGTCTATCACGCCGGCGAAGGTTGCGGCATACGGAACCGAGAATTATTATGTAGATGAGAATAACGACACTTACTGGGCTTTCATGAAAGAAGCCGGGGCGAATTGGAATCTGTCCTGCTATGACGTACCGCAGATGACGGAAGAACAAGTGATAGAGGAGCTGACGCAGGGTAAACCAATCATTTGCAGTATGAGTCCCGGAGATTTTACACAAAACGGGCATTTTATCGTCCTGACCGGGTATGAGGATGGAAAAGTCATAGTCAACGACCCATTCAGTAAAAAGAACAGCAGCAAGGGCTGGGTGTATGCCGATATTGCGAGCCAGATTCGGGGATTGTGGGTGTATAGTATAGAGCAATAATTATTTTCATATATAACAAATATCTATACCCAAGGGCACACCGTAATGCATGCCCCTGACGGGGCGGATGGACTTCGTCCAATAAGGTATAATTAAAACAAACAAAGGAGATTAGAATGAAATACGATTTTACCACGATTATTGACAGAAAAGGCAAAGATGCCCTTGCCGTTGATATCCTTCCGAATTCCTTTGGCATAGGGGAAGAGATAGAAGTAAGGGATGGGCTTGATTGTATCCCGATGTGGGTCGCAGACATGAACTTTGCAACGGTGCCTACAGTCACGGAGGCAATCATCGAGAGGGCAAAGCATCCGACTTATGGTTACTTTGCAACATCTCAGGAATATTACAACAAGATTATTGAGTGGCAGGAACGGCAGAATAACGTGACCGGGCTTGAAAAGGAGCATATAGGTTACGAAAACGGTGTTCTCGGCGGTGTGGCAAGCGCACTCCATACCCTTTGTTCTCAGGGAGATCCGATATTGGTACATGCGCCGACTTATATCGGATTCACCAAAACATTGAAGAATAACGGTTACAACATCGTACATAGCGCATTAAAGAAGGATGACAAAGACATCTGGAGAATGGATTTTAAGGATATGGAAGAAAAAATTGTGAAGAATAAGATACACTGTGCAATTTTCTGTTCTCCTCACAATCCTACAGGACGTGTCTGGGAAAAATGGGAAGTCGAGAAGGTAATGGAGCTTTATGCAAAGCATGACGTTTATGTGATTTCTGACGAAATCTGGTCAGATATCCTTCTCTACGGCAACAAGCATATCCCAACCCAGTCTGTATCAGAAGATGCAAGGAATCGTACTGTCGCCTTCTATGCCCCATCTAAGACGTTTAACCTGGCAGGACTGATTGGAAGCTACCATATTATATATAATGACTGGCTTAGGGAGAGAATCCGGAAAGAAGCGTCTCTTGGCCATTATAATTCTATAAACGTACTATCCATGCATGCGTTGACAGGAGCTTACAGTCCGGAAGGCAGAGAATGGGTGGAAGAACTCCGAGAAGTGATTGGAGGCAATGTAAAATATGCCTGCGATTATATCGACGAACATTTTGAAGGTGTGAGTGTGTCACGCCCTCAGGGGACGTATATGCTGTTCATCGACTGTGAGGAATGGTGCCGGAAACATGGCAAGACGATGGAAGAACTGATGAGAGCCGGATTTGAGGCAGGCGTGTTCTGGCAGAGCGGAAAGGCGTTCCATGGTGAGTGGTACATCCGAATAAACCTTGCCTCGCCCCTTTCCATGATACAGGAAGCATTTGACAGATTGGGAAAATATGTATTTTGTGAATAGAATATGTTGAGCGTAAATGCCAGAAGTCTTTGTATATTCAAGATTTCTGGCATTTTTAACTTCATGGTTTTTGTGCCTGGATTTGCTGGGATATGGGACGGTCAGGAAATGCCAGTTTGTCCTAAGTTTATAGAATATGTTAATAAATATGCATACTTTATGTAAAAAAACGATTGGAATTTTTGTCGAATATGTGTAAATATTAAACATATTAAAAAAATGAAGGAAGGAGGAAACAAATAAACTTGTGAAATATACAGGTTTGGGGCAAATGGACACAAGAGCTGCAGCATCATTGCTGCCAAATGATTAGGAGGAAAGCGAAACATGAAGAGAAGAATAGTTGCCGTATTGTGTGCGGTAAGCATGGTAGCGGCAATAACTGCCGGATGTGGGAACAAGGAAGCGCAAGATACAGGAAAGACGGAGACGACAGATGACGCCGGCTCCCAGGGGGAAGAAGATGATTCCCAGGGAGAGGAATCCGGCGGCAATCCGGGTGTATTCGTGCAGGCCGTCAACTATATGCCGACGTCCTTGCAGCCGAGTACCGCAAGCGACGATCAGACGACAGTGACTCGTCCGATTTACGACTCCTTGTTTTCTGAGACAAAGGACGGAAGAGAGTATTATCTGGCAGACAGTCTGGAAATTTCCGAGGACGGGAAGACATATACGCTGCATTTTAATGACAAAGCCACATGGAGCGATGGGGAGCCCATTGGCGCAGACGATTTCCTGTTTACCGTAGAATACAGCGCGCTTGGTTCAGGCGGGAGAAGTTCGGTAAAGACGGTAAACAACAAGGAAGTGACATTGACAAAGAAGGATGATAAGACTATGGAATTTGTCCTTCCGGAACCATTCGCAACCTATTCTATGGCTCTTGCGAGAATGACGCTGCTTCCGGCCCACGTATTCGACAACGACCCTTCCAAGGTGGACGACAGCGGATACTTCAACTCTACGGACATGGTGACGTCCGGCGCCTATACAGTCGCAGAAATCAACGAGGACAGCATTGTATATGAGGCGAGAGAAGACTATTACCGGGGGACGCCGTCGGTAAAACAGGTCATTATGAAGACGATTGGTTCAGGCAGCACCAAACAGATCGCGTTTGAGAATAACGAAATCAATTACCTGCGGATTACGACTGCAGATGAAGTTGAGAAATATAAAGAACAGTCTGACAAGTACAACATGTATACAATCTCAGAAGCACGTCTGAATTATCTTCAGGTCAACCCTTATGGCCCCACAAAACTTTCTGAGGATGCAAGAAAAGCAATTTTCCTTGCCTTGAATCAAGACGAAATCCTTGAGGCGGCTTATGGAAGCGATGAATTGGTATCACCTGCAAACAGTGTGCTGACTCCGGATCAGAGCTTGTATGACCCGGACTGCAAGGGATTTGAGCAGGATTTGGAGGAAGCAAAGAAGCTTGCAGAATCCTCCGGACTTACCGACAAGCCCTTAGTCTATATCTACAATGCAGACAGACCGAACATGGAAGAGGTTGCGGTTGTTATCCAGCAGCAGCTTGCAGCGATTGGCGTCCAGGTCAATGTAGAAGGGGTGGAATCTTCCGCATTTTTCCAGAGATTCTTTGCAATGCTCTACAAGAGCGGACAGGAAAATACATGGGATTTGGGAACGAACGGATGGGATTCCGAGCGCGGCCCGCATCTGGGACAATCTTATACCTATCTCAACAATAGCAGCGATGCATGGGGATGGAGCGACGAAATCAAGAAACTGGCAATTAAAGTAAACTCCGCAGCCTCCGAAGACGAGGCGAAGGAAGCCGCAAAGGAATTGCAGACGAAGGCAAATGGAGAATACTGGGAGTACCCGCTTACTTATACGAACTACATCATGGTTTCACAAAAATATGTAACAGGGCTGGACGGTAGTTCTATCATCCCAGAATTTAACGACTACTTACCAATCGAGGTAAAATAATGAAAAAATATGTTAGAAGTAAACTTCTTCAACTGGCAGTTGTCCTGGTCATGATATCATTTTTTTCATTTGGAATTATATATATTGCTCCGGGGGATGTCTCATCCATGTATATCACACCGGAAATGACAGAGGAGGAGAGGGCGGCGGTCCTCTCCGACCTGGGGCTTGACAAGAGTATGCCGGAACAGTATTTTGCATGGGCAAAAAGGGCGGTTCGCGGAGACTTTGGAGTGTCTCTGGCGAATAAGAGCGCGGTTATGCCGCAGTTCTTGAACCGGTTTCCGGCTACGATTAAATTGATGGGAGCCGCCATGATCCTGTCGTTTGTCCTGGCAATCCCGCTGGGGCTTTGGGCAGGGTTAAAGAAGAATACATGGATAGATAATCTAATCAGCAGCTTGTCCTACGTAGGAATGTCTGTGCCTTCCTTCTGGCTGGGAATGCTGCTGATTATTCTTTTTACAGCGAAACTTGGAATCCTGCCGTCTTCCGGAATGCACACGGTAGGGCAGAATTCGGTATTCGACACATTTAAGCATATGATCATGCCCTGTATTACCCTAAGTCTGGGGCATCTTGCCACCTATATCCGATATATACGGGCGAATACGGTAGGACAGCTTGGAGAGGAATATGTGCTGACCGCCAAGGCAAAGGGGACGCCGGGGAGGAAGATTTTGTTTCGACATGTGATGAAGAACACACTGCTTCCCATCATTACGCTGATGGGAATGAACCTGGCTTCGCTGATTTGCGGCTCGTTTATTATAGAAAGCGTATTTGGCTGGCCGGGTATCGGGACGCTTGCAATGTCGGCAATCGGGGTGCGCGATTATCCAATGATTATGGCTTATATCATGATGTCGGGATTTATCCTGGTAGTGGGCAATTTTCTGGCAGATATGCTGTACGCTGTGGTAGATCCAAGAATTAAACGGGGGATAGACCAGACAAATGGAAGATAAGAGAATGTATACGGAGGATTCCTTTCGGCGGGTGGCAAAAAAACAGGGACAGGATGTGAACTTTGTCCGTCACAGTGTATGGAAGGATATCCGAAAAGAATTGATGAATAACAAAGTTGCGGCGATTTGCCTGGTCATTTTGATCGTGATTATCATTGCTTCTCTACTGGCGCCTTTAAGCCCGTATGATCCCAATGCAATCGACGTTTCTCATAAGATGGAGGGTCCATCGGTAAGCCATTGGTTTGGAACGGATGATTACGGTAGGGACTATTTGACCAGGGCGCTTTATGGGGGAAGGGTATCGCTGACCGTCGGATTCTGTGCGATGCTTGTAACGGTGTTCATCGGGACGGCAATTGGAATCTTGTCGGGATACATCGGCGGAAAGTTAGATACGCTGCTCATGCGCTTTACTGACATTTTCCTGGCGCTTCCGAGCATGCTGCTCATGGTGGTTATGAACGCATTTTTAAGACCAGGACTCGTGACCTTGATTATGGTACTCAGTATTTTCTCATGGGCATCGGTAGCCCGCATCACAAGGGCGGAGGCAATGTCTTTGAAGGAGCGTGATTTCGTCATTGCGTCGAAGAATCTCGGAAGTGGAAGCATACGGATTGCGGTGACTCACATCGTACCCAATATTTTAGGACCGGTCACGGTGGCAGCAAGTTTAGGAGTGGCAAATGCGATTCTAACGGAGTCTTCGTTAAGTTTCTTAGGGCTTGGGGTTCAGATTCCTCAGGCGTCCTGGGGAAGTATGCTGGAAGGAGCGCAGGCGCACATCATGGATGCACCCATGCTTGCCGTCTATCCGGGGGTGCTGATACTGTTTACGGTATTGAGCTTCAACCTGTTAGGAGACGTGCTGCGGACTGCTTTGGAACCTAAGATTGCGAAATAGGAGAGACGGGATGAAACCATTAATTGAAGTACAGAATTTAGCGGTATCTTACTACACGTATGCAGGTGAGGTACAGTCGGTCAGAGGCGTTTCCTTCCAGATTTCAAAAGGACAGACGGTGGCGATGGTAGGAGAGTCCGGCTGTGGAAAGTCCGTGACGGCAAAGTCGCTGATGGGGCTGATTGAGAAGCCGGGAAAGGTAAAAGAAGGAAGCAGAATCTTCTATGAAGGCCAGGAGATTTCGGCATATAACGAAACGAAATGGAATGGATTCCGCGGGAAAGAGATTTCCATGATTTTTCAGGATGCGCTTGTGTCCCTGAATCCGACCATGTGTATTGGAAAGCAGATTAAGGAAAATCTTGCAAACCATTTCCCGGAAATCGGGAATCAGGAGCAGGATAGACGTGCTGTGGAAATGCTTCAAAAGGCGGGAATTCCTGACGCAGTACTCTGCATGAGGAAATATCCCCATGAGCTGTCCGGCGGTATGCGCCAGAGGGTGATGATTGCAATGGCAATGATTACGAAGCCAAAGATGCTGATTGCAGACGAGCCTACTACATCTTTGGATGTGACGATTCAGGCGCAGATATTAGAGTTGATGCAGGAACTACAGGAAGAGACGGGCATGTCGATTCTGATGATTACCCATGATATGGGCGTGGTGGCTGACATAGCGGATGAAATTATTGTAATGTATGCGGGAAAGATTGTAGAGCGGGGGGCGTGCAGGGATATTTTCTACCATCCCCAGCATCCCTATACATGGTCACTGTTAAACTCCGTTCCGCGTATTGACACCGGCGAGGACAAGAAACTGGTCACGATTGAAGGAAATATTCCAGATATGACCTGCCCGCCCAAGGGGTGCGGTTTTTGTGAACGCTGCCCTTATGCAATGAATGTTTGCAGGGAATATATGCCGGATGCGGCAAAGGTCAGCGACGGACATGAGGTCTGGTGCTGGCTTACAGACAAAAGGGCAGACCTAAGCGGGATACCGTTCCAGATAGAAACGGATAGGACTGCAAAAGAACGGAAATTGGTTTCGGAAAACCGGGCTAAGGAAGAATCCGAACAGAAGGCGGTATGCCGGGAGGAAAACAGATGACAGATGAGTTGAGAGAGCGTAAGTATGCCCAAATCCCCGAACTGGAAGTCCGGAATCTGTGTAAATATTTTCCGGCAGGCAAGGGGCGTGTGCTGAAAGCTGTGGACGATGTTTCTTTTGTGATACGCAAAGGGCAGACGCTAGGGATTGTGGGGGAGTCTGGCTGTGGGAAGACGACCTGTGGAAAGACCTGCATTGGGATGCTTATGAAAAACAGCGGAGAAGTGCTTTTTCAGGGCCAAGATGTCCACGGCATGTCCAAAAAGGAGCGGTTTGCCTTTACCAGTAAAGTGCAGATGATTTTTCAGGACCCCTATGCCTCCTTAGATCCCCACCAGAAAGTATATAATATTATTGCGGAAGGAATCAAGGTACATAAGCTGGCGAAGGACAGGAAGGACGAGGAAGGTCAAGTCATGCGGCTTCTGGAAATGGTAGGGCTGAATACCGAACACGCTAACCGGAATGTCCATGAATTTTCAGGAGGCCAGCGTCAGAGGATTGGAATTGCCAGGGCATTGTCGGTGAATCCGGAATTTTTGTTCTGTGACGAACCAATTTCTGCGCTGGATGTGTCCATTCAGGCACAGATTATTAATCTTCTGGCAGAGTTAAAGGCTGAACGGAATCTGACCATGCTGTTCATTGCCCATGATTTGTCTATGGTGAAGCATATTTCCGACAATATTGGGGTCATGTATCTTGGAAATATGGTGGAAATGTCTCCATCCGTTGAGTTGTATGCGAAACCATACCATCCATATACGGAGGCGCTTCTCTCGGCAGTACCGATTGCTGACCCGGATGCGTCCGAAAAACGGAAACGTATCCTGCTTCGAGGGGATGTGCCAAGTCCGGTGAATCCGCCGGAAGGATGCCGGTTCTGTGAACGTTGTACAAAGTGCATGGAGGTGTGCAGGACCAAAAGACCGCCACTAAAAGAGGTTTCGGCAGGACATTTTGTAGCATGTCATTTGTATTCCTAAGGGTATCCCGTAATGCATGCCCCTTGCGGGGCTGGTGGACTAAAATATATGATTTTTCTGTAATTTTATGCAAGGATGCACTGGACAAGCAGGAAGAATCTATGTTATGATAAATATCGAGACTTTGTGAATACTCTTTACTTGGTATCAGGTAGAGAGTATTTTTTATGTGCAGACCCTTGCAGCGAAAATATGCCGCTGAGGCGGCGCACGGGCCGTGGGTTGAGTAGGGGAAGATGGCTCTTCCCTTCTCGATTGTATAGACAGTATCGATTAGGAAGGATGTTAATATGGAAGAAGTAAGGTTTGAAGATTTAGGACTGCGTCCGGAGATTATGCGGGCAGTGAAGAAAATGGGATTCGAGGAAGCGTCCCCGATTCAGGCGAAGGCAATCCCGGTAATGATGTCAGGACGGGATTTGATTGGACAGGCTCAGACAGGGACAGGCAAGACAGCCGCATTCGGGATTCCTCTCTTAGAGAAAATAGACCCTAAGAATAAAAAGCTACAGGCAATCGTGCTTTGCCCCACAAGAGAGCTTGCAATCCAGGTAGCGGAGGAAATCCGCAATCTGGCCTATTATATGCATGGAATCAAAGTGCTACCCATTTACGGCGGCCAGGAGATCGTGAAACAGATCCGTTCCCTCAAGGGAGGGGTACACCTGATTATCGGAACGCCAGGGCGTGTGATGGATCATATGCGCCGCAGGACGATTAAAATGGAGCATCTTCATACGGTCGTGTTAGATGAGGCGGATGAGATGCTGAACATGGGATTTCGGGAGGATATCGAGACAATATTGGAAGAAGTACCCAAAGAACGGCAGACAGTACTGTTTTCCGCGACCATGCCGAAACCGATTCTTGACATAACGAAGAAATACCAGAACCATGCGGAAATGATCAAGGTGACGAAGCGTGAGCTGACGGTTCCCAACATTGAACAGTTTTACTATGAGGTAAAGCCTAAGAATAAAGAGGAAGTGTTATCAAGGATTCTCGACATTTACAACCCAAAGCTTTCCGTCGTATTCTGTAATACGAAGAAGCAGGTGGACCTTCTGGTAAACGGGCTTTTAGGCAGGGGATATTTTGCCGCAGGGCTCCACGGCGATATGAAGCAGGCACAGCGCGACCGTGTCATGGATGGATTCCGAAAGGGAAAGACGGATATTTTAGTGGCGACGGATGTTGCGGCGCGTGGGATTGATGTGGATGAAGTGGAGGCGGTCTTTAACTATGACCTCCCTCAGGACGACGAGTATTATGTACACCGTATCGGCAGGACCGGAAGGGCGGGGCGTGTGGGACGTTCCTTCTCCTTTGTGTCCGGCAGGGAGGTTTACAAGCTAAAGGAAATACAGCGTTACTGTAAGACGAAGATTTATGCTCAGAAAGTTCCATCGCTGAATGACGTAGCGAATACGAAGATTGAGAAGCTGATGGATACGGTCAACCAGATGATTGAAGAAGAGGATTTGACAACGTACTTGCAGTTGATACAGTCGGAGGTTAACGATTCTGATTATACCAGCATGGATATTGCGGCGGCTCTGCTGAAACTATGCGCAGGCGGGAAAGAAGAGCCCGCGGAGGTATTTGCAGATACCGGTGCGGAAGAACCGGGAATGGTCAGACTGTTTATCAATATCGGGAAAAAGGATAAGGCGAAGCCGGGAGATATCTTAGGCGCGCTTGCCGGAGAGAGTGGAATCCCCGGGAAGGTTGTCGGGACGATTGATATGTATGATAAATATACATTCGTCGAAGTGCCGACAGAGTATGCGCGGGAGATTATTAATTCTGTGAACCACACAAAGATTAAGGGAAAATCAGTGGCGGTGGAACCGGCAAACCAGAAATAGGGAGGTCAGTAAAAGCGGCTTTCTGCCATGTATAGCAAGGCTTTAAAGCTCTTTGGTATATATGGCAGGAAAACCGCTTTTTCGGCATCTATGAACGGATAGGCCAGATGAGTTAATCGATAAATTTCACTGCTGTTCCATAGCAAAGAACCTCGGCTGCGCCTTGCACGATGGAACTGGAGGCATAGCGGATATTGACTACCGCGTCGGCGCCCATCGCCTGTGCGTCCTCCGCCATCCGTTTTGTCGCGACAGCCCTCGCCTCATTCATCATCTCTGTGTAGGAAGTCAGCTCTCCGCCTACCAAGGTACGGAAACTGTTCATAATATCTTTTCCTAAATGTACGGATTGAATCATCGTGCCGCGTACCATACCAATCATCTCGAAATTTTTCCCTGTGATGTAATCTGTATTGACTAATAACATTTTATTTCCTCCTGTTTATTGTAGACTTAGTTTTAAAGAATTTGTATCGGTTGGTGGCTATGCCAGGTCAGAGAGAAAGGACATCCTTAATGGTATAGAATCCCGGAGCCTTATCTGCAAGGAATGCTGCACAGTCACAAGCGCCTCTTGCAAAACATTCCCAGTTGTAAGAATGGTGGGTGATTTCCAGACGTTCTCCCATACCGCCGAAGAAAACCGTGTGGCTGCTTGGGATGTTTCCCGCCCGCAGGGAATGGTATCCAATGGTTCCGGGTTTTCGCGGCGCGGCTCCTTCCCGCCCGTAGACTGCAATCTCATCCAGCTCTTTTCCAAGGGCATGCGCCATGATTTCACCCATTTCTTTCGAGGTTCCGCTGGGAGCGTCCTTTTTCCACTGGTCATGCATTTCCAGAATCTCAATGTCGATTTCGTCTTTCAGAGTCGAAGCGACCAGTTCCAACAGCTTGTTCATAACGTTGACCAGCTTGGAAGTATTGGCGGCGTAGAGCATAGGAATTTCTTTAGCGGCTTCTTGGAATCTCTGCATTTCCTCTGAACCAAATCCGGTAGTTCCGCATACCAGAGCTTTTTTGTGGGCGACAGCGAGATTCAAAACTTCCATCGCCGTTTCCTTTGTGGAAAAATCAATGATAACGTCGCAAAAGTCGATAACGCTTGCTAAATCGTCCGTTACCGGAACGCCAAGGATGGAACCTGTCATGGCAACGGTACCGAGATCTTGTCCGAGGTAGCTGCGTCCCTTGGGTGCGATGCCGGCGATTAATTCCATGTCGTCACGGGATGCCGCGGCCATTGTTATCAGCCGTCCCATCTTGCCCCGTGGACCGATTACGATTACTTTCATTCGTTGAACTCCTTTCGTGTTTCTTTGGTACATGTATATAATTTCTTATATTTTAACACAGAATTGAAAATAATGCTTGCATTATTGGGAGATATTCGGTAAAATAACAATATCGGGGTATGGCTCAGTTTGGTTAGAGCGCACGGCTGGGGGCCGTGAGGTCGCAGGTTCGAATCCTGTTACCCCGACTTAATAAGAGGCGTGTTCCTTGAATTGGAGGAAACGCCTCTTTTTCAATGCAGAAAGGTATCTGGCGGGAAGAATGGTTCGTACATCTAAGTACGAAAAAAACATTGAATGACGATGGACGGCGACGTCTGCGCCCCCCTATATGGCGACGGTTTTGGAATGATTGCCCTTCAGACGGAAAAGTGGATGATTGTACAGTTGTGAATTGATATAGTGATTCTGTATCATTACGAAGTAGATATGCATAAAAATAGCATAAATCATTAGGAAAAAAATGTATGTAAAAAGTTATATTAATATTGTATAATAAAGTTAGTATCTTTAAGGAAGATGGTGTGTTTACGGATAGATAGCATTATAGTAGAGATTTTTATGAAAGGGCGGGATTTCTTGGGAAAATATGGTAATAGACGTAAAGTAAGAGAGTTGGAAATGGCAAAAAAAAGAAACCATAAAGTAATGATTACAGACGAAGCCATTAGAAAAGTACCAAGAGTACAATATAAGAATATTCCGGAAAGTGAGTATAGTATCATTCAAGAGTTAGCAAAGAATGTATTATGGATTTCAAAAACAGAAAATAATTCTAATGAAGTGGCACTCACCTATAGTATGGACAGTACTGAATGTATTCAAAACGAAGAGGAGTATATAGGAGTGGCATTAGGTGGGGAACACGAGGTTGACCCATTAAGTAGTACAGTTGCATATCACTTGATGTCGTCTGCCAGAGATTGTATTGTTATTGTGTTGCATAACCACCCGTCATTATCTGATTTTTCGCTTTCAGATATAAAGTTTCTATTACAATATGCAAGTCTTAAGATGCTAGTGGTTATTACTAATTTAGGAAGTGTATCATATCTTGTAAAAGGGAGAAGGTATTCTTATGAAATGGCTGTAAAATTATTTAACGAATCAGTTAATTTGAGTAATAAAGCAAAAAATCTTAAAGGTTTACAAAAAGCAACAGATAATTTTTTGAAAAATTGTTATAGAGTAGGTATAGATTACGACAACCGATAGAAAGGAGATTATTCATGGAGGAACATGCTATCTTAAGTGAACGGTTAGAGGAACAATTGAAAGCTATAGAGTGGGCAAAAGCGGAACAGGAAAGGCTATTGAAAAAAAAGGGAGAACGTTTGTCGAAGGAACTTATGGAGAAAATGACACCGTTTATTTTAAATCAGAAAAAGAAAAGTCAGAGTAAATGACAGGTTAAGGATTATGGAGACCGTTTTACCTGTTGAGATAACCAAAGCTGCAGATTGCACGAATCCAGAGTACCAAGCGTTACCAACACCCACTAATGCGGAAAACCATTGTAGATATGGAGAGATTGGAGAAAACATTTGACAAAACGGAGATTGTAGTTAATAATTAGAATTAGGATGGAAAGTCGGGACGGACAGTCTAAAGATTCTGAAGAAATTACGGCGACGAATCGGCGACTGAAAAAGAAAAGAACCCTTGAAAAGAAGTGAAGCAACGTCAATCTCCTTGCGCAAACGGGCGATTTGCAAGGTATTTGAAACAAGCCGAGGTGTTCGAATCCTGTTACCCCGACTGAGTAAGAGGCGTGATTTCTGAATTGGTAGAAACGCCTCTTTTTAGATTAAAAAAACACCTATAAAAAGTAATATTAGTATTGTATAACAGTAACAGATATATTTAGAGGTGATTGTATGTGTGATGTAAAAAAATTTGAAAAAAAATATGAGGAAATAAAATTTCTTCAACCAGAAGATACATTGCAGCTTGTTTTGGAGGCTGAAACAGAAGAACAAAGAGATTTTTATGAAATGGTAGGTAATTTTTTGCTACAAAGAAAGCAAAGGCAGGTAATAGAAAGGAAGCTGTTTTAGTGAAAAAATATGTCTTGATAGCAGGAGTGAATGGTGCAGGAAAATCGACTTTATATCAGACATTACCCAATCTATCGGCAAGTACCTAAGTGGTTTGAAGGGGTATTCTAAAGATGAGTAAGCAGTAACAGGGTCAATTTGATAGGAAGGGGATTCTTTATGTCGGAACACGCTATCTTAAGTGAACGGTTAGAGGAATAGTTGAAAGCTATAGAGTGGGCAAAAGAGGAACAGGAAAGATTGTTGAAAATGACGGGTTGACAGTCCAAGGCAAGGAGGTCGATTATATGCCAACGATTGAACAGGTCGAGTATGAGAGAGTTGCCTATGTTAAGGGAATGGAAGAATATTTGAAGAAATTGAATTCTATGCCTGACAAAGAGGCGATCGAGAGATCAAGGATAAGCTTGGAGGGGGCTGGCATTCTGCAGGAAGATGGAGAATTTTCGGAAAGATATCGGTATAGCAGGGCATATACTATGCAGAAGGAATAAGAGATGTACAGCAATCTGCCGAATTTAATGATTGGATTGTTCTATTAAGGGAATTGGATTGTGCTGTGATTGAACGAATCCATCAGTATAATCGGGAATATAATTTAAGACCATATGATAGTGTACGAGGAGTGTTTATTGAAGGAAATCCAGTATATGATAATTCGGAAATTAATGGACGGCGACGGTTTTGGAATGTCTGCTTTATCAAACGAGAGTGATTTTGAAGATGGTTGATGGTATACAATATAAAATGTGGAATAGATAGATACTGTTAAATGAATACGAGTATATTGTATTTAGAAAAAAGTAATGATACAATAATCAGCGATACAGGAGGAAATTCATATGGAAGTTGTAAGAAAATATGTTGATGCAAGTAGTTTGATGACGATTATGAAATTACCGGATAATTTTAAAAATCAGAAATTAGAGGTTATTATCCTTCCAACAGAAGAAAAAGAATCTGTAGAAAAAAAAGAGAATGTGAAAGATATCGTTCAGTCGTTAGTTGGCGCAATTCCATATACAAATAAAACATTGTCTGAATTACGGGACGAAAGGTTAAGGAAGTATGAAATTACTGATTGATACGAATATTTTGTTAGATGTCCTTTTGAAAAGAGAACCATTTTATTACAAGGCGGTAGAAGTACTGGAATTGGTCCAGTATGATAATGTGCAGGAATATGTGTCTGCTGCTGCGGTAACGGATATATATTATATTGCCTACAAATATTTGAAAGATAAAGGATTAGTTAGACAATTATTGAAAAAACTTATGGGCATTGTGTCGATTGCAGCAGTTTCAGAGAAAGAGATAGAAGAAGCTTTGGAATTGGCGTGGAATGATTTTGAAGATTCTGTTCAGTATGCCGTTGCATTGTTGAATGAGATGGATGGAATTGTTACACGGAATCCAAAAGACTATAAAAGGGCAGATATGAAAGTATGGAGTCCGGAACAGGTTTTGCAAAAATTTCAAGACATATAGTATAATGAGTAGACAGGACTGACAGGGTAAGGATTACGAGGATTTTGCGGCGACGAATCGACGACTGCAAAAGAAAAGAACCCTTGAAAAGTCGTGTGGCGATATCAATCCCCTTGTTCAAACAGGGGATTAGCAAGGCCTTTGAAACAGGCCAAGGGGTTCGAATCCTGTTACCCCGACTGAGCAAGAGGTGTGATTCCTAAATTGGAGGAAACGCCTCTTTTTCAATGCGGCAAGATGTTTGGAGCACCAGGGGGGGGCGCAAAGTGAACGAGATTCATATAATCAATTTTGGACCAGTGAGAAAAGCAGCTACCGATGTAGATAGCAGGATGCAGATTTTGATAGGTACGCAGGCTTCTGTACTTCTGTCAAAAAATCAGAGATTACACATTAGATTTCCTGATGGATGCGAACCAGTTTACCGACAATCACAGAAGCGAATATTTCAATAATTATATGAAGTATTTGACCAGACAGTTTATGGGATACTTTGGAAAGACGACCCACATCTTCAACAAACTTATTCTCATGTATTTTTTTAAGGTTTGGTTTTCTGATTTGTTAAAAAAAAGCGATATCCGTGATGGACATCGCTTTATTCTTGTTATCTGTCTTTACTTCACAGCCCCGCATTTCGTACAGGTATGGTTCACCAGTTCCTGATTGGTCTCTGCCGGATGGTGTACGGTTTTGGTCTCTGCCGGATGGTTCACCGTCTTGTATTCTGCCGGATGGTTTACCGTTGTATATTCGGCTGGAATTGTTTCCGTTTTTGTCTTACAGTCACGTCCACCAGCGCAAGCTGCTGCTGCATCTGGATTCTGGAGTTTCCAAATCGTGTGTGCCTGGACTTCTGCATCAGAATACATGGCGTGTCCGCATGAGCATAAGCTGTAGCTTGTAGTAATGGTCTGTGCTTCTCTTACACATACCTGTTCTGACCATGCCGCTTTCACCAGTACCTGCTCTGACCATGCTGCTTTGACCGTAACGGTCTCATCCCATGCTGCCTTTGTGGTTACGGTCTTATAGTTCGCTTTCCAGTTATGGCTGCATCCCTTCGGAGCTTCCGGCTTTGCGGTGTTATTGTTCGTCGTCGGCTGGCTCGGCTTCTTGTCATTGGACGTAGACGGCTGCTTGGACGGTGCGGACGGCTTCTTGTCGTCGGAAGTAGAAGGTTTTTTCGTATCCGTAGAAGTAGAAGGTTTCTTGTCGGAATCGGTCTTGTTGGATTCCGGCTTCTTATCCTCAGACTTGTTTTCAGACTTGTCTTCGGTCTTGTCTTCGTCTTTCTTTTCTTCGGTCTTATCCTCGTCCTTTGCATCTTCGTCCTTTTTCTCAGACTCCTGGTCTTTTAAAATCTCGTCCAGTTTGTCTTCGTTTCCTTTCGCAATGGTGTCCACCTTCACGGTGTCCATCTTGCCGATGGTCTCTTTTATGCTTTCCTCGGATTCGCCGCAAGCGGTTAAGCATGCAATCATCATCAGGGTTACGGTAAGCAATGTCATTCTCTTTTTCATGATAGATTCCCTCCTTATCCTATCATCTATGTTGCTCTTGTCAGTATGTAGCAGGAAAGACAGATTTAAGTCTTTCCTACATACGTTTCATTCTTCTCCATGGCCACGCACTCCTTTCTTAACTAAATCCGATTGCTCTATTTGGACAGAGGAAGGAATGATATACACGTCATCTCCCAGCATGCCTGTCAGGGTTTCCCGTACACCGGGATAGGTGGCAGCAACCGCGCCGTCTTGGAGCGCCGGGTTCGTTATAATAACGGCATCGCTTTGCCTTTCACATCCATATCTATTTCCACTGAGGATTTCGCCCATGTACCTGATTTGTGCAGGGCGCAATAAGGGGTTATTATTCTGTGCAATCCTCTCCAATTCGTCTACGGATATCCCCCAATCATTTACCATGTCCATTGTTACGGGCATCCGCGCTATCCTGTCTTTGCTGTGGCACAAATCCGTGCTGTGAAACTCCCAGACCATAGCCAGGGGCATATCCTTGAAACACTTTATGGGACGGTTCCTCATCCGTTCTATGTATTGGGGCTTACTGCTGATGAGCCGGCTGACAATCCGTTTCTTGAGATACTCGAAGTCGGAAACGTCAATGCTGCAGAAGTCTTCCGGTACATAGTAAAGAATCCGGCTATTCAGGATATTCGCGATCACACATTCCGGCGTACATTTTCCAGACAGGTATTCCCGGTAGTCGAGGGTTAATGTGTAACGTATTGTCGTGTTGGAACATGGACGGTTAATCTGTATTTGTGCATGCCCGTCCTTTTCATATTTGATATTTACCTTCGCCTTTTCCAGCTCGTGAGGAAGTCCGGCTTTCACGCCTTTACGTACGCATTCTGAAAATTCTTTTAAAGCCATTAATTATTTCATCTTGATATTCCTTTCTGTGATATAGGTTTTATTTTCAGTTTTCCACCCGACCGAAGGTTTTTTAAAACACCTCTTTTTGATTTGATATTTACCATTTTTATAGTTTATTTCGTTGTAAAACGGAATCCCTGTGTTATACTAATTATCATAACCATCCGGGCATCTTGTGATGTCAGTATTAAGCATTTAGGAGGAATTGAGATGTATAAGAATATTGAAAAACAGAAGAGCATGAAATTAAAAGATTTGGTGGATTATCAGGCAGGGCAGGTAGTGAGCAGGACGCTGGTGCAGAATGCCTCCGTCAGCATGACGATTTTCTCATTCGACAAAGGAGAGGAGATTTCCACCCATGCGTCCGGCGGAGATGCTATGGTCACGGTGCTGGAGGGCAAGGGCAGGTTTACCGTTGGGGGAGAGGTATTTATTCTTGAAGAAGGGGAGACATTAATTATGCCGAAAGACGTTCCTCATGCGGTATTTGGGGAGGAACGGTTCAAGATGCAGCTTACGGTTTCATTTTAAATATAACAAGATTTGGAAATAGGCTGCCCTGAAAATAAAATTTTATTCAGGGCAGCCTATTTCCATGCTAATTATTTGCAAAAGGGTACAAAAGGATACAGAAAAGATATATTCATATGATATGGTATCACCATACAGAAAAATTGTCCGGACATTTTCTGTAAACGATACACGGATTGACGGAATGTGGAGAACGTAGATATCTGTAAAAGATACAAGAACTGGCGAAATATGGAGAATATATATGGAACTAAGATTACTGATTGTGGAGGACGACGCTCTGCTTGCAGAGGCTGCAGCGGACTATTTTACAGGCAAGGGATGGAGTGTGGAGGAAGCGGAAGACGGGATACAGGCATTGGAGCGTTTGGAAACCCAAAGTTACCACTTGATTCTGCTGGATGTTATGATACCGGGCGTCAATGGCTTTGACGTGTGCCGGCGGATTCGCAAAGACTGTGACGTCCCGGTCATTTTTATCACGGCACGGGTGATGGAAGAGGATATGCTTAACGGCTATGCGCTTGGGGCGGACGATTATGTGACGAAACCGTTTTCACTCCCCGTATTGTATGCCAAGGCAATGGCGCTTACCGGGAGAGTACAGGGAATCAACGCTTTCGTGGAGCTTGGCGGCCTGAAAGCAGATATCCGGAGCCGAAGTGTCCAAAAAGGCGGGGAAATCATTCCCCTGCCGCCCAAAGAATATGAGATGCTTTTGTTCCTAATGCAGAATCCGGGGAGGGTCTACAGCCGGGAGCAGCTTTTGATTCGCTTCTGGGGATATGATTTTGACGGAAATGAGCGGGTAGTGGACAATCATATCAAAAAGCTGCGCAAGGCAATCGGTTCCTGCGGATGTACCATAGAGACTGTGCGGAAGTTCGGATATCGTTTATCCACGGAAAATGGCAATCCGTAATGAGGCGTAATGTGACGCCGGTTTACCTGTAATCTGGTTGACTGGCGCATAAATCGGAGGTGGTACGATGAATGGAATACGGAATAAAAAAAAGAAAAGATTCTGGAAACCGGCAGCCGCCGTTTTTCTTACCCTGTATCTGGCGACGATGGGGCTGGCAACGCTGCTGGTGAAACAAAAGTTTGAGGAGGACTATATCCGTACGTTTGAGCAAGTTGCGACATCCATCCACAGAAAAGCGACGGACCAGGAGGATTCTATGGCAGAGTCTGAAGAATTTACTGGAGAGGACAAGCGGCGGGAATATTATCGTTGTCTGGTAAATGAATATTTCTGGAGTACGACGAACCCCCAACTGAATATTGCAGTCGCCGTTTATGACAAGGAGCAGAATTTGCTGGCAAATAGCTATGATGCAATCGGCGATATGATGTATATGGCGGATACCGCCGGAATCAACGTTGGCCCTTTCAATCTGGATGATTATCTCACATTTAAGCAAAAAGAAGAACTGGCGGAACATTGCTGGAAGGAAAGACAGTCTACGGAAAACTATACGCTGCCGGGAAAATATAGATTCCTAATCCGCATATCTTCGGATGGAAAGGAATTGTATGATATTTTCGTCCAGGAACTTACGTGGGAGGAAGGAGAGGAGGCGAATGAAAAGCAGTATAAAAATCCGCTTACAGGGGAGATGGTTACACATGCAAGCGTCGGTCTGATGGTGGATTATGCCACGGGAAAAGAGTATGGCACCGAGCGGATTTTTCATGTCACAGACAGCAAAATCCTGTGGGAGTGGGCGAATCCGGATATTAGCAAAGAGGAGCGGAAAAATGGAGAAGTTCAGGATGCAGGCCTTGTATTTCCCTACATCACTTCTTATGAGAGATGGCACAGATGGAGCAGCAGTAAATATCTCCATAGTTTCCCGAATCCGGGAGAGTTTTTTGGAGAAGCGGAAACAGCAGAAGCAGCAGAAGCAGAATATCCCAGTATCTACAGTGAAAGAGAGGGACTGCTTTTCCGATGTAAGTATAAGCTGAAAGTGGAATTTGTAGACGACCCTTATGTCTATATGGAAATCCGCATGGAAGAAAGGCCCTGGAGCGATGCATTTGAATATATGAAATACCTCTATCTGGCGGGACTGCTCTTGACTGTCCTATGTGTGTTTGTGGTCAGCCATACATTTGAGCAGACCTATGCACGGCAGATGGCGTTGGAGGAAACGCGGCGGGATATCACCAACGCCATGGCGCACGAGCTGAAAACGCCTCTTGGCATTATCCGGAATTTTGCGGAGAATCTGATAGAGCATAATATGGAGGAAAAGAGGGACTATTATCTCACCCAGATTATCGGACAGACGGAGGAGATGGATTCTCTGGTGAGGGAAATGATAGAGATATCGAAACTGGATGATTCCGAGGAACTGGCGCTGAAAAAAGAAACAGTGTCATTTGGGGAACTGATTCGGGAGGAAATGAAGAAGTTTGAGCCGATGATTGACGAGAAGAATATTCAGGTGCAATATCAGGAAGACGCAGATTTCCTGGTGGAGGGCGACCGGGAATATCTTGGGAAGGCAGTTTGGAATCTGATTTCTAATGCCGTGGAGTATAATGTGCCTGATGGCAGGATACTGGTCAGGACAGAAGCGGGGAAGTGCGTGATTGAGAATACCGGGAAAACCATGGAAGAGGAACAGCTTCTGCATGCCTTTGATTTGTTCTATACCGGGAATAAAAGCCGGGGGAAGAAGGAGAAGCATATGGGGATTGGGCTGTTTCTGGTGAAGAAGATTTTAGGGCTTCATGGAATGGGAGTGATGATTGAGAATACAGAGGAGGGGATTCGGGTTACGGTGAAACATTTAAAATAAAAATTACCTTAATGCGGACGATAATCAAAATACAGTTTGACTTCCTGCATTCCCGCGTTGTATACTATGCTTACGAAGAGAAAGAGAAAGGAAAACAGCACAAGATGAAGTGTCCGTATTGTAACCAGTTAGATACCAGAGTAATCGACTCCAGGCCCGCGGAAGATGGCAATTCCATCCGCCGCCGCCGTTCCTGCGACGCCTGCGGCAAGCGTTTTACGACCTACGAGAAGGTCGAGACAATTCCCTTAATCATCATCAAAAAAGACAACAACCGAGAACAGTATAACCGGGGCAAGATCGAGAACGGAATCCTGCGGGCATGCTATAAGCGGCCGGTATCTGCAGTGGATATCCAGCGCACCATCGACAGGATAGAGACGAAGGTATTCAGCCTGGAGGCGAAGGAGATTCCCAGCAGCCGGGTAGGGGAGATTGTCATGGAGGAATTGAAGAATCTGGACGAGGTTGCATACGTGAGATTTGCGTCGGTTTATCGGGAATTCAAAGACGTGAACACATTTATGGACGAGCTGAAAAAGATATTGAAGTAGCCTTATAGAAAAATTGGAAGATATTTGATAGAGAAGATATTTGCTATGACGTGAATTAAGTGGTAGAATAGGGAAGAAGCAAAGCAGGAATCGTTTGCTTCTTCCTTTTTATAGCGCGGCATCCTACACATGTCTGGTATCGGGATGCATAGGCAACCGTCGGAATTAAGATTGTGAATATACGATAGATTGGGTGAGATAAATGAGAACATACAAATTGACCATCGCTTACGATGGCAGCAGATATCAGGGATGGCAGCGCCAGGTCACGACGGACAATACCATCCAGTTCGTCATGGAGTGGAGCATCGGCAAATTAGTAGGCTACCGGGTCCAGGTAGACGGTTCCGGGCGGACGGACGCAGGAGTCCATGCCCGCGGGCAGGTGGTTAGCGTGAAGCTGTCGAAACTTTACGATACCAATGAATTCAAAGAGTCTTTGAACCGGTATCTTCCGGAAGATATCCGTGTGGTGAAGGTGGAGCTAGTAAGGAACAGTTTCCATGCCCGCAAGAGCGCGAAGGGTAAGAAATACGAGTATTATATCGACTGCCGGGAGAAGCCGGACGTATTTTCCCGGAGATACTGCTACCATTATCCGGAGAAACTGGATATTGAGGCGATGCGCGATGCCACCAAGTATCTAATCGGCCCTAAGAACTTCATAAGCTTCACCGATGACAAGGAATGTAAGGATTCCATCCGGCGTATCACGAATATCAAGATTGTAAGCAATGGAGAGAAGGTCAGGATTACCTATTACGGCACAGGTTTCCTATATCATATGGTACGGATTCTGACCGGGACGTTATTAGAGATTGGGACGGGCAAGCGGGACGCCTCAAAGCTGCCGGTGGTGATAGCGGCGGAGGATCGAAGCCTTGCAGGATTCCTTGCGCCGGCAAGGGGATTGTTCCTGCGGAAAGTATATTATTAGTAGAATGCCATCGGCATAATACGGGAATCATGGAGGAGTTTCAACGATGAAATTTATATCATGGAATGTAAATGGAATCCGCGCGTGTGTGCAGAAGGGATTCATGGATTTTTTTCAGGAGGCGGACGCAGATGTTTTCTGTATTCAGGAAACGAAGATGCAGGAAGGACAGCTTGCCCTTGAGACGCCGGGCTATCATCAGTATTGGAATTACGCCCAGCGGAAAGGCTATTCAGGGACGGCAGTCTTTACGAAGAAAGAGCCTATATCTGTTTCTAACGGAATCGGGATTGCAGAGCATGACCAGGAAGGGCGCGTGATTACGCTGGAATTTGAGGATTACTATTTTATCACGGTATACACGCCGAATTCCCAGAACGAGCTGGCAAGGCTTCCCTACCGGATGGAGTGGGAGTCGGCGTTTCTGGCGTACTTGAAAAGGCTGGAAGAGAAAAAGCCTGTGATTTTCTGTGGGGATTTGAATGTGGCCCATAAGGAGATTGACTTGAAGAACCCTAAGACGAACCATAAGAATGCAGGATTTACCGATGAGGAGCGGGGGAAGTTCACAGAACTTCTTGAATCGGGATTTATAGACACGTTCCGGCACTTCTATCCGGATGTGGAAGGGATCTATTCCTGGTGGTCTTACCGTTTTAGTGCGCGCGCTAAGAATGCAGGGTGGCGGATTGATTATTTCTGCGTGTCAGAATGCCTGAAAGACAGGCTGAAGGATGCGAAGATCCTGACGGATGTAATGGGGTCAGACCATTGCCCGGTCATGCTTGAGATCAACTCGTAAATCGGGGTGGGGCAATCGCAGACTGTCTGGAGGATATGCTGTAGCGGGACACGCTGTCCCCCCTACAGATATCCTCCATCCACTCCGATCACCTGTCCCGTCAGATACCCGGGCGCATGGGCCAAGTCCCACGCCACCTGGGCAATCTCCTCTGCCGTTCCATATCTTCCTGCCGGAATCTCATTCTCTAATGTTTTCCGTTCTTCTTCCGATAACTGCATATTCATCTTGGTATCAATCACCCCGCAGGCAATAGCGTTCACTTGGATATTGCTGGGCGCAAGTTCTTTGGCAAGCGCCTTCGTAAGTCCGTTCACCCCCGCTTTAGAAGCAGAATAAGCCACTTCGCAGGATGCCCCCGAAGTCCCCCACATGGAGGAAATATTGATGATTTTCCCAGACTGCCGTGATATCATAGGAGGAATCGCCTTGCGGCAGCAGTAGAAGACGGAAGACAGGTTGGTATCAATCACTTTCCGCCAGTCATCGTCACCCATATCCATCAAAAGCCCTATATGAGAAATGCCCGCATTATTGACCAGCACGTCCAGACAGCCGCAGGAACGGTAAATCTGTTCAAACATGGACGCAACGTCCTTTGGATTCCCCACATCCCCGCAGACCACCTCGCAAGAACCCTGATATACCTCCTCGATTCCCCGCCGCACCTCATTCAGTTCATCCACCGAAGTGCAGCAGTTCAGGAAAACATGATACCCTCCCTTTGCAAACCGAAAGGCAGCCGCCCGCCCGATACCACGGGAAGCCCCCGTAACCAGTACATTTTTTGATTCCATCCCCAATTCTCCAATCCAATAAAATGCTTTATAAAATGTTTATAAATTATCTATTAAATCGCATCTTCGCGCCACCATTATACACCAGAATTCTTGTCAATAAAAGTCTCAAGTGCTATGATTTACATATTATTTTAATAATATGTAAATCAACTAACACACAGAAAGAGGGCTTCACATGCTATCAAAATTCAGCGTAAAAAAACCTTACACAGTAGTAGTAGGCGTAGTACTCATTATCATTCTGGGAGTGGTTTCCTTCGGCAATATGACCGTAGACCTTCTGCCGAGCATGAACCTTCCATATGCAATCGTCATGACCACATACATAGGCGCAAGCCCCGAGGAAGTCGAGCAGATTGTGACGAAACCTGTGGAGCAGACCATGGCGACGGTCAGCAACATCAAGACCGTTCAGTCTATTTCCAATGAAAATGCTTCTACGGTAGTCCTGGAATTTGACCAGACGGCGAACATGGATTCCGTTACCATCGAGATGCGGGAAAGCCTTGACCAGATTCAAGGCTTCTGGCCCGACGAAGTGTCGAACCCCATCATTATGAAACTGAATCCGGACATGATGCCGGTACTGGTGGCGGCGGGGAGCGCCGAGGGTGAAGACGCGGCGGAAACCAGCAAAATCATCGATGAACAGGTGATTCCCGAAGTAGAAAGCGTGGAAGGCGTCGCATCCGTCACCGTGACCGGAAGCATCGAAGAAACGGTCGAAATCACCGTCAACGAGCAGAAGGTCACAGAGCTGAACGACGAAATCAAGGCAGAAATGGAGCGGAAGGTAAACGAGGCAAAAAGCGCGCTGGATGAGGCGAAAGCCCAGGTCGCAAGCGGGAAAGCCGCTCTGGAATCCGGCAAGGCACAGGCTTCTTCCGGCTTAGCCGAAGCCGAGTCACAGATTTCTATGAAAAGCGAAGAAATCAAACAGGCTCAGTTGGAAATCACGGAGAAGATGGCTGAGTTAAATGTAGCCGAGACACAGCTTCAGCAGAACCTTGCCCTGATTCAGGCGGGAAAAGCAGAGGCACAGGCCCAGTTGACTCAGCTTGACGCGTCGAAAGCAAAATACGACGAGATTAAAGGTACGCTGGAATTGCCGGATATTGGGCTTACAGAAGAGCAGAAAGCAGAACTGGAAGCACAACTGGCCCAACTTGAGACAATCGTAGGCGACGGAGTCTACGAGACGGCGCGGGCGGCAATCGTGGCGGCTATTGAGCAGTTAGAACAGCAGGAGGCGGGGCTTTTAGAAGGCAAAAACCAACTGGTGGCCGGGAAAAGCCAGTTACAGGCAGTGCAGCAGCAAATCAACGAGGGAGCCATGACACTGGCCCAGGCAAGGGGAGAGCTTGCGTCCGCCCAGTTAGAGGCAGCGGTTGGTATCGGAGAAGGCACGGCGCAGCTTGCCGCAGGGGAATCCGCTCTGCAAATGCAGGAGGCGCAGATGGAATCTGCCATGGAAGAAGCCTCCGCCGGGGCAGAAATCGGCAGCCTCCTTACGGCGGACATGGTAAAGACCATCCTTTCGGCAGAGAATTTCAGCATGCCGGCAGGCTATGTGCAGGAAGAGGGGAGCGATTTCCTTATCCGTGTGGGTGAGAAATTCAAAAACATCGGAGAACTGAAAGACTTAGTGCTGGTGGATATGGAAGGAATCGACCCTGTGAAGCTGTCGGACGTAGCCAGCATTGAAATAGTCAACAATGCAGACGAGACCTATGCGAAAATCAACGGAAACGCCGGCGTCATGCTGATGATCCAGAAGCAGACCGGTTATTCCACGGGCGACGTAAGCGATCGGGTGTTAGAGCGTCTGAAGCAGGTGAAAAAAGAGCATTCTGGCATTGATACGGTAGTCCTGATGGATCAGGGAGTCTACATCGACTTAATTGTTAATTCTGTGCTGGAGAACCTGGTGTACGGCGCGGCGCTTGCAGTCATTATCCTGCTGGTATTCCTAAAGAGCATCCGGCCAACGTTTGTAATCGCATGCTCTATCCCAATCAGTATCATGACGGCGTTAGTGGCGATGTATTTCTCCGGAGTCACACTGAATATCATTTCCCTGTCAGGGCTTGCGCTGGGAGTAGGTATGCTGGTGGATAACTCCATCGTCGTGATTGAAAATATTTACCGGATGCGGAACGAAGAAGGCGCGTCTGCAAAACAAGCCGCAATCGAAGGGGCGAGACAGGTGGGCGGGGCGATCGCGGCGTCCACCCTGACTACCGTATGTGTGTTCCTTCCTATCGTATTTACCTCAGGAGTCACAAGGCAGCTCTTTGTGGATATGGGACTGACAATCGCCTATTCCCTGCTTGCCAGTCTCCTGATTGCCCTGACCCTGGTTCCGATGATGTCAGCGGGGCTGCTTAGGAAGACGGAGAACAAGGAGTCACGGTTCTTTATCAAGGTGCGGGAGATTTACGGAACTATGCTCCGCTGCGCCCTGAACCATAAAGTCCTTGTCATCCTTGGCGCCTTACTCTTGTTCGCAGGCAGCATAGCCATAGAGCTGACACGAGGAACTCAGTTCATGCCTGACATGGAGAGTACCCAGATCAGCATGGAGCTGGAGATGGAAAAGGGAACCAGTTTAGAAGAGACGGCCAAGACCGCCGATGAGGTGATGGAACGGGTAAGTAAAATCAAAGATATCGAGGATGTGGGCGGCCTGATGGCTTCAGACTCCATGATGGGAGGAGGGCAGTCAGAGAGCAACAGCATTTCCTTTTATGCCACGACCAAGGAGAATCCTTCCATGTCCAACGAGCAGTTGAAAAAGGAAATCGAGAAGGTTACGAAAGACCTTGCCGGAGAGCTTACGGTAAATATGTCCAACATGGATATGAGCGCTTTGGGAAGCGCCGGAATCAATATCCAGATAAAGGGTAAGGACTTAGACCGTCTGCAGAAGATTGCAAAGGATGTCAAGAAAATCGTGGAGGGCGTCAAAGGAACGCAGAACGTATCGGACGGAACCGAGGATAATAAGGAAGAGCTTCGGGTCATTGTGGATAAAGCAAAAGCGACGCAGCACAGCCTGACGGTGGCGCAGGTGTACCAGGAACTTTCCGGCAAGCTCTCGGAGGCGAGGACGGCAACGACGATGTCCACGGACACCAACGAGTACGACGTCTATGTGCTGGACGACGCCAATGAAAGCCTGACCCGCGAGGATGTGAAGAACCTTACAGTCACGGCGCAGAAGCAGGACGGGACGAAAGAAGAGGTAAAACTTGGGGATATCGCCACGTTTGAGGACGCCTCCGGCCTACAGGCAATCAGCCGCATGGACCAGAGCCGCTATATGTCCGTAACGGCGGAGATTCAAGATGGGGATAATATCGGTCTTGTCAGTAATCGGGTGAAGAAGGCTTTAGGCGGTTACAGCGTACCGGAAGGCTATGAAGTCAGGATGACCGGTGAGGATGAGACGATTATGGAGGCGATGGTGGAACTCTTTAAGATGCTTGCCCTTGCGCTGGTGTTCATGTATCTTATCATGGTAGCGCAGTTCCAGTCCCTGCGCTCACCCTTCATCGTCATGTTTACCGTACCCCTTGCATTTACCGGAGGGCTTCTGGCGCTCTACATTGCCGGGATGCCGGTCAGCGTAATTGCCATGATTGGATTCGTCATGCTGTCGGGTATTATTGTGAATAATGGGATTGTCTTCATTGACTATGCCAATCAGCTCATTGAAAATGGAATGGAACAGCGGGAAGCCCTTGTGGAGGCGGGAACGACCAGGCTTCGCCCAATCGTTATGACGGCGCTGACCACGATCCTTGGCCTGTCCACCATGGCAGCCGGGTTCGGCATGGGGGCGGACATGGTCCAGCCGATGGCCGTGGTGACAATCGGAGGATTGATATACGGAACTGTATTGACTTTGTTCGTCGTTCCCTGTATATTTAACTTATTCCATAAAAAAGAAAAAGCGAGGCTTCGTGAAGGAATTGAGGAGGAAGAAAACCTGTTAGATGAGTAGCGGCATTAAGAGAGGTAAGAGTATGATTGACAGAGCAGTCGAATTCGCATTTAAGGCACACGAAGGGCAATTTAGGAAGGGGACGAAGCGTCCGTATATCGTTCATCCGGTGGAGGTGAAGGATATTGTTTCGACGATGACGAAGGATGAGGAGGTAATCAGTGCGGCTGTGCTGCACGACACGATTGAAGACTGTGAAGGGGTGACGCAGAGGATACTGGCGCAGGAGTTTTCGGAGCGGGTGGCAAGGATTGTCGCCCAGGAGAGTGAGGATAAGTCAAAATCCTGGATGGACAGGAAGCTCAGTACGATTGAACACCTGCGGAATGCGCCCAGGGATGTGCAGATGATCGGACTTGCGGATAAGCTGTCGAATATCCGGGATATCGACAGGGATTATCCTGTTCTGGGGGAAGAACTCTGGAACAGGTTCCGCATGAAGGACAAGCATATCATTGGGTGGTATTACAAGGGAGTCCGGGACGTTCTTAGGATACCCTTTGAAGGCGCGGAACCCTTTGAGGAGTATTGCAGGCTGATCGAGAAGAATTTTGGGGATTTTACGCCCGTGTACGGCAGGGCAGGATTGGAACTGAGTAATGATAATCAGCGCTAGCAGAAGAACGGATATTCCGGCGTTATATCCGGAGTGGTTCGTGAACCGCCTGAAAGCCGGGGAAGTGCTGGTTCCGAATCCATATAACCGTAAAAAGATAAAAAGGATTTTCCTGTCTCCTGAGACGGTGGATTGTATCGTGTTCTGGACGAAGAATCCAAGGCCTATGCTGCCGTATCTGCGCGAGATTGAAGAGATGGGCTATGAGTATTATTTTCAGGTGACAATCACAGACTATGAGTCAGATATGGAGGTGAATCTGGCGGATACGTCGGACGTGATGGCGTCCTTTGTGCTGATGAGCGAAAAACTGGGGAGGGAACGCATGGACTGGCGGTTCGACCCGCTCCTGCTCACGGAGAAGTATACCATATCCTATCATTTGGAGCAGTTCGAGCTGATGTGCAGGTGGCTTGCCAAGGCGACGACCAGATGTATCATCAGCTTCGTGGACGCATATAAGGGCAGTCCGTTCCGGGAGCTTACGGAGGATGAGATTCTGAAGCTGGCAGGGGGACTTAGCAGGATTGCCCGAAGTTACAACCTTCCGCTTTTTACCTGTGCGGAGAAGATGAATCTTGAGCGTTTCGGGATTGGGCACTGTGCATGTATTGATAAGGCGAAGATAAGAAGCCTGACAGGATATCGTCTGGATCTGAAAAAGGATGGCGGGCAGCGTAAGGAGTGCCGGTGTGTGGAGAGCGTGGATATTGGGATATACCACACCTGCATCCATGGGTGTAAGTATTGCTATGCCACGGGAAGCCAGGAGAATGCCCGGAACAAGTATGAGCAGCACGACCCGGATTCCGCGCTCCTTGTGGGGCATGTGCGGGGCGATGAAGTGATCAAGGAGCGGGCGGTTACGTCGGGCAGGGATATCCAGATATCGCTGTTTGATCTGCCTGGGATGTATACAGGATTTTGAGATGATTGAGCAGCAGGAGAAGCAGATGGCAGGCAAGGGCTAAGTGTCTTCTGGTTCCAGTAAAGACTCTGGCGTACACATGAGTATGTGCGCCAGAGTTATTATTTTATCTGCGGATGCGCGGTTGATACTTTTGGATGAAAGATATAATATCAATTCATTGACAAAATAGTAACAGGGTGATATATTTAAACTATAGTTTAAACTGCGGTCTAAAATAAGAATGGGTGCAGGAAACAAGCTGGTTTGTTCCGCAGATGGACTGCGGTTGATGAGAGGATTATGAGATGAAGAATATTACGAATATACAGAAGTTCTCGGTCCATGACGGGGACGGTATCCGGACGTCTGTGTTTTTCAAGGGATGCCCGCTTAGATGCCAGTGGTGCCACAATCCGGAGACCCAGCGCTATGAAAGGGAGATGCAGTACGATCCGGAGAAATGCACAGGCTGCGGCGCATGTGCGAAGATTTGCTCCAGTCAGGCAATCACAATGAAGGATGGAAGACCTGTACTGGACCGTAAAGCCTGTACCTTGTGCGGCAAATGTGAGAACTTCTGCCCGGCAGGAATCCGTGAGGCCGTTGGGCGTGAGTATACGGTAAAAGAGCTTGTGAAAGAGCTGATGAAGGACCAGATTTTTTATGAAGACTCCGGCGGAGGGGTTACGTTTTCCGGCGGGGAGGTTATGACGATGGATATGGAATATCTCCTTGCCGCCGCAAAGGAACTAAAGAAGCAGGATGTGACGCTTACCATTGACACCTGCGGGCATGTCCCATACGAGAAGTTTCAGGCAATCCTGCCTTATGTGGATACATTTCTCTACGACATAAAAGTAATGGATTCACAGCGCCATAAACAATATATGGGTGTGGATAACAAGCTGATTCTTGAGAACCTGGTCCGCCTTGCCAGGGACGGGGCGAGAATCTACATACGGATTCCCGTGATAAAAGAAGTGAACGGCAATGAGAAGAATATGAAGGAAACCATAGCGTTTCTGAAAGAACACGATATCCATCCGCCTCAGATTAACCTGCTGCCCTACCACGATACAGGGAGCGGCAAGTATCCGAAGCTGGATATGGAATATAAGGGAACAGATTTACATGCACCGGAACGGGCCAAGATGGAAGAGTTTGTCCGGCTCTTTCAGGAAGCCGGGTTCCAGAACACAAAAATAGGAGGTTAAATGGACATGGCAAAGCGTGGTATGAATGAAAGAATCCAGAAGCTCAGGGAACTCAGTGTGACGACACCGGTTCACATTGACCTTGAAAGGGCAAAAATCGAGACGGATTTTTACAAAGAAAACGATGGAAAATATTCCATCCCTGTCATGCGTGCGATGGTTCTCAAAGAGTATTTCTCTAAGAAGACATTGTACTTAGGCGACGGGGAGCTGATTATCGGAGAGAAGGGAAGAGATCCTCAGGCGTCCCCCACATTCCCGGAGCTTTGCTGCCACAGCGTAGAGGACATGGTGGTCATGAGCGAGCGTGAGCTGGTATCCTTCCACACCACAGAAGAAGACCGGAAGTTACAGGCAGAGGAGATTATTCCATACTGGACGGGAAGAAGCATGAGGGAGAAGATCCTTGCGCGGATGACCCCGGAATGGCATGAGTGCTACAGCGCAGGAATGTTCACTGAGTTCATGGAGCAGAGAGGACCGGGGCATACCTGTGGCGGGGAGCAGGTATTTACGACGGGATACATGGACTACAAGGAGAAGATCCGTCAGACCATGGAGGCTCTGGATTACATTAACGATCCGGATGCGGTGAATAAATGCGAAGAGCTGAAGGCAATGGATATTTCCTGCGACGCTGTGCTCATCCTTGGTGAGCGTTATCATGAACTTGCCCTTGAGATGGCAGAAAAAGAAGGGGATGAGACAAGAAAGAAAGAGCTTCTTCAGATCGCTGCGAACCTTGAGGTGGTTCCGGCGCACAAGCCCCAGACATACTGGCAGGCAATCCAGTTATACTGGTTCACCCACCTTGCCGTCACCACAGAGCTGAACCCATGGGACGCATTTAGCCCGGGAAGGCTTGACCAACATTTGAACCCATATTATGAGAGGGATGTGGAGGCTGGAATCCTGGACGATGAAAGGGCGTTGGAACTCTTAGAGTGCCTGTGGGTGAAATTCTATAACCAGCCTGCCCCGGTGAAGGTCGGCATTACATTGAAGGAGAGCGCAACCTATACGGATTTTGCAAATATCAATACAGGCGGAGTGACGCCGGACGGACGTAACGGGGTGAACAACGTAAGCTACCTGATTCTGGACTGTATGGATGAGATGAAGCTGGTTCAGCCCAACTCGAACGTGACCATCAGCAAGAAGACTCCTGCAAAATTCTTAAAGAGAGCCTGCGAGGTTTCCAGGAGAGGATGGGGACAGCCTGCATTTTACAATACGGAAGCCCAGATTATGGAGCTGATTAACGCAGGAAAGAACCTTGAGGACGCAAGGCGCGGCGGCTCTTCCGGATGCGTGGAGACGGGCGCGTGGGGCAGCGAGGCTTATATCCTGACCGGGTATCTGAACATCCCGAAGGTGTTCCAGCTGACGCTGTTCAACGGATTTGACCAGTATTCCGGGAAACAGATTGGCCTGAAACTGGGGTATGCGAAGGATTTCAAGACCTATGAGGAGCTGTGGGAGGCATTCAAGAAGCAGCTTGCCCATATCGTTGACATCAAGATTCGCGGCAACAACGTGATTGAGCAGTTGTATGCACAGGAGATGCCTGCGCCGTGCCTTTCCGTTGTGACCAATGACTGCATTTCTAATGCAAAGGATTACAATGCAGGCGGCGCAAGGTATAATACCAACTATATTCAGGGCGTGGGCATTGGTACGGTCACAGATTGCCTTGCCGCTGTGAAATATAATGTGTTCGACAGGCAGAATTTTACCATGGAAGAGCTGATTGAGGCGATGGAGCATGATTATGAAGGATACGATGCCATTTACCGCATGGTTCATGACAAGACTCCTAAGTATGGCAATGACGATGATTATGCGGACGATATCATGCAGGAGGTGTTCGAGCTTTACAGAAGCTCGATTACAGGGCGTCCGAACATGAAGGGCGGCAAGTACGGGGTAGATATGCTGCCTACCACCTGCCACGTGTACTTCGGCGACGTCATCCTTGCGACGCCGAATGGAAGGAAAGCCCATAAGCCGGTTTCCGAGGGCATTTCCCCGGAGAAATCAGCGGATACCAACGGGCCTACGGCAGTCATCAAGTCCTGTGCGAAGATGGATCACCTTGCGACGGCGGGAACACTGCTGAACCAGAAGTTCACGCCGGATGTTGTGGCGGGCGAAGAGGGGCTTGACCATATGGCAAGCCTGATCCGGTCTTATTTCTCCATGGACGGACACCATATCCAGTTTAATGTGATTGACCGGCAGACGTTGATTGACGCCCAGAACAATCCGGAGGAGTACAAAGACCTGATTGTCCGTGTGGCGGGATACAGCGACTTCTTCCGCAATTTAAGCAAGCCGCTTCAGGATGAGATTATCGAGAGGACGGAGCAGAATTTTAATTAATCACGGCATGGCCTGTGTAAGGGATGGGGAACAAAAATTTCCTCATCCCTTTCTCGTGACCTTTTTCTTGCTTTTCTGACAAAAAACCATTACAATAATGTAAAGTGATAAAGGATATGGTTATTATGGCAGAGATACGAAAACGGCTGGTATTCCATGGAAGAGTGCAGGGAGTCGGTTTCCGTTATACGGCAAAGCATCTGGCGGGTTCCCTTGGGCTGACCGGGTGGGTCAGGAATGAATATGACGGTACTGTGCGGATGGAAGTCCAGGGGCGGCAAGCCTTGATTTATAAGTTGATGGAAGGGCTGAACAGGGGGATGTATATTTCCATTGACTGGATTGATGAGGAGGAGATTCCGGTAGTGGAGGAGAGCCGTTTTAGGGTGTGTTAGGATACGAATGTAAGGAATCAGTTGGCAGCAGGATAGGAGAATGGCATGGGAAAAGAAATCAAGAAAAGCGTGAAGAGCAGGATAGTCTCCGCAGCATGGCAGTTATTTTACGAAAAAGGATACAACGGTACGACAGTAGACGATATCATTGAATTGTCACAGACTTCCAAGGGTTCCTTCTACTACTATTTCAGCACAAAGGATGAACTCTTGAATACGTTGTCTATGATTCTGGATGATTATTATGAAGAGCTGGAGTCAAAGATGGAGCCGGAGATGAATAGTTTTGATAAACTATTATATCTGAACTATGAGATGCATACGATGATGGAGGAGAAGATTAACATTGACTTGCTTGCCTCTCTGTATTCCACGCAGCTTGTATCAGAGAAACAGAGCCATCTGTTAGACCGCAACCGCAATTACTACAGGCTGTTGGATCAGATCGTGGAGGAAGGGCAGAAGCGGGGGCAGATACGCGGGGAGCTTGCGGTGAGCGAGGTGACTCGATATTATGCCATGTGTGAACGCGCCCTGGTTTCGGACTGGTGCCTGAATAAAGGAAGGTACTCACTTGGAGAGTACAGCAAGGAATGCATGCCCTACATGATGGAACACTTCAAGGCATAGGCGGCGCCGTACATTTGCATCTGCCGTAAGGGCGCTCCATCGGAAAGCAGGATAAGGGTTATGAAAGAACGGAAAAGGAGGCTGAAAGTATGGTAATACAGGGCCTAAAGAAATTTTCGTTATTAGATTATCCGGGGAAGATTTCCTGTACGGTATTCACGGCAGGATGTAATTTCCGCTGTCCATACTGTTATTATAAGCCGTTGGTGATGAATACCCACGAGAACAGTGAGATTCCTGCGGAGGAAGTTTATGCATTTCTGGAGAAATATCAGGGAATCCTGGACGGAGTCTGCCTGACTGGCGGGGAGCCGTTGATTCAGCATGGGGTGGAGGATTTCCTGAGATATGTCAGGGAATTGGGATATGAGGTAAAACTTGAGACGAACGGGAGTTTCCCGGATAAATTAAAGCGGCTCGTTTCCGAGGGGCTGGTCAGTTATGTTGCCATGGATGTTAAGAATTCCCCGGAAAGTTACGGGAAGACGGTGGGGATTCAGGGGTATGACCTGGAAAATGTTAAAAAGAGCATAGAATTTCTGCTCAGTGACGCCGTGCCGTATGAGTTCTGTACGACCGTTGTGCTGGAATATCACCAGCGGTCGGATTTTGAGTCCATTGGGAAATGGATTGCCCATGCGAAACGGTACTATCTCCAACGTTTCTACAACTCCGAACATGTGATACGGCCAGGACTTCATAAGTACAATGACAGTATCATGGAGCAGGCGTTAGAGATTGTCAGGAAGGAAGTGCCGCAGGCGAAGTTGCGGGGGTGGTAGAGGGATCTTTCAATGCACTGTCCCGCCCGATTTCAAAATGGTCTGCCTTCAGGATTGCGAAGGATTGTTCGGCATCGCCTTTTCGCATATATTCAATCATCTTCCTGAGATTTTCGTTTGTCTTTTCTATCTGCATCCCATTCCTGACGGCAAACTGCCCGATGCGGATCAGCTCGCAAAGGTTGTTTTCATAGATTCTGTTAATCCGTCCATTTTCAAAGATGCTGATAATCTCCATGTGCATGGCGGTATCTGCAAGCTCCCATTCATAGGTATTTTCGGCGGCGGCAAACATGCGGACAACTTTCTCCTCAAGGCGGTAAGAATATTCTTCATTCCGTCCGGAGGTGAAGATCAGACGGAATGCGGCGCCTTCTAACAGTTCGCGGATCTGGTAAAGCTCGTTGATATCTTTGTCGGTAATCTCCCGGACAGTTATGGATTTGTAGTAGTCGGAGACGATCAACCCTTCTGACTGTAACTTTTGGATGGCTGTCCGGATTGGGCTTCGGCTCATGCCGAGTTCTGCGGCAAGCAAGGATTCGGTGAGCGGCGTCCCGGGGGGATAGGTCAGGTTCAGGATATTCTCTTTTATCTTATCGTATGCCTGTGTGGCAAGGGATGCGGTCTTTTCAGCCATGGTTTTCCCTCCGTTTTGTCAAAAAATATTGTGCATAGATTAATCATACTATAAAAGGTTAAAACGGGCAACTGGAAACGAGTATTAAAAAATCGGGACAGCCGGGAAATCCCGACAGCCCCTTTTACATGTGAAATCCATCCTAATCAAAATCAAACTTCGTATACCTGGTATTCATCGCCCCATACCGCGTCCTGACCATCTCATTCTTCGCCAGCACATCCTCTTCGGTTCCCGTATACTGACACCGGATACAGTAATACTCCTTCTTATCCTTATCATAAAACATATCAATATCCAGATCCCGCATAAAGCAGGAAGGACATCTGTAATTTAATTTGCCTTTTCCAGATTGAGCCATGTCGCAAACATCTCCTTATCCTTTATTTTTTTCTTGTACCCCAGCGTGAACATCGGGGAAAATGCATACCCTTCCCGGATATACCCTTCCGCCTCTGAAGAAGCCGTCATAGAAACCTTCGTTTCAATCGCCGGAACTATGGCAGAAACAGCCGATGCGCCTTTAAGGCTCTCCTCACGGCAGCGGTACTCATACACGATTTCCTTCGGCTCACTGCCTTCACAGGTAAGGGTAATCCCCGTCATATCCTCCGGATATTCCGTCGTCCCATAACAAGCCACCATATACTCATTCAGCTCGACCTCGGCAGACGGGTCGCTCATCTCAAGGACGGTACGCTCAATTTTAATCGAACCGCTTCCCTCCTCGAAATATTCCTTTGTCAGAAGGGTCAGTGATAAATCGGCAAATTCAATGGTCACAGGGTCAAGGGTCAGAATCCTGGTCTTCCCTTCCTGAGAAAAATGCGCCTTCGTGCGACACAGGCACAGATCCACTTCCTCGCCCTTGTAACTGAGCTTCGCGCTCCGAATCGTCCCTTCACCCGCATAATGGGTGAAATATCCGGCCCGGTATTTCTCCTGAATCAAGAACGGATAAGAAGCATCCTGCACATGCTTCGTCCCGATACCGACCTCCCATTTAAGCTTCGCCGCATAGGGACGCAGATCAAAAATCGCTCCGCCCTGATCCATGCTTACCCCAGCTCTCATATACGGGTCGGTATACCAGAACACCTGCTTGTCAGAACCATAAAGGATGTCCCGCCACAGCGCACATTCCGGCTCCTTGTAGGACTTTTTCTCCCGGTAATAGTCCGCGAATTCAGACATGGTCATATCAATGAGCTTGCCCTCTTTCTTCAAATCACCGTAATACTTGCACCCATCCGAATAGGATTTCAGAAGCAGCTCATAAGGAGCTTCCCACCGTCCCATCTTATTCATCCAGCCAGGACCTACGAACATCATATTATAAGAATAACCGTTATTATACTTCTCCTGGGCACGGTACTGGTCGATGAGATTATAGAGATAAGGAAATTCCCAAGTTTTGGTATCATAAATCATGCCTCTGAGCACATTCTGGGGATGGGTTCCGAAGTTAGAGCCGTTGCCGTCATAACACGCCAGAAGATCCCTGGACAGATGGGGGATTGCCACAATCCCACTGTCCTCAGACTCATCCGCCGCCGGTGCATGGGTATTCTGCTTAGATGGAATCCAAGGCGCCCACGGACCGCCGTCGAACAGCGTATACCAGGAATTATTGCAGGTATGATAGGCTTTGGGACCCTCTTCCCAACACGTAGCAATGGCACATTTTACGGAAGGATATGTTTCCTTGATATAGTTGGTCAGATCCGCGTCCATATAGTAGGAACCGGTGGATTCCGGGTAAAATCCGAAAATATCGTGGAATTTGCCGAAAACATCATCCACAATCCGTTTCTTGTCCTCCATGGAGAACATCCAGATGCAGAAATCCTTAGTCTTATATTTCTCGCGGAACTCCTCACAGGGCAGCCCAAGAAGGGAGAGGGCAATCTCATCCCCATATACCTCATGGTCGTTTTTCGCGATTGCCACGGCTTCCTCATTAAAAAGAGCGGCATAGGTCATATGAATTGTGACTTTCAACCCATTTTCATGGGCAAGCCTCTGCTGGGTCTTGAAAATATCCAGAGATTCGGTCAAAAGTTTCTTGTCTCCAATATCCTCCTCTTTGCCGTGTCCTGTAACGGTGGCGGAATACTCCGGAACCATCTCGGGACGATGGATTACGTTCAGAATAAAATCACTCATTTTTTCAATACTCCTATCTATTATTTATAAAATATCCGGCATGTATGCCCGCCTGTGCGGGAAAACATGCCGGACATTTGTAAGCAAATTATTTGACAGCTCCGGTAATACCTTCTGCGAACTGTTTCTGCAATACGAAGAATACAACCATCGTAGGAATGGAGCAGAACAAAACGCCCATCATAATCATACCGTAGTCAATCTTGTAACCGCCAATAGTATTGGCAATCAACATAACCATATTCAATGACTTGCCGTCTGTCATGATTACCTTCGGCCACAGGTATGCATTCCATGCATTCATGAACGTGATAACTGCCGCCGCCGCATACGTAGACCTCATGGTCGGGAAGAACATGCGGAAGAAAATCCCGATCTCGGTCAGCCCGTCTAGCCTTGCTGCTTCGATGATGTCAACCGGGAATGCACGGGCATTCTGCCGGAACATCATGATCATGAAAGGCGTCGAAATCATCGGAAGGAAGAATCCAATCGTCGTATTCAGAAGTTTTGCCTTGGAAAACATCTGGAACAACGGAATCATCGTCGCGACCTGTGGAATCATCATCGCAAGCAGTAAGATAGAGAACAATTTATCCTTCCATTTGTCATGGTAGACCTCGAATCCATAACCAGCCAGTGAACAGATGAACAGACAGATCAAAGTCACTGAGATGGCGTAAACGAAAGAGTTGGTCATCGCACGTGCCAACGGCTGCTGTGCAACCAGGTTCCGGAAGTTCTCCGCCGCAAATGAACCAGGCATCAGACGTCCTTTAGAGATGTCGATGTAGTTATTCGTGGCAGCGGATATCATCCACAGGAACGGAAAAACTGAGATGATGGAAAAAATCGTCAAAAATATGTAGGTAGGAATCAGCCTGCGCTGAATCATAGATCTGTTCTTTTTCTCAGTCACGTGTATCACCTACTTTCAGATTAATAAATGCTAAGATAGCAACAATAATGAATACGAAGAATGCCATGGCGCTTCCATAACCAAAGTTCGGGGCGCGCAGGAAACAGGTATTATAAATATAGTGGGACATTGTAATTGTCGCATTTGCCGGTCCGCCGTTGGTCAGGTTGACAGACTCGTCGAACAACTGCAAAGTACCGTTGATGGACATGATAAATGTCATGATGATCGTTGGCTTCAGAAGCGGAACGGTAATCCCCCAGAAGGTCTTCCAACCGTTGGCGCCGTCGATCTTAGCCGCCTCATATACAGAATACTCAATATTCTGAAGCCCGGCAAGGTAGAATACCATGTTATATCCGGTCCATCTCCAGATCAGGGCGATAATAATTACCATCTTAGCCGACCATGCGGTTCCCAGGAAATTATACCCATGATCCAGAAATCCCATCTTGACCAATGCATTATTAATCAGACCATCCTGTGCGAACAGGAAACGGAAAATAATCGCATAGGAAACCAGTGACGTTGCACATGGCAGGAATACACAGGTACGGAAAAATCCTTTGAACCTCAGATCCTTATTATTCAGGAGTTGGGCTAACAGGATTGCAAGCACCAGCATGATTGGCACTTGAATTGCCAGATAGAAGAACGTATTTCCTACTGACCTAAGAAATACTCTGTCTTCAAACATTCGGGCATAGTTGGAAAAACCGGTAAATCTGTAGTTTGATCCTTTCCCTGTCTGCAGTGACAGAAGAAAAGCCCTGATCATCGGGTAGAAGCTCATGACTGCGATCATAATAGTTGCCGGAGTGAGGAATGCCCAGCCGGCGGCTTTCTGCTTAGCAATCAGGCTCATACCTTTCTTTTTAGGTTCCATAAAAAAACCCCCTTCGTTCCTTTAAGCTATATGTAGTTGTATAATAGTTCGGGGGAACCTGAAAGACGGTCCCCCCGAAAATATTATCGCGTGAATCAGACCGGGTATGTTTTATTCGTAATAGAATTCCGCATCTGCCTGAGCCTGCTCTAAGGTCTTATCCTTATCGCTGCCGGTCATGATATCCTGGATTGCCGTAGAGATAACCTCACGAACATCATAGTAATAAGCGCTTGTGTTGTTGGTAGGCGTCTTCTCAGCGTACTCTACGATTGTTGAGTAGATCGGCTGGTCATTCCAGAATTCCTGTGGAGCCTGATAAGCTTCGGACTCACCGGCAGGTCCCCATGTACCGATAGCGCCGGTAGTAGGTAGTATGTTCGCATACAGGTCTTCGCTTCCTGCAAATGTCTTGGCAAGGAAATCGAAAGCAAGTTCTGTGTTCTGGCAGTTGGAAGTTACATACCAGGAAGAACCACCGTTGTTGGAGTAGTTCGTAGCGTTAGCGCTCTTCACCAGCTTAGGCATATTGGTGATTTCCCACTTGCCGGCTGTGTCTTCCATACCCATAATCGTAGCCATGATCCAGTTACCATTGATCGTTCCTGCACACTGCTCGTTGGTGATAGAGGATACATATTCATCCCACTCGTTTACTTCGTAAAAAATCCCTTCTTTTACCATCTTCTGATAGATATCGATACACTCGTTCAGCGGATCGTTGCCAACAAGGTTCGGAGTTCCGTCTTCGTTGAACAGAGAAGCGCCTGCGGACTGAAGCATCATCATGATGATATCCTGGCTGTTAGCCTGTCCTGAAAGCATGTACTTGCCGGTCTTTTCCTTCACTACCTTACCAATCTCGATGAACTTGTCCCAGTCGATGTCTGTGATATCATCGATAGTATATCCTGCTTCCTCCAGAATGTCTGTACGATAACAGGAAACAACTGCGCCGTTATCGAATGGTACGCCGTAGTTCTTGCCGTCTACGGTAGAGTAGCTTAACTTACCTTCTGCAAACTGTGAGAAGTCAATTCCACTGTCTGTCAGGTCCGTAAATGCTTCCGGATAGAAGGAAACGAATTTCTGATAAGAGTTGTCCTGCATCAGCACGATGTCAGGCATCGTTCCGAAATCACCGGATTCTGCACATGTCTGTAACTTTGTCTCACAGTCGTCGGACAGGGTCTCAACTACTTCAAGCTCGAACTTGTCATTCACGGTATCCTTGTAAATCTTGCCGGCTTCCTCGATTGCAGGAATATTGAACGCCGGGTCCCATGTCCATACAACCAGCTTGTCCCCGCCGCCGGAGCCGCCTTCGTCAGAACCGGAATCTCCGCCGCTGCCAGAACCGCTGTCGTCGGAACCACCGCCGCCGCATGCTGCGAGTGAGAATGCCATTGCTCCCACAAGTAATACTGAAAGTAATCTTTTCTTCATAATCTTTATCCTCCTTCTGATTAATTACTTCATGGACATATTATATCAATATAAACGTCCCAAAAGTTGTTAGAATCGACTGTATAGTGTGCATAATCAATCATATATAGTGTTATTGTATGGGATTCGACAAGAAGAGACAGGTTTTTTGGTAAATATTTTGAGAATAAGATGACCCGAAGGCAGATGCTATACTTACACTAGATATAAAATGTGGTCAGCAAATCTGCCGTCAGGATGTAGGAATTTTATGACAGAAATACCCGGTCAGGATATCTCCGTTTGATGATCTGCAGCATATTATCGCTTAAATCCAGCAAGAGTTTAATTTTCTCCCGGTTTTCTGTGATGATCATCGTATAATAGGGCGTGTCTTCCTCATAAGAAGTGTAGTCATACTTGGCCAGCCGGATACTTCCGCCTTCTTTCCGGTATTTTGCTACGGCGTCGTGCCAGCTCGGGGCAAGGACTTCCAGCGCTTCCATATCAAGGTAATGGGCGGAGCGGCGATGCTTTTTCCCGAAAATGACGTCGATGGTAAGATGGTTCTCCTCTAAGATATACTCATATTCCTTCCGGCTGTAGGTATTGTAAAAATAGTAAAGGACGACCAGCAAAAACCCTGGCAGCATGAATCCCTGAGACAATGTGACGCCCAGAAGAAGCAGAATCACTGCAAAAACAATCATTGTCGTCCGGAGAAATCCTGTCATAGGTTTGGGTTTCCGAATTACCTGTTCTACGATCTTATAATTGTACATATTATTTTTTCCTCCTGATTCATAAGCGGTGGTATCATTTCATAAGCATCATATCAGTTCAGCCTTCGGAATTCAAGTGGCGTGACGCCTGTTATCTTCTTGAACATGGCGATAAAATGACTTGCGTCAGAGAATCCCGTCTCACCGGCAATCTGCTGCACTTCCATGCGGGGGGCAGATACCAGCAGTTCCCTTGCCTTGTTGATTCGGAAGGTGGTCAGGTACTCATAGGCAGAGCACCCGAGAAAACGCCGGAACAGGCGGGACAGGTATTGGGGCGTAACATAGACGCCCGCGCTTAGTTCCTGTACGGTGAGTTCAGTGTCATAACGGGTTTCAATCTCTTTTATTACTGGCGCCACATAACGCAGATACAAGGGCTCGTCAGTCAAAGCGCGGGTATGGCGGCTGCTGGTAAAATGCAGCAGCAAGCTATAACACCTAAGCGAAAGCGCGCGGGTATCGGCAGACAGGATGTCCCAGTCCTCCATGATTTCGTTGATGAGCGCGCCAATCATGGCGCCCTTTTCCTTATCTATCAATACGACCGGTTTGTTTCCCACCATCTTGTCGATGCTGCTGTCGATGGTTCCGGTAAATGTGGCAAAGGCTGTCAGCCATTCTTCGGTGTCCCGGGCGTAGGAATGATGGAGGTAAGGAGAAATCAAGATTCCTTCTCCCTCGTTCAGAACATATTCTGCCCCCTGAACCCGGACGGTCCCGCGTCCCCGTTCCGTCTGTAGATAATGGTAGAGGGGGAACCCCTTAGGACGCAAGACCCGGTCCTGGCTCCAACTGTGGCCGATGGAGTCAAATAAGAAAGGTTCGTTGACAGGGGAATTCCTGTAATGTATTGGCATCGTCATCACCTGTTTCAAAATGTTATATTATATAGTTTAACATATTACACTTTCTTTTGTCTATCCGTAATATAATAAGGATTGATAACAGAGAAAACTCAGGTATGTAAGCTAAGTTAAGGAGGAGTAACAATGGACCGAGTATTTGATTATGGCAAATTAAAAGACCCGCAGTATTTCCGTGACGGAAGGCTTGACGCCCATTCCGACCACAGGTATTATGCTTCGGTTTTGGATATGGAGACAGGTCATGAGGATTTCAAGGAGAGCCTGAACGGGCTGTGGAAGTTCCACTATGCAAGGAATTACAAGGCGGCAGTCTGCGGATTTGAGAAGACGGATTACTGCTGCAAAGACTGGGACGACATCCATGTGCCGGCACATATCCAGATGGAGGGTTACGACATTCCGCAGTATGCGAATGTGCAGTACCCTTGGGAAGGGCATGACGAGATAGAGCCGGGAGAGATTCCAGAGTATTTCAACCCTGTGGCAAGTTATGTAAAGTATTTTACAGTACCGGAGCGTATGAAGGGAAGGCGTCTCTTCATCTCCTTTGCGGGCGCGGAGAGCGGGCTGGCGCTGTGGCTGAACGGGACGTTCGTGGGATACAGCGAAGACTCCTTTACCCCGTCAGAATTTGAACTGACGGAGTATCTGGTGGAAGGAGAGAATAAGCTGGCAGCGCAAGTGTTCAAATGGACGGCGTCAAGCTGGTGCGAAGATCAGGATTTCTACCGTTTCTCCGGTATTTACAGGGACGTTTATCTATATACGATACCGGATGTGCATGTGCGCGACTTAAAAATCTGCGCGATACCGGACGAGACACTGAAGAAAGCGGCGTTCGATATCCGTCTGGACATGATTTCGGCAGAAACGGCGGCGGGGAAGGCAGTGATTCGTCTTGCAAAGGACGGTGATACGGTCATTGAAGAAGAACTGGAGCTTGAGGCAGTGGTTTCCCGCTCATGGACGGTGGACGGGCCGGCGCTTTGGAGTGCAGAAGAGCCGAATCTCTATGACCTGACAATCGAGATTTACGATGCCGCGGGAACGCTTCAGGAAGTAATACCGGAGAAGGTTGGTTTCCGAAGGTTTGAGATGAAGGACAATATCATGACCCTGAATGGAAGAAGAATCGTGTTCAAGGGTGTGAACCGCCATGAATTTAGCTGTGTGAGCGGACGAAGCGTGAGCGAGGCGGAGCTTCGCAAGGATCTTGAGACGATGAAGCGCAATAATATCAACGCTATCCGTACCTGCCACTATCCGGACGGCTCTCTGATTTACCGGCTCTGCGACGAGTATGGAATCTACCTGATCGATGAGAACAACCTGGAATCCCACGGTACTTGGGATACGGCGATGCTGACTGGGGACGACTCAGGGGTAGTGCCGAACGACAGGCCGGAGTGGCTGGGCATGATGCTGGATCGTGTGAATTCCGTTTACCAGAGGGACAAGAACCACCCGGCAATCCTGATCTGGTCCTGTGGGAATGAATCCTACGGCGGAAAGGATATCTATGAGATGTCAGAGCTTTTCCGGAAGTTAGACCCGAACCGTCTGGTTCATTATGAGGGAGTACACCACGACCGCCGTTATAATGACACCAGCGATATGGAGAGCCAGATGTATACCTCCGTGGAAGGAATCAAGGAGTTCCTGGCAAAGGACAGGAGCAAGCCGTTCATTTGCTGCGAATATACCCACGCAATGGGGAATTCCTGCGGAGCTATGCACAAATATACGGATTTGACCGACACGGAGCCGTTGTATCAGGGTGGATTTATCTGGGATTATATCGACCAGACCATTTGCAAGAAAGACCGCTATGGGAAAGAATTCCAGGCATACGGCGGAGATTTCGGAGAGCGTCCGACGGATTATAATTTCAGCGCCAATGGAATCGTTTACGGAAACAGAGAGGCTTCCCCTAAGATGCAGGAGGTAAAATTCAATTACCAGAACATCACGGCAGAGGTTGGAAAGACCGAGGTCAGGGTAATCAATAAGAACTTGTTCGTCAATACGGATACTTTTGAGTGCCGTGTCACTGTGGCGCGGGACGGGCATGTGGTAAGAAGGGCTGTTTTAGAGACCCACGTGGAGCCGCTTTGCGAGGAAATTTATGCACTGCCGGTTCCGGAGGAGACACTGGCAGGTGAGTATGCAGTTACCGTATCTTTCCATCTGAGACAGGACGCCATTTGGGCGAAGCGCGGACATGAGGTGGCGTTCGGTCAGTATGTATATCAGGTAGAGAAGGCGGAAAAAGTATGCGATAAGGGTGTGAAAGTGATCAGAAGCACACACAATATCGGCGTGCGCGGAGAGCATTTTGAGGTAATGTTCTCGGTGCTGTCCGGAGGGCTGGTCTCCTACAAATATGCAGGAAAAGAGATGCTCAAATCCATTCCTAAGCCGAACTTCTGGCGTGCGCCTGTGGATAATGACTGCGGGAACCAGATGCCGGCGCGCTATGCCCAGTGGAAGATTGCAAGCATGTATGTTACCGATAAGGCAATGGGGGATGAGCTGTTTAAGATGAGTATGTTAGAGGCACAGGAAGGAGAACACAGCGCAACCGTTTCCTTTACCTATCATCTGTGTACCATACCGGCGGCAACTTGCCAGGTGTCTTACGAAGTGTTCGGGGATGGGTGCGTGAAGACGACCCTTTCCTATGATCCGGTAAAAGAGTTGGGCGATATGCCGGAATTCGGTATGATGTTCAAGCTGGATGCGGATTATGACCATGTGAAATGGTATGGCCTTGGTCCTGCAGAAACTTATGCGGACCGCAAGAAGGGGGCAAAGCTTGGCATTTACGAGAATCTTGTGAAGGACAATATGGCAGAGTATATTGTTCCTCAGGAGTGCGGTAATAAGGAAGAGGTGCGTTATGCGGAAGTCACCGACCGTAAAGGAAGAGGAATGCGGTTTGCAATGACATCCGAGAACGGCCCCATGTGCTTCTCGGCGCTGCCGTATACTCCTCATGAGCTGGAGAATGCGATGCATCCGTTTGAATTGCCGGAGGTACACTATACGGTGGTCCGTGCCTCGAAAGCACAGATGGGAATCGCCGGGGACGATAGCTGGGGGTCATTGACTCATCCGGAGTATCTGATTGATGTGAGTAAGAAGCTGGAGTTTAGTTTCTGGTTCTGCGGTATTTAAGGTATGTTTTAGGAGATATAGAGGGGCAGTCGGGAATTATGAGAATAGCATATCCCGACTGCCCCTGTTTATCATTTACTTAGATGAGTAAAGACAAATATTGTTCATAGTTGACGCCGTCGTTGCGCGGTACATTTTCTTTGACGGAATCAAGCAATGCAAGTTCCAAAAATTCCCCAGCCTTCTCTATAATAGAAGGAAGGGAATCACCGCGGGCAGATCCGGCGGCGATGCAGGATGCGAACAAGTCCCCCGTTCCGGAATAGCTGCCGCCGATATAAGGGAAAGAAAACAGGGAGGAGGCAACCGTACTGACCAGTAGATTTCCCATCTTTTTCGTGCCGTCCGTATCTTCAAAACGGATTCCGGTTACGATGACATGTTCTGGACCTTTCTGGCAGAAGGTTTGTCCCATTTCCTGAATTGCATCTATTAATTCTACCGAAGAAGTCTTTGCCATTAGCGATTGGTAGTCTGTGCCTGTCAGGAGGCATAATTCTGTCAAATTTGGCGTAATGATGTCAGCCTCTAAAGCTAACCTGTGCATCTGTTCAAGCAGAGCTTTGGTATAGAACGGGTAAGGCGTCCCGTCGTCTCCCATGACGGGGTCTACCAGAAGGAATGTATCGGGGGTCCGGAAGGAGCCTAGGAAACGGAAGATCTGGCGGATCTGCATTTCCCCGGCAACGAATCCGGTATAGATGCCGTCGAACCGCTGCCCCATCTTTTCCCATTCGCTGCGGAAATATTCCATTTTGTCCGTATAGTCGTCGCAATAATAGCTAGGGTATCCGGTTTGGGCCGTCAAGATTGCAGTGGGGAGGGGGCATGCCTGTACGCCCATTGCCGATATGACGGAGATTGCGGCAGTGAGGGAACACCGGCCGAAGCTGGAGAGGTCGTTGATTACTGCTATTTTCTTAGTCATAGAATTTATTTTCCTTATGTTATAGTGTGTTGTCGGCGGATCTATTGTTGCAAATATCAAACGTCCGCCTCACAAATATACTATCATCAAAGTGGATACATTAAAAAGTCCAGATTAATAAAAAGAAACCGGACCAGTTTGTGACTAACTGCGGCTTTTCTTTTTAACAAAAATCGCAGAGTAGATTATTCTGCGACCAGGGAGAGGATGATTATCTGGTATTTATTACCCTGTGATTTACAGAATCCTTCGACTATATTATCCATGGGGCGGGAAATGCATATCCGGATGCATTTAATTTCAGATCCGGTAGGTACGATTGAGGGTAATGTACATGGGACATACCGTCTGTTGGAGTATGCAAAGGGGCATGGCTGCAGACGATTCCTGTATGTTTCTACCGGTGAGGTATATGGGGAATGTGATGCAAGCCTTTCGCCTTTTCAAGAGTCAGCCAGCGGACAGATTGACATTCTGTCGCCCCGCTCTTGCTATCCAGGAAGTAAACGACTGGCAGAAACCTTATGTGTTTCCTACAGAAAACAGAAGGGGTTGGAAACCGTAATCGCCCGTCCTTGTCATACTTATGGACCTGGGATGCTGGAAGGAGACAATCGGGCGAACGCGCAGTTTTTAAGAAATGGCGCGCTTGGCAAGGATATTATCCTGAAGAGTAAAGGGAGCCAGATGCGGTCTTATGCATATACCGCCGATTGTGTATCGGCAATATTGACAATTTTGTTGGCAGGGGATGGCGGAGAGGCATATAACTGTGCAAATTCAGAGTCAAAATGCACGATTGCAGAATTTGCAGAGATTGTTGCAAAGGTTTCGGGCAGTAAAGTTGTATATGAAAACCCCAGTGCGGCAGATTTAGCGAATCGCAGTCCGGTTATGAGACAGGTTCTAGATACGAAAAAATTAGAGGGGCTTGGCTGGAAAGGCAGATATAGTGTAGAAAAAGGGGTTACACATACGCTTAGGATTCTGAAAGGGTTTTAAGAGTCGTCGGCAGAAATCCATTGTCTGTCCTTATATTTTTTGATATAGTAAACCTATACGGTACGGAATACAAGGAGGAAGAACATGTTACTATTATCAAAAGAAGATATCAGACAAGTATTTACAATGAGAGACGCCATAGAGGCGAATAAGCGGGCGTTTCAGCTATTAGTGGAGGGGAAATGCAACGCTCCCTTACGCACCAACATCCAGGCACCGAAGCAGGACGGCTGTTTCCTCTTCATGCCTGCTTACGTGGAGGAGATGGATACGGCGTCCCTCAAAATCGTCAATGTATTTCCCCACAACATTGACCAAGGATTGCCCGCCCTGCCAGCGCAGGTTATGCTGATTGACGGGAAGACGGGCGTTGTTAAGTCCCTCATGGACGGAATCTCTGTAACTCAGATTCGCACCGGTGCGGCGTCCGGTGTGGCGTTCGACATACTGGCAAAGAAAGAATGTAAGATTGGCGCATTAATCGGCACAGGCGGACAGGGCGCGGCACAGCTTGAGGCGATGCTGGAAGCCCGGCAATTAGGGGAAGTGCGGGTATGCGGCCTGCATTATGACCGGACGGAAGCATTTGTAAAGCAGATGCAGAAGGAAATGGAACACTATGGCGCCAGAATCCTGCCAGTCAAGTCTTCCGATGAGGCAGTCGAAGATGCCGACCTCATAATCACAGCAACTCCGGCAGAAAAGCCGGTATTTGACGGGACAAGGGTAAAGAAGGGTGCGACCATTAGCTGCATTGGCTCCTACCAGCATCACATGCAGGAGATGCCTCCTGTGATTCTGACGCGGGCGTCCAAGATTTATTTTGATTCGGAGGAAGCGGTGCTGTCAGAGGCGGGCGACATCCTGATTCCGCTGGAAGACGGAACGATAACGAAGGATAATTTTACCGGCGATCTGGGGAATGTGATTAAGGGTGAGGTGACAGGCCGTGAGAACGACGAGGAGATTATCGTGTTCAAGTCGGTCGGTGTTGCGACGCAGGATTTGGTCGCGGCAAGGGAAATCTATGACAAGGCAGTAAAAGCCGGTATTGGGACGAAGTGGAATTCCTAGTGTAGGAGATAGTGGAGGGCTAAAAAGATATCTTTTCAGCCCTCCGTTACACACTACAGATTCAAGTCTACATATCCAGTTTCCAGCCCATCCTCAGTAAAAGTCATATTCCCCTGAAAATCCAAATAGGATTTGTCCAGTTCGTCTTCGTTAACAAGCCACGCCAGATGTACTGTCGCGCTTTCTCCCGGCTTAATCTCCGGAATATAATTTTTTACGCCCAGTTTTCCGCCGAAAACATCCATGTAACCCATCTCATGCCCTATGTATAGATGCTCATTTTCTACATAATCACAGGTATCGTCCGTGCGGTCGAGGACCCGGAAGGTATCCCCGTCCTGTATGATTGGGATAAGGGAGGCGAAATACAAAGCGTCGCGGATTGTCTTGCTGCTTTTGTTCGTATATTCTACAGTCACATATACCAGCTTTAAAGGCATTTGTTCCGTGCGCACAAGCTGGTCAAGAGTCTCTTCGCCGTCGCCCAGTTTTATATAATTCAAGGTGTCGCTGGTAAGTTTCCCATCGGGGCCAACCAGCTCATGCCAGGCATCAGGAATCGCATCCTTGTTGCTCAGCAGAGAGAGGTCGTCCGCTGTTTGAACCTCTGTGACAGACACTTCCAGAGAGATAGGCGTGCCATCATCCTGGCTGGTGTGAATGTCAAATTTATCTCCAATCTGGTGTACGTTTGCCATGCCCTCCCCATTTGTTTCATTGAAATAATAATCATCTTCTTCGTAAGGCACGTCCTCTCCCTTATCTTCCGACAGCTCGTTAGAAGCGGCCACATCGCTCCAGCGGGAGAGCCCTTTGGTAGAAACCATTTTTCCGGTAGGGGTGAGGGTAATATTTTCCGCTATTTTTATCAGCTCGTTTTTATCGGCGTGTCCCCATGCTCCTACGGTAACGATTCGGTTCAGTTCCTCATACAGGATAAATATTTTTTCTCTTTTCCATGTGGTATCCTCCGTATAAGTATTGCAGATATAAACGGCGTCCTGTCCGTTTACCGTAAGTGTCTCGGCATCCTTTACGAATGATTCCGTCATCGGTTCAGCCGTATCCAGCAGTAAAGGTTCATCGATGGAATACCAGACGTCGTCCCGGGAAGGGGAGGTATAAGTATTCTTGACATTTTCCGGGTCTAATGCGAAGCCTTCCGGGATATAATTGACCTTCATTTCCACCTCGGCGACCTCGTCGGGCAGGGGGCTTTCGGAAGAAATATTAAGGCTTGCCAGATGTTCTTTTTTCTTCTCTAACTGCATCTGGTAAATGCGTTCTGCGGCAAATACCGTTGTGCCGATGCACAGGATCGCTGCTGCCGCAATGGCGGCGGCTCTTCGGTATGACCAGGATTTCCGGCAGCGTTTCTTGAAATGTATCGTATGTCCGTCGAAGTCCTGCTGCTTTATGGTATTTAATGTCTCTTCAATACGGTCTTTTACCCCATCGGGAGTCTTCGTATTATGATAGATGTCACGAATCCTTTTATTCTGATCCTGCTCAGTCATTTTCATAAGATTTTAATGCCTCCTTCCGTCCTCTTACAAGGCGCTGCTTTACCGCATTCTCTGATATTTCCAAAATCTGTGAAATCTCACGGATGGTATAGCTGTCGCCGTAGTATAATGCCATAACCATTTGGTTTGGCTTGCTAAGTTCTTTCAGCATTGCTTTGAACATGATGTTTTCCTCCATATCGTCGGCACAGGGCTCCGGGATATTTTCCAGATTATCCGTCGGTAGTTTTTTGCGGAGGATATCATTGCATTTATTAATCAGGATTCTTATCATCCAAGTCTTAAAATATTTCGGCTCTTTTAAGGTCCGGCATTTTTCCCATCCTGTCAGAAGGGTTTCCTGAATGGCGTCCGCCGCGTCTTCGTCATTATACAATCTGCTTCTGGCAATCCGGTAAAAGGAATCCTGATGGATGTGGATTAGCTCGCTGTATGCGTCTGCGTCTCCCTGCTGTGCCTGTTTTACCAAATGAATCATATGTACCTTCTCCATATCCTGTTTTATATAATAGCTATTATACATATTAGATGCGTACAGGGGCAGAAAAGGTGACATAAATTCGAGTTAGTTTACGGAAACAGGTTGACGGAAAGGAAATCCCATGTTATAGTCAATATAACAAAATTGTATACAAATTAAAATTTTGTATACAAAATAATATAAGGAAGGTATATCAGATGAAAATTGGATTTATCGGAACCGGAAATATGGCGTCAGCTATCATGGGAGGAATTATCAAGAAACAGATTATCGGGGCAGAAGAGATTATCGGGGCGGATTTATCCGCACAGGGAAGAGAGAGGGCAAAGAGCCAGTTCGGCATCCATGTGACCGACAGCAACAAAGAGGTGGTCGAGAAAGCGGAGGTCATCGTATTGTCTGTAAAGCCCCAGTTCTATGCAGACGTCATCCATGAGATACGCGGCAGCATCCGTGATAATCAGCTCATAATCACCATTGCGCCGGGAAAGACTCTGGCATGGCTTAGGGAGCAGTTCGGTAAGGATGTCAAAATCGTCCGTACCATGCCGAACACGCCGGCGTTGGTGGGAGAAGGTATGACGGCGGCTTGTCCCAACGAGCATATGACCGAGGAAGAGACTACATATGTGCGTACGCTTCTGGAGAGTTTCAGCCGTGTGGAGATTGTTTCGGAGCGTCTGATGGACGCCGTAGTTTCCGTGAGCGGAAGCTCTCCGGCGTATGTGTTCATGTTAATCGAAGCTATGGCGGACGCGGCGGTTTCCGGCGGGATGCCAAGGCCGCAGGCTTACCAATTTGCCGCACAGGCAGTTCTCGGAAGTGCGAAGATGGTATTGGAGACCGGGAAACATCCAGGCGAGTTAAAGGATATGGTATGTTCCCCGGCAGGAACGACGATTGAAGCAGTCCGCGTGTTGGAAGAGCGCGGCTTCCGCAGCGCAGTCTTTGAGGCGATGAAGGTCTGCGAAGAGATGTCGAAAGGGATGTAGGGAGAAAGACTTCTTAACGGTATTTTCTCAGTAATTTTTGTACCTCCGGAATATCGCGCAGGAAATCATATGCGTGATTTTCCGGATTTTCCAGTTCATTCAGGATTCCAAGACGCATGGTCTGCCCTATGTTTGTTCCTTTCAGCGGAAGGTGGCGGTACAGGGGAGAATGCTCCGGTTTCCATTCTTGATTGAGAGCCGGAAGCATTTTGTCCAAGGCGCTGATGCATCCGTCAATATCTTCCCTGGAGACGGCTAGCTGGAAATCCACAATGTGGACGTTAGATTCCCATAGGCAGAACAGTTCCGTAATCTGCTTTGCAATAAGGGTAATCTGTTGGGCGTCCTCTGTCCGTTCCTCTCGTATCGCTAATTCAATCAATGTGTACAGAGAGGACTGGACGGTTGTGATTCCCGACAGGACTTTCTGTTCAATTAGCTGCGCCGCTTTTCCCCACTCCTCCTGTTGGAGGTATAGGGAAGCCTCTAACTGTTTCTTGTCAATGAATGCCGCATCCGGCAGTTCTGCCAGTAATTTCTCGGCGGCTTCAAATTCATTCTTTCCGATTCGTTTTGATATTAGCATGGATTTTGCATGGCTGCAGACTTCCGGGTCACTGCTCTTGGAGGCTCTTACATATAACTCTTCAATCGTATCCATATAGGGGGCGACGTTAGTTTTGCCCATATGAGTAATGAAAAGCCCTTCGAGGGTCAGCGCCGTATTGAGAAGCAAGGCGTCGCAGGAAGGATATTCGTGGATTTTTTCAAGCGCCATGTGAAAAGCACTGTCCACCCCTTTTGCCTCGGCGGCGGAAACCAGTTTATTTAGGAAATGTCCGATTTCATCCCTTGTTAAATCTTCTTGAAAAGACAGAAGGGTGTTGAGGTCTGTATCGAGCAGCCGAGCGAGAGCCGGAAGCAGGGTAATATCAGGGTATGAAATTGCTTTTTCCCATTTGTTGACTGCGGGGGCAGAGACGCCCAGAAAAGAGGCCATCTGTTCCTGAGTGAACCCCTTTTCGATTCGTTTTTTTCGGATAATTTCGTTGATTTTCATAGAATATGTCCTCCAGTTCTGTGTTTGGATGATTTCACCATTCTGGCAAGTATCTGATATTAGGATAACAATACCAGACAGGAAAAACCATTGAAGCATTGTATATTTTTTCATTTAGGAATTAACCGCAGGTTAATTTGTTTTAGTATCATGAAAGGTTCAGCAAGGTCCTTTTCATAGTATTTGCCATTATCATAGTCTGTTTACCGATCTCTGGATTGGAGAGACATACATTATGGAAGTATTTGAAGATGAAGAGTCGGTCGGGCAAGGAGAGATCCTAAGTGACGATTTCATGTATTGGACCGGTTATCTTTTTAAGGTCTGGAGCCTGACTTACCCGGAAGAAACGCCGGCGGAAATGCTGGCGCAGGCATCCGTGGATACACTGCGCCAGATGTTCCTTGGTTTACATGTGATGTCCTACGAACAGGCGATAGAAGAGTTGAAGGATTTGCATAAAAGCAGGCAGAAAGCTTAATCTTTCTTTGTTTCCCCAGACTCCTTTTCATAAAGATAAGAAATAATTTATATATTTTTTCCTTCATTAGTATAACACTCCTTCCCGCTCACCCCAAATTTCACCCGAAACGTACATCCCCCGCCTTCCGTGTCCAACACCTCGATTCCCACTCCCAACTGCGCCGCAAGGGACTGCGCAATCGAAAGCCCCAGCCCGAAATGCTCTTTCTCCTTCCGGGAAGCGTCGCTGCGATAAAACCGGTCAAAAATCCTGTCCTTCTGTCCTTCTGGAATCCCCGGCCCATGGTCTGCAACCGAAACCGCGACCTTCTTCCCCTCCACCCCGGCGCAAATCTCAATGGATGGTTTCCCTTCATGGAAATTCCCCGGCCCCGTACATCCATAGGCAATGGCATTATCAAGGAAGATAGAGAGCATCTGGTGAATCCATTGGAAATTACCGGATACACAGGGAATCATCTCATCGGCCAGCAAGAGCCTAAGCCGGATATTTTTGGAATAGCAGAGCGGCTCATAGGTCTCAAAGAGCCTAAGAAGCAGAAGGTCAATTTCCACAGGCGCAAGCTTCCGTGGCTTTTTCCCGGTATCGGCAGAAGTCAGCCAGAGAAGATTCTTGATTAATTTTCCGGAACGGCTGCATTCGCTTAGAATAAGCCGGTTCATTTTCTCCGTCTGCTCCGGCATAGACAGGCTTGCGGCGGCGCAGTTCTGAATCACAGCCAATGGAGAGCGCAGTTCATGGGAAGCGGCGGCGATAAAATCCGTCTGCTTCCGGTGGTATTCGGCGACCGGCGCGACAGCCTTAGAAGCGACGAAACGGCTGACCAGAAAAAGCGCCAGTATCCCCAGGATATCCACCCCCAAAAAGAACAGAAGCCTTTTCGGTTCCTGCCGTTTCAGTTCCGTAATGTCCGAGAGCAGGGTCAGGGAACGAAACCCATCTTCCGTTGCAAGTATGACCACAATCCCTTGATAGGTATCATGGTTCCTGCCATGTACCGTGAAAATCGAAGACTTCTGCATGGTGGAAGAATAAGGGCGGGCAGAAGTATCGATATGCTCTTTTAGCGCCTGCTCCCTTGCCAGCTCGACCAGAACGTCCCGGTCTGTTCGAGGCGTCCAGGAGCCACTGAAGAGCAGAGGAACTCTGTTATCCTCAATATGGATAATCAGCCTGTGGTCATACTCCAGGCTCGCCAGCCAGTCATCCGAGAAAAAATACGCCCCTTCTAACTGGTAAGTCAGGTTCAGGATTTGATTCTGTAGATTAACCGCCTGTTCGCTCCGTGTCAGGGAGGCTTGCCAGAAAAAAAGGACGAACAGAATCAGCGACAAAATGAGGCTGGTAGGAATCAGGAACAAAAGAGTTAGATGCCGGCGTAGTTTCTGGATCATTCCCCTGCCTCCAGTCTGTACCCGATTCCATGAATCGTCTGAATCCGCACCCGGCTCTTCAATGTACGCAGATGTTTGCGCAGATAGTAGATATAGGTATCCAGATTCCCGTCCTCCACCTCTCCGTCAGGTCCCCAGACCCGTGTGTAAATAAGCTGGCGGGCAAGGGTCTGGTTGGGACGCGTAAGGAAATACTCCATCAGAACCGCTTCCCTGCGGGACAGGCGTATCTTTTTGTCCGGGGAAGACGCGCCTTTGATAGAAAGGTCAAGGTTTGCCGGAGAGAATTCCAAGTCTTCAAAACCAAGGGTTCCCGAAACCTCCAGAGTATCGGGACGGCGGCACAGCGCGCGGATTCTAGCCAGCAGTTCCCCAATATCATAGGGCTTCACCAGATAATCGTCCGCCCCGCTGTCAAGCCCCGCAATCCGCTCTTCCACAGAATCGACGGCCGTCGCAAGGATGACCGGGGTACGGACGTTATTTTCACGTATGATTTTAAGCAAGGCAATCCCGTCCATGCCAGGGAGCATCCGGTCTAAAATGATTAAGTCGTAGACCGACTGGCAGACGTAATAGAGTGCGTCAATCCCGCTGTGGACACAGTCGGATTCGATTCCATGGTGTTCAAACTGCAATTTCAATGTCTCACAAAGCTGTTCGTCGTCTTCAATAATTAAAATACGCATGCTAAAAACCCCTTATATTAATAGATCCTTAGGCATTATACCATAGAAATCTCAAAAAAATCTTTAAGATTTTTATAAGCCTCTCAA
>OFHO01000199.1_pt1 | contig 60410 bp, 59 predicted proteins | sample 1521531 | NCBI WGS metagenome assembly OFHO01 (sample SAMEA3504124, study PRJEB24116) | mouse gut metagenome | biome: mouse gut; feature: mouse-associated habitat; material: faeces | place: Denmark | collected 2011
ATTCAGTTGTCAATTTTCAGTTAGAATCACATTCATTGAGATTCCGAGAAGTTATTCTTCTTTCCCGGCCATTCCCGGGCCAGATGCCTTTCCCGGTTATGCCCTGTCCAGATGTCTTTCCCGGTTATGCCGTGCAAAATCATTTCCCCAGGCTGTGTGACCCTGCTTTTCCTCAGACTGCCTGATTCTTGTTCAGAATCCGTGTTTCGTATTTCCCTGTGGCCAGATCAATATACCGCACAAACAGAGACACCTTGTTCTCCTCATTCAGGCTTTCCCACAGCATCCCGGCAAATGCATCAATATCCCCCTCCAGGACAACAGCCTTGGGCTCTCCCAAAAAACTGGGCAGGGGATCGCCATCATGCATATAAGTATGGATAAAACGCCCCTGGCCGGGAGCGGGATTGTCATAAGAAAATGTATACCTGTTACAGCAGGACGGATCACCGTCATTGCTCTTCAGAATAGACATCTCATAATCAAAACAGTTCTCTTTACAATGCACCACCCCCGAAATCCTGGGGGTATAATTGGGCCCATCCGGCTCATATTCCCGGGTCTTCAGAGACTGTTCAAAAGTCTGTCCTGCCTCCAGTCCCTGGTAAACCGTGTCTGTCTGGTCCCCATTTGTGACAATTGTGTCATTTTTAAGCACCCGCACCGGCGCATAAATCACAAGACTGGGATCCGACAATTTGGATGGGTCAAATGCCTGCGTGCGGATTCCTTCCCCTTCCGTCACAAAAATACGATTGCGGCTGTTGACGCTTCTTCCCATAATAAAGTACGCAATCACGGCATTCTTCCCATCCGCAGAACGTCCGATGACAATTCCTCTTCCGGGATACGCATTCCCCTTCAGTTCCTGTTCCAGTTTCAGCATCTTTTCTCCTCCTGTTTTCCGGTTCCCCTCTGTCCCTTCCGTGAATGATAAGCCAACAAGCCGACCTTCCGGCGCCGCCATACAATATGCTGCCAGCAGAAAACCTCCTGCATCCTTTTCCTGCTGAAAAATCTGCGGGTTTCCCCTGTCTTTCATTATCATAAACGAACGGCGCCCAGACGGTCGGCTTATATATCTCTCCCGCACTCCCCGTGGGTGCTCCCACTTCCGTCAGTCATGCGGTCTTCTTTATATACACTTTTATCTTACATGTCTTTTTTTTATTTTGCAAGAGATATCAAAAGAATTGGTTGAAATATTTGGAAAAAAATAATATAATAAAAATACCATTATAGGGTTCACACAAAGATTCCTATAATAGAATAAAAAGACGATACAGACATCGTATTTTTAAAAAATCTCCCGCGGTCTGCTCCAGGATCCGGCATCCGGAAGGCCGGTATCATTCTCCGGGGAGGCAGCGCAGGACTAAGACAGGAGGTGTATTTATGAATACCATATCTGCGAGTAATGGAATTTATCGTTCCTATTCCCATATCGCCAGCGGCAAACGGATCAATAAAGCAGCTGACGATGCGGCAGGACTTGCCATTGGGCAAAAAATGAAAAAGGAAGAGACCGGACTGCGTGTAGGCGGACAAAATGCCCAGGATGGCATGGGCGCCCTGAATGTAGCCGACGGTGCACTTGGCGGCGTCATGGATTATCTTCAGAGAATCCGCGACCTTGCCGTAAAATCCATGAACGGCACTGCCTCATCTTCCGACAAATCCTATTACCAGAATGAGATCAACCAGTTAAAAGAAGGGATCCAGTCAATGGCCAAAACCACTTCCCTAAATGAGCAGAAGCTTCTGGACGGAAGTATGGCAGACATGCATCTCGCAACCAATCCGGATGGAAGCGGCATGCGCATCGGCATGGCAAACTCTACCCTGGAAGCCCTGGGAATTGCTGATTTTGATGTGACGAAGGGGAATTTCAGCCTGGACGACATCGACAATGCCATGGAAATGGTGTCCAGCCAGAGAGGAAACCTGGGCGCGTCCACCAACCGCCTGGAGCATACCTACAACAACAATACTTCGGCAACCCTGAACCAGCTCAGTTCCAGAAGCCGTATCGAAGATCTTGATATGCCCAAGGCCATTTCCGACAAGAAAAAGGAAGAACTGCTGGGCGAATACCGCAATCTGATGCTGAAGAAACGTATGCAGCAGGACTCCATGGTACTGAAGCTCTTCCAGTAATCCCTTTCCTGTTGCACATGCTTTACAAAGGCAGGGGTGTTGCAAAATAAAGATTCTGTACAATATATGACGGCCTGATTCACCATAAATTGTATTTTATCTGCATTTTGCGGCACCCTTGTTTTATTTCCATAATATCCAGGAATCCATTCCTCCCTCCTGTGTTCATAACCTCTCGGAATCTCCAGAGCCCATTTTATAAGACCATTTTGGGTTATGATTTCTTCCATAATATACGCACTATTTTTATTAGGTGGATTTATTTGCCGGATAACTGCTTTGCTGATACAATTATGATCCATATCTTTTAACAGTTTTTCCGTTGTAGCACAAATACACACAATTCCATTAAATTTTGTTTAATCTCCCTTCGCCTTATTATCAGCAATCATCATCTGCCTTGCAGGGTCCCTCTGCCCGGTGCTGACTGTCCCCGGTCTGCGGTAGCCGACGTATGACTTCGGAAAGAAATAGGCCTTAGATATTTCATCCTGCCCTGTCAGCTTTTATGTGTCGGGGAAGTCGGCAACAAGCTTGTCAAGTTTCCGCTTTGCCCTGCTCCCCAGACTGACAGATTAGGTTGATTCCATCAGCGCTAAAAGGTAGCAATAATAAGTTAATGTTTATCATTAAATTATTATTGACAACCATGAATCCGATATGATAGTATAAACCCAGGAAGTAAACCGCAGCACAAGAGTCCCGTCTGTCATCCAGGACAATAATTTGGGAAGAAACTTCTTCCTATGGAAATGATGCCGATGGGCAGGGAGAATCACTATGAAAATCTTACAGAAATTTACCACGGAAAAATTTGCGAAACCTGCTGCCCGAATTATGAAATATGCCTGTTATTTTGTTGTCATTTTTTATGTCCTGTGCACGGTGCTGGCCTTTATGGGCCGCCAGGCCTTTTTTCTCCACACAAAGACCGGATCTTTTGAACGCGCAATCTATGCATCGGAAAATCAGGACACCCATTCCGGCAATATGAAGGTTTACATGGGCGACGGGATTCATGTATGGACAAATGACAATGACCGGATTGACCTGTCAATTCATGTGGGGCTTTCCCTTATGTATGCCGTTCATGCAGTCCCCATGATTGTGGCTTTCTGGCTTTTAAGCCGTGTTTTTTCCAACATACAGAAAGGGCGGATTTTCGTAGAACAAAACTCCTCTTACCTGCTTTTTTACGGACTGATCCAATTTACGGAGGCTGTTTTTGTCCCTTTTATCAAACTGCTGATCTGCCGGCTCACCAACCTTGTGTCCCACAGCCGGATATCCATTTCCACAGGGCAGTCCATGCTCAACATGCTCTTTCCCAGTATTGCCTTTATGGTAGCCGCATACATCATCCATTACGGGGTACATTTACAGGATGAGGCAGATCACACATTATGATAATTATTCGGCTTGACCGGGTGCTGGCAGACAGAAAAATGCGGCTCAATGATCTGGCAGCCCGGGTCGGTATATCCAATGTCAACCTTTCTTACCTGAAAACAGGAAAAGTAAAGGCTGTCCGGTTCAGCACCTTAAACGCTATCTGCAAGGTCCTGAACTGCCAGCCGGGGGATATTCTTGAATATGTTGAAGATGAAGATTGACCAAAGAATCATGATATGACTGTATGTGAAAGGGAAAGGGCTCCCGGCCCTTTCCCTTAATATCATTTATAACCTGACACTTCCTACTTCTTTTTCATCTCTGCCTTGTCAAACCCGTGTACCCAGTCGCAGCACAGATAATAGAAAAGATAGATCACCGAGCTGATACCCCATGTCAGGGGATACGCCCAGTAAATGTAGCTGATGTCATGGGTGAAATGCATCACAATGACAATATATGTGATGCGCAGGGCACACCACACCGCCAGCATGACACACATGGGCACAAAAGCCTTGCCTGCGCCTCTGCAGACTGCCGCCACTGCATGGGAAAACGCCAGCAGACAGTAAAACAGCGCCACTGTGTGGGCCTGGCGAACTCCCAGTTCAATCACACCCGGCGTCTGGTCAAACATGCCGATCAGATGCGGCGCAGCCAGGTAACAGCATACCCCGATAGCCTCTGCCGACAGCACTGCCGCCAGAATGCTGAACCTGGCTCCCTTTTTGGCCCGGTCATACTGTTTTGCCCCCAGATTCTGGCTGATAAATGTGGTGCTCGCCATATTGAAGCTTGTGATGGGAAGAAATGCAAAACCTTCTATCTTGGCATGGGTTCCATATGCCGCCATGGCCAGCCTGCCAAAGGAATTGATCTGGGACTGCACGATCACATTGGCAAAAGCAATGACGGAATTCTGTACCCCCGAGGGCAGGCCATTGCGGATAATTTCCAGCAGCATCTCCCTGTGAAAACGTATTTTACGCCATTCCACCGTAAACACATTTCCTTTTTTCATAAGATGTATCATACAGAGCACAACGCTGGCCGCCTGGGAAATCACGGTGGCCACTGCCGCCGCCCAGACGCCCCAGTGGAATCCGGCCAGAAACAGCACATCCAGAACCACATTCAGCACCGAGGAAAAAATCAGGTAATACAGCGGCCTGCGGCTGTCCCCCAGGGCATTCATGATGCTGCGGCACACATTGTACAGCACCAGGGCCAGGGAACCCAGAAAATAATAACGGAAATAGGAAACGGCCTCCGGCAGCACTTCCGGATCAGTCTGCATCCAGACCAGAAAGGTGGGCGTAAACGCAACACCCACTGCCGTCAGAATCACGCCGGCCGCCAGGCCGAAGGCCAGCACCGTATGTATGGCCCGGGACACCTGCTCCTCATCCCCCGCACCGAAATAGCGGGAAATCACCACCCCCGCGCCCATGGCAATTCCGGCGAAAAAACTGATCATCAGAAAAATCAGGGTGCCCGAAGAAGTCACCGCCGCCAGCGCATTCGTCCCCAGATTCTTTCCCACAATAAACGCATCCGCAGTGTTATATAACTGCTGGAATACCTGGCTTAAAAATATGGGAAGTGCAAACCCCAGCATCAGGGAATAAGGATTTCCCTGAGTCATATCCCTGGTATGGGCCGAATGATTTTTTGTTATGTTCTGTTTTACATGCATTTCATACACCTTCCGTTCCGTTTCCTTTTTCCCGCCTTCCGGTCTGTCCAAATCAACGGCCGGCCACGGCAGATTTCACCGGTATCCCATGAAACCCGTCTTCATCCTGCCGTAAAAATATAAATGTCTCTTTTCCTTTTTCAGCCTGGCCAGAATAACCAGCCTCTCCCCGGCGGCCAGCCGTATCATATCCTCACGGACCGTTTTCCCCCCGTACAAGATCCCCTCATACTCTTCCAGAAATCCAAAGGGAGCCGGGACATCCCCCTCTTTTGTCCACTCCATGCCCATTCCTCTTCCGCGCAGCTCCTCCAGGGTCTCCCCTTCCTGACGTTTCAGGCCAAGCAGTGTCAGCAGATATAAGTTCCGGTACACCTCTGCCCGGAATTTTCCTTCCGGATCCATTTTCCCGTATCTGTACTTCCCCCAGGCATAATCCAGTGCGGATACAAGAACACATACTGCCAGAATGCCGGGAATGATCCAGAACAGCCGGTTCCAGGAAGACTCTTTCTGCTCCCGGTCCTCCTGCCGCCTTTCCGTCTCTTCGCTTTCCCGTATGTCTTCCTGCGTTTCCGCGAACAAAGTTTCCTCCTGCACTTCCCCGTTCTCCCCGGGTCCATCCGGACCCGGCTGCTGCAGTTTCCAGGGAACATAACGGATTCCCCCGTAACCGGGAGTGGGCTCAAAAGGAATCCAGCCCGCACCGGCAATGTATGCCTCCGGCCAGGCATGTGCCATATTTGAATAGACAAAAGTCTCTCCACCGTCTGTCACCGGAACGCAGAATCCCTGCACATACCGGGCAGGAATCCCTTCCTTCCTGGCCAGCAGTACAAAAGCAGTGGCAAAATAGGTGCAGTATCCCTTCCGGCTCTCCAGCATAAAGAAATCCAGAAATTCTCCTTCATCCCCGACCCGTTCCGGCAGTTCCCCGGGCGTGGCAGTGTATGTATAGGATGACAATTCCTTTTCTATGGCCCTCAGTTTTTCCACATCCGTACCGGCGTCCCCCGTGATCTTGGCAAGATACTCCTCTGCCGCTTCCGACAAGGTGATATCCCCCAGATAATTTTCGTAAATCTTACTCCTGTGTTCCTCCAGGTTTTCCAGGGTAAGCCCGCTGCCGGCCTCTCCTCCATACTCTTTTCTGACTTCTTTCCAGATTTCTTCGTCCGTCAGCATCCCTGTCCCCGGCTCGCCGGCCTTCCCCGGGAAACCCGCCTGCCCTGTCTCCCCTTCTTCCGAACCGGCCGCTTCCCTGTAACCGCCTGCTGCCGCCTCCAGAAAGCGGTAAAACGCCTCCTGGCCGGTATTCATCTGAAAATACCGGACTTCATATTCTGCCCCATAGCCCTGGTACTGTCTCCAGCGCAGATTCTCTCCCTCGCCAAAATACCCCGTATTCCCTCCGATTTCGTCCACATCCCATGTTTTCAGAGGGGAAAACACATATTTCGTATGAAAATGACGATATTGTATTCTGATTCTGGCTTCCTTCAGATAATCCGTCCCATAGAGATCATGATACCGCCTGACCCCGCACACGGTTTCCGCCGTATCCAGTAAAACATCCTGGCTGTCATTCCGATACCGCTGCCGCCACTGTCTGCCGTCAAAGGTATCATATACACTCCCCGTCAGGTATACATTCCGAAGCGATCCCCTCTGCAGCGCAAGGACCATCACTTCATCTGCGTCCTCCTTCACCCCTCCCCCCAGGGCCGCACTCTCGGAAAAACCGCTGAAAGCCATGCCGAAAGCCTCTCCCCCGCCCCAGCGGATATTCTCCGTAAAAACCAGAAAGGCTTCTCTTGCCTGACGGTAAATATTCTTCGCCCAAAGCCAGTCATAGGGTTCCTTTGGCGCCGGCATGCAGGCCATCAGCAGAACATACCATGCAAAAAACGGCAAAATCCACAGCATTTGCACCTTCCCGTTTTTGCTGCGCATTTTCTTCCATCGTCTCTGAACCTGCTCCGTGCAGATCATCACCACATAGCAGATTCCGAATACCACACCCAGGCGCGGCAGTTCTATTCCCAGCGGAAGGCAGGCTGCCATGCCTGCCAGGAGCATTCCCCCGAAAACCAGCTTCACAGCCGGAAATACTTCCATCAGCATTCCCAGCCCGTAACAGGCCGCCACAATCACCGCCGTGTGCAGCAGACCATATCCGGACACCCACTCCTGCGGAAAGTCCCGGGTTCCCAGAAGCCACGGAATATAAAAACCAATAAAGCGGAGTGTTTCCCGCAGCCCCGCAGTCCAGATCCCGGTGCAGACACAGACCAGGGCCGCGCCCAGGCACAAAATACGTCCCCTTGCCGAGCAGAAATACATTCCCGCAAGCATACCGAAAACCACAACAGCCGTCAGCGCATGGGGCCAGCCCATATGGCCCACCCCCAGAAAGGAACCCGCCCCCGGTAATACCGCACATACCAGAAGCCCTGCATTCAGCACCCGGTAAAAACGCTTTTCACGGAAAGAAACCCCTTCCTTCATCACAGCACTCCTTCCAGATCAGCTTCAATGGGCACCCGGACAATCTTCCTTCTCTCGCTGTTCTGCCTGATATAACTCTCCTGAAACTGGTCGCTCACAAGACAGATCACTGTCATGACACCCCCCAGCGCCAGATATTCCGTCATCTCCAAGATCCGCCGGTCCGGCCTGTGCAGGATCAAAAAGCAGGCTTTGCTGTCCCACAGCCCCTCCCCCGCCATAAGCCGGGCCAGCAGTGTCCCCGGTTCTTCCTCCGGACCAAATGCCACGTCCGCTGTTTTCCGGTAAAATCCGTCGAAATCTTCCATTCCCCGGATCTGCTGCCTCACCAGTCCCTGCTGTCCATAATAAGCGGTAAATCCCGTATCCCTGCCCGCAAAAAAGAATCCCAGTGCCAGCAGGACTTCCAGCATCTTATTTTCCACCGGCAGATACTGTTTTCTGTCCCGGTACCATCTTGTCATATCGCAGAAAATGGAAATTCCCTGTTTTTCCTCTCCCTTCCTGGTCCTTGTCTTCAGTTTCCGCTCTCTTGCCGTGGCTTTCCAGTGAATCTGTTTCAGCGGATCTCCCGGCATATAATCCCTCACCACAACATCCGGTTCGTTTTCCCGGAAAGTCTCCCTCCTGAGAAGCGCCTGAAACTCCCCCAGACACTTCAGTTCCGTCAGCGGCACGATCCTGGGGCTTACCAGCGCCTTGATGATGCCCGGATTGTCATATCTTACCCGGAAAATCCCCAGGAAATCCGTCACGGTCACATCCCGAATCCCTACCTCGTACTCTCCCCTGTACCTGCAGACCAGCTTCGTCTCAAATGTAAACCTGTCCCCGGGCAGGAGTTCGTACTCCACGTCTCCGGGCAGCTCCTCCACATAGGAAAAATCGGAAAACAGCCTCACACTGACACTGGTAAACGCAAACCTGTCCTCGTTCTGCAGTACAAAAAACCAGGTTTCCGGCTGACCGCACACCATGCTTCTGTTCCCTATTTCCTGATAAACCTTAAACCGGAAATAAACAAATGCAATATAGGTCACGGATACCACCGGCAGAAGCGTCATCCCCCAGAAAAGTCCATAACTCACCGTACCGCCGAAAAAGGTGATTGCCGCCAGAGATAACATCCATAAAACGAAAAAAATACATCGGCGTATTTTCAATCCGCTTCCGCCCTTTCCGGCAGGCTCCTGCCCGGAATGCCCTGATGCCTGTTCCACGGCGCCCCGGGACGTCTTCCGGCGTTTCATACCGGCACCTTTGCCTTCAAAAGAAGGCTCCTGAGTACCAGCCCTGTATCCGCCTTCTGAATCCTTGCCTCGGAAGAAAGCGCCAGCCGGTGCAGGAGCACATGCATGGCAACCGACTTTACATCATCCGGTTTTACAAAATCCCTTCCCTGCAGATAAGCCCTGCCCTGGGATGCCCGCAGCAGGGCCAGCATTGCCCGGGGGCTGGCCCCCAGCACAAAACGGGGTTCCTCCCTGGTCAGGGTCACCATGTCCTCTATATACCCCAGCAGGGAATCCCGCACCCTGACCGCCCGCACTTCCTCCTGGATTTTCAGCACGTCTTCCGTCCCGCACACGGCTTCCGTCCTGTCCGGGGTCCTCCCTTCCAGAAACAGGGATGCCATCCGGATCTCCTGCTCCCGCTCCGGATATCCTATGGAAAGGCGCATCATAAAGCGGTCCAGCTGGGCCTCGGGGAGTGGATAGGTGCCCAGGAATTCTACCGGATTCTGTGTGGCGATAACCATAAACGGCCTGGGCAGCCCATGGATGATGCCATCCACCGTCACCTGGCCCTCCGCCATTGCCTCCAGAAGACTGGCCTGGGTTTTGGGAGATGTCCTGTTGATCTCGTCTGCCAGCAGCACCTGGCTCATCACCGGGCCTGCCCGAAATTCAAACTCCCCGCTTTTCATATTATAGACGGATACGCCCGCCACATCCCCGGGCAGGGTATCGGGCGTGAACTGAATCCTGCCGAAACTGCATTCCATGCTCCTGGCCAGAACACCTGCCAGAGTGGTCTTCCCCACACCCGGCACGTCCTCCAGAAGAACATGTCCTCCCGCCAGCAGGCAGATCAGGAGATTCTCCACCACCTCTTCCTTGCCGATAAAGACATGGTTTATATTTTCTTCCAGCTTCTTTGCCAATGCAAATCCATCCATTTGCTTTCCCCTGCACCGCCATCCGGAGACGGCAGCCTAAAAAACCTGTCTTTTCACCTGTCCATCTCCGAAACGCGGCCTGTGGATTTATGTTCCCGGATAATCCCCTCGATCTCGCTTAAGTCAGTGTAAAGCAAATCTCCGGGCACGGTATTTTTCAGGGCGCTGACAGCATTGCCGTACTCCAGGGCCCTCTGGTATTCCCCCGGATGGGACAGCAGCCCGTACAGCACGCCGGATATATATGCGTCCCCGCTGCCAATCCGGTCTACCACCTCAATGTCTTTATACGGAGCCTCCTCATAGAACACATCATATTTTCCACTGTAAATGACGGATCCGAAAGTATGACGCCTGGGGCTGTGAACGATCCGCTGTGTGGATGCCACAATGGAAATGGGATAATCCTCCGTAAAGCTTTTCATGATGGACCTGATATCCCCTTCCTTTAAAAAGGTCAGCCTGGCGGTATCCTCGGAGCAGAAGAAAATGTCCACATAGGGCAGGATACTTTCGATACATTCCTTGGCCTGGGCGCCGGTCCACAGATTCCCCCGGAAATTGACATCAAAGGAAATCTTGGTTCCCTGGGCCTTAAAACGCTTGATCATCTCGATGGCAGTCTCCCGGACCTGGGGACTCAGCGCCAGGGTGATGCCGCTGGTATGGAAACACCGGGTCGCCGAATAAAGCCCGTCCCCGTAATCATCCACGGAAATCTTATTGACAGATGTGTTTTTTCTGTCATAGACAATGCGGGGTTTCCGGGGATATGCGCCATTCTCGTAGTAATATACCCCCAGCCTGGCATCCTTGTCATCATCATAAACCAGGTAATCATCGCTGACACCGCAGAGCCTGACCCGGTTTTTGATATACATTCCCAGATCATTGGCCGGCAGCTTGGAAATGATTCCGCAGCGCAGTCCCAGCATGGCGGCTCCGGTGGCCGAATTCAGTTCCGCACCTCCCGCCTGCTTGCTGAAACTGTCCCCCCTTGTGATACGTTCATTGTCGGGCGGCGACAGCCTGAGCATGATTTCCCCCAAAGAAAGCAGATCAAAATCTCTTCCCATAGACAACACTCCTTTTCCATTTTTATCTTCCGGACCCTGTATATGTATATTATACCATGATTCCAGACCAATCATGGTATTCATGACCATTCGGCCTCTTCCTTTCCAGAATAAGGTCATTATACCATAATAATTTTGTGCGCGTCAGCGCACATGGAATCACAAGTCGAAACAACGACCTTCTGTTTCAGTATTATACCATGATTCCAGACCAATCATGGTATTCATGGCCATTCGGCCTCTTCCTTTCCAGAATAAGGTCATTATACCATAATCTTGTGCGCCCCGCGCACATGGAATCAGAAGCTGAAACAGTGTCTTTCTGTTTCAGTATTATACCATGATTCCAGACCAATCATGGTATTCATGGCCATTCGGCCTCTTCCTTTCCAGAATAAGGTCATTATACCATAATCTTGTGCGCCCCGCGCACATGGAATCAGAAGCTGAAACAGTGTCTTTCTGTTTCAGTATTATACCATATAAGAAACGTTTCCTCAACCTTGCCGGGGTTCATTTTAGGGTTCTCACAGTCATTTGTCACAGGGCGCCGGGAAGCCGGGTCCACAGTGTGTCCATGGGATTCATCTGTATCCTTGTTACAAGAGGGGGCTTTGCCTTACGCTTCCACATAGTCCCTGTAATCCGCCTCACTAGCAAATAATACATAGCTGCCGTCCACCAGCCCCATATATCCTTCCGATGTGTGATATCCTTTCATAAAAATACCTCCTGTCCAAAATCAGATTTCTTGCTCTGTTCTGAACAGAAGGTACCATCTTTTGAGTGTCATAAAACTCCCTTAAAAAAACATTTGTTCGTTTATTCAGTTTTCCCCCGGTTCTTCCACCAGAAGAATCTTCATTTCTTCCAGCAGCTCCTCGGTTTTGCCCAAAAGAAGCTCCGCATCTTTTTCCACGAGTCCGGTTTTTTTATATTTATAGGTGAGAAACGGCGTTCCGTATGCGGTAAAGTTGAGACTGGATCCGTATTTTTGCAGAAGCTCCGGAATCCGGGCAGGATCCAGGTCCGCATCCGGCCGGAACGTAAACGCAATCCTTTCGTTTTTCCCCCTGACCTCCGTCATATAAAGCCTGTGGGCCGCCACCCGGACCAGGGCAATGCGAAGCAGATTGTCCACGGATTTGGGAATTTCCCCAAACCGGTCCAGAAGCTCATCCTTCATGTCATCCCGCTCTTTCACATTCTCTATGCCCGCAATTCTCTTATAAATATCCAGCTTCTGCACTTCGTTGACAATGTAGGCAGGCGGAATGAACGCATCCACGTCCAGATCGATGGTGGTGGCAAAGTCTTCCTGCACCCTGCCCCCCTTCAGCGTTCCCACTGCCTCGTTGAGCATTTTGCAGTACAAGTCATATCCCACAGCCTCCATGTGCCCGTGCTGGCGCACACCCAGCAGATTTCCCGCGCCCCGGATCTCCAGGTCCCGCATGGCAATCTTGAAACCGCTGCCCAGATCCGTAAATTCCTTGATGGCAGCCAGCCTCTTTTCCGCCACTTCCTTCAGCATCTTGTCCCGTTTGTACATCAGGAACGCGTAGGCAGTCCGGTTGGAGCGCCCCACCCTCCCCCTGAGCTGGTAGAGCTGGGAAAGCCCCATATTGTCGGAATCATGGATGATCATGGTATTCACATTGGGGATATCCAGTCCTGTCTCTATGATGGTGGTGGACACAAGCACATCAATCTCGCCGTTGATAAAGTCAAACATGATTTTCTCCAGTTCATGTTCCTTCATCTGGCCATGGGCATAGGAGACGGAAGCCTCCGGCACCAAAGCCGCAATCTGTGCCGTCACATCCGCAATGTTGTTCACCCTGTTGTACACATAATATACCTGCCCGTTCCTGGCCATCTCCCGTGAGATGGCCTCCCGCACCAGTTCCTCATTGTATTCACAGACAAAAGTCTGAATGGGCTGTCTGTCTCCGGGCGGCTCTTCCAGGATACTCATATCCCTGATTCCGATCAGGCTCATGTGAAGGGTTCTGGGAATGGGAGTTGCCGTCAGGGTCAGGACATCCACGTTTTCCTTCAGCTTCTTAATTTTTTCTTTATGGCTCACCCCGAACCGCTGTTCCTCGTCAATAATCAGCAGACCCAAGTCCTTGAATTTCACATCCTCGGACAGCACTCTGTGGGTTCCGATGACAATATCCGCCAGGCCCTTCTGCAGTTCCGCCACGGTTTTGCGGATTTCCCCCGGCGTCCGGAAACGGCTCATCAGTTCCACATGTATGGGAAAATCCTTCATGCGCTGGATAAAGGTGGCATAATGCTGCTGGGCCAGAATGGTGGTGGGTACCAGATACACCACCTGTTTTCCCTCCTGTACCGCCTTGAACGCCGCCCGCAGGGCAATCTCCGTCTTGCCGTAGCCCACGTCACCGCAGATCAGCCGGTCCATGATTTTCCCGCTCTCCATGTCGGCCTTGGTGTCCATAATGGCGGCCAGCTGGTCCTCTGTCTCCTCAAAGGGAAACATTTCTTCAAATTCCCGCTGCCACACCGTATCCTTTTCAAAAGAATAACCCGCGCTCTGCTGTCTTACGGCATATAGCTCCACCAGGTCTTTGGCCACTTCATTGACAGCGCTGCGCACTTTTGTCTTGGTACGCTCCCATTCTTTGGAACCCAGCCGGTTCAGCTTGGGCTTCCTGGCATCCGCGGAGGCATATTTCTGAATCACGTCCAGTCCTGTTGCCAGCACATACAGATTGCCGCCGTCCCGGTATTCTATTTTGATGTAGTCCTTGACCACACCCTCCATCTCAACCTTTTCGATCCCCTGGTAGATCCCCAGACCATGGCTTTCATGCACCACATAGTCCCCTACCTTTAATTCGTTGAAATCCTTGATCCGCTGTCCCTGATATCTCTTTTTCGACTTCCTTTTCTTTTTTTCCGCACCGAAAATATCTGTCTCGGACAGCACCACAAATTTCAGCATGGGATATTCAAAACCCTTGCCCACATGGCCATAGTAGGTCAGGACTTCCCCCGCCTGCACTTCCCGCATGGGGTCTTCCGTGTATACTGCCGTCAGTTCCTGGTCCCTCAGGTCTTCCGCCAGGCGCTTTGCCCTGGTCCGGGAACCGGACAGAAGCAGCACCCGGTATCCGTTGCGGCGGAACATTTTCAGGTCTCTCACCAGCGTCTCAAAACTGTTGTTATAGGAAGTCACATTCCTGGCCGCCGCATCGGCCCTTCTGTCTGCCTTAAAATACCCTTTGGTATCCATGGTGGAAACCGTGACCACGCAGCCTTTCAGCATAACCGCCGCCACCTGCTCCCCGCTGTAGAGAATGTCCATCTGTCCCGGCAGAATGTAACCCTTCTGCACCCGCTGCTCCATGCTTTCCCGGAATTCCAGTTCGATGGTCTCTGCCTGCTCCCGCACGCGGCCCGGTTCCTCCACAAAAAAGACCGGACAAGTGTTCGCCGCCACCCGAGCCAGCAATTCCGGAAACATCACCGTATCCTCATAAAAATAGCGGACATAGCCTTCCAGGTTGACCTTGCTCTTAAATTCCAGCAGCTGTTCCTTCAGCTCTTTCACCTGCACCGCAATCCGGTGCGCCTCCTCCGTGTGAAATCCGTCACGGAAAATCTTTTCCTGCCTGGCAGCCTCCGCTTCCAGCTTTCTGACGCCTTCCCGGATCCGTTCTTCCTCCAGCACAAATTCCGTGGCCGGAAAAACACTGATACTTTCCAGGTTTTCAATGGAGCGCTGGCTTAAAATGTCAAAACTGCGGATGGATTCCACCTCGTCCCCCCACAGTTCAATACGGTAAGGATTTTCTTCCGTCAGGTCAAAGATGTCAACAATGCCTCCCCGGACGGAAAACTGGCCCGGACTCTCCACCTGGTAGTTTTTCTCATATCCCATGGCCACCAGCTGTCTGCACAGCCGGTTTTCTTCCAGGGTTCCCCCTTTTTCCACATCAATGATATCCTTTTCCCTGTCCCACATGGCCTGGGGCGTCATCAGGGCTGCATAAGTGGTCACAATGGTCACCGGCTTTTTTTCCATGAGCCTGCGCAACACTTTCACCCGCTCCCTGACCAGCTGGTTGCCGTGAATATCCGCCTGAAAAAATATCAGGTCCTTGGCGGGATACAACATGACATTTCTGTCATAAAATTTATATTCCTCAAAAAACTCCTTCGCCTTCAAATCACTGTATGTCACAATGACCTTGACCCGGAAGCTCTCCCCAAGCCCGTAAATCATATGCAGTTTCTGGGAATCCACACAGCCGGTAAGGGAGCTGACGCTTCCCTGTCCCCCCTGGATTCCCTTCCGGATAGCTTCCCTGATATTGCCGAATTCCGCCAGCTCCTGAAGCGGCGCCAATAATGCCTGCATATCCTGCTCCTTTTATTCCGATTCCTTTTTTTCCTTTTTCGCGCCGTTAAACCGGTTCATGGCGGTGTCTGCCCCCTCAGAGAGAATGGTCCGTACCGCCTTCGACGCCCGCCCTGCCGCTTCATCCATGATTTTCATGTCCGCGGAGGAAAAACGTCCCAGCACATAATCTGCCAGGTCCCATCCGGCAGGCTTCTCCCCCACACCCATTTTCACGCGGATAAATGTATCATGCCCCAGAACGGCGATAATATTTTTCAGGCCGTTGTGCCCGCCCGCGCTTCCCTTTTTACGGATGCGTATCTGCCCCGGCTCCAGACTCACGTCATCGGAAATCACAATCAGCTCTGCCTTTTCGTCCACCTTGTAATAATTCACCAGTTCCCCCACGCTCTGTCCGCTTAAATTCATATATGTCTGGGGCTTTGCAAGAATGCATTTCTGCCCTGCTATGATTCCCTTTCCAATGATGGCCTTGTGCCTTTTCTCCAAAATATCGATTTTTTCCTCCGATGCCAGCTTTTCCAGCACACAAAAACCGATATTATGCCTTGTATCTTGATACTCCCTGCCGGGATTTCCAAGTCCGACAATAATATACATGTTATCCCTCCAGGCCTGCCTCCCGCAGGCATTCCTTTTTTCTCATCCAAACCGGTGACTTTTCTGCCGTCCCTTTGGCGGTCCCGGTTCCTCCGGTATCCGGCCCGCGTTTCCCTGCCGCAGGTTTTTGGGCCCTTTATGCCGGATTGGCCGCAACACAACTATCATAAATGATTTGCCCTTAAGTTGCAAGAACCAGAATACGAAAACAATTGCGAAATTCCTCCTTCATTTTCAAAAACGTCCATGCTATAATGATGAAAGCATCCCGGGGGTGTTTTTGCCCGGCTGCGGCGCCGGTACAAGTATGTGGAATGCAGATTATGAAAGGACATCCATCATGAACAAGAGAAAAATTTCGGAACGGCTGATCAGCTTTTTCAAAAAAGAAACCGTGCTCTGTGTTGCCGCCATTTTAGCGGCAGTTTCCGTATTCTTCGTACCCCCTGACCAAAAATACCTGGAATATCCGGATTTTCGCGTCCTGGCCCTGCTGTTCTGCCTCATGCTGGTGATCTGCGGTCTCCAGGATATCGGTCTGTTCCGTTATCTGGGTTTTTACCTTCTGGGCGGGATCCGGACCAGCAGGCAGCTGAGTTTTCTGCTGGTGGCATTGTGCTTTATCTGCAGTATGCTCATCACCAACGACGTGGCCCTGATTACCTTTGTGCCCTTTGCGGTGATGGTGCTTCATCTGGCAGGACAGCAAAGTCTTATGATCCCGGTGGTGGCACTGCAGACCGTGGCTGCCAATCTGGGCAGTATGCTGACGCCCATCGGAAATCCCCAGAACCTGTACTTATACACAGCCTTTGATTTGTCCATGGGAAGTTTTCTGGGCTATATGCTGCCCCTTGCCCTGCTCTCCCTGATTCTGCTGGGAGCGGCAGTGTTCCTGCTGGGCAGCGCGCCCCTGTCGGTGGGCGCCATGGAGCCGGTACGCCCTCCTGAAAAAAGCAGGTTTATGGCCTATCTGGCCCTGTTTTTTGTCTGCCTTGCCTGTGTTCTGCGCCTGCTGTCCTGGCAGGCCATGCTGGCCATCCTGATTGCGGCGGTATTTTTTATAGACAAAAAACTTTTCCGCTCCGTGGATTACTTCCTTCTGCTGACCTTTTTATGTTTCTTCCTGTTTATCGGCAATACGGAACGCATCCCCGCCGTATCCTCCGTACTCCAGCAGTGGATTCAGGGCTCCGAACTGCCCATGGGGGTTCTTCTCAGCCAGTTTATCAGCAATGTTCCGGCTGCCATTCTGCTTTCCGGTTTTACCGAAAACGCCCGCGCCCTTTTATACGGCGTCAACATTGGGGGACTTGGTACACTGATCGCCTCCCTGGCCAGTGTCATCTCCTACCGGTGCTACGGAAACAGCGCCTCTGCCCGCAAGAGCGCCTACCTGAAAATGTTTACATGGTACAATGTTATTTTTCTGGTCATACTGTATGCCGCCGCCATGCTCCTGCTGGAGCTGTAGCGGGGATGCCCCTCTCCACTGCCCGCCGCGCCGGGCGCATGTTGCGTCAGCAACAATTTTCCTTATGCACCCGTGTGCACAAAAAAATGCCATGACATTTACTGCCATGGCATTTGGGGGATTCTAATGTCAATTCCAATGCTGTCACGTCCTATTCCCCGTCCGGCTCCAACAAAGCCTTCTCGTAGCTCTCCAGAATTGCCTTCTGGATCGCATCTCTGGTAGAGGAATTGATGGGATGGGCAATATCTTTGTATTCCCCATCAGCCGTCCTCTTGCTGGGCATTGCGATGAACAAACCTTTGTCGCCTTCGATTACCTTAATGTCATGTACTACGAACTCCCCGTCAAAGGTAATGGACACAACGGCCTTCATCCTGCCTTCCTTCGCAATTTTGCGTACGCGCACATCTGTAATCTGCATCTGCAAAACCCCCTTATTCAGGAATTTAAGAACGCCCTTTTGCTACATTGTATATCTTTCATTCCGCTCTACTACAATGCGGATATGACCGTCCTCACCCACATAGTGGGAATTTGCCCGAATGGTGCTGTGGCTTTCCACAATACAGTTTTCAATATATGTATTGTCACCGATATACACATCATTCAGGATAATGGAATTTTTTAGACAACAGTTGTTTCCTATATAACTTTTTTTGAATATGACGGAATTCTCCACTATGCCGTTTACAATGCAGCCACTGGAGATCAGGCTGTTTCTTACGTCTGCTCCAACATTATACTTGGCTGGGGCAAGATCGTCAACCTTTGAATAAATATCCGGATACTGTTTAAAGAAATAATGTCTTACCTCCGCTTTCAGGAAATCCATATTGGTTCCGTAATAATCTTCCACCGAGGCAATATTCCTCCAGTAATCCCGTATTTTGTAGCCGTAAATCCTCCTTACATCTTTATATCGGATCAGGATATCCCTGACAAAATCATATCTGTCCTCTTCCGCGCATTTTTCCACCATTTCGATCAGCTGGCGGCGGCGCAGAATATAAATCCCGCAGGAGATGACATTTGATTTGGCCTGAAGGGGCTTTTCTTCAAATTCATCAATGCGGCTCTCCTCATTCATGCGTATGGTGCCGAATCTCTCCAGACCGGCTCCCGGTTCCATATCACGGCACACCACCGTGATATCCGCTTTTCTCTCAATATGAAATTCCAGCACCTTGTTAAAATCCAGTTTATAAACCCCGTCCCCTGACGCAATCACCACATAAGGCTCATGACTGCTTTTTAAAAAGCCCAGATTCTGGTAAATGGCATCTGCCGTACCTCTGTACCAGTTACTGTTATCCGAGGTCACAACAGGAGTGAATGTGAACAGTCCCCCCTGCTTCCTCCCGAAATCCCACCATTTGGAAGAACTCAGATGTTCATTCAGGCTGCTTGCGTTGTACTGTGTGAATACTGCCACTTTCTGGATATGGGAATTCGCCATGTTGCTCAGGGTAAAATCGATGCTGCGGTAGCTTCCTGCAACTGGCATTGCACACACAGCCCTCTTCTGCGACAGTTCCCTCATCCTGCGGTTGTTTCCGCCTGCCAAAATAATTCCCACTGCCCTCATTGCCGCTCACCTGCCTTAATCAAAGTTTTGCCTGCCGGAAGGGCTGACTGCTCGTAATCCGCACCCGTGGTCACCCCAAAAATAACGGCATTTTTTCCTACCCTGATGCCGTTGGGAATCACGCTTCTGTCCCCCACGGTGACAATACCGTGATTATAAATATGGGGGGCCATGTCGTTTTCGGCCTCTCCTCCCATGCCGAGACAAACATGATTGCCGATGCGCACTTCCTCTGCCACAATCGCTTTATTCAGTTCACAGTTATGCCCGATCTGGGTATTGTTCATGATAATGGAATCCCTGATCACCGTATCCTTTCCTATGGTGACGCCGCAGCCGATGACAGAATTATATATCTTCCCGTAGACATCCGTCCCCTCCCCGATGATGCTCCGTTCCACCACGCTGTCAGGGGAGAAATACTGGGGCGGCTGAATCTCGCTCTTGGTATAAATCTTCCAGTACTCCTCATACAGATTGAATTCCGGCACAATGTCGATCAGTTCCATATTGGCTTCCCAGTAAGACTGCAGGGTTCCCACATCTTTCCAGTATCCGGTAAACTCGTAGGCATACATGGGTATGCCCTTTTTATGACAGTAGGGAATCACATGTTTTCCAAAATCCAGCGCAGGCTGTTCAGCCATGGTAACCAGGGCTTTCTTCAGGGTCTTCCAGTTAAAAATATAGATACCCATGCTGGCAAGATTACTCTGGGGATGTTCCGGTTTTTCCTCAAATTTGGTAATTTTTCCTTTCTCGTCTGCCGTCATGATGCCAAAACGGCTTGCCTCCTCCATGGGCACCGGCATGACCGCTATGGTCACCCCCGCATTGTTGGCTTTATGATAATCCAGCATGATCTCATAATCCATCTTGTAGATATGATCACCTGACAATATCAGCACGTATTCCGGATGATAACTCTCCATATATTCCATGTTCTGGTATATGGCGTTTGCAGTCCCCGTATACCACTCGCTGCTGCTCATCCTTTCGTAGGGAGGCAGCACCGTCACGCCGCCGATATTGCGGTCCAGATCCCATGGAATACCGATTCCGATATGGCTGTTGAGCCGCAGTGGCTGATACTGGGTCAGAACCCCCACAGTGTCCACTCCCGAATTAATACAGTTGGAAAGCGGAAAGTCGATAATGCGGTATTTCCCTCCAAATGCCACCGCCGGTTTTGCCATTTTGGCTGTGAGTACACCCAGCCGGCTGCCTTGTCCTCCCGCCAGCAGCATGGCAATCATCTCTTTTTTAATCATTTCTTCACCCCTGTCCAGATTTCACATACCCCTCCTGCCTTTGCCAGGCCTCCGGGCACATCTTTTCTTTACTCTCCGCACTCTTTTCTGTACACGTGCATATGATAACTTATTCGGAAACAATGCTCCCGCCTCCGGGCCAGAATCCCGTCCGGGTGATTCTGCGCCGCCGGACAGATCTGTCACAAGCCGTCCCGCACGTTACATTTGGATGGTATGTTGATTAGAAATATTATAACATACTCTTTTCTAAAATGGAATAATCAATGTCGAAAATTTTGTTTTTATTATACACTTTATATTAATATTTCATATATTTTTTGTCTATACGCAGAAAAATTTGTCTATTTTCTCTAAAATTTTTACTTTTAAATTTGAATTCAGACTGTTTTCTGCCGGCGTCCGCGGAATATTTGCTGTTACCCTCCTCTCCGCTTCCCGAAACGACTACAGACATAAAGTAAATATTTGCCCTATATTTTCATCCTGCCGTGTTTTTTATTTGTTTTTTCAGTCAATACCGTTTATAATAAGAAGGAATCATAAATGATACAGAAGGAGCATTGATTATGTATAAACTGGATTTTGACCATCCCTCTTCCATCTACTTTGTAGGAATCGGCGGCATCAGCATGTGCTGTCTGGCAGAGCTGCTGGCAGACGCGGGATTCCGTGTCTCCGGGTCCGACCGCGCTCCCAGTCCGCTGACCCATGTGCTGGAATCAAAGGGGATTAAGGTATTTTATGGACAACGCGCCGAAAATATGACTGACCCCATCGATTGCGTGGTTTTTACCAGCGCCATTCTTCCTGATAATCCCGAATACATTGCCGCCCATGAAAAACAGCTTCCCTGCCTCACCAGGGGACAGCTTATGGGACAGATTATGAAAAATTACCAAATGCCCGTTGCCGTCAGCGGCACCCATGGCAAGACCACTACCACCTCCATGATCAGCGAGATTCTGCTCCAGGCTGACCTGGATCCCACTTTGTCCATCGGCGGCATACTGAAGGATATCGGGAGCAATATGCGTATAGGAAAATCCGGTTATTTTGTCACGGAAGCCTGTGAATACACCAACAGTTTTCTCGATTTTTTCCCCAGAATCGGCATTATCCTGAATATTGAGGCCGATCACCTGGACTTTTTCAGGGACCTGGACGATATCCGGAATTCCTTCCGGAAATTTGCGGAGCTTCTGCCGGAGAACGGCTGTCTGATTATCAATGGGCAGATTGAGAATCCGGATGAAATTACCCATAACCTGAAATGTCCCGTGGTCACCTTTGGCCCCGATGATAATTCGGATTACCATCCCGCAGACATTCATTATAATTCACTTGGCTGTCCCACGTTTACGCTGTATGGCCCGGGAAACCGGGAACGTCAGTTTACCCTGCAGGTGCCCGGGGAACACAATATATACAATGCCATGGCGGCCGTGGCGCTGGCGGACCGGCTTTCCATCGACAGCGGCATCACCGTCCGGGCACTGGGCGCTTACCGGGGCACGGACCGCCGTTTCGAATACAAAGGTTCCATCGGCGGCGTCACCGTCATAGACGACTATGCCCATCATCCCACGGAGATTACCGCCACTTTAAAAGCCGCCGCCAACTATCCCCACAAAAGACTCTGGTGCGTTTTCCAGCCCCACACTTATTCACGGACCAAGGCTTTTTTAAAGGAACTGGCACAGGCCCTTACCCTGGCGGACAAAGTGGTCCTGACGGATATTTATGCCGCCCGGGAAAATGATGATCTGGGCATCAGTTCGGAAGATCTCCTGCGTGAGGTCCAAAGCCTGGGGCAGGAATGCCATTATTTTTCCACTTTTGACGAGACGGAAAACTTTTTACTGGAAAATTGCATAAACGGTGATATGTTGATAACCATGGGTGCGGGAGATGTGATGAAAATCGGCGAAAATCTGCTGGGCCGGTAATTATCCACAGTATCCACAAGACGGCGTAAAAAGGGCAGATTCCATCTTGTGGATATTATCATCCCAACAGATGCCGGAAATCAGCCTGACAGGAAAATTTATCCACATTTTCCACATTTTCCACATTTTTGCCCTGCCGGAAAGCCTGCAAAAGTTTCGGACAAATTGACTATTTTCTTTTCAAAAGCCTTATGCTATACTCTTTTTACATTATCGGAGAGTCTGCTGCGGGAATAGGCCGGAGGCGTCATGTATCCGTGCCGGACGCCGGCTCCGGAATCTTATTGTCCAATACAGGCCGCAGTTCAGTGTCCTATCTGAACCGTGACAAATCCAGAACAGACAGGGAGTGTATAAACCATGCCGCGCTTGACAATTTACAAAGACGATCATGTGGAATCCACGGTTGTGTCCAATCTTTTTATAGATGAATATATGAAAGATGCCAATGACGCCCAGCTGAAAGTATATCTATATCTGCTCCGCATGATGAACGCACGGCAGGCTACCAGCGTATCCGATATGGCAGACAAGTTTAACCACACGGAAAAGGATGTTATGCGCGCCCTGAAATACTGGCAGGACCTGCAGCTGCTGGAGCTGGACTATGATGACAGGAAAAACCTTGTGGGAATCCACATCCGCGATCTGTTCTCCCGTACCGGGGCAGAGAACCCTTCCGTCCCCCGTCCGGTGTCTTCCTTCGTGCCTTCTCCCACAGCGGAGGCTCCTGCTTCCATTTCCAGGATCAGTTCCCCGGAAAACCGGGATCTCCTCCCGGAGACTGCGGAAGACGCGCTGGCAAAGCCTTCCTACTCTGCAGACCAGCTGAAGGAATTTAAAAACCGGCAGGACACCTCGCAGCTTCTGTTTATCGCGGAATCCTATATCGGCAGGCCCCTGACGCCCGGTGAGGTAAAGACCATTCTGTATTTTAAGGATGTGCTCCGTTTTTCCGATGACCTCATCGACTACCTGATCCAGTACTGTGTGGACAAGGGGAAAAAAGATTTCAAATATATTGAAAAAGTAGCCGTAAACTGGGCCCGGGAAGGTATTTCCACGCCTAAGCAGGCTCAGAAGAACAGTTACCGCTATGACAAAAATATTTATACCATTATGAACGGGCTGGGCAGGGACGGTTCCCCCACCGGCAAAGAGCTGGAATACATAAGCCGCTGGCTGAAAGACTACGGTTTTTCCACAGACATTATTATCGAAGCCTGTGAACGCACTGTCCTGGCCACGGACAAGCATCGTTTTGAATATGCCGAGGGGATCTTAAGCAGCTGGAAACGGCAGAATGTACATCACAAAGCGGATATTCTCAAAATAGACGATTCGTACCGCCAGCGCAGGAAACCCCCTGTTTCCCCGAAATCCGCCAATCGTTTCAACCAGTTTGCCCAGAACAATTATGATTTTGATGTTCTGGAGCAGGAACTGTTAAGCAACTGAAAGAATTTGCCCGCAGCCGGCGGGGCCGGATTCTTTTTTCAGCCGGTTCCCGGCGCGGGACCGGAATAGGAGAACCCAGTGGCACTCAATCATTTACAATACGAATCTATCATCAAAGACTATGAACGCATACGGGATGCCAACCGTTCCCTGTCGGAATCCCGGCTGAACCAGGTCTGCGACAGGATTCCCGGCTTCCGGGAACTGGCAGATTCCATCAGCACCATTTCCGTTGCCAGCGCCAGGCGTATGCTGGATGGCGACGATGGGGCTCTGCACGATCTCCACGAAAGTCTGGCCAAAGTGGTCTCACGGCAAAAAACGCTTCTGAGACAGTATGGCTTTCCATCCGATTATCTTGATCCCGTATTTTCCTGCCCTGACTGTCAGGACACCGGTTACATTACCGGTGCCGGCAGCCTCAAAGAAAAGTGCCATTGTTTCCGGCAGCGGGAAATACGTATTCTCTATGCGCAGTCCAACATACAGGACATGATTGCCCGGGAGAATTTTTCCACACTCTCATATGCCTATTACCAAAACGATGATCTCCGCCGGTTTGAGACTGCCGTGCAGTTATGCCACAGCTTCATAGATGACTTTAAGACAAACAGCCGGAATCTCTTTTTTTATGGTACCGTGGGCACCGGCAAAAGCTTTCTGTCCGGATGTATCGCAAAGGAACTCCTCCAGGCAGGCAATTCCGTAATCTATTTCAGTTCCTCCGCCCTGTTTGACACCCTGGCCCGCTATGCCTTTGACATGAAGGCAAAGGAAGCGTCGGGAGAATTTTATGAGGATTTCTACAACTGCGACCTGCTGATTATCGATGACCTGGGAACGGAAATCACCAACAGTTTTGTGACTTCCCAGCTGTTCTCCTGTCTCAATGAACGGCATTTGCGCGGGAAATCTACCCTGATTTCCACCAATATCAGTCTTGAGGAGCTCCGGGACCGCTACTCAGACAGGATTTTTTCCAGAATTACCAGTGGTTTTACATTGTGTAAACTGACAGGACCGGATATCCGTATCCTGAAAAAGCGCCTGGCAAACACGACCGCAATGTGACATATAAACTCGTTTCAAGAAAAGAAAGGAAACTTGCATGGGCAACCGCGAAGAAAAAAGAAACCTGGAAACCATCCCCGTGGGATCACTGGGAATCATCGCCCTGGAAGGCTGCAGGCCCCTGGGTGAAAAAATCAACCGTTACCTGGTAAAATGGAGGGCAGAGCGTGAAAGCGAGCACAAAGACTCCCTGGCATTCTCCGGCTATCAGAGGGCATCGTATCTGCTGAACACAAAAGTTCCCCGTTTCGGTTCCGGGGAGGCCAAGGGCATGATTCTGGAATCCGTCCGAGGGTATGACCTGTACCTGCTGGTGGATGTATGTAATTATTCTCTCACATACTCCCTGTCCGGCCACGAAAATCACATGTCTCCTGACGACCATTACCAGGACCTGAAGCGCATCATTGCCGCCGTGGGAGGAAAAGCCCGCCGCATCACTGTAATCATGCCTTTTCTCTATGAAAGCCGTCAGCATAAGAGAACTTCCAGGGAATCCCTGGACTGTGCACTGGCTCTGCAGGAACTGGTACAGATGGGCGTGGATAATATTATCACATTTGACGCCCATGATCCCAGGGTACAGAACGCGATTCCGCTGCACGGGTTTGAGACCGTCCAGCCTGCCTACCAGTTTATCAAAGGCCTGCTGCGCAATGTGGAAGATCTGAAGCTGGATTCCGATCACATGATGGTTATCAGTCCGGATGAAGGCGGTATGACCCGTGCCATCTATATTGCCAATGTCCTGGGGCTGGACATGGGTATGTTCTACAAGAGGAGAGACTATACAAAGGTAGTGAACGGCCGTAATCCTATCATTGCCCATGAGTTCCTGGGAACCAGCGTGGAAGGCAAGGATATGATTATTATTGACGACATGATTTCTTCCGGAGACAGCATGCTGGAAGTGGCAGCTGCCTTAAAGGAGCGCAAAGCCCGCAAAATATTTGTCTTCTCCACATTCGGTCTCTTTACCAGCGGACTGGACAAGTTTGACGAAGCTTACCAAAACGGTCTCATCGATAAAGTGCTCACCACCAACCTGATTTACCAGACACCGGAACTGCTCCAGAGAGAATGGTATATCAACTGTGATATGAGCAAATATGTGGCCTATATTATTGACACCTTAAACCACGATTCTTCCATTAGCGACCTTCTGAATCCCAATGAAAGAATTCAGAATGTGGTAGCAAAATATAAGAAGAAAGGAAACCGCTGATGTCAACCTTTTAATTTTTAAGGTTGACATTTGTCTTGTTTTTTAGTATACTTCTTAATTGTAACCCATATCTTTTTTAGGTTAACATTTTTGCTGAAAGAGAGGTATCCACTATGAACCAGACAAGCACACTTCCTACCACCCCAAAACCGAAATTCGGCATAAGGCAGATCGCCCTGGCCGGACTCATGTCCGCAGTGATCTGCCTTCTTGCGCCCTGGTCACTGAGAATTCCCATAAGCCCGGTCCCTGTCACCCTTGGATTTCTGGCTATCTATTTCGTGATATCCGTCCTGGGCATGAAACTGGGAACTTTGAGCGTTGTGGTTTATATCCTGCTTGGGCTGGCAGGACTTCCCGTCTTTTCCGGTTTTCTGGGAGGCCCCGGCCCCCTGTTCGGCCCTACCGGAGGCTACCTTTTGGGTTATATCTTTATGGCTCTGATCTGTGGATTTTTCGTGGACAAATGGGGGGATAATCTTCTGATGGGTTTTCTCGGCATGATACTGGGCACAGCCGTCTGCTATCTGTTCGGAACCGTCTGGCTGGCTTATCAGGCCTCCTATACATTTATGCAGGCTCTGGCAGCCGGAGTTCTTCCCTACATATTCATAGACCTTGTGAAACTGGTGATGGCAATGCTGATCGGCAGACAGCTTCGCCGCCGCCTATTAAAAAGCGGCCTGATCTGATGATCAGGCCCCGGTGTATGTATCATATAATGTCACAATATTTTCCTGGGCGTCATACATTGTTATGGCGCCGCAGTCGATGGGGAGGACTACCGCAAATGGTTCCTCCGGGTCTACCGGAATGACATCCTTCGTAATGTCGTTATCCACCACAATCTTGCATACCTTGTCACGGTTTAATGACATCAGTGCAATTCCTTTGTCTTCAAACACCACACCCTTTACACCTTCTGCCATATAAGCGTCAAAACCGCCCTGCCTGTAAAAGTAACCATATGAGATGCCTTCCCTGCTCAGGTAGATGGAATATGCACATTCATCCTTATCCTCATCATAGAAGAGCATGGCACACATCTCGTCATTGACTGCCTGGGCCATCTCCCAGCCGTTTCGAATCTCCTGCTTCTCCCGCGCATCCTGCTCCAGCCGGCTTGCCGACACTCCCAGTATATCTGCCTGCCATACAATCAGAAAAGCCAACAAGATAATCAGCACCACACCAATAAGCGCGGGTATCTTTTCTGCCTTCACGTTCCTTACCTCCTGGTTCTCAATGTACTTCCATGCCACAAATATGGACTTATTATACCATGATTCTGTGCGCATCAGCTCACATGGAATCATGGTATTCATGGCCATTCGGCCTCTCCATGCCACAAATATGGACTTATTATACCATAATTCTGTGCGCATCAGCTCACATGGAATCATGGTATCCCATGGCCATTCGGCCTCTTCCTTTCCAGAATAAGGTCATTATACCATATATTTCCTTATACGTCCAGATGTAAACGAATACAAGCACATAGTGCAGCCGGTAATTCCCATACCGTTTATGGCTTCCTGTCAATATACGTCACAAACTGATTTCCGTTCTGCTCAAACCACTCCCGGGAATCATTCATTCCCATCCTTTCTATGGTTCCCTTCCAGGGATCCAGTATGCCAGTATTGTATTCGTTGAACCCCACAAGCAGCACCGCCGAGCCATCTTCCATCATCACCAGTACCGGAATATCCCTGTTCACAAAATAGAGAACCGCATCCAGGCTGCAGCCTGTCAGGTCCAGCACTGTGGAATCCGCCAGGTTGTCCTGCAGAATCTGATGGACATTTTCCCCATTATCCAGTAAATACTGTGTATTCCTGCTGATTCCCTCATAGCCCAGCATCGTGTCAAGGCAAACTGCCAGAGACCCTCTCTCTTCTGTGACTTCAGCCTCCCTGATTGCCATAATCTGGTTTTTTGCCATACGGTTGCCTTTCAGCCAGATGCGTTCCCCGCTTTTGTCCACCACAATCCCTGACACATCATAGGCCAGGTTCACTGCTGCCGCAGGCGATATATAGATTCCGTCCACACCATAAGGCCCATATACATAATATCTTTCTGTTTCCTGGGAATCCGGCAGATTAAGCCTTCTTCCCCCCTCATACACCACTTCTTTGGGAATCACAATTTTAATGGATTTCTCGTCAATCACATTTCTCATCTGTATTTCGATATATCGCTGATACCGTTCCGTGTCTTCCGCCACCACTATATTCTTTCCGGTTTCTGCCTCCAGATTATTGGTAATATGCTCTTCCTGGGCCTCCTGGTAACTTCCCGATTCCAGTCTCCTCACCCTTTCCAGCGTAATCTGGTTGTCTGATACGCGGCATTCCGTCACATAGATGTCCTGCTGTGCATATTCCTTCAGCAGTTCCCCGGAGGAATTACAGATACAGATCTTGTACATGGGATAAAAAATCCTGCCGGAGCTCTCCATAAAAATATCCTCTGCCCGCGCCACTCCGTATATGATATCTTCCTGCATAAATCCCAGAGGACGGATGACTTCCCCCTCTGCCACGGAGATGATTTTCCGTGTATCCGTTTCGAAATTCCGGATTTCCAGGCCCTTGCTATGGTAGATGTCATCCCCTTCCGGCCACACGGCAATCTTATCGTCTTCCGACACCTGCAGCCCCTCATCCTGGGCAATATCCAGCATCCGGGAATATGTCCTCTGGACAAGGTCAACACCATACACCGCATTGTTCAGCACAAAATACAGCTTCTGTTCCCGGTTCAGATACAATAACTGGTCCAGCTCGGCAGCCAGCACTGCATATGTCTTCTCATAAGGAATATACAGAAGTTCTTCTATGGTATTCTGTACGCTGTTGTGGGTATAAAGCTGAATCCCCACCTCTCCCTCATGTCTTCCCCTGTTCATATAGCCGTAAACGGCAAACTGTACATTACCGCCCTCGTCCACATGCAGGATCCGGATTCCATGCTGATTGTACATGGTCCGCGCATCCCAGTTATCCTTGTCGTAAAAACTGAAAATGGCTGTCAGTTTGTTTGTGGTCACATTATAGCTGAAAAGCCGGTCTGCCACCTCAAACACCACCACATTTCCATCTTCACTTTCCTGCATCTGCACATCCTGGTCCGTAATGCCCAGCAGTATCTTGTCGTTCACATACATCCTTTCGATATCCGGAATCTGTGTCATGGTGCGCTCATAGTCCAGCAGGTAAATCCTGTCCGTGGTATAACGGACACGGTAATACTCCTCCACCCTGTAATAAGTGGTACCGCTGTCCTCGGAAGTGGACACAATATAGTCAAATAACACAGAGGCCGTCTGCGTGGCAATCTCTGTGAGCCTGACAGCCGGTTCTGACACCTGGCTTACTTCCAGGTTTCCCCAGGTAATCTGCCGGAAACTGCTGTGGATATTTACTTTATGGAACGAAGTATTATCCTCCAGCCTGGAGTTGGTCTCCAGGTATTTTGCCAGTTCCCTGGCCGCCTCCCTGTCATATAGTCTCTCATGAAAATCCCTGCAGAAATCCATTTTTTCCTGCACATGAAGGTCACTGCTCCAGATGACCCTGGTATAATACGCTGCCTGCCTTTCCCCTTCCAGGTCCAGTACGATTTTCAGGGAATATTCCGTATCCCTCTCAATCAGATCCTTTAAAGCCAGATTCCCCCTGATTCGTTCCCCCTCTGTCTTAAGCTCCTTCACTATTGTATCTTCTATCAGCCTGGAACCATCCGCGCTCCGCACCTCAATGGAAACCCCGTTCACGGTTTCCCCGAAAGTATCTACCACAAATCCGGTGTCACGGCTCTCTCCAAGCACGGTGACGGATTCTCTCTGAAATGCAATGTCTGTGTCTGCACAGTACCCGTGAAGCTGATTGTATTCCACTCCCCCCAGTGTCATGGTCACCAGCGGAAGGGTGCTGGGCGTCATCTCCATAGTCAGATTATCATGCCCTCTATTCATAAACTTGCTTACCGCTACCAGGGAAAACAGAAAAACAATGATAAAAACCGATAATTTTATGACACTTTTTCTCATAAAAGCTCCTTCAGAGTGGGATTTACATGCAGAAATTCCATCAGCCGGTCAGCCCGGAATTCCTTTTCTCCCTCAGGCACACCGGATTTCGGCCGCATTCCCTTCGTCTTTACCGCCCGGATCATCAGGTTCTTCGGAGTGTGTTCCATATCGATAAATTCCAGTATCTGCGTGTCATACCCGCTTTTCTCCAGCAGGTCTGCCCGCAGGGCATCCGTGATCAGGGCCGCCATGCGCTCCCTGATCACACCATACTTCAGCACCGGCTGCAGCAGTTCACACTGCATCTGGCTGTTCAGCTCGTGCTGACAGCAGGGAACCGCCATAATCACACCGGCCCCCCATTTAACGGCTTTCTCAAGGGCATAGTCCGTGGCCTTGTCGCAGGCGTGCAGGGATACCACCATGTCCACCTGATCCGTCCCCCAAAAACTGCTGATATCCCCCTCCTGGAATTCCAGTCCTGTATATCCCAGTTTTTCTGCCAGTTCACTGCAGCGCCTGATCACGTCTGCTTTCAGATCCAGCCCCGTCACCTGAATCTCCCTGCCCTGGAGCTGATGCAGATAATAATACATTGCAAATGTCAAATAAGACTTTCCGCAGCCAAAATCCACGATGCGGATCCGGCGGTGCGCAGGAAGCTTATCCAGAATATCCCTTATAAACTCCAGGTAGCGGTTTATCTGGCGGAATTTGTCATATTTCGACTTTACTACTTTTCCATCCCTTGTCTGGACACCCAGTTCCACCAGAAAGTCCACCGGCTGCCCCTCCTGCAGTATATACTGTTTCGGGCGGTTATGGGACAAGCCGGCAGATTTTCTTTCCGGTATATCCGCATCCGGACGGCGTCTGCGCTTTATGGAGATCTTTCCTTTTTTGCTCACCAGAACTGTAACTTCCCAGACGCCGTTTCCCATCTGCGCCTGCCGGAAACATCCCGCCATATCGTCCAGCAACCGGTCCAGCATCTGCTCTTTCGGATAATTGGAGTGAAAAACCTTGGTCTCCCGGTAAAGAGTCTCCTGAAAATAAAGTTCTCCCCGCAGCATCACCGGCCGGATTTTCACTTTTGTACCTCTGGAGGCATCTCTTGTATTGCTCAGTATTATCTGTATTAAATCCTGATCCAGCATCTGCTGGAAAAGTTCCCTAAGTTCATCCATATCTGTCTCTGATTATTTCCCAAAATAATTTATTGTTACACCTCAGGGCACACTTCCTGTCATTTACTGCCAGGGACGGAAGCTTCCCCTGCAGCCTCCATGACGGCGCTTGTATACTTCATTGCATAAAAGTACCTGAATCATGTCCTCCCCGGGTGTGTTCTCTTCCTCTTTTTCCAAAATTCTGCAGATTGACCTGGCCAGCGACAGCAGGCTGTATCTGTCCGGATACTCATCATAGATCATGCTGCCCTCGTAATCTGCCTTGTCCAGAATATCGGCTACCCTTCTCTGATAGCGTTTTACATCATTGGGATACATCTGCTGCAAATACTCCAGATCCTGCAGCAGTTCCTGCTCCCCTCCCGGGCTGTAATAACCGGGATAAGCCATATAAAAAGGAAGGGGCCCGTTCCAGCCCCTTACCTTGTTTTCCGACAGCGGCTGCAACAGCTTTGAATGAAATTCCATACGCTTTCCTCTTTGTTTTTTAACAGCATATGCGTGTTTTCATCCAATTGTTACCAGCCGCCGCCGGAATTCCAAATCCTATTTCAATACTTCTATACGTGCCAGTGCCCTCTGCAATGCAGTTTCAGCCTTGGCAATATCCGTGTTGGGAGACTTCCCGCTCAAACGCTTCTCGGCCCGCTCCTTCGCAGATTTTGCACGGTCTCCATCGATCTCCCCGGGCCATTCAATTGTTTCAGCCAGAATCGTCACACCTTCAGGCAAAATCTCCGCAAATCCGGAATGCAGTGCCGCCTTTTTTTCTCCTTCCGGCTCACTGATGGACAAGATACCCGGTTTTACGATTACTGTCATGGGGATATGTCCCGGCAGTATACCGATCTCGCCTTCGGTGGTATTGAATTCCACCATATCCACCCGGTTTTCGTAAAAAACCCTGTCCGGCGTAATGATGCGCAGAAGAAAGTCGTTTTTATCTGCCATATTTTCCCTCCATCTGCATTAAACCCGGGCTAATACATCATCAATGCTGCCTGCATTCAGGAAATAGCTTTCAGGGATATCGTCATGTTTGCCTTCCAGAATCTCTCTGAACCCTCGAATGGTTTCATTGATAGGAACATATTTTCCTTCCAGACCGGTAAACTGCCCTGCCACGAAGAAAGGCTGGGACAGGAATCTCTGAACCTTACGGGCCCGGGACACTACAAGCTTATCCTCCTCTGAAAGTTCGTCCATACCCAGAATGGCAATAATATCCTGCAGTTCCTTATAGCGCTGCAGAATCTCCTGCACGCCGCGGGCCGTCTGGTAATGCTCCTCTCCCACGATCCTGGGATCCAGAATACGGGATGAGGACTCCAGCGGATCCACTGCCGGATAAATACCAAGCTCCACAATGGCACGGGACAATGTGGTAGTAGCGTCCAAATGCGCAAAAGTAGTAGCCGGCGCCGGGTCTGTCAGGTCATCCGCAGGCACATAGACTGCCTGAACGGAAGTGATGGAACCGCTCTTTGTGGATGTAATTCTCTCCTGAAGGGCGCCCATCTCCGTCTGGAGCGTGGGCTGGTACCCCACCGCGGAGGGCATACGTCCCAGCAGCGCGGAAACTTCGCTTCCTGCCTGGGTAAAACGGAAAATGTTATCAATAAACAGCAGCACATCCTTGCCGCCCTTGTCACGGAAATACTCTGCCATGGTCAGTCCGGTAAGGCCCACACGCATTCTGGCTCCGGGCGGCTCGTTCATCTGACCGAATACCATGGTAGTCTTGTCAATAACACCGGACTCCATCATTTCATGGTAAAGGTCATTACCCTCACGGGTACGCTCTCCTACACCTGTGAACACGGAATATCCGCTGTGCTCCGTGGCAATATTACGGATCAGCTCCTGAATCAGCACCGTCTTTCCCACGCCGGCGCCGCCGAACAGACCGATCTTTCCGCCTTTCTGGTACGGACAAAGCAGATCAACCACCTTGATTCCGGTCTCCAGCAGTTCCTTTTCCGTAGCCTGCTCTTCGAATTTCGGCGCAGGTCTGTGAATCGGCTCATAAGATACTCCCTCAGGAGCCGGTTTATTGTCAATCGGCTGACCCAAAACATTGAAGATACGCCCCAAAGTCTTCTCACCTACCGGAACGGAAATGGGGGCGCCGGTTGCAATCGCATCCATACCCCTGACCAGACCATCGGTACTTCCCATGGCGATACACCTGACGGTGTCGTCACCCAGGTGCTGGGAAACCTCCACCGACAGCTCACTGCCCTCTCCGGTAGGAATGCGAATTGCTTCGTTAATCTCAGGCAGATTACCCTCATCAAAGCGGATATCCAGCACCGCACCGATGACCTGGGTAACCTTGCCTCTGTTTTCTCCTGCCATTTCTACCTCTTTCCTCCCGCTCGCGCGGGTTCTTTTCGTTAAAACCTTTCAATCAAAAAAACTTCCGATTTTTATCCCAGGGCCTCCGCACCGGCTATAATCTCCGTCAGCTCCTGTGTGATGGAACCCTGGCGGGCCCTGTTGTATTTCAGCGTCAGATCGCTTATGATTTCTTCCGCGTTGCTGGTGGCATTGTCCATGGCCTGCATACGCGCACCGTTCTCGCTGGCAACAGACTCCCTCAACGCGCCGTAAATAAGACTGGTGACGTATTTGGGAATGAGCATATCCAGCGCCTCCGAATCTTCCGGCTCAAAATTCATAATGGCGGAAGTTTCCCTGTCGTCAAAATCCTCTTCGCCGGAAGTCTCCACCGGAAGCAGGCGCAGAAGCGTGGGAATATGGCTCACCGTATTTTTGAAACCGGTATACGCCAGATAGATCTCCCCTATTTCGCCCTCCGCAAAGGATGCCAGCAACCGGCTGCACAATGCGGCCGCGTCCTTATACATGGGACTCTCCACAATTTCACTGTCGCATTCCATCACATGGTAGCCGTTCCGCAAAAAAGCTTCCCGTCCCTTGGTACCCAGGCAGTAGAGTTCCAGATCTTCTTTTCTCCACCCCTGGTGCCTGGTCACAAGCTTAATTACATTGGAGTTATAGCCGCCTGCCAGTCCTCTGTTTCCAGTTATCACAATCACGGCTTTCTTTGCGGAAGCACCGGAAGTCAGATATTTGTGGTCAATATGCCCAACGCGCTGCAGAATATTGTTCACCGTCTCATACATACAGGTAAAATATCCCTTGGAGCGTTCCGCGCTTGCCCTGGCGCGCTGCAGCTTTACGGTTGACACCAGCTTCATGGCCTTGGTAATCTGCTGGGTTCCCTGAATACTGCCTTTGCGCCGCTTTATATCACGCATTGATGCCATATTCTATATCCTCTTTCTATCTAAACTGCTTCTTAAATTCCTCGATGGCCTTCTTCAGCATCTCTTCGGTCTCATCGGAAATCACCTTTTCAGCCGCAATATTTCCCGGCACCTCAGGATACTTTGTATCCAGGAACTCAAAAAACTCTTTCTCAAACCGGGTCACTTCCTCAGCCGGAATATCCAGCAGGTATTTACGCGTCACCGCATAAATGATAATAACCTGATATTGTACGGGCATGGGCGCGTACTGGGGCTGCTTCAGGACTTCCCTGATGCGCTCACCCTGTGCCAGCTTCTCCTTGGTATCTTCGTCCAGCTCGGAACCGAACTGTGCAAAGCTTGCCAGCTCACGAAACTGTGCCAGCTCCGTACGGATAGGCGCCGCAATCTTTTTCATGGCCTTGATCTGCGCTGCGCCTCCCACTCGGGACACGGAGAGACCTGCGTTGATAGCCGGACGGAAGCCGGAATTGAACATTTCCGTCTCCAGATAGATCTGGCCATCCGTGATAGAGATTACATTGGTGGGAATGTAAGCAGACACGTCCCCGGCCTGGGTCTCTATAATGGGAAGGGCGGTCAGGGATCCTCCGCCGTACTCGTCACTCATCCTGGCAGCACGCTCCAGCAGTCTGGAGTGCAGATAGAATACATCGCCGGGATAAGCCTCACGGCCGGGCGGACGACGGAGCAGCAGGGAGAGTGTACGGTATGCCGTTGCATGCTTACTCAGATCATCATACACTACCAGTACGTCTTCCCCGTTTTCCATCCACTCCTCACCGATGGCACATCCGGAATAAGGAGCAATGTACTGCAGGGGAGCCAGGTCGCTGGCCGTGGATACCACTACCGTGGTATACGCCATGGCGCCATACTCCTCCAGAGTCTTTACAATGTTCGCAATCGTGGAAGCCTTCTGGCCGATTGCAACATAAATACATTTTACATTCTGTCCTTTTTGATTGATTATGGTATCGATGGCAATGGCAGTTTTACCTGTCTGACGGTCACCGATAATCAGCTCACGCTGTCCCCTTCCCACAGGAATCATGGCATCGATAGCCTTGATACCGGTCTGAAGAGGTGTGTCAACACTCTTTCTTGTGATAACGCCGCTTGCCACCCGCTCAATCTTGCGATACTTTGTGGTCTGTACCGGGCCCTTGCCATCAATGGGCTGCCCCAGCGCATTGACCACACGTCCAGTCATGGCATCACCTACCGGAACCTCAACCACCCGGCCGGTAGTCCTGACTGTATCACCTTCATTGATGTTCCTGGCGCTTCCCAGCAAAACCACACCCACGTTATCTTCTTCCAGATTCAATACCATGCCGTAAACTTCACCGGGAAATTCCAGCAGCTCACCCTGCATGGCATTTTCCAGTCCATGGACACGGGCAATACCATCCGCAACCTGGATTACCGTACCCACGTCGGATACATCCAGGGTGGATGCATATCTCTTGATCTGATCCTTGATAACAGAACTAATTTCTTCTGGTCTTAAATTCATGGATCTGTCGCACCTTTCTTCCAGTCGGTCATCCCAGCTGGATTTGTAATAATTGTTTTGTCAGTCCGTTCAGCTTTGTGCGGACACTGCTGTCCACAACTCTGTCGTTAATGCGGATGATCATTCCGCCTATGATAGAGGTATCCACCTCAAAATGCATTTCCATTTTTTCATATCCGCTGGTTCCCAGCAGTTTTGCTTCCACAGCCTTCTTCTGGCCTGCGTTCAGCTCCACCGCGGTAGTCACATATGCCATGCCGGTTTTCTGCTGTTCTTTTACCCTTTCGGTATAGTATGCAAAAATAGCCGGTAAATCCCTGTAACGTTCCTTGGATACCACGACCTCAAGCAAACCTGCCAGTTCATCGCTGACCCGTCCTTTAAAGACATTCTCCACCACCTGGATTTTGTCCTGCTTGGGGACTCCGGGATGCTTCATCAGCTCGTCAAACTGGGGATTTTCCCTAAGTATCTCATTGACACAGCGGATTTCTTCCATCAGTTCACCGGCCCTGGCCGCGCCTGACTCCATGGCAACCTCATACAGGGCCTCACCGTATGTCTTGGATACTAATTTAGCCATGTCTTATCACCTATTTCCTTCAAGGTCTCGTCAATCAGCTGATTCTGCATGCTGGTGTCAACGGATGCGGACACAATCTTGCCTGCCATAAGGGATGCGACAACAATGATCTCTCTCTTTACATCATCGGACATCTTCTGCTTTTCCAGTTCAGCCTCCACGCGGGCACGCTCCAGAATACGCGCTGCCTCTTCCCTGGCCTGGGCAACAATCTGGTTTTCGCTGATCAGTGCCTTCCTGCGGGCTTCGCTCAGAATTCCCTCTGCCTCTTTGTCGGCTCCCTGCAGTTTCAACTCGTATTCCTTTTTTAAATTCTGGGCATTTTCCATGGCATGCTTTGCCGTATCCAGTTCGGTCCGGATTTTGTCCTTACGGCTGTTCAGCATCTTCCTTGCAGGATTAAACAGAAAATAACTCAAAATAAGGAACAGGAAAAAGATGGCAATAATCATCAAAAGGGAATCAGCCAGCAGCTGCCAGTCCAGATCGAACAGTCTCGACATGGTTGCACCCTCTGTTAAAAGTATCATGCTTAATCCTCCTTTCTGCCTCCTGAATATACACGCTTGATATTAGGGCAGAAGAGGTTTTACGAACATCAGCAGAATCGCAACCAGCAAACCGTACAAACCGGTGGTCTCTGCCACTGCCTGACCAAGAAGCATGGTCTGCATAACCTTGGGCTGTGCGCCGGGGTTACGTCCAACCGCAGCTGCTGCATGGCCGGCTGCAATACCCTGTCCGACACCAGGTCCGATACCGGCGATAACTGCCAGACCTGCGCCAATTGCGGAACATCCTAAGATAAAGTTTTCATTGAAATCCATTATTTTTTCCTCCTAAAATATAAACATAATTTTGCTTTTCGCTCTAACGGCGACTTCCATCGCCAATCTCATTCGAAATGTATGTCATGGTCAGCATGCAGAATACATAGGTCTGAATTGCCCCGGAGAACAAATCAAAGTACACATGAAGCGCTGCGGGCCAGGCTGTGGCAAACCATCCCAGCAGCCCGTAAAGCAATGCCATCATGGCCGTTCCCGATAAAACGTTTGCAAACAAACGCAATGACAAGGAAATCGGCACCGCAACGGCACTGATCACATTAATCGGCATCCATATCGGCAGCCAGGGCGGCAACGGAGAACAAAGATCCGTCCAGATTGTCAGGGGCTTCTGGTACTTCCACTTATTATAGTGAATCATGGAAAAAGTCAAAAATGCCAGGGGCAAAGTGACACCATAATCCGCAGTGGGGGGCCTGAGTCCCAGCAGACCCGAAATATTGCTGACCAGAATAAAGATAAAAATGGTACCGATATAATTGTAAAATCTCGGCGCCGCCTGTCCCATAGAACCGCTGACCATATTATCCAGCATTTCGACAATCATTTCTACCACATTCTGGAAGCTGCCCGGCACTTCTGATGATTTTGCCATGCACCTGTTTGCAGCAATGGCAAATGCCACCAGTAACAGCATGACGATCAGAATACATACATGGGATGTGGTGATCCACACCGGATGCCCGAAAAAGGAATACTGGAACACCCCATGGATGGTAAAGTCAACGCCCGCCTCGCCGGACAGCAAAATTCCATGTCCCATACTCTCACCTCTCTTTCTTAAAGAATTTTGTAAAGCTGATATGTCCCCAAACAGCAATCATCTGTTGCAAATCACTGCTCGGCCGGGATTTCTCCCTCTTGTGCCGCAGGCTCCTCCACCGGCTCCGGAACCGGATCCGTCTCCCCAAACAGCCTGTTGCACAATTTATGAGTAATCGGCTGAAGATATGCCGTTACTTTCAGACTCATGTATCCCAGAAAAAAAATCAGCGGGTTCATTGCTTCCGTCATGGAAATGACAATCAGGACCACTGCCACAACCGCATACCGGAACAAATATCCCCTGGTCACGATTCCCGCCGCTTCCCCGCCGCACAGAAGCGCCCTGTCCAGGGTCCGGCACATATGGATACTGCCTGCAAAAGCAAATGCAACCCCGAACCAGAGACTGACAGAATAAATCCCTTTCTCCCGGACAGCCAGAATTCCTGCCAGCTGGCAGAGAGCACCGAAAAACACCATTCCCACATGCATTTCCAGAAGTGTCCTGTTTTTCTTTCTCAATGCTTCAATTATCTTCATCAGAAAATCCCTGCTCCTTGTCCTGCGATTCCCCGCCGGTAATCCGTCTCGCCATGCGGTAAATGTTCTGGCCTCCCGCAACTGCCCCCGCCAGGAAAAAAACAATGGTAAGCCAGGATGTCCCCAACTTTCTGTCCAGCCAGATTCCCAGCGCGGACATGATACCTATGGGTACTATCATATTCAGGCCGAATTGCGTGACCATGGCAAGTGACTGGTACACTACCCGGTTTTCATTTTTACGCCGCTTCATAAAATCCCACCTGCCCTGCAATTTCCAAAAACAGCACACTTATCGCACCACACCATATTATACCTATTTTTATTGAAATTGTCTAGTGTGCTGACACATTTACTTTCAGATAAATGACGCAGAATGGATTTTCAGGCTGCAAGGCGGCATTATACATGATTTATGACAAATCTATTGACTAAGCTCCGTAGGAGATGTATTATTTTAAGAGCGAATGGAAAGGAGTTTCTTATGAATATTTCCAAAATTTACCGGAAACGCATCATTCCTGCCGAATGCATCCTTCTGAAGGACGATATCATTCTTACGCAGAATGAGGAAGTCATTATCACCCAGTGGAATACCCTGCACCCGAAAACGGAATTTTCCCGGGGCTGCTCCTGCTTTTTCCTGCAGGAAGGTATCAAGGTAAGTAAAATTTACCGCCGTGACGACACGCTTCTGCACTGGTACTGTGATATTGTGGAATATTCTTTTGACCCCGCAGACAGCGCAATGACCGTCACGGATCTGCTGGCAGATGTGGTCGTGTCCCCGGAAGGCCAGGCGAAAGTGATGGATCTGGACGAACTTGCGGAAGCCCTGGAGCGGAATCTGATCACAAAAGAGCAGATGATCTCCTGCCTGCGCAGTCTGAATCATCTGCTCTCCCTGATATACCGTGATAAATTTGACCGGCTACAGAGCTATCTGGACAGCATCGGCCTGTAAGTACGGCTGCAGAAGGATACTTCCGGCATGGCTGCCGGTGTATCCTTACCCTCATCGGACAAGGATCACATCAGTAAAAAACATGTCCCCCGATATTGATACCGCTTAAGCCTTCTATGGGCGTCCTGAAAAACACACAGTTTCCCACATTGGTAACCCCCGACATGGCTTCGTCCGCCGCCCTGTAGCAGTTGTTTGTGGCTTTGTCCGCCGCCAGTGCAAGTTCCAGCCGTCCGCTTGCCACAGGAGAAAACTGTCCGCTCTGATAAATCACCCCTGCCACCGTATCCGGAAACTTTGAACTGAGCACCCGGTTGATGACTACGCTGCCAACTGCCACCTGGCCCTCGTATGGTTCCCCGCCGGCTTCACAGTAAATCAGGTTTGCCAGAAGTTTTCTGTCTCCCTCCGAAAAACTCACTTCTGAAATATTGCGCCAGACGCCGTTGGCGGCAGCCTGGGACAAAGCGATTTCTTCCGCAAGTTTCTTTTCCAGGTACTCCAGATCCTCTTCCTTCTTTTTGATCTCTGCCTCATATTCCATGGCTTTCTTTTCGGCACTGGATATCTGGTTTGCATATTTATTGATGGACGTGGATGTCTGGCTGATCATGTCAGAAACCTTATCCCGCTCCGCTTCCGCCTTGTCCTGCAGCTCTCCCAGTTCGATTTTCTCCTGCTGCAGCCTTGCCTCGTGCTCCTGGATCAGCATTCTGTTTTCTTTGTATTCCTGCAGCATTCTCTGGTCGTAGGCCACCACTTTTTCAATCCGGTCCGCCATATTCAAAAGCTCCGAAAAACTGCCCGCCGTGAGCAATGTCCCCAGATAGCTGTCCTCCTGCCTTTCATACATACAGCGGACCATGGCTACCATATTGGCATACTGCCACTCCTCAGTCTCTATGGCCTCTTCCAGCGCTTCCTGGGTGTCCGTGATTTCCTGCTCCTTCTCCCTGATCTGCCGTTCCAGTTCCTCCAGGCCGGCCACCACCGTCTCCAGCTGGCCTTTCAGATAGTCCAGCTCCTTTTCCAGAGTATCACGCTTCCCCTCCAGATTTCCCAGATTATCATTGGTTTCATCCAGTTTATCCTGAAGATTTTCTTTCTCTTTCTGCGTCCGGTCCAGCTTCTCCCGGGTTTTGGAAGTAGCGGATACCACCGGCTGGCCTGCCATGGGTTCCAGCAGGCACACCGAAAGTACAAATAACAGCAGGAATGCTGTTTTTTTCCAGATTTTCAAAGCATACACCGCCTTTCACAGTGTAAATAATCAATAAATAATCAGATTTCACAGGCCTGAGTACCTGCCTGTTTCCGGGGGAAGGGTATCCGGCGTCCGGCCGGAAAGCCGTATATTTCCCCGTTATTTTGTGCCGAAAATACGGTCTCCCGCATCTCCCAGGCCGGGAACGATATAGCCGTGATCATTTAATTTCTCGTCCAGCGCACCCACATAAATATCCACATCCGGGTGCTCCCTGTGCATGGCCTCAATTCCCTCCGGCGCGGCTATGATGCACATAAACCGGATGTTCCTGCATCCCTTTTCCTTGAGCATACGTATGGCCGCCACGGAGGAACCGCCTGTAGCCAGCATGGGATCCACCACAAATACCTCCCGCTCCGCGCAGTCTGCGGGAAGCTTACAGTAGTACTCCACAGGCATTAATGTTTCAGGATCCCTGTAGAGACCGATATGCCCCACCTTTGCCGCAGGAATCAAAGTGAGCATGCCATCCACCATCCCCAGCCCCGCCCGGAGGATCGGAACAATGGCCATCTTTTTGCCCTGCAGTTCTTTTGCCATGGTCTTGCAGATAGGCGTTTCTATTTCCACATCACCCAGTTTCAGTTCCCTGGTCGCCTCATAACAGATCAGCATGGCGATCTCGCTTATGGTCTGGCGGAAATCCTTTGTACCGGTATCCTTTCTGCGAATCAGGCCAATCTTGTGCTGAATTAACGGATGATCCATAATCATTGTGTTTGCCATATTGCTCCTCCTAGTATTTTTACGGCAAAAGTCTGCCTTCTATTGTATCCGCCGGCAGTATACCGGCTCAGGACATTCCTTTCAAATATTTTACTGGTTTTCTATCAGGCCGATTCTTCTGAGATGACGTTCCTCACCGGAAAAGTCCGTGTTCAGAAATGTGTCCACAATCTCCAGCGCCAGGTTTTCACCCACAATGCCGCCCCCCAGAGCCAGCATATTGGCATTATTGTGCAGTCTCGTCAGTCTGGCGGAAAGGCTGTCCGCACACACTGCACAGCGGATTCCGGGAATCTTGTTGGCCGTTATGCTGATACCGATTCCGGTGGTACAGATGACAATCCCCTTTTCACAGCTTCCCCCTGCCACGGCTTCTGCCACGGCACGGCCATACACCGGGTAATCACAGCTTCCCTCATTATAACATCCCTTATCCTCAAACGGAATATTTTTTTCCCGCAGATACCGGATTACACTCTGTTTCAGCGCATATCCCCCATGGTCGCTTCCAATGGCTATCATTTTTGTCCTCCCTTCCTCTCCTACAGTTCTGCCTATACCCTGACAACCCTGTGCCCCGCCGCCTTCAGCAGCCGGTTCATGATGGCCTGTCCCAGTCCCTGGTCAGAAAATCCTTCCGAATATATTTTAGTCACTTTCTCATCATCAAATTCCCGCAAAACCGCAAACAGATTCCTGGCAATATTCTCTTCGTTTTCGCGGCTTCCTATACATTTTACCACATCTGCACGGTATTGTACAAGTAATTCCTTTGTGCCAAGCACACCTGTTTTCTCTCCCGCAGCCTTGTCTGCCCCTGCCTGCCTGTTGATGTAAGAAACCACCGCTCCGGGTTCCCCCTCCACAATCACCAGCTGCCCCGCAGGCGCATAATGCCTGTACTTCATTCCCGGCGCTTTCGGAGCCTGTCCACTGTCCGGGGACACAATTGCCGCATCTGTGTCAACTTTTCCCAGCACCCGGTCCAGCATCTCCCGGGTAACAAAACCCGGACGCAGAATCACCGGCTTTCGTGAAGTCAGGTCCAGAATCGTGGATTCCAGGCCGATTCCGGCATCTCCCGCGTCCAGAATCATCTCAATCCTTCCGTTCATGTCTTCCGTCACATGACGGGCGGCGGTGGGGCTGGGTCTGCCGGAAATATTCGCGCTGGGTGCCGCAATATATCCTCCGCCATATGCAATCAGTTTTCTTGCCACAGGGTGCGATGGAAAACGCACCGCCACCGTATCCAGTCCTCCCGTCGTCTCGTAGGGCACGTTTTCCGCTTTGGGCAAAATCATGGTAATCGGTCCCGGCCAGAAGACATCGGCAATTATCTCCGCCTCCCGTGGAACCTCCCTCACAATCCCACGCATATCCTCAAACCGGCAGATATGAATAATCAGGGGATTATCCGACGGCCTGCCTTTCGCTGCATATATCTTCCGGGCAGACTCGGGATTCAGCGCATCTCCCCCCAGCCCGTACACAGTCTCCGTGGGAAACGCCACCAGTCCTCCCCCTTTTATGACCTCCCCTGCCAGCCTCAGCCCTGCCTCTTCCTCCGGGGAGAATAAACCGCTCTCCTGCCTTATCTTCAGGATTTTTGTCTCCATGTCACAATACCTTTCCGTCCGAACCGCTTCTTCCCTGATCCGTTTCCGCGGACAGCCCTGTTTTCCGCACCCGTCTCCCGTCCGCCAATCCGGTTAATCCGTTTCATTCAGATAGCGCAAAATCCCTATATGTATGGCCCAGGCAATTCGCTCCTGGTATCCCGGAGAACACAGCTTTTCCGCCTCTGCGCCGTTGGACAGGAATCCGCATTCCACAATCACAATGGGAATGCCCGTCTTTTTTAACAGATAGTAACTGTCATTTGCTTTCACCTGGCGCTTGTTTTCCGGGTCAACCCGTCCTACCAGTTCTGTCTGTATGCTCTCTGCCAGCCGCTTTCCCTGCGTGCTTCCGCTGTAATAAAACACCTGCGCCCCGTGCACATATTCCTCCGGGTAACTGTTCTGATGAATGCTGACCGTCAGAGCCGGGGCAGTCTCGTCAATCAGTGCGATGCGCCGTTTCATATCCTGGACTTTTTTATTGGGTGCATCCGCGTCATACAGACCGTCGTCCGACTCCCTGGTCATCACCACCGTGATGTCATTGGCTTCCAGAAATACTTTTACCAGTTCCGCAATCTCAAGATTAATATCCTTCTCATTTGCCCCGTTGATTCCCACCTTACCCGGGTCATCTCCCCCATGTCCGGCATCAATAACCACACACAGCTTCTCCTGCTTTGCATCCACTGTCTCTCCCGCCACATACACGGCAGCCTCGCGCCCCACAAAAAACATGGACACCGCCAGAAGGGCTGCCATAACCAGCGACAACAGCTTATACTGAAATTCCTTCATTTCCTGCTTTCCTGTGCAAACCTTTTTACCATTTATATTCCCATGGATTTTCTTTCATACTACAAAAGGCTCACAGAAAACAAAGTCTGTACTCCCTCCCTCTGCCGGTTCCTCCACAAAAGACCGCCGGCACGCGGCATTCATCCCTGCGGCGCGGTCCTGCAGCCAGGGCGGGTCCGGCTCACTGTCCCCGGATCTCAGGAATTCTTATAAGCTTCCACCAGTTCCCAGGCTTCCCGGGTGCCGTACCCCAGTCTCCACACGGCTACCCCGCCCAGATTTTTAACGCTCATTACACTCAGCTTCACGCTGATGGACTCCGCGTCCTCCACCCAGATCTGGTACTTGGCAGAACCGCTCTCCCATTCCGCATAATTCTGGCATGTGGTCTCGTCCCATTCCGGCACAATGTTCATCCGGTCCAGATAGTCCTTCACATTATTTAATGTAATATACTGGTCTGTCACGCTTGTGCCTTCCGTCTTCCACAGGATGGTGTAGAAAGGCAGCGCATTTACGACTTTTTCGGCCGGTACCTGCTCCAGGGTACTGTCCAGTCCGTTGGACACATATTCAATGCTTGCCACACTCCCCGGATCCCCGCTGCCATGCCAGTGCTCGTCATAGCCCATAATAATCACGTAATCGGCCACCAGGCCCTGAATGTCCAGCCTGTAAAAATTGTTGAAATGGAACGGCACATAATTGTCCACGGACAAAACCAGCCCGCTGCTTCTGCAAAGTACGGAAAGCTCTTTCAGAAACTGGACATAGTGCACCCCACAGTCCTCCGTCAGCCCCTCAAAGTCAATATTGACACCGTCCAGTCCCATTTCCACGGAAGTATCCACAATCTTCTGCGCCAGAAGCTGTCTCTTCCCCGTGGAAGAAAGCACCGCATAGCTGCTCACATCCGTTCCGGTCTCATTCTTATAGTTAAAATTGTCCCACACTCCCCATACCTGCAGACCGGCCCCATGAGCCTCCTGCACATACTGGGCGCTGGCAAAAGACCTGAAATTTCCGTCATTGTCCGTCAGGCTGAACCACGTGGGCGCAATCACATTGATCCCCTTTCCCTCTGCCAGCATTTCGGAGAGGGTGGCATTTCCGCCTTCTCCCCCGATGGCATGGAACCCGATGCTCACCTTCCCCGGCATGGAAATAGAAGTGTATTCTTCCGGCACATAATCCGTGACAGGCATCTGCGTCTCGGTGCCGGGATTTTCAAGGCGCTTGTTCTCCACATACCCAATGATGGCGTCCGAAGTCTTCACCTTGCTCCAGGTCTCCATCTCCTCCAGCACTTCCACGGTTTCGCCCTCTTCCATTTCCCTCAGAATCGGGCTTTTGATGCCTCCCAGCAGACGTATCTGCGTGTCTTTTGCAATGTCAAGGGTCTGCCTTTCCCCCCACTGGGTATATACCTGCAGATGTCTGTCAAACAGGGAGTAGGAATAATTTGTAAACTGCCTTACATAATCCGCCGCCACATAGACCTTGTCTCCCTGGGTATAACAGATTGTGTATTCTACCGGGTGCATGCCCGTCCGGTCAGAATATTGTTTTTCGTCAAACAAGACCGAAGCCGTATCGTTTGCCGTCGTATAAAGCAGTTTCTTCTCTGCCATATCCGCATAAAATCCTTCATTCAGATACGCATGTATTGTATCCAGGTCAAAATAAACCGCTTCATCCCTCAGCACCGCTTTTTCCGTCATCCAGTCATCCTGGAGCAGAATGGCCAGTTCTCCCTCCTGTACGCCATAATATTCATTCAGATCTGCCTGTTCCTTACTGTAAGTGTACTTGTCCAGTATCCGTCTCCCGAATCCCACAACGCCCACCAAAACAATCAGTACCAATGCCACGATTACCGGTATTATTTTTTTCTTCATCTTCACATTATGACCTTTCTTCAGAATGTAACTGCCCTCGCCGTACAGGCAGTTACATCATAACACATTTCATTCCTCACGTCATTACTAAATTCTGAAAAAATACCGCCGCCTTCAGCACGAGAGGCAATCCCAATATCCCACCGGCGGCGGAATGTATACCGGTGCCGCTTTCCTACCGGCGCGTCACTTTGTCAAACCGTATCTGTTCAATTACCCCGGATGCATCCAGCACATAGTCAGCCATGTAAGGACTGTTCTCCCTCACTGCCCTGGAGACGGCCTCGGCGGGAAGCACCTCACGTCCATCTACAAAAAATTCCACACCGCTCAGCCTCATCTGTTCCAGGCGAAGAAGCATGTGCTCCCTGACAGCATCCATATCCCCTACTTCTTTCCGTTCATCATACAAGTGAATTCCTCCTGTCCGGGCTTTCCGCACCAAAAGGCACTGATCTTGTGATGAATCAATTCCAGAAAGCCCTTGTAATAAAGTAAAGTAAATGCCTCCAGCAGTAACGGCAATGGCAAAATTTTCCATTGCATATAAAGTTTAAATTGAATTATAATTGTGAAAATTAGTTGACATACTTATGATCAAGCAAAGCGAATATTCCAGTACAATGCTTGTAAGACATCCTTAGACTTATGCCAGTTTTTCCCCACTGTCATATAATGTGGTATACACACTTAGAATATAAAGGATGAAGCGGAACGACTCGTTCCAAAAATCAGCTAAATCAACCTGAAGTCAAGACTGCTGCGCCTCCTTCCCCGTACAGATTACCGAAGGCACTTACACATTCAGTATAGCATGACAATAATATTTTGGCAAGCACAACATCCTGAATTATAAAAAATTATTAAACTCACAATCTGCTATTGACTAAAAGAAGCTGAAAGTATATTATGGCATAACAAAGCATTAATATTACAGTTCAGCTATGCAGATAAGGAAAGGGTTGTCGTATGAAAATCGAAAAAGTAAATGAGAACCAGATTCGCTGCACTCTGACCAGAGAAGACTTGGCAAGCCGCGAACTGAAAATCAGTGAATTGGCTTACGGGACAGAAAAAGCAAAAACTTTGTTCCGGGATATGATGAGACAGGCAAATTTTGAATTCGGCTTTGAGGCCGAGGACATTCCACTTATGATAGAAGCCATTCCCCTGAACGCCGAATGCATCGTTCTGATCATCACCAAAGTAGAAGATCCCGAAGAACTGGATACTCGTTTTTCCCGGTTTGCGCCTTCCGTAACCGAGGACAGCGCAGGCGAGTACAGCGATTCCCAGTATGATGAAGACGCTGCCAGCGAAGTACTGGACTTGTTCCGTCAGATGCAGCCGGAGGCCGCGGGTCCTGATACCGCCGGACAGTCCGGCGACAATACGGTCCCCGACAATAAAGAACTCACCCGGCTTTTCCAGATGCCCTCCCTCCGGCAGGTCATGGAAGTATCCGCCGTAATTGCCGGCAGCTATCACGGTGACAGCACCCTGTACAAAGATACCCGCGCCAGGGACAATGCGGAAAATTATTTATTATTGCTGACCCAGGGAAACGAAAATGCCGAATCCTTCGACAGAGTCTGCAATATCGTATCCGAATACGGCGCGCTCCGGCGCTCTGTCCCCGCGAACCTGGCTTTTCTGGGCGAGCACTATGAACCCCTGATTCAGGGTAATGCAGTCCATGCGCTGGGACGTGTGCAGTAATTTGGAAAAATGAAAACAGCCGCCTTAAGCCAGGGGAAATCTCCCCGCGCTTACTGCGGCTGTCTTTTTCCCTTCGGGAAAACTCAGCGCTGCTCGATGGCTTTCATCAGGGCATCAATATCAATTCCATGCACCATGGCCGCTTCCTCCAGCGATTCTCCCTGGGCGGAAGGACATCCCAGACAATGCATCCCCGCTTCCATCAGCACCGGCGCCACATCGGGATTCGCCCTCAGAATTTCACCAATGGTCATTTCTTTTGTTATACCTGTCATGATTTTCTCCTCTCTGTCAGCTGGTTTTCAAATACCCCGGGCATCTTTTTGTTTTGATTCACCTTATCGTTTTGATAACGAAGTCTGCCCACCGGTTCCATTATATATCTTTTGCCGAAATCTGACAAGATATTCTTATCTGTTTCGTGGTATGATACCCTCAGCTGAGAGGGGTATTTACGCCCCCATCTCCCTCCTGTCCACAGCGGCTGCCTCCCGCGAAATTACACCGAATTGATGCAGAAAATCCACTGTTTTCCAGTATATCCGGAATTCTTGTAAAAATTACGAATTTTTTGCTTATGTATAGAAAAAAGTACACATTCCCTCCTTGACTCTATCCGGTGTTTTTCATATAATAAAGACATGGAATTAGAAACAGTATTTTCTCTCTTAACCCTAATTCAAATTTAAGCAGGAGGTTATTTCAAATGAGACCAGAATGGACAGATTTTGTAGCGGGCAAATGGGACAAAGAAGTCAATGTACGCGATTTCATCCAGAGGAATTATCATCCTTATGACGGTGATGACACATTCCTTGCCGGCGCTACACAGAACACAAAGGATTTGTGGGCACAAGTACTTGACCTGCAGAAGCAGGAGAGGGAAGCCGGCGGCGTTCTTGACATGGATACCAAGGTTGTTTCCACCATTACCTCCCATGGCCCCGGATACCTTGACAAGAACAAGGAAACCATCGTTGGCTTCCAGACCGACAAGCCCTTCAAAAGATCCCTGCAGCCTTACGGCGGTATCCGTATGGCAGAGAAGGCTTGCTCCGACAATGGTTATGAAGTTGATCCCGAGATTTCCGAGTTTTTCTCTACCCACAGAAAGACACACAATGCAGGCTGCTTTGACGCTTACAATCAGGAAATGAGAGCCTGCCGTTCTTCCCATATCATCACAGGCCTTCCCGATGCTTACGGCCGCGGACGTATCATTGGCGACTACAGACGTGTTGCCCTTTACGGTATCGACAGACTGATCGAGGACAAGCAGACACAGAAGGATTCTACCGGCCGTGTCATGACCGATGACATCATCCGTCTCCGCGAAGAGATCTCCGAGCAGATAGTTGCCCTGAAGATGATGAAGGAAATGGCCGCTTCCTATGGCTGTGACATTTCCAAACCCGCTTCCAATGTAAAAGAAGCCATTCAGGCAGTTTACTTTGGTTATCTGTGCGCAGTAAAAGAGCAGAACGGTGCAGCAATGTCCCTTGGACGTACTTCCACCTTCCTTGACTGCTATGCAGAGAGAGACATCAAGAACGGAACCTTTACCGAGGAGCAGATCCAGGAGTTCGTTGACCACTTTATCATGAAGCTCCGCTGCATCAAGTTTGCACGTACCCCCGAGTACAACCAGATCTTCGCAGGCGATCCCGTATGGGTAACCGAGTCCCTGGGCGGTGTCGGTGTGGATGGCAGACATATGGTCACCAAGATGAGCTTCCGTTACCTGAATACCCTGACCAACCTTGGACCTTCCCCGGAGCCCAACCTGACCGTACTGTGGTCTACCAGACTTCCGGCAAACTGGAAGAGATATTGCGCGAAGATGTCCATCCAGACTTCTTCCATTCAGTACGAGAACGACGACCTGATGAGGGTTGACCACGGTGATGACTATGGTATCGCATGCTGCGTATCCTCCATGGTAATCGGCAAGGAAATGCAGTTCTTCGGCGCTCGTGCAAACGTTGCAAAATGTCTGCTCTACGCTTTGAACGGCGGTGTGGACGAAGTTACCAAGAAGCAGGTAGGACCTAAATACCGTCCTGTGACCGGCGATGTTCTTGACTATGATGATGTTATGGGCAAGTTCATTGACATGCTGGAGTGGCAGGCAGATGTTTATGTTAATACTTTGAACATCATTCACTATATGCACGACAAGTACTGCTATGAGAGAGCTGAGATGGCTCTGCATGACAGAGATGTGAAGCGTTATTTCGCAACCGGTGTTGCCGGTCTGTCTATCGTGGCTGACTCCCTCTCCGCAATCAAGTATGCCAAGGTTGAGCCTATCCGTGATGAAGACGGCGTAATCGTTGACTTCAAGACCACCGGAGACTTCCCGAAATACGGCAATGATGATGACCGCGTGGACGAGATCGCACAGATGGTAGTGCACAAGTTCATGACTGCTATCAGAAGACATCACACCTATAGGAACGGAATCCCTACCACGTCCATTCTGACCATTACCTCCAACGTTACCTATGGTAAGGCTACTGGTAATACACCTGACGGACGTAAGAAGGGCCAGCCTTTCGCTCCCGGTGCAAACCCGATGCACGGCCGCGATACCCACGGTGCAGTTGCATCCCTGGCTTCCGTATCCAAGCTGCCTTTCAATGATGCACAGGATGGTATCTCCAATACCTTCACCATCATTCCCGGCGCCCTGGGCAAGGAAGACAAAGTATTCTCCGGCGACATCGAATTAGACCTGAAATAAAACTCGTGTTCACCGAGATGTCGCTGACATCGAGTTGGATCTGAAATAAGACTCGTGTTCACCGAGATGTCGCTGACAACCCGTTGTCATTGATATCGAATTGGATCTGAAATAAGACTCGTGTTCACCGACATTGAACCGGCAGCAATATGATCTGAGCTGACACAATGCGGCTCCCGTCTCCAAAAAAACCGGGCGCCGCTGCAATCAAAAGGAGACACCATGGACGAGAAAAAAATGATTGATGACCTTGTAAAAATGCTGGATTCCGGCATGGCTGAAGGCGTGGGCCACGTAAATGTGGATTGCGACCAGCAGGTCGAACAGTCAAAAAGCGTTCAGACAATGGGCTGTACGGATTGTTCCAGGACACCGTTGGCCTGCAGTGTACCTACTCTTGAGCAGGGGCTGGATGATTATCACTAGTCTTCTCCCCTGAAAGAAGCGAAACATTTTATATATCCGTATAATTAAAGGAGGAAATCATTATGGCAACAAATTCTGCACAGGTTGACAACCTTGTTAACTTACTGGATGGCTATGCAACAAAGGGCGGCCATCATCTGAATGTGAACGTATTGAACCGGGATATGCTGTTAGATGCCCAGAAGCATCCGGAGAACTATCCCCAGCTGACCATCCGCGTGTCCGGATACGCTGTAAACTTCATCAAGCTGACTCCCGAGCAGCAGGCAGATGTTATCTCCCGTACTTTCCACGAGTCAGTTTAATATTGGGGGATAGTCAGGAGCGTTGTTTTCTGAATTTCAGACCCCGGGAGGAAATGTCTTCCCGGGGCTTTTACAGTACCCCCCGCAGTGTGCTGCACTGCCAGGTGCGCCAATGCGGCAAATTTCAGACTGTCCTGCAGGATAAATGAGAAATGATTTTGACCGCTGGGTTTCCGGCGGTGGAATGCAGGACATTCACAGTAATCTTAGAAAGTGTGGTATTCTTATGCAAGGCAGAATTCATTCATTGGAAAGTTTCGGAACCGTTGATGGTCCCGGTACACGTTTTGTCGTTTTTGTACAAGGCTGTCCCATGCGTTGTGCCTACTGCCATAACCCTGATACCTGGGATTTTAACGGCGGCACGCTGATGGAACCCTCTTATATCATCCAGCAGTATGAGAAAAATATGGCTTTTTATGCAAATGGCGGCGGTCTGACCGTGACCGGCGGGGAACCGCTGATGCAGCCGGACTTTGTCATTGAACTTTTTACCCTGGCTAAGGAAAAAAATATCCACACCTGCATTGACAGTTCAGGAATCTCTTTCCGTCCTGACAATGCCGTTCTCATGGAAAAATTAGACCGGCTGATGGCTTTGACGGATCTGGTCATGCTTGACATCAAGCATATTGATCCGGAAAAACACAAGGATCTCACCCTTCAGCCCAATGAGAATATTTTAAAGTTTGCCTCTTATCTCAATGAAAAACATGTGGACATGTGGATTCGTCATGTGGTGGTTCCCGGCATTACGGATGATGAAAAGTATTTATTTCAGCTGGGATACTTTATAGGCCAGTTCAGTAATCTGAAAGCCCTTGATGTGCTTCCTTATCACACAATGGGAGAAAAGAAATACGAGAGCCTGGGTATGGAATACCGGCTGAAAGGGGTTCCGGCCATGGATAAAGACAAACTGCTTGACAAAAAGAAGGCAATTGTGGACGGAATTAAAAAGAGACGGGCTGAAAACAATCAGTCATAATATCGCAAAATATTGCGGACAAAAAGGAGGATTTTATCATGGCATATGTAATCAGTGATGCTTGTGTAGCATGTGGGGCCTGCGAGAGCCAGTGCCCTGTAGGCGCAATCAGCATGGGAGACGGTAAGTTTGAGATCGATCCCGATAAGTGCATTGAGTGCGGCGCATGCGCAGGACAGTGCCCTACCGGCGCTATTTCACAGGGTTAAGTGAAAAACATAAGGCGGGGAATTCCCCGCCTTATCATCGGGTAGAAAAAAGAGTTGTCTTTCCCTACCCGCAGCGCTGTCCGGCAGCATATTTCCCCTGCACGGGGCTGCGCGTGCAGAAAGGTGCTTTCTCAGAGAAAGCGCCTTTTCTTTTTTTCCTGGATTTCCGGCTGTCCCTCGCCTTTTTCCTGCTCTTTTTCAGCTTTTGTCTTTCTGATATGTCTGCTTTTCCTGCGGAGAAGCTCGTCCATCCTCTTATAGTGCTCCTCGTCCCTTTCCGCCAGCATTCTGTCCCTGGCTTCTTCTCTTTCCTCCTGCATCCGGAACTGATAATCCAGCTCTTTTACCACGCTCTCCCGGATTTCACGGCACAGTTCCCCGTTGTTTTCCTGAAGGGTCTGCCGTATCAGCTGCTGCAAAAGCCACTGAAGCCTTCTGGACTTATCCTCCCTGGACTCCTGGACGATTTCACCGGTCTTTTCCTTATTGGGAATAATATCAATGGCCATTCCCCCATTTTCCTCCCGGGCCCCGTTTTCCGCGGTATTCTGCATGCCCATTTCTTCCACACCGGAATTTCCCGCTGACAATACATCCAGTTTTCCATCTTTTAAGATCATTTTAATCGCCTTCAACTGCAGTCCCCTCTCTTTCATCCCTTTGATCTGCTTAAAACGTTCCACATCCTCCTCCGTATAATACCGGTGTCCCAGTTCATTGCGTTTAATGGGCAAATGCAGTTCATCCTCCCAATATCGCAGTACATGACTCTCCACTTTTACTTCTTTTGCAGCATCTGAAATAAATAAATAATCGCCCATTTTTTCCCCTTTCCTATATAAACCGGACAGAGAAAACGAAAATCCTGCCCTTCTATATGACAAAAAAGTACCATTTGCACCTTATATGCTCCATTTTTCTCTTGCGGCAAATCTTCCTATAAAGAAAAAAGAATGAGCTGACAAACTCATTCTCTTTCGTAGGCTTCCATATAAAACAAATTATGCGCCGGTCTGGCGGTGCTCCAGATTTGCAATCCGCTGGTACTCCGGCAGCCAGGCCAGTTCCACTGTACCGATGGGACCGTTTCTCTGCTTGGCAATGATAACTTCAAAAATCCCCTTCCGGTCCGTGTCATGATTATAATACTCATCCCGGTAAAGAAACATCACCACATCCGCATCCTGCTCAATGGCTCCCGATTCACGAAGGTCAGAAAGCATGGGCCTGTGGTCCGGCCTCTGTTCCACTGCACGGGATAACTGCGACAACGCAATCACAGGCACTGCCAGCTCCCTTGCCAGGGATTTCAGGGACCGGGAAATATCGGAGATCTCCTGCTGCCTGGAATCATTTTTTCCGCTGCCCGACATCAGCTGCAGATAATCGATGATGATCATGGACAAACCATGTTCCAGCTTATATTTACGACATTTTGAACGTAATTCTGCTATACTTATTCCCGGTGTATCATCAATAATCAGGGAAGACTTTCCGATGACACCGGCTCCCTCGATGAGTCTCTCCCACTCCTGGTCATTCATCTGCCCTGTCCTGAGCTTCTGGGCATCCACATTGGCCTCCATGGAGAACATACGGTTTACAAGCTGTTCCTTGCTCATTTCCAGGCTGAAAATGGCTAAGGTGAGATTCTTCCGAAACGCCACATAATCGGCTATATTCAGCACAAATGCCGTCTTTCCCATGGATGGACGGGCCGCTATCAGGATCAGGTCCGAAGGCTGCATCCCCGCCGTCCGGTAATCCAGATCCAGAAAACCGGTGGGTATTCCCGTCACATTCCCTTTGTTCTTCGCGGCAATCTCAATCTTGTCCATGGCATTCATGACCACCTGGCGAATGGGCACATACGCATCCGTGGATCTCCTCTGTACCAGCTGGAATACACGTTTTTCCGTGTCTTCCAGTATGTATTCCAGAGTTTCCTTTCCCATGTAACAAGTATTGGCTATCTCCTCGTTGAGACGTATCAGCTTGCGCAATGTGGACTTCTCCGCCACAATATTTGCATAGCGCCTGATATTCGCAGACGTCAGGGGGGCATCCATGATCTCCCGGATAAACTCCAGGCTGCTGACTTCCGGAGGTACATCTTTTGTGCGGAGCTTGTCCTGCAATGTAACCGCATCCACGGGGCTGCCCGCGTCGTTTAACTCACATATGGCTGCAAAGAGGACGCCATACTGTCTGTTGTAAAAATCTTCTTCCGTGATCTGCTCAGATGCCACCACAATGGCTTCCCGGTCCATCAGCATGGAACCGATCACGGACTGCTCTGCCTCCATACTGTGGGGCAGCACTCTCTTTAATACATTATCTTCCATATCTGCCAACCCCGGGTCCTGTTCAGCTTTCTACCACCTTTACCGTCAGTTTTGCCATCACCTGGGGGTGCAGTTTGATATTCACCTCATAGGAACCGAAATTCTTCAGGTTTTCCGGCAGCTGGATTTTCTTCTTGTCAATATCCAGGTCATGCTGCTCTTTGCAGGCTGTGGCAATCTCTTTCGTGGACACGGATCCGAATGCCCGTCCTCCCTCTCCTGCCTTGATCTTCACGATCACCTGCTTTGTCTCCAGTACAGCGGCCAGGGCTTCCGCCGCATCCTGCTGTTCTTTCGCAATCCTCTCTTCATTGGCCTTGTGGAGTTTCAGGTCATTCATGTTCTTTGCATTGGCCTCCACGCCTATTTTCTTCGGCAGCACATAGTTTCTCGCATATCCCTCGCTGACCTCTATAATATCTCCTTTTTTACCCAGTTTTTTTTCATCCTGCAGCAATATGATTTTCATATCCTCTTATCCTTTCTTTCTCTTCCGGTACATCTGCCTGCCGCTATATTTCACCGCTTTCCAGCATACTGTCCACCGTTCTCTTCAAAACTCCGATTGCCTCAATGATGCCCACGCCTTCCAGCTGGCATGCCGCAGTATTCAAATGTCCGCCGCCCCCCATACGTTCCATGATCAGCTGCACATTCACCTCATCTATGGACCGGGCGCTGACATATATTTTGCCCTGATAATCCGTGAGAACAAAGCTTGCCTTGATTCCCCTGATATTCAACAGTTCGTTTGCCGCCTGGGCCCCTATGATGGTGGGGCTGGGCAGATCCTCTGCCGTACAAATGGATATGGCAAAGAACTGTTTGTAAATTTCGGCCTGACTCACCGCGTCTGCCTTTGCCTTGTATCCCTGCGCATCCTCCCTGAAAAGCTTGCGCACACGGGTCACATCCGCACCGCTGCGTCTCAGGAAAGCAGCAGCCTCAAAAGTACGGACGCCTGTCTTAATCATAAAGTTATTGGTATCAATCATGATACCCGCATACATGCAGTCGGCCTCCTCTGCGCGGATCCTGATATTGTCATAAGTATACTGCAATATCTCCGACACCATTTCACAGGAGGAGGAGGCGTAGGGTTCCACATAGGAAAGGGTGGCATTCTCTATGGTCTCGGTTCCCTGTCTGTGGTGATCCAGCACCACCACTGACTTACAAAACCGCAGCAGTTCCGGGCATTCCGTAATGGACGGCTTATTCACGTCCACCACCACCAGCACGGTATTGCTCCCGGCCGCTTCTATGGCCTGCTGGCTGCCGATGACCATGCCTTCCCCATATTCCTGGCTGCTTCCGAATAATTCCACCATGGGCTGAATCCCCGGTGTCACCTCATTCAGTACAATATGGGCTTTTCTGCCCAGTGTCTGGGCTATCCTGTAGATACCGATTGCGGCGCCGAAGCTGTCCGCGTCCGGCATTCTGTGTCCCATCACAAGCACCTGGTCTTTACCGGTGATGATTTCCCGCAGGGCGTGGGCCTTCACACGGGCCTTCACACGGGTATTCTTCTCCACCTGCTGGCTTTTACCGCCGTAGTAAGTGATACTTTCCGGGGTCTTGATAACGGCCTGGTCACCGCCCCGCCCCAGCGCCAGATCTATGGCATTGCGGGAAAATTCATAATTCTGGGCATAGGTGAGTCCGTCCAGACCCACACCGATGCTGATGGTTACTGCCATCTCATTGCCGATGTTGACCGTCTTGACCTCCTCCAGAAGGTCAAAACGGGATTCCTGCAGCTGGGCTACCACGCGCTTGCGCATAATCAGCAGATACTTGTCTTTCTCCAGCTTTTTGCAGATTCCGTCAAAAGCAGAAATATATTTGTTGACTTTTCTGTCTATCAGTGCAATCAGCAGGGACCGGCGGACCTCTTCCACGCCATCCAGCGCCTCGTCATAATTGTCCAGGTAAATCATCCCCACGGCCAGACTCTGGTCATCCACCTCTCTCAGCGCAATCCGCAGCGCGGTCTCGTCATAGAGGTATACGGCAATCAGATAGCCATCGTACGAAGAACTGTCAATCATGTCGCTGTGTTCCGCCATCTCCTCCAAGGAAATCTTCCGGAACTTTGCCACATACTCATTTCCCTCATATTCCAGTTCATACTGCGCTTCATCCACACCGCCGTTCTCAGGCAGCCTGTCCCTGGTGATGGTCGGAAAAAGGGAAGTAATCGATTTTTTGTAACCCTTTCCCTGGTGGACTATGGTTTCAAAAGCAATGTTGGTCCAGATCACCTTACCGTTGTCGTCCAGCAGCGCATACGGCAGATCCAGCTCCCGCAGCAGCTTCTTCTGGATTTGCCCGTACTCCGTGGCAAAACTGACCAGTTCATTCATAATCAGGGATTTATTATAAAAATACAAAGACAGTGTAATGGCAAAATAAAACAGAATGTATCCTGCCAGAAGCGCGCCTGCCCGGTAATCGATCATAAACATGGCAACGTCCACAATGCAGCAGAGCACGCCCAAATAAATACAAAATTGTATATATGTCTTAATGCGTCCCTTTAATTTTATTCTCTTTTTCATATGGATACCTCGCAGGATTTTCAGAATGCAAACCTGCTGTTTTCTTCCTACTTTAGATGATATGACGCTGCGGCAGGTCACGCTGACAGTAACAGTCCGGCCATTTCGCCGTCCCTTTGCTGTCAATAAAGTCATTTCACACTGCCCCATGGCAGCCCTGCCGGTCGGACAAGCCAAGAAAATTGCCCATGTGAACATTATAGCATACTCTTCAACACTATGCCACAATTTAATTTGTCTAAAACGGAAATGTTTTGTAGAATTCTTCTCCACTACCCGCCGCGCGGCCCGTACGCCGCTATAGCGACATAATTCCAAGTGCGAGGAGTCGCACTTTGTGTACGGGCCTGTGCAATCGAGCAGGGGAACGCTCTTCTCCACTGCTCGCCGCGCGGGGCGCATGCTGCGTCAGCAACTATTTTCCTTATGCGCCCCTGCGCATAAAAAAAGACCAACCATCTCCCGGACGGTCGGCCTTCTCTTTGAATGTTAATCCTGAACGTAAGGCATCAGTGCAACGTGACGTGCCCTCTTGATAGCCACTGTCAATGCTCTCTGGTGCTTTGCACAGTTACCGGTGATACGGCGGGGAAGAATCTTGCCCCTCTCGGATACGTACCTCTTCAGTTTGTTGGTGTCCTTGTAGTCAATTACATTATCTTTACCGCAGAATACACAGACTTTTCTCTTTTTCCGGATCCCGCCCCTTTTTCTCATAGGGCCATCGGGTTTCTCTGCTTTATTAAAAGCCATATCAATACCTCCTGTCATATATTATCAAACTCAGTTAAAAGGTAATTCCTCATCTATCCCATCGGGGATGTTCATAAAGCCGTCTCCCGCACCGGATGCTGCCGGAGCGCCGCCCATTCCTCCTGAAAAGCCGCCTCCGAAACCGCCTCCGTTATTATAGCCGCCTGCATTTCCTCCCGAAGCATTCTTGCTCTCGGCAAACTCAATTTCCTCCACAATGACACGGACACTGTAAACCATCTGTCCATCCTTGTTGGTATAATTGTCATTCTGGATCCTGCCGCTCAGCAGTATCTTGGTTCCCTTGTGCAGATATTTCTCCACAAATTCCGCCTGCTTGCCAAATGCGGTGCAATTAAAGAAATCCGCGTCAGGCTCGCCATCCCGCTTGAAACGCCTGTCCACAGCCACGCTGAACCGGGCTACGGCCGTCTGGCTCGCTCCCTGTGAATATCTCACTTCCGGATCTCTCGTTAAACGTCCCATAAGAATTACTTTATTCATATTTTGCTTCTCGCTTTCTATACTCATTCATGAGTATATATTAAGCCTCGTCCTGTCTGACAATCAAGTATCTGATGACGTTGTCCATAATGCGGATACGGCTCTCGATCTCAATCGGGGCTGTGCTCTCAGCGTCAAATCTGATGAAGTAGTAGAAAGCTTCTTTCATCTTCCGGACTTCATAGGCAAGTCTCTTCTTGCCCCAATCGTCCACCTCCGTGATGACGCCGCCAAATCTCTCAACAAGAGCTTTGCATTTGTCAACAACAGCAGCTCTCTCTTCGTCTTCAATCCTGGCAGATACGACTACGGCTAATTCATACTTGTTCATGCTTGTTACCTCCTTCTGGTCTCTGGCCCGCAGTACTGCGAGCAAGGAATTGATTCATCACAAAGAGATATGATAGCATAATTTTCCTGACTTTTCAAGTATTTCTTCATATATTTACAAAATTTTATTCACAATATTTCCTTTACATTCTTTTCCAGCAGCCTGCGCGCTATCATGATCTGGTGCCCGCAGCCTTTACATCGCAGGCGGAAGTCCGCGCCGGAACGCAGTACCTCCCATTCCCTGCTTCCGCATGGATGCTGTTTTTTCAGTCTGACCACATCTCCCACATTAATATCCATTTTTTACTCCATTTCTGCGCTGCATTTCGATTTTCCGTCCGGTACAATCCGCTTTCTGCCCTCTCGCTTTCCTCTTATAAATGCCCCACAAAGAAATCCTTCACCACACCGAAAAATTCACGGAGCAGGTTGTTCGGCCCCATTCCCAGCACGGATTTCGCCGCAAGTCCCTCCACATGGGTATACCCCTGCTTTCGGGCAATCCCCAAAGCCCGGAACATGTGAAAATTATTGGTCACAACCACCACGTTATCCGTCCCGCGGTCAAGAAACGCCCCGCTGAATACCAGATTCTCATAGGTATTTTCGGATTTGTCCTCCAGCAGGATACGGGACTCGTCAATCCCTGCATCCATCAGATATGCCCTCATCCCGGAAGCCTCCGTAATCGCTTCATTTCCTCCCTGGCCGCCGGAAACAATCACTTTTGTCCCCGGGTTCCGGCTCAGGTAGTCCGCCGCCTTGTCCAGACGCCTGCGCAGCACCTCGCTGGGTCCCGTGCTCTTCCACTGTGCCCCCAGGACAATCAGGTAATCCGCCCCATCCCTTGCCTGGGCATTATATTGGGACAAAATCAGACCTTCCACCATGCCAAATAAGAACAGCCCCAGAAACAGAATCCCCAGCACCAGTCTCCTGGCCCAGCCCGGTATGAAATCCAGTATGCCTTCCCTTCTCAGCAGGGCGCCTGTCCCGATAAAGGCAACTCCCATAAAGCCCCAGATCAGAAAGAAGTAGGTTCCGAAGCCCGCCATCCCAATGCCCAGGCAGTATACAATGCACAAACCCCCCAGCACCTCGCAGCAAAGGGCAGGCACAGAATGCTGTCTGCGGCCTCTCTTATCCAGATGTATCACTCTCCGGCTCCTGTGGGCCGGAACCAGTCCCTGTCCGTTTCTTTTCAGCCAATTATGCATCAGAATGTATCTCCCGTGATTCTTATGTAGCCAGATTGGGGACGGAGTACCATTCGGCCCCTTCATACCATAAATATGGACTTATTATACCATGATTCTGTGCGCCACTGCGCACATGGAATCAATAGTTGACATAATGCCTTTCTATGTCAACATTATACCATGATTACAAACCAATCATGGTATTTATGGCCATTCGGCCTCTTCAT